>ENA-UOOA01004580-UOOA01004580.1-human-gut-metagenome-genome-assembly--contig:-P61old-NODE-4580-length-15537-cov-4.753585_pt1 | contig 15537 bp, 14 predicted proteins | sample MGYA00242467_ERZ724014 | MGnify/ENA metagenome assembly ERZ724014
GCAATAATCTCATAGCCGTTACCATGCTTGCGCACAAGAAGCGGCTGCAGAACGCCGTGCTCCTGAATTGACTCACTCAACTCGCGAAGCTCGGTCTCGTTGAAATGAATTCGTGGCTGGTTTGGGTTCGGAACGATGTCTTCGATTGGAAGTTTAGTTTCCGAAGCGGCATTTGATGCTGACGCCGCAGATCCGCCAGTCTCATATTCAGCTTCCGAAACCAGTGCATTGAGTCCACGACCCAAGCCGCCGCGCTTCTGAGGACGAGGCACGCTTAATCACCTCTTTAGCAAGGTTCATATACGCCTTTGCGCCCTTATTCTGTGGCGCATAGGTAATTACAGGCTCACCGAACGAGGGTGCTTCTGAAATTTTAACTGTGCGTGGAATCAAGGTCTTGAATGCCTTGTCACCAAAATACGATTGAACCTCTTCCACAACCTGGTTCGAAAGCGATGTACGCGAATCGTACATAGTCATGAGCACGCCATAAGTATCAAGGCTCTTATTAAGGCGTGTTTTAACCATCTTCATCGATTCAAGCAGCTTTGTAACACCTTCAAGTGCGTAATATTCGCACTGAATAGGAATCAAAACGCATTGATGGTCAGCAAACCAAGCGATGGCGGGCAATCGATGAATATAAAATCAAACTCATCCCGAACAGGCTCAAGCAGATCCTTTAAGCGAGTCTCGCGGGCAATCGCACTGACAAGTTCGATTTCCGCGCCTGCGAGCTGGATAGTAGCTGGAATTACAAATACCTTATTGCAATTTGTATCAAGAACGAGCGATTCCGCCGAAACATCGTTCAGCAATGCATCATAGATGCAGTGATCGAGTTCTTCTTTCTCAATTCCAAAACCACTCGTACTATTACCCTGCGGGTCAAAATCGACAATTAACGTCTTTCGACCAAGTTCACCCAACGCTGCTGCAAGATTTACAGCTGTGGTGGACTTACCTACGCCGCCTTTTTGGTTGATGATAGCAATGATGCGCGTGTCTTTTGCGCTCTTAGAACGCTTAACGTCGCGAAATCCCACGGTCCCTCCTGGTGTATTTAAAGCTGTTGAATGGAGGATGTTTCACGTGAAACAATCCGATTCGACATCGATTGTTATGTTTCACGTGAATCATAACAATCGACACCATCCATTATGTTTCACGTGAAACATCTAGGCAAGCGGATTCTTTTTTGCCATGCCATTAGGACGAGGAAGAGAAACCGAGGCCTGACGAGTCTTTTTAAGGACAATAAATTCACGGTGACCCAGACCATCCGGCAAATCAAGGTCATCCCTCATAAGCGTGGTAAAGCCGCATATCTTTGCAGCAGCAATACCAAATTGAAGCTCTTCATCAGATGGATTCCCCTTCGTAATAACAAAGAGACCACCATCTTTTAGAAAAGGAGAAGCATATTCAACGAGAACCGGTAATGGTGCGAGCGCACGGGCGGTCACAACTGCAAATTGCTTCTTATGGGATCGAGCATATTCCTCAAGACGATCGTGAACGGCATAAGCATGCTTGAGTCCAAGCGCACTAACAAAGGAGTTAACAGCATCTACTTTCTTGCCAACGGAATCGATATAGGTAGCCTTTCGCCCACTTGCAATAGTCAACGGAATACCTGGAAATCCAGCACCGGTACCCATATCAAGCAAAGCACCTTCAGGAGCTTTATCAATATAGGGCAGTAAAACAAGTGAGTCCAGAATATGAAGGACGGCTGCATCATCAACATTCAGGATGCGCGTTAGATTAGTAGTCTTATTGGCCTCCAGAACAAGATCAAGATGCTTGATACAGACTCGAAGGCTCTCGTCGGAGACCTTCAAAGAATAGTCTTTGCAATACGAAATAAGACGGCCTAGCATTTGGCTTGCCTGCTCATCAGTTAAAACAAACAAGACGACTCCTTTCTGACAAAAATCAGTGTATCGAGAACTTTTGACAAAAAAAGGGGACGTGGAAACCACGTCCCCTTAGCATAGACTCGAGAAGATTATCGAGCAACAATCACAACATGGCGATCGGGGTCAGAGCCCTCAGAATGCGTGTCGACAGCATCGTTACCACGAAGGGCAATATGAACCAGTCGACGTTCGTAGGCATTCATAGGCGGCAAGGAAACACTTTTATGAGTGCGAATAGCGCGCTCGGCAGCGGACTGGGCCATAGAAGCAACCTTGTCCTGTCGACGGCTCTTATAACCTTCGACGTCGACGACGACCGGATACCTAAAGCCAAGCTTGCGACTCACCAACAGGGAGAACATAACTTGAAGAGCATCGAGGGTACGTCCATGACGGCCAATGAGAACAGCAAGATTAGGAGCAGTTACGTCCAGGATCAACTCGCCCTCGTCACCCTCATACTCATCGATGGGTGAGTTCGCCGCATCGAAGTGCGAAAGGATGGAACGCAGAATGGAAATAGCCACATCGGCAATGGTGTCGAGCTCCTCATCGGTCAGCTCTTCACCAGCCTTGTAACGCTGTGCAATCTCGGGATAATCGCCCGCGACCCGCGGGGCAACCTCCTCAAGCATATCCTCGACGATCTCTTCAGACATAACGAACTCCAAAAGTTAGGTACCTAAATAAGAATACTATCCCACTACTTCTTCTTGTGCGGGCGCGGCTTCTTCTCGCGACGAGTAACCTCGACCTGCAGCGGAGCGTTCTTAAGACGCTCTTCCTCATCGGCCTTGGCCTTATCGATAACCTTCTGCGTCACGAAGATCTGCTGGACAACCTGCCAGGCGGAAGACACGTCGTAGTACAGCAGAACGCCGACGGGCAGGCTCCAACCCATCCAAAGCATCATGACGGTCATGACAACGGCCATCATGCGCATGCTCTGGGCCTGCTGACCAGTCTGATTGCGTGACATATACAGCTGCGGAAACAGGGTCAAGACAGCGAACAGAATCAGGCAAACCAGCGCAGGCAGCGCAACCATAAAGCCATCGGCAAAGGAAGCGCTCGGCGTGGTGGTAAGGTCAGGCAGGATATTGAAGAACGAGAACGTGCCGTCGCTAAAGTAGTTCGGCAGGTTACGCAGCAGCGTAAACAGGGCGAACAGGACGGGCATCTGGATCAACAGCGGCAGACAACCAGCCATGGGGTTGAACTTGTTCTCGCTGTAGAACTTCTGCATCTCCTCGGCCTGACGCTGGGGATCGTCGGCATAGCGCTCCTGGATCTCGAGCATCTTAGGCTGCAGCACCTGCATGCGAGCCGTCGACTTGGTCGACTTGAGCATAAGCGGCGTCAGCAGCAGACGGATGATGACCACCAGGATGATGATGGACAGGCCCCAGTCGACCGCAAAGGTCTGGATGAGCTTGAGCAGCTCGAAAAGGATGTTAACGATCCAATCCCACATGTAAGTTTTCCTCCGATAGCGAGTGCCCGCTAGGGCACAGGGTCATAACCGCCGACGTGCAGGGGATTGCAGCGAGCGATGCGCCTCACGGCAAGCCAGCAGCCTCTCAAAACACCGTACTTCTCAATCGCCTGAACGGCATATTGCGAGCACGTTGGGTAATAAATGCAGGCGTCAGGCAATAAGGGCGAAATAACCTGTTGATATATGCGAATAGGAGCGATGGCAACACGTCGCAAAACGTGATTGCTCATCGCTCCTCCCCGGCAACGCCGGCGCGTTTCACAAGCGAACGCAATGCCTTGTCCATCTCCCAAGGCGAGGAGATCCTCGTCTTGGGAGTCGCGAACAAGATGATGTCGTAACCCGCAACGGGAAATCCGCAGCTGCGGGCGGCCTCGCGCATCACACGCTTAGAACGGTTGCGCACGACTGCGCAACCGAGCCGTTTAGCACCAACGAAGGCGACCCTTCCGGAGTCGCCTTCGCCAACCGATTCACATATGGTCATTCGAATCAGAGGGTGATTGAAACGACGCCCCTGACTGAACACATGCTCGAAATCTTGCCGAGACTTAATAGTCTTCATACGAGATGTGTGTATCGCTGCTAGACAGTGAGACGCTTGCGGCCCTTGGCGCGGCGACGGGCGAGCACGGCACGACCACCCTTGGTGGCCATACGGGCACGGAAGCCATGGGTCTTGGCACGCTTACGCTTATTAGGCTGATACGTACGCTTCATCTTAAGTTCCTCCTGCTGCATTTCGAGTGTCCGCGGGAGCGCGGACGCAGATATAGACACGTGAGCTTGAAGATTGTAGGGAAATCAATGTTCAAATGTCAAGAAATCAAAGGTAAAAGGTTGCGTAGTTCACACGGTTCCCCCATAAGCTCAACCGAAATTTGCGCCGCATTACAACTTTTCACGATATTTCATCGAGTTTTCGACAGGTCATGTTGGCATTGTTGAGAACTTTTCGCCTGATTTCCAAAGTTTTCAACAGGTTTTGAAAAGTTGTCGAAAGATGAGAAACATTGCACGGTGAGCTACTATTTGTTCGAAACCTTTTGAAAGATTGCGAGCGGCATGTCTGACGACTTTTACACCATGGTCGATTCCGGAGACCCGGCACCCGACAACGAGCACATCACCGGCGTGCGCGAAAAGCGTGGCGAGGAAGAGCAGGCCGCTGCGAAAACGCAGGCTGCCATGTATGCCGCACGCATCGCGGTCTATGACGACATGCTGTCGACGCCGCGCGTCATCGTCATCGAACCTAAGGACGTGCGCACCTATCTGGAAGAGACAACCAACACCGTCTACCAGTGCATGAAAGAGCAGGGCGGGCACATCTCGCTCATGGTTATCCGCGAGATTGTCGAAAACTTTATCCACGCCCACTTTGCAGAGCCCATCATCTCGATCCTAGACGGCGGCGACACCATCCGATTCGCAGACCAGGGACCGGGGATCGACGACAAGGAGCGCGCGTTCGACTTTGGCGTTACCAGCGCAAACAGCAACATGAAGCGATACATCCGCGGAACCGGAGCCGGGTTTCCCATGGTGCAGGAGTACCTGGAAAACGCCGGCGGCGCCGTATCCATCGAGGACAACATGGGCAATGGCACCGTGGTCACGGTAAGTCTGAACCCCAAGCGCGTGCAGGAAATCGAGCGCGCCGGAGGGCGAGGGGCCGCCGTGCGCCCCGAGAAGGAGCAGCCGGCGTATCCCCTATCCAGCACGTTTGCACAGCAGCCCGTGGCGCAGCAGATGCAGCAGCCTGGAAGTTTTCCCATGCAAGACCCCCAGACACCGCTGGACAACCCAGTGCAAAACATGCCGGAGGGGATAGGCTCGGCAGATCCGAACACAGGCGCCGTGCAGCAGACGACGGCCATGCCAAACGTCGCGCAAATGGGCTACCAACCGTACCCACAAGGGTATCCTCCCCAATATATGCCGCAGCAGGGATATGCCCAGCAGTATCCTCAGCCGTACCAGCAGCCGTATCAGCAGATGCCGCAGGGAAACCTCAACCCCTGGACTCAGCAGATGCCGCCGCAGCCTTACCAACAGTGGCCGCAAAGTTTTCAACAGCAGATGCCGCCCATGCAGAGTTCTCAACAACCAGCAGCTCAAATGATGTATCCTAATGCGGCGAATCAATACGCACAACCGCAGTCGGACGTGTTTATAAGCGAACGCGGCAACGCTGCATTAGGGTATCTGGCCCAACATCAAGAGTGCGGCGCGACGGACTTGGCGCGGGCGTTTGGAAACTCTGCACCCACCTGGTCGCGCACGCTCAACGATTTGGCGCAGACGGGCTTGATAGTCAAACATGGGCAGAAATACCATCTGACCGAAATCGGAAGCGCTCGCGTGCGGGCCCAAGCTTAAGGAACGGGAGAGACAGTGGACGAGGAAGCAAGCATCATCCTGGGGGATGCCATCGCCTTTTGTCAGCGCGACGGCCAAGATGCGCGCCTCATCAACATGCTGGGGCAATCGCGTGCTGTGAGCCTGACCGAGGACACCTTGACGATTGAGGCCCCCTCACGATTTGCCATCGCTCAGCTCAAAAAGCATCAGCCGACCATCGAGGCGTACCTGGAAGAGATCGCCTTTGCACCGATTGCGCTCAACATCGTGGCACCACAGGGCTCCGCGGCAGATAACGCCGCACCCGCGGCACCCGTCGTTCCCCCGGCGGCGCCAGCTACCACCACAGTGTCGGCTCCCGAGCATCAAATCGGCGATGTTTCCCGTGAAACCATGCCCACCGTCTCGACGACGGCGGCTCCCATGTCCGCTGCCACACACATGCCTATCGCGCACGACGCAACACCGGGCGAGGATTCGGGCATCGCAATCAAAAACACGCTTTCGGCCGACGATTTCCGCCGCATGATGAACCAGATGAAAGGCGAGGCGCCTGCAAAGAGTGCAAAACCAGCCTCCACATCGCCCATGAGCGTCCCCGCAGCTGCGGCACCGATCGAGCAGAACACCGACGGCGCGCCGCTCGCGGCCAACTCGAAATTCACCTTCGAAAACTTTGTCTACGGCCCAGAAAACAGCCATGCCTATCGCTCAGCCCTCAAGTTTGCCGCGCTCGCGGACGAACGCGGCACATGCACATCCCTGTTCATCTATGGCAAATCGGGGCTGGGCAAGACCCATCTGCTGCTCGCCATCAAAAACGAACTCGCCGAAAAGTCGCCCGAGATCAAGGTAAAGTACGCCAACTCACAGGCGTACCTCGATGACCTGATGACGGAGTTCGACCGCCAAAAGAAGAGCAACGCCCCCATCATGCAGGCATACCACGACGTGGACGTGCTCATCATCGACGACATTCAAAACATCATCGGCAAGCGCGCGAGCGTGGACTACTTCTTCCAGCTCATGGACGAGTTTATCCGCAACAACAAAAAAGTCGTCATCGCAGCCGACCGTGCGCCCAAAGACCTGAGCATGGACGAGCGCCTTACCAGCCGTTTTAATGCCGGTATGCTCTGTTTGGTGGCGGAGCCCAGCTACGAGATGAAATACAAGATCTTGCAGCGCTACTACGAGAACACGATAGCCGCCGCACCCGAGGCGGGTGACGACTCGCTGCTGGCGGCCTATGGCGGCGATGGTGGGCATCTGACCGACGAGCACTTTAAGCACATGGCAGAAGTCTCGGGAACCAACATCCGCGAACTCGAGAGCTTCTGCGAACGCTGCGCCGGCGAGGCAGGAGACCGCGAACGCGAGGGCAGCGAGCTCAGTTTCGACGACATCGACGCCATCGCAAGCCAGTACTTCGATACGTCGGCCAAAAAGATCAACGTGCAGACGGTCCAGTCTGTCATTGAAGAGCAGTACGGCGTGACGCACGAGGAGCTCATCGGCCCGCGCCGCAACGCCAACATAGCCAAAGCCCGCCATATCGCCATATATCTGGCCATCGAGATGTGCGAGATGACGACTACGGCGGTGGGCGCGGAGTTTGGCAACCGCAACCACTCAACCGTCAGTACGAGCTATAAAAAGGTTCAGAAGATGATTCAGGAAGACCGCACCATAACCGAGGATCTCAAATCGCTGCGAGATAAAATTACACTGCGCTCGTAGGGAAATAGAGACACCTGTTGAAAACTTGTCGAAACGCCGGGCATAACATGTCTAAAACTCGCCACAAGGCGATGATAAGTTTTCCGCAGGTTTTGAACGTGGAAAACACGGTCGGTTGCGCACAGGGCGCTGTCGATTCTCTTTTTGGGGTTGACCAGCGCTTTTGGGAGTAATCAACAGTTTCGTCAGTGCTATTACTATTATTAAGATATTTATATCTATAGAAAGGTATTAAAAGATGAAGTTCACCGTCAGCCAAAGCTCGCTCACGCAAGCCATCGGCGTCGTTATGAAAGGCGTCGCTTCGGCATCTACCCTTCCCATCCTGTCGGGCGTGCTCGTTAAGGCGCAGGACGGCATCTTGGAATTCCAAACCTCTAACTACACCATCTCGATTCGTCATCGCATTGCCGCGCATGTCGAAGAAGAGGGCGAGATGGTGATTCCCTGCAAGATGCTCTCGAACATTACGAAGACCCTTCCCGACGCCCCGGTTACCTTTGAGCTCTCGGAGCGTCAGGTGCTGATCGGATGCGAGAAGAGCTCCTTCCGCCTCAACACGCTCGACGCCAACGATTTCCCCGAGTTCCCCGCCTATGCCATCGAAAGTGCGGTGGAGCTCCCGACCGATATCCTGTCCGAGATGGTCGGCCGCGTGTGGCGCGTCACTTCGACTGATAAGGCCCGCCCCATCCTGGGAGGCGTGCACATGAAGGTCGAGAACAACACCGTGCGCCTGGTGGCAACCGACTCCTTCCGTCTGGCTGTATGCGACACCCAGGTCGAGACCTCGACGCTCGAGGGGTCCTTTGAGCTCAACGTTCCGGCCGACGCCTTCAACGACGCCCTGAGCATCATGGCCAGCCAGGCGACCATCATGATCGGCGCCACCGACACCCAGGTTGTCTTTGAGGCCGGCAACACCACCTACGTGTCGCGCCGTATCGAGGGCGTGTACCCCAACTACAAGCAGCTCATCCCCGATTCGTGCGTAACGAGCGTCAAGATCGACGTGGCGGCTTTTAATGCCGCCCTCAAGCGCGTGGCGGTCATCGCGAGCGCGAACCCCGCCGTCAAGTTCGAGATCGATGTCGAGAACGGTCAGATGGGCCTGTCCTCCATCTCCAATGACCAGGATCTGGCGCAGGAGACGATCGATGTCGAGGCCGAGGGCGAGTCGGGCACCATCGCCTTTAACTACCACTACATCTTTGGCTGCCTCAATGCCCTGTCCAAGGAGAAGGAGATCACGCTGGAGCTCAAGAGCTACTCGCAGGCGGGTATCTTTAAGTCCTACGACAAGATCAACTACCTGTACCTGGTCATGCCGGTTCGCATCTAGCGCTGCGCCATGACCATGTTTGCCCGCAACCTTTCCGTCGCGCGCTACCGCAGTTTCGATAGCTACCGTCTTGACCTGGACGAGGGCGTGACGGTGCTTGCGGGGCCCAACGCGGCGGGAAAGACCAACCTTATTGAGGCGCTGCAGCTTTTGACGAGCGGCGTCTCGTTTAGGCATCCCACCGCTACCGAGCTCGTGCACGACGGCACGGGCTCGTGCAGGCTCGAGTTGAGACTCGAGGGCGATGGCCGCGTGCTCGATATGGGGCTGGGCGTTGAGGACGGCAAGCGCTCGTTTAGCCGTAACGGCAAGAGATGTTCGGCCCCCGGCGTGCGCGGGGTTTTGCCGAGCGTGCTGTTTTGCCCCGATCATCTGGATATGGTCAAACGCGGTGCCAGTGTGCGCCGCGCCGCCCTCGATGACTTTGGCGTGCAACTGAGCGCCCGTTACGCCGACCTGGCGAGCACCTACGGGCGTTGCGTGACGCAGCGCAACGCCCTGCTCAAGGAGTCCTGGTGCTGCCGCGAGATGCTTGGCGCATGGAATGACTCCATCGCCCGCGCCGGGTCAGCCCTGCTCGTACATCGTTTGGCCCTGCTCGACCGACTGGCAGGCCATGTGCGCGCCGCGTATGGGCAGGTGGCGTCCGGTGAGGACGCAGGCGTGTCCTATGTGTCCACGCTGGGGGATTTGCCTCAAACCGAGGGGCGCGAGGAACTTAAGGACTGGGCATACGAGCATATGCTCGCGGCCCTCGATGAGCGTGCCGATGAGGAGATGCGCCGCGGCGTGACGCTTGTGGGTCCGCATCGCGACGAGATTGAGTTTTCCGTCGCGGGCCGATCGGCCCGTTCATTTGCCAGCCAGGGCCAGCAGCGAACGCTGGTGCTTGCCTGGAAGGTGGCAGAAGTGGCCGTGGCGCGCGATATCCTGGGCACCGCGCCACTGCTGCTTTTGGACGACGTGATGAGCGAGCTCGATGCCGGGCGGCGAGGCGCTTTTCTGCAGCTGATCGGTGATGACATCCAGACGGTCATAACCACCACCAATCTGGGGTATTTTACCGATGACCTGCTTGATCGAGCCAAGGTGGTGAGCATGGGTGAGACGTGCTAATTACGAGCGCGAGAACGGAACGGTTGCCTTTGGCGGCTTTTTGGATGCCGAGCGTCAGCGCATCCTGGCGGCCGCAACACCTGAGCGCCGCGCGCAAATGGAGGCTGCAGAGGAATCCCGTGCGGTCTATCGCGCCTGGAATGCGGTGTGCTCGGGCACGCGCGAGGGACGCCACGTGACGGGCCTGCGCTACCTGCCCGAGTCCAATGAGCTGCTGGTGTATCTCGATTCGCCCTCGTGGACGCAGGAGATGACGCTGCTGCGCGAGATCATCCGGGCACGCATGGAGCGGGCCGGGGCGCATGTGGACGGCCTGGTGTTCAAAACGACCGCGCCCGGTCACACGCCGCCGGCTGCCAAGGAGCGCCTGCGCCCAGCCGTGACCGAGTGCCCGCCGGCTCCGCACGCCGATCTCAGCGAGGCCGAACGCGGCGAGATTGAGCGCCAAGTGGCGCCCATCGAAGATCAAAAACTGCGCGAGGCCCTCGAGAATGCCATGAGAGCTAGTGCCGAGTGGGCCAAGGGCGTGCAAAGCAAAAAAGAGCCTTAAATCGCATCTGGTGGCCTTGTAGAGCCAAATACCCTCGTTCCCGAGGGTATTTTTTTACGATAAACTAGTAAGGCTGTACACATTTTCTTAGCTGAAGGAGGACGTGTGGCAAACGAAAACGATTACGATGGCGGCGAGATTAAGATTCTCGAAGGTCTCGAGGCCGTTCGTAAGCGCCCGGGCATGTACATCGGCTCGACGAGCGCCAGCGGCCTGCATCACCTGGTGTGGGAGATCGTTGACAACTCCGTTGACGAGGCCATGGCCGGTTTCTGCACCGAGATTCAGGTGACGGTCCACGCCGACAACTCCATCACGGTCGTCGACAACGGGCGCGGCATCCCCGTCGACGAGCATCCTATCAAAAAGATCCCGACGCTCGAGGTCGTCATGACGATCCTGCACGCCGGCGGTAAGTTCGATAACTCGGCCTACAAGGTCTCGGGCGGACTGCACGGCGTGGGCATCTCCGTCGTCAACGCGCTGTCCAAGCGCGTGGTCGTGCAGGTGCGCCGTGATGGCAACGTCTACGAGATGGAGTTCTCGCGCGGCAAGACCGTCAAGAAGATGGAGGTCGTGGGCACCTCGGATTCGACGGGTACCACCGTCAACTTCTGGCCCGACGACGAGATCTTCGAGACCTGTGTCTACGATTTCGATACGCTGCACAACCGTCTGCAGGAGACGGCGTTCCTCAATAAGAATCTAAAGATTGTGCTGACCGACGAGCGCGAGGCGACTCCCCACGTGGAGGAGTTCTGCTACGAGGGCGGCATCATCGACTTCGTTAAGTTCCTCAACGACGGCAAAGACGTCCCCGAGGCCTTTAAGGAGCCCATCTATATCGAGGGTAAATCGGATCCGGATGCGCCCGTGACCAAGATGGGCGAGGTCGAGGTGTCCCTGCAGTGGAATGCCGGCTATGGCGAGAACGTCATGTCGTTTGCCAACGACATCTACACCCCCGAGGGCGGCATGCATCTCGAGGGCTTCCGCACCGCCCTCACCCGCGTGATTAACGATTACGCCCGCAAGCAGAACCTGCTCAAGGAGAAGGACGCCAACCTGAGCGGTGACGACGTGCGCGAGGGCCTTTCGGCCGTCATCTCGGTCAAGCTGCCCGATCCGCAGTTTGAGGGTCAGACCAAGGCCAAGCTTGGCAGCTCCTACATGCGCGCGCTCACGCTCAAGATCGTGACCGATGGACTGACCGATTATCTGGAGGAGCACCCCAAGCCCGCCCGCGAGATCGTCAAGAAGGCCCAGCAGGCATGCAAGGCCCGCAACGCCGCCCGCAAGGCGCGCGAGGCGACCCGCCGCAAGAGCCTGCTCGAGACGGCGTCGCTGCCCGGCAAGCTCGCCGACTGCTCGGTGCGCGATGCCGAGCTGACCGAGCTCTTTATCGTAGAGGGCGACTCGGCAGGCGGTTCGGCCAAGGACGGCCGTCGCCGAGACATCCAGGCGATTCTGCCCCTGCGCGGCAAGATTTTGAACGTCGAGCGCGTGGGTGACCACCGCGCGTTCTCGAGCGACACCATCCAGTCGCTCATCACCGCGATCGGCTGCGGCGTCACGACGAGCGCCGGCGACGGTGGCGACTTCGATATCAGCAAGGCGCGCTACCACAAAATCATCATCATGACCGATGCAGACGTTGACGGTGCGCATATCCGCATCCTGCTGCTGACGTTCTTCTACAAGTACATGCGCCCGCTGATCGATGCCGGCTATGTCTATGTTGCCTGCCCGCCCATCTTTGGCATTAAGGTACGCAACAAGATCCATTACGTGTATCCCAACGGCCGCCAGCCCGAAGACGAGATTCTGCGCGACACCATTCAGAGCCTGGGCCTGAACCCCGACGACAACGACGAGGACGGCAAGGCCAAGGACGGCAAGATCACCAAGAAGCGCAAGGGCTATACCGTCCAGCGCTACAAGGGCCTGGGCGAGATGGACCCCAAGCAGCTTGCCTCGACGACGATGGACCCCAAGACTCGTATCCTGCAGCGCGTGTCGATCGAGGACGCCGTGGTGGCGGACCGCGCCGTGCGCGAGCTCATGGGTTCCGAGGTCGGCTATCGCCGCGAGTACATCGAGAAGCATGCGCATGATGCACGCTTCTTGGACGCCTAGCTTTCCCAGGCACCCCATCTTGCCCTTCAGGATTTCGGGCGCCGCACGCAAGGCGTGCGCCCTCATCCTTCAGGGCAACCTGGGGCACCTGGAAAACCTAGGAGGGTTATCCGGTGTTCCCGGTAATCCGTCCCCGTGGTAGGGAACTAATGGACCACGCAAACCATGAGGAGGTAACGTGGCAGACGATATCAACAACAACGAGGGTGTGGACGAGGCCGGCGACGCCGGCATGCCCGATGATCTGAAGCGCCTACTCGCCCGCGCCGAGCAGGGCGAGGACGGCGATCCGGATTCCTATAACCCCGACGTCGAGGATGAAGATGATGAGGATGACGACGCCGAGCTCGAGGAGAGCTTCGGCGCGGTCGATCGTGGCGCTTCGGCCGGCGAGGACATCAACGGCGGTCAGCTCCAGATTTCAGAGTTCGGCCGCGAGATGAAGCAGTCGTTCATCGAGTACTCGATGTCGGTCATCACGGCGCGCGCCCTGCCGGACGTGCGCGACGGACTAAAGCCGGTGCACCGCCGCATCCTGTACGCCATGAACGAGAGCGGCATCTACCCCAACCGCCCGCATAAGAAGTCGGCCTGGACGGTCGGAGAAGTTATCGGCAAGTACCATCCGCACGGTGACTCCGCGGTTTACGAGGCCATGGTTCGTCTGGCGCAGTGGTTCTCCATGCGCACACCGCTCATCGATGGCCACGGCAACTTCGGCAACATCGATGGCGACGGCGCGGCGGCCATGCGTTATACCGAGAGCCGCCTGGCAAAGCCTGCCATGGAGCTGCTGCGCGACCTGCAAAAGGATACCGTCGACTGGCAGCCCAACTACGACGAGTCGCTCGCCGAGCCCGTGGCGCTGCCCGCGCGCTTTCCCAACCTGCTGGTCAACGGTAGTCAGGGCATCGCCGTCGGCATGGCCACCAATATCGCCCCGCATAACCTCACCGAGGCGATCGAGGCCACCTGCTACCTGATCGACAATCCCGACGCCACCGTCGACGAGCTTATGCAGATCATGCCCGGTCCGGACTTCCCCACCGGTGCCATCATCATGGGCAGCGCCGGCATTAGGCAGAGCTACGAGACCGGTCGCGGCTCCATTACCGTGCGTGCCAAGGCCCACGTGGAATCCACCAAGACCGGTCGCAGCCGCCTGGTCTTTACCGAGATTCCCTACATGGTCAACAAGGGCACCTTGCAGGAGAAGATCGCCCAGCTCGTAAACGACAAGCGCATCGAGGGCATCTCGGACATGCGCGACGAGTCCAACCAAAAGGGCATCCGTCTGGTCATCGAGCTCAAGAAGGGCGTCATTCCGCAGGTCGTGCTCAACAACCTGTATAAGTACACATCGCTGCAGACGACCTTTGGCGCCAACAACCTGGCACTCGTCAACGGCGTTCCCAAATGCCTGAGCTTGCGCGAGATGCTGCAGCACTACATCGACCACCAGGTCGACGTCGTCACCCGCCGCACTCGCTTTGACCTTAAGAAGGCCCAGGCGCGTGCCCATATCCTCGAGGGCTACTTGATGGCTCTCGACCATATCGACGAGGTCATCAGCATTATCCGTTCCTCGCAGACCGACTCCGAGGCAAGCGGCCGCCTGATCGAGCGCTTTGGCTTTACGCCCGAGCAGACCACGGCCATCCTCGAGATGAAGCTGCGCCGCCTGACTGGCCTGGAGCGCGACAAGATCCAGGAAGAGCTGGACGGTCTGCGCCGCGCCATCGCTTACTATGAGGACTTGCTGGCACATGAGGAGAAGATCCTGGGCGTCATCAAGGAGGAGATGCGCGAGATCTCGAAGAAGTTCGGCGACAAACGCCGCACCGAGATCAGCCATGTCGAAAAGGACCTGGATGTCGAGGACCTCATCGCCGACGAGGACATGGTCGTGACCATCACCCACACCGGCTACGTGAAGCGCATCCCGGTGGCTGCCTACCGCGCCCAGAAGCGCGGCGGCAAGGGCGTGTCGGGCGTCAACCTTAAAGAGGACGACGTCATCGACGAGATGTTTATCGCATCCACGCACGAGTACGTGCTGTTCTTCTCGAGCAAGGGCAAGGTCTACCGCCTGAAGGTGCACGAGCTGCCGGTGGGTACGCGCCAGGCGCGCGGCACCGCGATCGTCAACCTGCTGCCCTTTGAGGAAGGCGAGAAGATCGCGAGCGTCATCAGCTGCCGCGAGTTCCCCGCCGACGAGTACCTGATGTTTGCCACCAAGAGCGGCATGGTCAAGAAGACCGTGATGAGCGCTTACGACCGCAGCCGCCGTGATGGCCTGATCGCCATCAATCTGAGAGACGACGACGCGCTGCTCGCCGTGCGCCGTGTGCGCGAGGGCGACAAGATTATCCTGGCCACCACTGCGGGCAAGGCGATCATGTTCCCCGAGGACCAGGTGCGCGCCACCGGCCGCGACACCAGCGGCGTTCGCGGTATTAGCATGAAGGACGGCGTGAGCGTTTTGGGCATGGAGGTTACCAACGGCAATGGTGACCTGTTCGTCATTACCGAGCGCGGTTACGGCAAGCGTACGCCGGTCGCGGATTACCCGGAGCAGAACCGCGGCGGTCAGGGCGTCTACACCATCCAGATGACCGAGCGTAAGGGCAACCTCGCGGCCATGAAGACGGTGGGTCCGCAGCACGAGCTGTTCATCGTGACAGAAGGCGCGACGGTCATTCGCGTCAAGACCGATGAGATTAGCCAGACCGGCCGAGCCACCCAGGGCGTCAAGATGATGACCGTCGACGACAACGACCGTGTGTGCGCTGTCGCCCGCATGACGGCAGCTAAGGAAAAGCCCGAAGGCGACGGCGCCGAGGCCGAGGCAACGGTCGATGCCGAAAAT
>ENA-UOOA01004585-UOOA01004585.1-human-gut-metagenome-genome-assembly--contig:-P61old-NODE-4585-length-15528-cov-5.833323_pt1 | contig 15528 bp, 16 predicted proteins | sample MGYA00242467_ERZ724014 | MGnify/ENA metagenome assembly ERZ724014
TACGCTTCCCTCCTCTTTCACGTCACCTTGCTCGCTTAGGGGCGTTTTCGCTGACTTATGCTCAACCTGCGGCGCCTTAGAGGTAGTCATTGGGGACGTACTTAAATGACTGGGTTGGGTACATTGCTTTGAGATGTTATTCAATCCGTCTTGATGGACTTTAGGCTGTTTGCCTGCTCAAAGCAATTATCGACATTTATTTGATACCGAAAATATTGCTCGAAAAATCGTCCAAGAAGTCGCGGGGTGATTTTTGACGCGTCGCGCGTCAAGCGATGTGGCAAGCTTTTGGTTAGATATTGGTCAGGTTAAGGGCAACCTTGCCAAAAGCTTGACGAATGCAAATCTAGACGTCGGCGAATGAACACTTCAGGTGGGCTCCAAGCAAAATTCTGGGCTGATTCTCGATAATCGCCTTCAATCGTCCCTTGCCAAGCGCTGGCCTCGCGTACAATCTGCTCCGACATTCGCGCGCCGCCCGGCGCTTAAGAGGGGAGGGCCCCATGGCAAACGAGATCTGGACCATCAAGCGTTGTCTCGAGTGGACCAAGGAGTACCTGGCCGAGCGCGGCGAGGAACACCCTCGTCTTTCTGCCGAATGGCTGCTGTGCGCAGCCACGGGTCTGGCACGCATCGACTTATATATGCGCATGGACGAGACGCTCGATGCGGCGCAGCTCGAGACCATGCATGCGGCGGTCGTCCGCCGCGCCAAGGGCGAGCCGCTGCAGTACATCACCGGCAGCACGCAGTTTCGCATGATCGACGTCGCATGCGCCCCCGGTGTGCTCATTCCGCGTCCCGAGACCGAGATGCTCGTCGAGGAAGTCCTCAATTATCTGGATGCCGAGGTGCTGAGCCCCGAGGCTGCTGCCCGTCAGCGCGTTGAGCTGCCCTGGAACGATGAAGTCGAGCAAGCGCGCAAGGCCGAGGCCGCGCTGGCAGACGAACGGGCGACCGCCGAGCGCCGTGCCGCTAACCTCACAGCTGCCGATGAGGCGGCGCTAGGCGGCGACGTACTGGGCAGCCGTGCCTATGCCGAGGAACTGGCCGACCGCGAGGCCGAGGAAGCTGCCGCGCAGGCAGCAGAAGCCGAAGCCGCGGAAGCCGCCGAGCCCGAGCTCGACGAATACGGCATCGCCATCGAAGGCGCCGACCACGAGGCGTCTCTGACGGAGGATGCCGCCGCGCCCGCTCCGGTCGAGCCCCGTATCGCCCGCGTTCTCGAGGTCGGTTGCGGCACAGGCTGCATCTCGCTCTCCCTTGCCTGGGAGCGCCGCGGCCACGTCACCTGCACCGCCACCGATATCGAGCCGCGCGCCATCGATCTGGCCACCAAAAACCGCGATGCCCTCGGCCTCACGGCAGATGAGGTTGCCTTTAGCCTCACCAACCTGGTGAGTTCCATTCCCCGCGAAGAGTGGGGCACCTTTGACGTGCTCGTTTCCAACCCGCCCTACATCCCCACCGATGTCATGCGCTCGCTGCCGCACGAGGTCAAGGACTTCGAGCCCGATTTGGCGCTCGAGGGCGGTGCCGACGGCCTCGATATCTTCCGCCGCCTGCTCAATGCGGCGCCTTACATGCTGCGCGCCGGCGGCCTGTTTGCCTGCGAGCTCTACGAGGGTGCCCTCGACGTCGCCGCCGAGCTCTGCCGCCAGGCTGGTCTCTCGGACGTGCGCATCGTCCACGACCTCACCGATCGTCCCCGCATCGTCCGAGCCATCGTCACCGAGCCCAAACAGCGCCAGTAATATTTATTAACTGGTTAGCAAAAATTATAAAGTAGTTTATAATTAGGACGGCTGAAAGAGGTCGGCCCATGCAACCTCCTACCTTTCGGGAAATCATTGCCCTACTCAAGCACGATGGGTTCGTGAAGGTCGCACAAGTCGGTAGTCATGCTAAGTATGTTTCTGGTGACCGTGCTGTCACCGTGAACGGCTCTGGTGGTGATCGACCAAAGAAGGGCACGTGGGCAAGTATTCGTCGCCAAGCTGGATGGTAGTTGGAGGCAAAATGAGGCAGCGATTTACCTATGACTGCGTTCTCATAAAAGAAGACGACGGTTACTGCGCTAGCTTCCCGCAGATTCCTGGCGCCTTTGCCGATGGCGACACGCGCGAAGAAGCGATTGCCCATGCCACCGAGGCACTGATGGCGTTTTTGGCCGACGACCTCAACAACGGTTTGACTCCGGCAGGGTACGAACGCTCGGCCGAGGTCGTGGCCCTTTCAGTCGAAATCGACCACGATGACGCTCGGGAAGCGGCGTGCCGAACATTTAAAGACGCAGCGCTGGACCTCAAAGTCTCCGCTCCGCGGATTACCGCGCTGGTCAAAGCAGGAAAGCTCGATGTTGAACTCGTCGACGGCCGTCGGATGATAACGATAGACAGCATCGAGCGCTACGCCGCCCAAGAACGCCACGCCGGCAGGCCAAAGAAGTTCGTCGCAGTCCAATAACCCCCTCACTTTCACCGACTACTAGAGCCGCTCACCAAACCAACATGCGCTCTGGGCAAATAGGTTGAACGTTTCGTGCGAGAATGCCCCTCAGTAAACAAACTTTCACCAGAGCGTAAGGGGCTGGCATACACATGCAGACGGTCTATCGGGTATTCGAGGGAGCGCGTGAGCCGCATCGGCTCGCCGTCGAGCGTACGGCCGAGGTACTCCGCTGTGGCGGCTTGGCCCTGATTCCGACCGAGACCGTCTATGGTGTCGCTGTGGCAGTCAACGCCTTCTCGGACGCCGTGCCCCAAGATACAAGCGAATTCCCATCGTGGCCGCGCGATCCGCAGGCTGCCGTCAACGGCGCCGCAGTCCCTGCGCTCGGCACCGGCTATCGCCGTATCTTCACTCTCAAGCAACGTGAACTCACGCAAACCGTCGCTTGGCTGGTCGATGGCGTCGAAGCACTCGACCGCTATGGCGTGGATATCCCGGAAGATGCTCGCGTACTCGCGCGACGATGCTGGCCGGGCGCCCTGACTATCGTGGTCAAGGCGGCCCCCTGCGTGCCGACTTTTATGCGCGCTGCCGACGACACGGTGGCCCTTCGCGCGTCGGCCTCTCCCGTGGTCCAAGCGCTCATCCGCGCGTGCGGCAGTCCGCTTGCCTGCACCAGCGCCAACACGCACGGCGCGCCCGCGCCGGCAAGCTTTGCCGACGTTGAGGACCGCATTCTGGAGGGGGTCGATGTGGCCGTTGACGCGGGCGAGACCCCGTGCCGCGACGCTTCGACCATCGTGGCGTTTAAGCATGGCGAACTCCAGATCCTGCGCCAAGGCGCACTTCCCGCATCAGAGATCGAGCGGGTCCTGTCCGACCCGATGCAATAGAAAGGTGTAAGCGATGTCGTTGAATCTAGGTAGCCTGGGTATGGAAGACGCCTCGTTTAGCTTTGGCGGTTCCTACATCATGGCGCTCGACTGCGGCACCACCTCGGTACTCGCGACCATCGTCGACGAGTACGGCTGCATCGTCGCCCAGGCGCGTCGTAGCGTCAAAACCAGCTTCCCGTGCCCCGGCTGGGTGGAGCAGGATCCCACGGAGGTGCTTGCCAGCCAGATCGGCGTGATGATGGAGGTCCAGTTTAAGAGCGGCATCCATTCCGATCGCATCGCCGCCATCGGTATCTCCAACCAGCGCGAGACCACGGTGGTGTGGGACCGCATAAGCGGCCAGCCCATCTATAACGCCATCGTGTGGCAATGCCGTCGCACCGCACCTCTGATCGACGAGCTGGTCGAGCAGGGCTGCGAGGAGCTGGTGCGTTCCCGCACCGGCCTTACGCTCGACCCGTATTTCTCGGCCTCCAAGGTGCAGTGGATTCTCGACAACGTTGACGGCGCACGCGAGAGCGCGGCGGCGGGCGACCTCATGTTTGGCACCATCGATACCTGGCTCATCTACAACCTCACCGGCGGCCAAACCTTTGCCACCGACTACACCAATGCCAGCCGCACGGCGCTCTTCAATATTCATACGCTGGACTGGGACGATGACCTGCTGGCGCTCTTCGACATCCCGCGTGCCATGATGCCCGAGGTTCGCTGGAGCTCGGGCGACTACGGCCGCGTCGCGAGCGACATCATGACCAACATGCCGCCCATCATGGGTGTGGCGGGTGACCAGCAGGCGTCGCTGTTCGGTCACTGCTGCTTCCATCCCGGCCAGACCAAAAACACCTATGGCACGGGCTGCTTTATGCTCATGAACACCGGCGACGAGATCGTCGAATCCAAGAATGGCCTGGTCTCCACCATCGGTATCGCTGCGAACGGCAAGGTCAGCTATGCGCTCGAGGGCTCTATTTTTGCCGCCGGCTCAACGATGAACTGGCTGCGCGACAACATGGGCGTTATCTCCAACGTATCCGAATCGGCACAGCTCGCCTCCTCGATCGGCGATAACGAGGGATGCTACTTTGTCCCCGCTTTTGCGGGCTTGGGTGCACCTTGGTGGGACGCGCACGCCCGCGGCATCGTATGCGGTCTGACCGGCGCCTCGAGTCGCGCGACCATCGTGCGTGCCGCTTGCGAGTCCATGGCCTATCAGAGCTATGACGTGCTGCGTGCCATGGAGCAGGACGTGGGTCTTTCGATCGAGCGCCTGTCCGTCGATGGCGGCGCCTCGCGCAACGAGTTCATCATGCAGTTCCAGGCAGACTTGCTGGATATCCCCGTACTGCAATGTGAGTCGGTGGAGACAACGGCGATCGGTGCCGCGTATCTGGCGGGCCTCGCGGTTGGGTATTGGGAGGATCTGGAGGAGCTGGAGCAAAACACCCAGATCGTCAAGACATTCCATCCCCATATGTCCGTTGAGCGTCGCGAGCACAACCTGGACGGTTGGCACGATGCGGTCAGGCGTTCGCTCAGCACCGCTCAATAGGGCTGCGACGGGGCACTCGATACAACAAACCGTTAAACTTATGCACGGCGCGAGGCAACAACGTCGCCATGCGCCTTGTCAGCAAGGCTATCTTCCGGCCGAAACGAAAGGGGCATCAACCCATGACCGTTACCTACGATGCGTCTCGCGTGACGCTTGTCGACCATCCGCTCGTCCAGCACAAGTTGTCGATCCTGCGCGATAAGTCGACCGGCACCAACCAGTTCCGTCAGCTCGTGCGCGAGCTCGCGCTTTTTGACGGCTACGAGGCCATGCGCGACCTGCCTATGGAAGACGTCGAGGTCGAAACCCCCATCACAACCGCCACGTTCAAGCAGCTTGCCGGCAAGAAGCTCGCCATCGTCCCCATCCTGCGTGCAGGTCTTGGCATGGTCGACGGCATCCTCGACCTGGTGCCCTCTGCCCGCGTGGGCCACATTGGCATGGAGCGCGACGAGGTCACCCACGAGCCGCATGAGTATTACTGCAAGATGCCCAAGGATATCGACCAGCGCATCTGCCTGGTCGTCGACCCCATGCTCGCCACGGGCGGTTCGGCCGAGATGGCCATCAGCTACCTGCGCGAGCGCGGTGTCAAGGACATCCGCATGCTGTGCATCGTCGCGGCCCCCGAGGGCCTCAAGTCGCTCACCGAGAAGGACCCCGATGTGCATATCTATACCTGCGCCATCGACGACCATCTCAACGAGGCCGCCTACATCGTCCCCGGCCTGGGCGACGCCGGCGACCGCATCTACGGCACGCTCTAGTCGTCGGGCCTTGTCGGCTACGGTCACAAATACGAAGAAATGGTGCGCGCGGGCGAGCAAAAGACGTCCACGCGCACTCCTGTTAACGGACGTTTAGCCCAGAGGGGTTCGAGAAAAACGTATTACCGTACCTGCGGCATAAAGAAGGTCTTAAGAAAACGAACAGGTGCGTATTAACCGATGCTTTTTCGGTTGTACTTTAGCGATTGGCTCGTACAATAGTCACCAATGTTTGGCGGGAACTGTTCTGTGAGGCGTTAAAAAGGAAAGTGAGGACGCCAGTGTTTCAGATAGCCGATCTGCTCGCTATCGTTGCAGGCGCCATCGCGGGCGCAATTGCCTTCCTTCCCTTTGTCTTTACGCTCAAGCCGGTTCTTGACGATAAGCAGAATGCGGACATGCTCAAGGGTATGGTGAGTCTGGCGGTCTCGGCAATCGCCCTGCTCGTCTTTACCTTGGTTGTGTTTGTGTTGTTCGGAGAGGCATTTCGCATGTTCCTCCTGGGCGAGGCGATCGGCTTCGTGGTCTTTATGGCCGCCTGCACGGTTCGCGTCGCCAAGGCGCTGCGAGATCCTCATGAGGTCGAAAGGTAAGTCGTGGAAATTTTTGAAAAGCTGCCTGATGAGATTAATCATCTGGTCAGCGAGTTCAGCTCCACCCCTGTCGTGGGCGATCTGAGCTGCGGCATCACGCAGTACTCGTTTTGGCTGATCGTCTCCACGATCGTGCTCCTGATCGTCCTGGCCGTGTTCAAGAAGAAGCAGACCCTGGTTCCCAAGGGCTTCTTCGTCAACGGTTTCGAGTACATCATCGAGTACGTCGAGAACGATATCGGCAAGGGCGTCGTGGGCGAGAACTGGAAGAAGCACTTCCCGTTCCTGTGCTCGCTTTTCCTGTTCATCCTGATCAATAACATGATCGGCTTGATCCCGGGAATGAAGCCCGGCACCGGCGCAATCGGCTCCACCGCTGCGCTCGCCATCTTCGCCTTCGTGTATTTCATCTACTACGGATGCAAGGCTCACGGCGTGATCGGCTACATCAAGAGCCTCGCCCCGCAGGGCGTGAGCTTCCCGATGAACGTGCTTGTGTGGGTCGTCGAGCTTTTCTCGACCTTCCTGCGCCTCATCACGCTCGCCGTCCGTCTGTTCTGCAACATGTTCGCAGGACACGTGGTCATGGGCTCGTTCGCCATCATGGCGAGCATGTTCATGCAGCCGCTGCTTCAGCAGGTTTCCGCGGCCCACGCCGTCGGCGCCCTGCCTTCGCTGGCCTGGCTTGCCATCCTCATCCTGATTTATACGATCGAGCTTGTGGTCGGCGCCATCCAGGCTTACGTCTTCACGGTCCTTACCGCCGTGTATGTCTCCGAGGCAGAGGAGGTTGCGGAGGAGGAGTAGTCTTCCGTTCGCGCCTTAAAGGTAAGGCAATTCGTTAAACCGCCGGTGCCCGTACCCATGGAGCCCGGCAGTTATAAAAAGGTTATCCTGCGTGAAATAAGACACGCACGACAAAGGAGGAATCGTGGGAGTTATCGGTTACGGTCTCGGTGTTATTGGCGCTGGTCTTGCTATCGGCCTGTCTGCTCTGGGTGCTACGGGTGCTATGGCCCGTCAGCCTGAGGTCCAGGGCCGCGTGTTCACCGTCTTCATCATGGGCTCCGCCTTCGGCGAGGCTCTGGCTCTGATCGGCTTCGTTGTCGCGCTGATCGTTAAATAGCACGGAGCGTCAAGTATGAATCTTTCATCCCAGAAGAGCGCGATCGCACTCTCCGCGTCCGCGGCCGCGCTGCTCATGCCGGTTTCCGCGTTCGCCGAGGACGGCGCTGCCGGTGCGGACATCCTCATCCCTAAGATGGCGGAGTTCATCCCGGCGCTTATCGCCTTCCTGATTATCTGGATCGTGCTGGCCAAGGTCGCCCTGCCGGGCATCATGAAAACCATGGAGGAGCGCGGCAAGAAGATCGAGGAGAGCCTCGACGAGGCCGAGAAGACCAAGCAGGAGGCTATCGCCAAGCGCGCTGAGTCCGACTCGATCGTCACCGACGCCCGTCGTCAGGCTGCCGACATCGTTCTCGAGGCCCGTAAGGACGCCGAGTCCGAGCGCGCCCGTATCATCGAGGCTGCTCACAAGGAGGCCGAGGAGATCATCGCCAAGGCCCATACGACCGTCGAGGACGAGCGCAAGTCCATCTACGCCGGTGCCGCGAGCTCCATCGCCGACCTGTCCGTTGCCGTCGCCACCAAGATCGTGGGCGAGGCACTCGAGGACGAGGCCGGGCAGAAGAAGCTCATCGAGCGCTACATCCAGGAAGCAGGTAGCCTGAATGCCGACTAGCCGCTATCAGGACAAGGTGCTCGAGACCTACGCGCGCTCCCTTCTGGAAGCCGCCAAGGCCGAGAACCATGTGTTCGAGGACCTCGAGATGATCGAGCGCCTGGCTTCCGCCAGCCCCGAGATCATCGCCGTGCTCGACACCATGTCCAAGCGCGACCAGCTCGACCTTCTTCCCAAGGTGGCAGCTGCCTTGAAGTATGTTGCCGAGGAAGACGAGGATGTAGTGGGCGTGACCGTCACCACGGCGATCCCGCTCGACGACGAGCTGCGTCAAACCATCACTAAGAAATGCGAGCAGGACTTCGGCCGCAAGGTATTCCTTATCGAGCAGGTCGACCCGTCTATCGTGGGCGGCCTGGTGCTCGAGGCTCGCGGCGAGCGTCGTGACATTTCCGTCAAGACGCAGCTGCGCATCGCGCAGGAGACCCTCGCAAACTCTGCTAATTCGTACGGAGGTGAAGCCTAATGTCCGAAACCCTCAATGCCCAGGATATCGCCAAGAAACTGCAGGAGCAGCTCACGAACCTCTCCGCGACGGTCGATACGCATGAGGTTTCAACGGTCGACGAGGTAGGCGACGGCATCGCGCGCGTCACCGGCCTCAAGAGCGCCATGGCAGGCGAGCTTCTGGAGTTCAAGAGCTCCGATACCGGTGAGACCGTCTTCGGCCTTGCCCAGAACCTTGACCGTGACGAGGTCGGCGCCGTTCTGTTTGGTGCCGTCGACTCCATCAAGGAAGGCGACGAGTGCCGCACCACTGGCCGCATTATGGATATCCCCGTGAGCCGTGCCATGCTCGGCCGCGTCGTCAATCCGCTCGGCCAGCCCATCGACGGTTTGGGTGACATTGTCGCCACGCACCGCCGCCCTATCGAGTTCAAGGCCCCCGGCGTCATCGACCGTACCCCGGTGTGCGAGCCGGTTCAGACCGGTCTGCTCGCCATCGACTCCATGGTGCCTATCGGCCGTGGTCAGCGTGAGCTCATCATCGGCGACCGTAAGACCGGTAAGACCGCCATTGCCATCGACGCTATCCTCAATCAGCGCGGCAAGGGCATGGTCTGCATCTATGTCGCCATCGGCCAGAAGGCCTCCACGGTTGCCAACATCCGCGAGACCCTCGCTCAGCACGGTGCGCTCGACTACACCATTATCGTTTCGGCCACCGCTGCCGATTCCGCCCCTATGCAGTACATCGCGCCTATGGCCGGTGCCGCTATCGGCGAGTTCTTCATGTACAACGGCGAGGACGGCAAGCCCGCCAGCGAGACCAACCCCGGCGGCCACGTGCTCGTCATCTACGACGACCTGTCCAAGCAGGCTGTGGCCTACCGTCAGATGTCGCTGACGCTGCATCGTCCGCCCGGACGCGAGGCCTATCCTGGCGACATCTTCTACCTGCACTCTCGTCTGCTCGAGCGTGCCGTCAAGATGTCCAAGAAGAACGGTTACGGCTCCATGACGGCTCTGCCGATCATCGAGACCCAGGACGGCGACGTCTCGGCCTACATTCCGACCAACGTCATTTCCATTACCGATGGTCAGATCTACCTGCAGTCCGAGCTCTTCTTCCAGGGCCAGCGCCCGGCAGTCGACGTGGGTATCTCCGTGTCCCGCGTCGGTGGCGACGCACAGACCAAGGCCATGAAGCAGGTTGCCGGCAATCTTCGTCTTGGCCTCGCTTCGTACCAGGAGCTCGCCGGCTTTACGCAGTTCGGCTCCGACCTCGACGAGGCCACGCAAAAGCAGCTTACCCACGGCGCTCGCATGACTGAGCTCCTTAAGCAGCCGCGCTACAAGCCGTTTGAGGTTGGCGAGCAGATTGCAGTTCTGTTTGCAGGCAACGAGGGCTTCCTGGACGACCTGGAGATCGCCGACGTGCTGCCTTTCCGCGCTGAGCTTATCGAGTACCTGGACAACGGCTTTGGCTCGCTGCTCGATAAGGTTCGCGCCAAGAAGATCGACGATGACACCAAGACCGAGCTCTTGCGTGTCATCGGTGACTTCAAGCAGCAGTTCATGGCCAAGCACCATGCCGATACGACTGGATCAGAGGAGAACTAAGCCCTATGGCCAACCTTCGCGACATTAAGAAGCGAATCTCCTCGGTTACCACGACCAAGCAGATCACGCGCACGATGGAGATGGTCTCTACGGCCAAGATCCGTCGTGCCCTCGATCGCTCCAAGCAGGCCGAGCCCTATAAGGAGGCGCTGACCGACGTCATGTTGACGGTCGCCGGCGACGCCTCCTGCTCGGGCACCGATCCCATGCTACAGAAGCATGAGAGCGTCAAGCATGGCCTGATTGTCGTTATTGCCTCGGACCGCGGCCTTGCCGGCGGTTTCAATACGACGGTGGAGCGCACGGCCGAAAAGCTCGCCGCTTCTTGGGCGAACGATGGCATCGAGTGCGAGATCATTGCGTGTGGACGTAAGCCGGCCACGTATTTCCGCGACCGCGCAAACGTCGTCATGCACTTTGAGGGCAATTCTTCCGAGCCCGATTTTAATCAGGCTCGCATGATTTCCTCTCATATCTGCGATGCGTATCGTGCCGGCGAGCTTGACCGCGTCGAGCTTGTCTACCACCACGCCAAGAACCGCGTGGATCAGGAGCTTCGCGTCGAGCACTTGCTGCCGCTCGATCCCGAGATGATCGCTATGGCCCACGGTCCGCGTAAGAACGAGACCGACGCCCCTAAGCGCATCTCGTCCACGTTCGAGTTCGTGCCCTCTCCCGAGCATGTTCTCGGCAAGCTTGTACCGTCGTATATCCTGACGGTCATCTACCAGGCCCTGATCGATTCGGCGGCCGCCGAGCAGGGTGCACGCCGCAAGGCCATGCACTCCGCGACGGAAAACGCCACCGCGATCATCTCGACCCTTACCCGCACGTATAGTCGCGTGCGTCAGGCTTCGATCACGACCGAGATTAACGAGATCGTCGGCGGAGCCTCAGCATTGGAGGAACAGTAATGGCTAATAACACCGTACAGCTTGCGGTCGAGGAAGCCACCAAGAAGACGACTGCCGGTGATGGTCGCATCGTGCGTATCATCGGCCCTGTCGTCGACGTCAAGTTTGACGGTGCGGTGCCCCCGATCTACAACGCGCTCACGGTCGAGGCCGAGACCCCGATCGGTCACCTGAGCACGATTCTCGAGGTTGAGAGCCAGCTTCCGGGCGGCGTTGTCCGCACGGTCGCCATGTCCTCGACCGACGGTCTGCAGCGTGGTCTCATTGCCACCGATACCGGTGAGCCCATGAAGATGCCCGTTGGCCCCAAGACACTCGGCCGCATTTGGAACGTCATGGGCAAGCCCGTCGACGGCAAGCCTATGCCCGAGGTGGAGGAGTTCTATCCCATCCACCATGCGGCACCTCGTTTTGACGAGCTCACCACCAAGACCGAGATCTTCGAGACCGGCATCAAGGCCGTCGACCTGCTTGAGCCCTACATCCGTGGCGGCAAGACAGGCCTGTTCGGCGGCGCCGGCGTCGGCAAGACCGTTTTGATTCAGGAGCTCATCAACAACCTCGCCCAGGAGCACGGCGGCACCTCGGTGTTCACCGGCGTCGGCGAGCGTACTCGTGAGGGCACCGACCTGTTCCTCGAGATGAGCGAGTCGGGCGTTATCGACAAGACTTGCTTGGTCTACGGTCAGATGAACGAGCCGCCTGGAGCGCGTCTGCGCATCGGTCTGGCCGGCCTTACCACCGCTGAGTACTTCCGCGATCGTGGCCAGGACGTTCTGCTGTTCATCGATAACATCTTCCGCTTCACCCAGGCCGGTTCCGAGGTTTCCGCACTCCTCGGCCGTATGCCGTCCGCCGTCGGCTACCAGCCCACGCTGGCAACCGAGATGGGCGACCTTCAGGAGCGCATTACCTCGACCAAGACGGGCTCCATTACCTCCGTCCAGGCTGTCTACGTCCCCGCAGACGACCTGACCGACCCGGCGCCTGCCACGACGTTCACCCACCTCGACGCTACCACGGTTCTTTCGCGTAGCATTTCGTCGCTCGGCCTGTTCCCGGCCATCGACCCGCTCGCGTCTTCTTCCGACGCCCTCGATCCCTCGATCGTCGGCGAGGAGCACTACCGTGTCGCCGTCAAGGTCCAGGAGCTCCTGCAGGAGTACTCCGACCTTCAGGACATCATTGCCATTCTGGGTATGGACGAGCTGTCCGAGGAGCAGCGCCTTACGGTCAACCGTGCCCGTAAGATTCAGCAGTTCCTCTCGCAGTCCTTCCATGTCGCCGAGAAGTTCACAGGCAACCCCGGCGTCTACGTCCGTGTCGAGGATACCGTCCGCTCCTTCGCCGAGATTGTCGACGGCAAGGCCGATGATCTGCCCGAGCAGGCATTCCGCTATGCCTCCACGATTGAGGACGTGCGTGAGCGCGCCCGCAAGATGGAGGAGAAGTAGGTTATGCGTATCCGCATCGTGTGCCCCGTGAGCCTCGCCTATGAGGGTGACGCTGCGTTTGTGTCGATTCCGTCTACGGATGGCGAGTTTGGCGTTTTACCTGCTCACTCCAGCGAAATCTGCACGATCGACCGCGGTTACGTTCGCGTTTCCGATAAGGCCATGGGCACTGTCGACCACACGTTTGCCGTGGTCGGCGGCTACGCCCAGGTCGCGGACGATGTCGTGACCGTCCTCGCCGAGCGCGCTTGCGATTTGGCGACCGTCGATGCCGACAAGGTTAAAGCTGATATTCAAGGTTTTGAAGAGAAGCTGGGTAATTTGTCGGAGGATGATGCACGCCGCGCCTACCTCTATAATGAAATCGCATGGTGTAAGCTCAAGCTTGCCCAATAGTCAAACGCTTTAGCGTTCGACCATTTGCGAACACATCATGCCCGGGATGGCCCAGCCACCCCGGGCATGCTTTTTGAAAGGGTAGACCTTGGATATTATCCGCGTTGAGGGTGGCCACGCCATCGGAGGTTCCGTGCCTGTTTCGGGTGCTAAGAACTCCGCGCTCAAACTTATGGCGGCAACGCTTCTGGCGCCGGGCAAGACGACGCTGCGGAACGTGCCCGATATTTCCGATGTCCACGTGATGGGCAAGGTGCTCAAGGGCATGGGCGCTACGATCGATGTTCTCGACGAGCACACGCTCGAGATCGATACCTCCCAGGTCGATTCTTGGGAGGCGCCCTACGAGCTTGTCGCCAAGATGCGCGCCTCCACGGCTGTGATGGGCCCCCTGCTGGGTCGTTTCCATCGCGCCAAGATCGCCATGCCGGGCGGCTGCAACCTGGGTGCTCGCAAGATCGATATGCATATCTTGGGTCTCGAGGCTCTGGGCGTCGAGTTCGACACCGCCCACGGCTACATCAACGCCAGTGCTCCCCAGGGTCTGCACGGCACCACCGTCACGCTCGAATTCGCGAGCGTGGGCGCCACCGAGAACCTCATCATGGCTGCCGTGCGCGCACAGGGCACCACGGTTATCGACAACGCTGCCCGCGAGCCCGAGATCGTCGACCTTGCCAACATGCTCAACGAGATGGGTGCCAAGATCGTCGGCGCAGGCACGTCCGTCGTGACCATCGAGGGCGTGGAGGAGCTGCATCCCGTTACCCATTGCGTGGTGGGTGACCGCATCGAGGCCGGCACCTTTATCGTCGCCGGCGCCCTCATGGCCGATGAGCGCGGCGTCGATGTTACGGGCTTCTGCCCCATCCACCTGGGAATGGTGCTCAAAAAGATGGAACTTATGGGCATCGAGTGCGAGCGTATCGAGAACGGCGTCCACGTCAATCGCGTCGAGCGCATCAGGCCGGTCGATATCCAGACGCTTCCGTTCCCGGGTTTCCCGACCGACATGCAGGCGCAGATCATGGTGCTTTCGGCCCTTGCCGACGGAAGCTCCGTAATTACCGAGAACATCTTCGAGAACCGCTTCATGTTCGCCTCCGAGCTCGTGCGTATGGGTGCCGATATTCGTATCGAGAGCCATCACGCCATGATTCACGGCGTCAAGGGCTTCTCGGGCGCACAGGTCACCTCACCCGACCTGCGTGGCGGCGCGGCGCTTGTGGTTGCCGGTCTTATCGCCGATGGCGTTACCGAGGTCTCGGCCATCCATCACATCAAACGTGGCTACGAGCAGTTTGTCGAAAAGCTGCAGGCGCTTGGCGCGCATGTCGAACATGCCACCGTTCCCGATCCCGTCATCTACTAATGCAGGTTGCCTATGTTTAACAAGAAACCCCTAGCGGATAACACCCGAAGACCCTCGACTGGTGCGCAGGCCAAGATCTACAGCCGCGACAATGTCGCACGCTATTCCGAGCGCGCCCGTCAGCGCCGTCGCGGCCGCACGGTTCGCCGCGTAGCTCTCATCGCCGTACTCGGCGTGCTGCTGAGCGCTACGACTGCTGCGGGTCTGTGGTTTGCCACTATCATGGGCAAGCTTGGCGACTCCAATGTCATTACCAACAACCTGCGCCAGATTCTGGTCGATACCAATGAGGCAAAAGATCCGTTCTACGTGTTGCTTCTTGGTACCGACGGTCGTCCGGGCGAGGATACGTATCGTGCCGACTCGATTATCCTGGCACGCATCGACCCCACGCAAAAGCAGGCGACGCTCATTTCCGTTCCGCGCGACACCAAGGTCGTGTACAAGGGCGAGACCATGAAGATCAACGCCTGCCACACCGTTGGCGGCGCCGAGGCCATGGTCCAGGCGGTCAACGAGCTGTGCGGCGTGCAGATTTCTCACTATGCCGAGGTCAGCTTTGACGGCATGCAGTCGCTTATTGATTCGGTTGGCGGTATCGACATCAACGCGACCGACGACGTCGACGATCCCGAGCACCTGGATATTAAGATTACCGCTGGTCAGCAGCATATGGATGGCGCTACTGCCCTTACCTATGCCCGCTGCCGCTACACCTATGCCGACGGCGATTACACGCGCATGCGCCATCAGCGTCAGGTGCTTGGCGCCCTTGCCAACCAGATTCTCAATAACTTCGATGCCACGAAGATCTTTGGCCTGGTTAATTCGCTGTCCGATATGCTCGTAACCGATATGAGCGTTCAGGATATCGTGTCCACGGTCAATGCCATGCGCGGCATGGATGTCGAGGGCATCTACTCGGCCAACCTGCCCTCGTACGCCGACGACAGCACTATGATCGACGGCGTGAGCTATGTCTTTGTTTACGAAGACGAGCTTAAGGAAATGATGGCCCGCGTCGACGCCGGTGAGGATCCCAAGGGTCCCAACACCATGGGCCTTTCAGACGGCTCCAGCTCCACGATTGGTGACCTCAACAACAATACGTCCGAGGACTACGCATACGGCACCGCGACCTCGTCGGGTGGCTCGGACGATTCCGACGATTCGAGCGACGGCTCCGATTACTACGAAGAGCCCACCGGTGACGGCAACGGCTACGAAGCCAACTACTAGAGTTACGCGGGCTTACCAGCCCGCGTTACGGGGCGGCGCGGCGCGCCGCCCCACTCGGAGCCTACGGGCCCGAAAGGGGCTGG
>ENA-UOOA01004587-UOOA01004587.1-human-gut-metagenome-genome-assembly--contig:-P61old-NODE-4587-length-15523-cov-8.740173_pt1 | contig 15523 bp, 12 predicted proteins | sample MGYA00242467_ERZ724014 | MGnify/ENA metagenome assembly ERZ724014
CCGCCACCGTGGAGACCGGCGCTGAGGTGAAGGTGCCCCTGTTCATCAACATCGGTGATAAGATCAGTATCGACACCCGTACCGGCGAGTACATCGGCCGGGCCAAGTAAGGAAAGGACCACCGTACTTAGAAAGGAGAACAAACATGGAGATTTCTGAGAAGGTAGCGTATCTGAAGGGTCTGGCCGAGGGGCTGGCTCTGGACACCGAGTCCAAGGAGGGCAAGCTCATTGCCGCCATCATCGACGTGCTGGACGATATGTCCGGGAAGTTCGAGGATCTGGAGGACGAGCTGTGCGACGTGGAGGACGGTCTGGACGCCGTCAGCGACGACCTGTGCGAGGTGGAGGAGGCCCTCTACGAGCTGGAGGACGATGACGACGAATATGACGAGGACGAGGATGACGACGAGGAGTACTTCGAGACCACCTGCCCCGTCTGCGAGGAGGAGATCGTGTTCGATGAAGACACGCTGGAGAGCGGCGAGATCCGCTGCCCCAACTGCGGCGAAAAGCTGGAGTTCGACCTGAGCGATCTGGCGGACGCCGAAGATGAGGATCAGGAGTAAGCGGCTGACCTGCAGCAGAAACAGTGATGAGAAGGCCCGGCGCATCATGCGCCGGGCCTTTTTGCGTGCTGTATGGGGGGAGTGCTGGGGCCGCAAGGCGATGGATGGCGTACAGGTCACGGGCGGTCTGCCGTCCAATGGTATGCCAGCCGGGGCGTTCCGTCCCGCACATGGATCGTGCCGCAGGGGAGGAAGCCGTTCTCCTCCAGCAAATGCTGCATGGTGCGGTTGTCGGCGTGGGTATCCGCTCGGACATTCCGGGAAATGGCCTTGCAGTAGTCCGCAGCACAGCGGAAGAGACCGTGTGTCCGGCCGTCCCCGGCCAGACGGTGGATGGTGAGGTAGGGGGCGTCGTTCCGCCAGGCACCCTCTATCCGGGAATAGGTGGGCTCGGGGGTATCCAGCAGCGCAAACACCCCATGTATCCCGGCTTCATCGCTAAGGACCCGGCAGATGCCCTGAGCGATATCGGAGCGGATCAGCTCCGGCGACGGATAGGAACGGCCCCACTGGGTGGGATTTCCGGTTTGCAGCATATATTCCTGCGCCGTGCGATAGATGGCCATAAGCTGCGGCTGATCGGCGGCAGCGGCTCTGCGGATGGTCAGCATGGAGGGCTCCTTTCATGGTGGAGATGTATATCGGTGATAAGGAGAGTATAGCATATCCGAGCGGCCGCTGCAAGAACGCATCGGATGGTTGGAAGGGGCTTTCATAAGCTGCGGAAAGGGCTGAAAAAAGCGCACGGAATAGCCCGTGCGCTTTTTCGTTGTGGGATTCGTAGAAATGGTGTCTTGACGGCCACCGCCGCTTGACGGGGGGAGGGGATTGGAGTAAAATAAGCCCACAAAGGTGGGGTAGGGGAGTTTGCGCCTGCCCCGGAGACGGAGGGGAGAGCATGGAAGGCGGTCTGAAACGGTTTTTCGAGGGCAGCTGGCAGGAGGCGCAGTCTCTGCTGGGCGCACACCGCACGGCGGAAGGCTGGTGCTTCCGGGTCTATGCCCCCAATGCTCGGAGCGTCCGGGTGGCGGGGGACTTCAGCGACTGGCAGGGCCTTGCCATGAACCGCTGGCCGGAGGGTATCTGGGAGACCACGGTGCCGCAGGCCCAAGTGGGGCAGTCCTATAAATATGTGGTGGAGGGCGCCGACGGGCGCACCCGCTGGAAGGCGGACCCCTACGGCGTTTACAGCCAGCTGCGTCCGGCGAACGCCAGCCGTCTGTGGGAGATGGCACCCTATCCGTGGCGGGATGCGGCATGGCGGGAAAAGCGCCGCCGGGAGCCTCTGTGGGAGGGGCCGCTCAACATCTACGAGGTGCATCCCGGCTCCTGGCAGCGGCAGGAGGACGGCAGCTTTCTCACCTATCGGCAGCTGGCGGACCGGTTGGCCCCCTATGTTCGGGACATGGGCTATCACGCCGTGGAGCTGCTGCCGGTGACGGAGTATCCGCTGGATGACTCGTGGGGGTATCAGTGTGTGGGGTATTTTGCACCCACCGCCCGCTACGGTACCCCGGAGGATCTGAAATATTTCGTGGATCGGATGCATCGGGCCGGGATCGCCGTGATTCTGGACTGGGTGCCGGCCCACTTCTGCAAGGATGAGCACGGGCTCATCGATTTCGACGGCACCTGCCTGTACGAGTACGGCGACCCCCTGAAGCGGGAGCACGCCGGATGGGGGACACGGGTCTTTGACTTCGGCCGGGGCGAGGTGCGGAGCTTCCTGCTGTCCTCGGCGGCGTGGTGGCTGCGGGAGTACCACATGGACGGCCTGCGGGTGGATGCCGTGGCGTCTATGCTGTATCTGGACTATGACCGGCAGGAGTGGCGGCCCAACGTCTACGGCGGCCATGAGAATCTGGAGGCCATCTCCTTTTTGCAGGATCTGAACCGGATGGCCGCCGCCATGGATCCGCCGGCCCTGACGGCGGCGGAGGAGTCCACGGCGTGGCCCAAGGTCACATGGCCCGTAGAGGAGGGAGGTCTGGGCTTCGACCTCAAGTGGAACATGGGGTGGATGAACGACATCTGCCACTATCTGAAAATGGATCCGTGGTTCCGCCAGTACCACCACAAGGATGTGACCTTCTCCATGGTGTATGCCTTCTCGGAGCGGTTCGTGCTGCCGGTGTCCCACGACGAGGTGGTTCACATGAAGGGCTCCCTCCGGGGGAAAATGCCCGGCGACGACTGGCGGCAGCTGGCGGGGGTGCGGGGCTTTTACCTGTACCTGCTGGCGCACCCCGGCAAGAAGCTGACCTTCATGGGAACGGAACTGGCCCAATGGCACGAGTGGGATTTCGCCGGACAGCTGGACTGGTATCTGCTGGAGCAGGAGGACTGCCGCCGGACTCATGAATGTATCCGGGAGCTGAACCGCTTTTATCGGAAAAACCGGCCCCTGTGGGAGAACGACAGCGACTGGAATGGCTTCGAGTGGCTGGTGGCCGATGACAACCGCAGCAACGTCATCGTGTTCCTGCGGCGGGATCGGGCGGGCCATGAGCTGGTCTGTGCGGTGAATTTCTCCCCGGAGGCGTGGGAGAACTACCGCTTCGGCGTGCCGGGGGGCAAGCGGTATTATGAAGAGGTGTTCAACACCGACAGCCTCCGGTGGGGCGGCTCCGGTGTGTGCAATGAGGGGCTGCTGACCGTGGAGGACGTTCCCTCCCACGGGCGGGAAAGGTCCCTGAGGATCAGGATCCCGCCGCTGGGCGGGGTGATCCTCAAGGGCCGGTCCAGACGGCCCGCAGAACCGAAAAACGGAACGGAGGGACGGACATGAAAAAAGAATGTGTCGCCATGCTTCTGGCCGGCGGACAGGGGAGCCGGCTGTATGTGCTTACCGGCGACATGGCAAAGCCTGCGGTACCCTTTGGCGGGAAGTTCCGCATCATTGATTTTCCCCTGTCCAACTGCGCCAACTCCGGTATCGACACCGTGGGCGTGCTGACCCAGTACCGGCCGCTGGAGCTCAACAGCTACATCGGCAATGGTCAGCCGTGGGAGCTGGACCGGCTGGACGGCGGCGTTCACATTCTGCCGCCCTACCAGAGCGCCACCGGCGCCAGCTGGTACAAGGGGACGGCCAACGCCATCTATCAGAACATCGGCTTCGTGGATCTGTACGATCCGGAGTATGTGGCAGTGCTCTCCGGCGACCACATCTATAAGATGGACTATGCCGTGATGCTGCGCCGCCACAAGGAGACCGGGGCTGCCTGCACCATCGCCGTGATGGAGGTGCCGTGGGCGGAGGCCAGCCGCTTCGGTATCATGTCGGTGGACGGGGAGGACCGCATCACGGAGTTTGCCGAAAAGCCCAAGGAGCCCAAGAGCAATCTGGCGTCGATGGGTATTTATATCTTCGCATGGAGCAAGCTGCGGGAGTATCTGGTGGCCGACGAGGCGGACCCCACCTCGGAAAACGACTTCGGCAAGAACATCATCCCCGCCATGCTGGCGGCGGGGGAGCGGATGACCGCATGGCGCTTTGACGGCTACTGGAAGGACGTGGGGACGCTGGTGTCCCTGTGGGACGCCAACATGGATATGCTGAGTCCCGGCTCCGGACTGAACCTGCTGGATCGCCGGTGGCCTATTTACAGCCGCACGCCCTCCTGTCCCCCGGCCTATGTGGGATCCAAGGCGGACATCGGCAACAGCGTCGTGGCCAAGGGCTGCGAGGTGCTGGGCGAGGTGAAGAACAGCGTCCTCAGCTACAACACTCAGGTGGGGGAGGGGGCCGTCGTCTCTTACTCCGTGCTGATGCCCGGCGCCGTGGTGGAGTCGGGAGCCGTGGTGCAGTACGCCATCGTGGGTGAGAGCTGCCGCATCGGCAGGGACGCTCAGGTGGGCGCTCCGCCGGAGACGGCACAGGATCCGGATGACTGGGGCGTGGCGGTGCTGGGACCCGGTACCGTGATAGGGGACGGGGAGATCGTCTCCGCCAAGACTCTGCTGGACCGGCATCACGGGGAGGTGAAGGCATGAACCACACCATGCACGGCATCATCTTTTCTTACGGAAAGCCCACGGGGCTGGGGGATCTGATCGCCCACCGCATCCCCGGCTCCATGCCCTTTGGCGGCAACTACCGGGTGGTGGACTTTATGCTCTCCAGTATGGTCAACGCCGGGATCCACGATGTGGGCGTCATCATGCACGGCAAGTGCCAGAGTATGCTGGATCATCTGGGCAACGGCCGCAGCTGGGATCTGAGCCGCAATCGGGGCGGGCTGACGCTGCTGCCGGCCTTCGCCTATGCCGAGAGCCGCACCTCCGCCGGACGCTTCCGGGGGAAGGTGGAGGCACTGGGCTGCGTGCTGGAGTACCTACGGGAGATCAGGCAGGAGTATGTGGTGCTGGCGGACAGCGATCTGGTCATCAATCTGCCGCTGGAGCAGGTATTGCAGGAGCACATCGCCTCCGGGGCCGACCTGACGGAGGTTTGTACGGCGGAGCCCGGCAATCCCAGCGATACCTATCTGGAGCTGGATGAACAGGGCCGCATCGTGGATGTGGCCTACGACGTCCACACCCCGGCGGGTTACCGCTGCCTGAACGTGTGCATCCTGCGGCGGGAGCTGCTGGTGCAGCTGGTGGAGGAGTGCATGGCCCACAACCGGTACAGCTTCCGTCACCACATTTTACAGGATCAGAAGGATCGGCTGCATCTGCACGCCTATGTGTGGCAGGGGTATGCCGCCCGCATCGATACGGTACAGACCTACTACCGCCGCAGCATGGAGCTGCTGGACCCGGCGCAGCGGCGGCTGCTGTTCGATCCCCGGCGACCCATTCTGGCCAAGGAGAACGATGCGCCTCCGGCGTATCTGGACCCTGCCGGGGTGTGCGAGAACTCCCTCATTGCCGATGGCTGCGATATTCAGGGCAGCGTGAAAAACTGCATTCTGTTTCGGGGTGTCCGGGTGGAGAAGGGAGCGCAGGTGGAGAACTGCGTGCTCTTTAAGGGCACGGTAGTGAAAAAGGATGCCACCCTGCGCTGCGTCATTGCCGACAAGGCTGTGACCATCCGGGAGGGACGCACCCTCATTGGAGACGAGAGCTATCCTGTGGTGGTGGCCCGCAACGCTACCGTATAAACGAATCACGTCCCTCCCCGCAGGCTGCGGGGAGGGGACACAAGGAGGTAACGGCATGGATATCTTATATGTGACCAGCGAGGCGGCTCCCTTCTGCAAGACCGGAGGTCTTGCGGATGTGCTGGGAAGTCTCCCGCCGGCGGTGGCTGCCGGTGGGGATCGTGCGGCGGTGATCCTGCCGCTGTACGGGCAAGTTTCGGACGCATGGAGAGAGAAAATGCGCTGGCACGGCTATACCTATGTGGACCTGGCGTGGCGGCATGAGTACTGCGGCCTGTTCTCGCTGGAGTATCGGGGCGTCGTCTGGTATTTTCTGGATAACGAGCGGTACTTCCGCCGTGGGGCGCTGTATGGCCAGATGGACGACGGAGAGCGGTTTGCCTTCTTTTCCAAGGCGGTGGTGTCGGTGCTTCCCATGCTGGAGTGGCGGCCGGAGGTGATCCACTGCAACGACTGGCAGACTGCACTGGTGCCGATTTACTTGAAAACTGTGGCTGAAAACGTTTCCACCGTGTTCACCATTCACAACATCGAGTATCAGGGCAAGTACGGCGCCGACACGGTGGAGGATCTTTTCGGCCTGAACCGGGGAGACTGGTACGAGAGCGGCGTTCTACAGATGGATGGGTGCGTGAACCTCATGAAGGGGGCCATGGTGACGGCGGACGCCGTGACCACCGTCAGCCCCACCTACGCCGCCCAGCTGCGGGAGAGCGCCTATGCCGCCGGACTGGACAGCGTGGTGCGCAGCATCCAGTGGAAATTCTCCGGCGTGCTCAACGGCATCGATATGGTGAGCTATGACCCGGAGTGCGACCCCGATCTGCCCGCCCGATACACGGCGGCGGAGTCGGAGGGGAAGACCTTATGCAAGGCGGCACTTCAGCAGGAGCTGGGCCTTGCTCAGGAGGAGGGGACACCGGTTCTCTCTATGGTGACCCGGCTGGTGGGACACAAGGGCGTGGATCTGGTGTGTCAGGCGCTGGATGGCATCATGGCCACCGGCTGTCAGCTGGTGGTGCTGGGCAGCGGTGACGGTGGATATGAGAATTTCTTCCGCCACGCTCAGAACCGCTATCCGGGACGGCTGTGTGCCTGGATCGGCTACAACGAAGGCCTGTCCCGCCGCATCTATGCCGGCAGCGACCTGTTTCTGATGCCCTCTAAGAGCGAGCCTTGCGGCCTGTCGCAGATGATCGCCATGCGCTATGGTGCTGTACCCATCGTCCGGCAGACCGGCGGTCTCAACGACACCGTCCGGTCCTGTCAGGTGGGGCAGCCCGACGGCAACGGCTATGTCTTTGCCGCCTACGACGCCGGGGCCATGCTGGACGCCATCGGGCAGGCGGTGGGCCTGTACCACGGCGATGCAGAGGGCTTCCGCATGGTGCGGCGGCGGGGCATGGAGGGCGATTTCAGCTGGGATCGCAGCGCCGGGGCCTACCGGAATATTTATGGAAAGCTGCTGGGGCGGTAAGCCCCGGATGCAATACAGGAGGATATCTATGACTTATACGAAGGAAACATTGCAGGAGGCCATCGTGCAGAAGCTGCGGCTGAACTACGGCTGCACGGAGAAGCAGGCCACCGACGGAGAGATCATGAAGGCCTGCGCTCTGGTGCTGCGGGATATCATGGCCGAGCGGGGGGTGCGTACCCGTGAGGAGGTGGACAGTCAGGAGAAGCGGAAGGTCCACTATATGTCCATGGAGTTTCTCATGGGACGCAGCCTGATGAAGAACGCCTACAATCTGGAGCTGCTGGAGCCGCTGACAGGGGCCGTGGAGGCGCTGGGCTTCAAGGCGGCGGACATCTTCGACATGGAGCCGGATGCCGGTCTCGGCAACGGCGGTCTGGGCCGTCTGGCCGCCTGCTATCTGGACAGCATGACCACGCTGGAGATCCCCGCCGCGGGCTACTCCATCTGCTACGAGCTGGGCATCTTCAAGCAGAAGATCGTGGACGGCCAGCAGGTGGAGCTGCCCGACGACTGGAAGAATCTGGGCGATGCGTGGCTCATGCCCAAGCCGCAGGAGACGGAGGAGGTTCACTTCGGCGGCAAGGTCCGCACCCGGTGGGACAACGGCCACCTGATGGTAGTGCATGAGGACTATACCCGTGTGCTGGCGGTGCCGTGCGACATGGAGATTGCCGGGTACGACACCCAGCAGGTGAACACCCTGCGGCTGTGGGACGCCAAGAGTCCCAAGCCCATCGACATGAAGCTGTTCAGCGAGGGGCAGTACCTGCGGGCCGGGGAGGAGCGGGCCATGGCGGACGTCATCTCCAAGGTGCTGTATCCGGAGGACAACCACTATGAGGGCAAGTCCCTGCGGCTGAAGCAGCAGTATTTCTTCGTTTCGGCCACCATGCAGTCCATCACACGGCAGCACATCCAGACCTACGGCACCCTGAAAAACTTCCACGAGAAGAACGTCATCCAGATCAACGACACCCATCCGGCGCTGGTGATCCCGGAGCTGATGCGTATTCTGGTGGACGATGCGGGCCTTTCCTGGGACGAGGCGTGGCACATTACCACCTGCTCCGTGGCCTACACCAACCACACGGTACTGGCGGAGGCGCTGGAGTGCTGGCCCCAGCAGCTGTTCGAGACGCTGCTGCCCCGTGTGTGGCAGATCCTGCAGGAGATCGCCCGCCGCTGGCAGGAGAAGGTGGAGAGCTTCTATCACGACCCCGAAAAGACCGCCAAGATGGCGGTCATCTGGGACGGCGTGGTGCGGATGGCCAACCTCTGCATCGCCGGCGGTATGGCCATCAACGGCGTGTCCGCTCTGCACTCGGATATCCTGCGCCATGATGTGTTCCGGGACGCCTGCCGAATGGAGCCGGAGAAGTTCAAGAACGTCACCAACGGCGTGGATCATCGCCGTTGGCTCAGCCAGATCAACCCCGGTCTGGACGGGTTGATCCGGGAGCTCATCGGGGACGGTTATCTGACCCATGCGGGCCATTTGCAGGAACTGGACCCCTATGCTGAGGATGGGGCGGTGCTGGCCCGGCTGGAGGAGATCAAGCGCTGCAACAAGGAGACCTTTGCCCGGTGGGCCCGCCGACAGCAAGGGGTGCAGCTGAACACGGACGCTATCTTCAACGTGCAGGTGAAGCGGCTTCACGAGTATAAACGGCAGCTGCTGAACGTACTGCACATCATTGCCCTGTACCAGCAGCTGCAGGACGACCCGGACATGGACTTTCCACCACAGACCTTCCTCTTTGGCGCCAAGGCCGCTCCCGGCTATGCCGTAGCCAAGCGCATCATCCGTCTCATCAACTCTCTGGCGGATCAGGTGAACAACGACCCCATCTGCAAGGGGAAGCTGCAGGTGGTATTTCTGGAGAATTACCGGGTCTCCATGGCGGAGATGCTGATGCCCGCCAGCGAGGTGAGTCAGCAGATCTCCACCGCCGGCAAGGAGGCCAGCGGCACCGGCAACATGAAGTTCATGATGAACGGCGCACTGACCATCGGCACGCTGGACGGTGCCAACGTGGAGATGCACGAGGTGCTGGGGGACGAGAATATGTTCCTCTTTGGCCTGACGGCGGAGGAGGCCTCCCACATGAGCCGGGGCTACGACCCGTATCTGCTGTATACACGTGACCCGGTGCTGCGCCGGGTGCTGGATCAGCTGAAGGCCGGGTTCCGGGACGGCGTCAGCTATGAGGATCTGTACCAGCGGCTGCTGTTCGGCGTGGACTGCCCGGCGGATCAGTATCTGCTGCTGGCGGACTTTGCCTCCTACTGCGCCGCCTCCCAGCGGGTGACGGACACCTACCGGGATCGGGAGAGGTGGAACCGCATGAGCCTGCACAACATCGCCCGCAGCGGGATCTTCTCCGCCGACCGGTCGGTGGCGGACTATGCCGATACCATCTGGCACGTACCGTATAAGAAGTAAGCACCGGAACTGAAAAAAGCACGCCCGGAGGACGCATTTGCATCCTCCGGGCGTGCTTTTTTACTCTATGAGGGCTTCTGCGGGAGAAGGCTTTGCAGGGGAGTTACTTCCGCAGGGCGGAGTCCACAACAACGGCACGGGCCTTGGCCAGCTTCAGATCGTGCTGGAGCCGGGCGGGAGGCACTTGCTCCCGCAGCTGGGGAACGGTCATGCCGTAGAGGACGGCCATCTCCCGATACTTCTCCTCCAGCTCCTCCTCGGTGACGGTGATGCCCTCCTGACGGGCGATCTCCGTCATGGCCAGCTCATACCGGGCAGCGGCCACGGCGTTTTCACGGGCGTGGTCCCGCAGGTCGTCCATGGTCAGCTGCGCCGCCTGCAGGTAATCGGACAGGGAAGCGCCCTGACTCTCCAGATGCTGCTGGAGCTCCTGAAGGATGCCGGTGAGCTGGCTCTCCACCATGGAGTCGGGCAGCTGCACCTCCATGCCCGCCACCACCTGCTGCATCAGGGCCTCGGCAAAGGCGTTGGAGGCAGCCTGCTGCTTTTGCAGGATGGCCTGCTCCATGATGCTGCGGCGCAGATGGGACACGTCCTCGAAGCCCTGCTCCTGTGCAAAGGCGTCCGTCAGCTGGGGCAGACTCCGCCGGACGATGCGGTGGGCCTTGACGTGGAAGGTGGCATCCTTGCCCGCCAGCTCCGGCACGTACTGGGTGGGGAAGGTGACGTGGACATCCCGCTCCTCCTCCGGGCGAATGCCCGCCACCTGCTCCTCGAAGCCGGGGATGAACATCCCGCTGCCCAGCAGCAGGGGATAGCCTTCGCCCTTGCCGCCCTCGAAGGGGACGCCGTCCACGAAGCCCTCGAAGTCCAGAGTGACCTCGTCGCCCATGGCGGCCCGGTCCTGCTCCTGCTCCACCAGATGCTCCGTCAGGAAGCGCTGGATGGCCTCGTTGGTGTCATCGTCGGAGAGCTCGGCATTCTCCCACGGGGCGGACAGGCCCTTGTACTGGCCCAGCTTCACCTCCGGATACAGGTCGATGAGGGCGGTGAAGGTGTAGCCGTCTGGGCCGATGGTCTCCACGTTCAGGGCGGGAGGGGCGGCGATCTGGATGTCCTCGGCGGCGATGGCCTCCACCAGTGCGGCGGGGAAGGTCTCGTTCACCGCCTCCTGATAGAACAGATCGTGGCTGTATGCCTTTTCCAGCGCCTCACGGGGAGCCTTGCCCACGGCGTAGCCCTCCACAGGGTACAGGCCCTTGACCTCCTGATAGGCGTCGTTCAGGGCCTTCTCCCACGCATCACGCTCCACGGTGATGGTCAGGCGCAGCTGGCGGTTGGCCAGCTCCTCTTTCTTTTGCAGGATCATGGGGATTCCTCCATATCTTTTCATTTATAACAGATCTATTATACTCGAAATCTGCCGCCGCCGCAACCGGGAAATGGATTTGTAAAATAATTGTGACTTATATCACAGGAACACTTCCTTTTTGGGCGGGGCTATGCTATAATGCCCCTCACGGAAAATTGTTGAAATCAGGAGGATTCTCATGCAGACCATCAAGACCTTCATCAAGGACCACCCCCATATGTGGTGGGGCCTGTATCTGCCGGTGTATCTGGGGGGCTTTTTCCTTATTGAGCACTTCATCACCGACAACTATTGGGCCACCCAGACCTTCATCGATGAATACATCCCCTTCTGCGAGTACTTTGTCATTCCCTATGACTCGTGGAGCTTTCTTCTGCTGGCGCTGGGCCTTTACCTGATCGTCAAGGATGCCGAGGGCTTCCGGCGGTATATGTGGAGCATCATGCTGACCTTCGGGTTTGCCACCATCTTCTGTGCGCTGGTACCCAACGGACAGGACCTGCGCCCGGCGGTGATGGAGCACCACAACTTCTGCACGTGGCTCCTCCAGAACACCTACGATCTGGACACCAACACCAATGTGCTGCCCAGCGTCCATGTGCTGGGGGTGCTGGACGCCCTCTATGCCGTTCACCGGACGCCGGGACTGCGGCGCACCGGATGGCGCACTTTCGCAGACATATGGGGCGTCATCATCATCTGCTCCACACTCTTTGTCAAGCAGCACGCCTTCATCGATGTGGTGGCGGCCCTGGTGGTGGGCGCCATTGCCTATGTCATCATCTATACGATCATCGGCGGGCGGCGGGATCGCCGCATGGCGGCAGCGGGAAAGGAGGTCCCCTGTGGAGAACATACCGATCCTTGAGGGCATCAGCCCCGATGAGGTAGAGCAGATGCGGGTGTGCTTCGGCGTCCGGGAGGAGCGCTTCCGGGCCGACACCGTGATTTATGACATCAGCGAGGGCCGGGGAGAACTGGGGCTTCTGACCGCCGGCAGCGCCGTCATCCAGCGCATCGACCGGCAGGGGGGACGCACCATTCTGGAGCATCTGCCCACAGGCAGCGTGTTCGGAGAGATGCTGATGTTCGAAAATGTGGCCGGGGACAGCATCACGGTGGTGGCGGCGGAGTCGTGCCGGGTGTGGTTCATGAGTGCCGAGCATCTGACCCGGCGATGCGAAAAGGCCTGCACCCATCACAGCCGACTGCTGGAGAATATGTTCCATATCATGACCGGCAAGGCCGCCGCCCTCTCCGAGCGGGTGGAGGTCCTGAGCCGCCGCAGCATCCGGGAGAAACTGCTGTGCTACTTCGGCCTTCAGACCGGCGGCGACGACTGCGGCAGCTTTCACCTGCCCTTTACCCTCAGTGCGCTGGCGGACTATATCTCCGCCGACCGCAGTGCCATGATGCGGGAGCTGCGGAAAATGAAGGAGGAGCATCTGGTGGATATCGACCGGGGACAGGTGACGCTGCACCATGCCCTTGCATGAAAAAGGGAAAGTGCAAGGAAATATTTGACGAACCATGGGCGGATGTGATAAGATAAGACGAGCGCACACGGGTGAGGAGTTCCGTGTGTGCCCATGGAACGTAGCAAGCCATGACTTTTGAGGAAAGAAGGAACATCCATGTATCGTATCGTAACGAAGGAAGCGCTGAAGCCCACTGTGATCCTGTACGAGATCGAGGCACCCATGGTGGCCAAGAAGGCCCAGCCCGGTCAGTTCATCATTCTGCGTGTGGACGAGAACGGCGAGCGTATCCCCATCACGATCCACGACTATGACCGTGAGAAGGGGACCGTCACCATCATCGTGCAGACCGTGGGCGCAACCACCGAGAAGCTGAGCCACAAGCAGCAGGGCGATTATCTGCATGACTTTGTGGGTCCTCTGGGCAAGCCCACCGAGACCGAGGGTAAGAAAAAGGTCTGCGTTGTCGGCGGCGGCGTGGGCTGCGCCATTGCCTACCCCGTTCTGAAGAAGTTCCACGACTGCGGCGCTGAGGTCCACGCTGTAGTGGGCTTCAAGAGCAAGGACGTGGTGATCTTGGAGGATAAGTTCAAGGCCGTATCCTCCGTGATGAAGGTCTGCACCGACGACGGCTCCTATGGCCAGAAGGGTCTTGTTACCGAGGCACTGAAGGAGCTGCTGGACGCCGGCAATCAGTATGATGAGATCTTTGCCATCGGCCCCATGGTCATGATGAAGTTCGTCTGCAAGACCACGGAGCCCTATGGCATCCCCACCACCGTCTCCATGAGCCCCATCATGATCGACGGCACCGGCATGTGCGGCGGCTGCCGCCTGACCGTGGGCGGCGAGACCAAGTTCGCCTGCGTGGACGGCCCCGACTTCGACGGCCACAAGGTGGACTGGGATCTGGCTGTGAAGCGCAACCAGATGTACCACGACTTCGAGGTGCATAAGCACGAGGAAGTCTGCAATCTGTTCAAGCAGGAGGTAAAGTAAGATGGCTGCAAAGATCAATATGCGTTTGGATAAGAACGAAATGCCCTCTCAGAACCCCAATGTCCGGAATAAGAATTTCCTCGAGGTGGCTCTGGGCTACACCGAGGAGCAGGCTCTGGACGAGGCGGCCCGCTGCCTGAACTGCAAGAACCATCCCTGCGTCAACGGATGCCCCGTCAACGTCCGCATCCCGGAGTTCATCGCCAAGATCGTGGAGCGGGACTATGAGGGCGCCTATCAGGTGATCCATCAGACCAGCTCCCTTCCCGCCGTCTGCGGCCGTGTCTGTCCGCAGGAGAGCCAGTGCGAGATGCACTGCGTCCGTGGCAAGAAGGGCGATCCCGTGGGCATCGGCCGTCTGGAGCGCTTTGTGGCCGACTGGCACAACGCCCACAGCACCGAGGCTCCTGAAAAGCCCCAGTCCAACGGTCACAAGGTGGCCGTGGTTGGCTCCGGCCCTGCGGGTCTGACCTGCGCCGGCGATCTGGCCAAGAAAGGCTATGAGGTCACCGTGTATGAGGCTCTGCATCTGGCCGGCGGCGTGCTGGTGTACGGCATCCCCGAGTTCCGTCTGCCCAAGAGCATCGTGCAGAAGGAAGTGGACGGCCTGAAGGCCATGGGTGTGAAGGTGGAGACCAACATCGTGGTAGGCCGCACCATCACCATCGATGAGCTGATGGAGGAGAACGGCTTCGAGGCCGTGTTCGTTGGCTCCGGCGCCGGTCTGCCCATGTTCATGCACATTCCCGGTGAGAACCTGAAGGGTGTGTATTCCGCCAACGAGTTCCTGACCCGTATCAACCTGATGAAAGCCTATCGTGAGGATTCCGATACCCCCATCATGGATCTGAAGGGCAAGAAGGTGGCCGTGGTAGGCGGCGGCAACGTGGCTATGGACGCCGCTCGCTGCTCCAAACGCCTGGGCGCTGACGTGTACGTGGTGTATCGCCGTGGCATGGAGGAGCTGCCCGCCCGTCACGAGGAGGTGGAGCACGCCATCGAGGAGGGCGTGATCTTCAAGACTCTCAATAACCCCGTTCAGATCAACGGCGACGAGCAGGACTGCGTCAAGTCCATGACCTGCGTGGAGATGGAGCTGGGTGAGCCCGATGCCTCCGGCCGCCGCCGTCCCGTGGAGAAGAAGGGCAGCGAGTTCGAGCTGGATGTGGACGCTGTCATCATGTCTCTGGGTACCACCCCCAACCCCCTGATCAAGTCCACCACCAAGGGCCTGGAGGTCAACAAGAAGGGCGGTATCATCGTCAACGAGGATGGCCTGACCTCCCGTCAGGGCGTGTATGCCGGCGGCGATGCCGTTACCGGTGCTGCCACCGTCATTCTGGCTATGGGTGCCGGTAAGCTGGGCGCCAAGTCCATCGACGAGTATCTGAGCAACAAGTAAGCGAGAGTTTACATAAAAAACAAGGACTGTCCCAAGGGAGAGGCTTCGTAAGGAAGTCCTCTCCCTTTGGCTTTTGTAATCGGTCGGAATGATTGGATTGTAGGTAAAATCAATCATATTGGAGGATTACAAAATGGACAAGTACATTTATAACGAGAAAAACGGGCTTTGGTATGAATTGCAGGGTGATTACGATCTTCCCTGCCTGAAACTGCCCGAAGAAAGAACGGCGTATATCGGCGTATGGGGACAGCGGCATTTGCGGTATCTGAAGCAGTATCACAGGGTATGTTACTACATTCTGCTGACAAGCGGCAAGCTGAACAGGTATTTCGCCGACATTGACCGGCAGGCAGAGGAAATGTTCCCTCGGCTGGTAAAAGAACTCGCCGAAAAGGAAGGCGTAACGGAAGCGATCAAAGCGGAAAACCAAATGCTGTGGGTACAGAAGATGAATAACATCCGCAACGCCGCTATGGAGGTTGTTTCAAACGATTTGATTTCCGCATAACAAACAATCGGAAAGGCTGCTGTCAAGCGACGGCGGCTTTTCTTTTTCGGGAAGTAATCAAGAAGTCATAAAGTTCCGTGAGTAATGGAAGAAGGCAATGCTTTGAAAAAAAGATGAGAGCAATATTCTGAAAACTACTTGAGATTTTGGGGAAAATCTGCT
>ENA-UOOA01004598-UOOA01004598.1-human-gut-metagenome-genome-assembly--contig:-P61old-NODE-4598-length-15471-cov-6.339258_pt1 | contig 15471 bp, 12 predicted proteins | sample MGYA00242467_ERZ724014 | MGnify/ENA metagenome assembly ERZ724014
TGATAGTGCAGCAGCACGAGCGCGGGCTTGCCTTCCATTTTCCATTCTTTCATGTCAGTAACCTCCTGTTTTTTTTGTTGTCTGGCGGGATTGACTTTCGTCTTTCGGCATGAGTATAATAAAAAAGAAAAAGAGGCACAATCGACAAAAAATGCCGCTGTGTACGGACATGAACACTTTTCCTGATTCTGTCCGGAAACGGCTTGTGCAAAATGGAGAAAAACGGAGAAAGGGTATGAAAGAGTCCCGACGTGTACAGATGACAAAGGCGCTGCTGAAGCAGAGCCTGATTGAGCTTTTGGAACAGGAGGATATTCGGCAGATCAGCATCAAGGAAATTTGCGAAAAGGCAAATGTCAGCCGATCTACCTTTTATACTTATTACGGAAGTCAGTATGATCTGCTCAGCGAAATCGAGAGGGGAATCATCGAGGAAACACAGCAATTGGCCTCCGGTGTCCTGTGCCACGACGAATCTCACACAAGGGAGCTTCTGGAGCATCATCTTCAGTATATCCTCGACCATGCGCAGGCGCTGCGCATTTTCTCGGTTGGGGAATCGGAGGACTATCTGCTTCCGAAGCGTGCGCTGCAAATCATTCTGCTGCCCTATATCGACCGCTGTCTGGCAGTCCGGAAGCCGCCGGTGTCCGCGGACGAATATGAACACATCTGTCTGTTCTCCATCTTTGGCTGCATTGCCATTGCCAAAAGCTGGGTGCTCCACCCGTCGAGCTCCACACCGCGGGCGCTTGCGGAGGAAATGCTCCGCTATGTCGATGCGGTGATTACCGCCGGAAACGCAAAAAATGCACCCTGAGCAGCAAAAAAGGAAGCGACCCGTATGGGCCGCTTCCTTTTTTAATGGAACGCTGTGCGTTTTATTTGATGGCGCCGGTGGGCTTTTCGCCGGGCTTTTTGATGACCTGGTTATCGGAGAGGAAGAGCAGGATACCTGCGACGACGGCGCAGCCGCAGAAGATCTTGTATGCGTCGCGGTAGCCGCCGAGGCTGCTGAGGGCGAACGCCAGAACGGAGGAGTTCAGCACGCGGATTAAGGACATGATGGGGTTCATGCCAGCCCAGAGCGCGGGGTAATCGCGGAAGCCGAACACGGAGCAGGCTTGGCTCTGGGGAAGGTTGCTGATCGCGCCGCCCCAGAAGATGGTGAAGCCGAAGAACAGCCAGTTCGTCAGGCGGCTATAGGGCATAAAGCCGCCGAACGCGGTGCCGATGGCGAAGAACACGGCGAGGACGATACCGCTGCGGCGCGCGCCGATCTTCTGGTCCAGCCAGCCGGAGAAGATGCTGCCGGGGACGGCGAAAAGGGGCATCAGGCTCATAAACTTGACAGCCTGCGGCGGGGTGAGGCCCATGGAGATCTCATACTTCACGAGCTGGGAGACAATGCCGATGTTCACGAGGAACAGGAGACCGTAAGCAATCGGGAGCAGCCAGAAGTTCTTGTTGCGCAGGCCCTCTTTGACGGTCCAGACCGGCTTGCTCGAGGCAAGGATTTCCTTGCGCTGGCGCATCTCCTCCTCGTCGAAGTCGCCGTTATCGGGCAGAACGCCCATCTGCTCCGGCGTGTCGGGGATGAGAAAGAGGTTGATGAGACCCATGACGATGGAGAAGATACCGAAACAGAGCGTCGCGGTGCCCCAGCCGCCCTTGCCGACGAGCCAGTTCAGGACGTTCAGCGCGACGAGCGCGGCGAGGGACGCGCCGCAGGTCGCCCAGCCCATGATGGAGCCCTTCTTGGTCGGGAAGTAGCTCGTGTAGATCTGGGGAATGCCGATGGCGGCGGTCGTGGAGGTCAGCAGGTAGATGAAGAAGTAGCAGATGACGTAAGCCGCGACGGTGTGGATATGGCCGTACCAGATGAGCGCGACGCCGGAGAGCAGCATGACGACGGTGTTCATCTTGCGGGTCTTGAACTTGTGGAAGAGGATGCCGACGGCGAGCATCGCGACGGTGGCGATGATGCCGGCGACGGAGCAGAGGTTGAGCAGCGTGGCGTCGGAGACGCCGATCTGCTCAGCGAGAATGCCGACGGCGGTGTTCTGGGCTGCGGAGGTCCAGAATGCGGCGGAGGTCATGAAGGCAATCAGACCGTAGAGCATGAGGAGCCAACCGTGGACGCCGTAGTTGATGCCGGTTTTTGCTCTGGGCTGAGCCGGACCGTTGTTTGACATGGAAAAATCCTTCCCGGAGCAGCGGACAGCTTCCTGCTGCTCCTTGTTGTTTTTGGGGCTGTGCGCAGAGAACAGGTGCGTCAGTCGGGAATCACGGGGATCAGAAGGTGGGATTCACCGAAGCAGATGCTGTGGGTGACGGTCTGCATAAACGGCAGCAGATAGACGCCGTTTTTGGCGACGCGGCCCATCATGTCGTCCTGGTTGCGGACAACGAGCTCCAGACGGTGGCCGGCCAGGAACACGTTCGCGGTCGGGACCAGCGCAATGTCGTAGCGGTTGACCTCGCCGGGAACGACGGGGACCGGCTCCTGGCGGGGATGCACCGGGCAGTAGGGCGTGCTCTTTTCCTCGTCGATGGCGCGGAACTTGGCCTTCAGGTGGCCGGAGCTGACGATGAAGCGGCTGCCGTCGGGCGCGACGTCGATCACGTCGGCCATCCAGTTTGTATCGTCGAGGTCAATGGCGGCGTCGAGGTGGAGCGCCACGTTTCCGATCACCGTGGTGTCCTCGGCGAAGGGCGCGGTCGCGTAGCGCAGGCAATAGACGGTCGGGTCCAGATACGGGGCCGGCTGGGTGAAGCTCTCCGGCGCGGCGGAGGCGTCCGGCGCGGTGGTGGAAAGTCCGCCGCCCGGCTGGAGGAAATACTTGGTGTATTCCGTGCGCTTGAGCGGCCACTCGTTTTCAAAGCGCCACTTGTTGACGCCCATGACGAACAGCTTCACGCGCGGCTCGTCCATCACGCCGTTGTCGGTGCCCTTGACCCAGTAGTCAAACCAGCGGATTCCTTCGTCATGGTACCAGGCGAAGGGACGGGCCGGCATCATCGGCGGATAGACGATGAGCTTTTTCTGCTCGTCGGGAACGTCCGCCTTGCGGAAGGCTTCAAAGGAGCCCCACTCATAGAGGCGGTTGTTCCAGGCCGTTCCGATATACAGGGGGACCTTGATGTTCCGGAAGCCGTTATCCACCGGATAGGGGTGTCTGGAATAGAGAAGGTCGTCAATGAGATAGGGAGAACAGGCGGGGTAACGGACCTCCGGGTAGAACTTCAGATTGTACTTGATGTCCGGATCGGAAAGGAGCTCCTGGAGCTTTTCCTCCTGCTCCTCCTCCGTGTATTCGGTGAGAAAGCGCGGCAGCAGACGGCGGCCGGGCTCACGATAAGACACCGGCGGCTGCTGGTCATAGGCGTGGCAGCCCGTATGGACATTATAGAGCATCGGGTCGTAAATGCCGGTGAAGCTCTCTGCCGCAAAGGGCTCCGGGGCCTCGTCCGGGCGCAGCGCAGCAAGGTGCGGAGACGGCTCCTGACCGGCCTTGAGCTGGGCGCGGGAGTAGGAGGAGGGCCCCATCATCACGACCTTGCCGCTGCACCAGGGCTGGGCCGCGATCCACTCGACGGCATCATAAATGTCCTTCGGGTCATGGAGCGTGGGGTCGCCGAGGTTGATGCCCTCACTGTGGCCGAGTCCGCGCGGCTCCGCGATAATGTGGATGTAGCCGCGGGGCACGGTGTAGGTGAAGTCGCAGCCCTCCAGACTGCCGTTCCAGAACGGGGTGTCCAGATAGCGCTGGGGCGTGTCCTTCATCCAGGCAATCATTTCCTGGCTGTCCTTGCCCCACTCGCCCCAGCAGAGGATGGCTGGGAAGCGCTCGCCCTCCACGTCGGGGTGATAGATGTCAACCGCGACGCGGACGCCGTCGCGCATGGGAATCATCACGTTCTTTTCAACTTTGATCTCATAGGCGGGGGCGGGAATTTCGGACTTGATGACCTGGGGATAGCCGTCGAAATAACGGCCCTCCACATCCGTGCCGTAGGGGACGGGCACGGCGTTCGGTGTGTAGTCTTTCAGATGAATCTGCAGCGCGTTGCTGTCGTAAATTTCGACGCGCGGGCTTGTGTTCGGATTGGAAAACATATTCGGTTCTGCTCTCCTGTCTCAGTTGTTGTCGGGAAGGTGCGCGATAACGTCGTCGGAGGAGGTGACCAGCGCGAGGGAGGGGGCCATTTCTTCCAGAACAACCTTTGTCACAATCTCGTCAATATCGTCGGGCTTCTCACCGGGCTTGTGGGGGATGGAGACCGCGGCGGTGTCGTTCGGGATGATGCAGTTATACCAGAGATCGCCCGCCTGCACCGCGGTGTGATAAACAACGGAGTTGAGCGCGAAGCCGCAGAGCACGACGGTATCCACGCCCTGCGCGCGCAGCACGGCGTCCAGACCGGAGTTGGTGAAGCCGGCGAGCAGCCAGTTATAGAGCACGGGCTCGTCCGGGCGGCGCTCCATCTCCGGCATCACGGCCAGACCCTGCGCGAGCTCCTCGTTCTCCACGAGAGGCGCATTGTTGAAGTGTTCGCGGTTTTTGTCCATCAGAAAGCCATACTTCGGCAGCTTGCCGAAGGGGTTCGGGATGGCGTTCACGAACACGACGGGCAGCCCCTTCGCGCGGAAGGCGTCCGCGAGCTTTTTGGAGTTTTCAATCATTCCGAGCTTCAGAACGCGCTCCTTTGCGGCCTCATACCAGCCCTGAACCCAGGTGCCCTTGCCGATAATGCCCTCCTGATAGTGCAGCAGCACGAGCGCGGGCTTGCCTTCCATTTTCCATTCTTTCATGTCAGTAACCTCCTGTTTTTTTTGTTGTCTGGCGGGATTGACTTTCGTCTTTCGGCATGAGTATAATAAAAAAGAAAAAGAGGCACAATCGACAAAAAATGCCGCTGTGTACGGACATGAACACTTTTCCTGATTCTGTCCGGAAACGGCTTGTGCAAAATGGAGAAAAACGGAGAAAGGGTATGAAAGAGTCCCGACGTGTACAGATGACAAAGGCGCTGCTGAAGCAGAGCCTGATTGAGCTTTTGGAACAGGAGGATATTCGGCAGATCAGCATCAAGGAAATTTGCGAAAAGGCAAATGTCAGCCGATCTACCTTTTATACTTATTACGGAAGTCAGTATGATCTGCTCAGCGAAATCGAGAGGGGAATCATCGAGGAAACACAGCAATTGGCCTCCGGTGTCCTGTGCCACGACGAATCTCACACAAGGGAGCTTCTGGAGCATCATCTTCAGTATATCCTCGACCATGCGCAGGCGCTGCGCATTTTCTCGGTTGGGGAATCGGAGGACTATCTGCTTCCGAAGCGTGCGCTGCAAATCATTCTGCTGCCCTATATCGACCGCTGTCTGGCAGTCCGGAAGCCGCCGGTGTCCGCGGACGAATATGAACACATCTGTCTGTTCTCCATCTTTGGCTGCATTGCCATTGCCAAAAGCTGGGTGCTCCACCCGTCGAGCTCCACACCGCGGGCGCTTGCGGAGGAAATGCTCCGCTATGTCGATGCGGTGATTACCGCCGGAAACGCAAAAAATGCACCCTGAGCAGCAAAAAAGGAAGCGACCCGTATGGGCCGCTTCCTTTTTTAATGGAACGCTGTGCGTTTTATTTGATGGCGCCGGTGGGCTTTTCGCCGGGCTTTTTGATGACCTGGTTATCGGAGAGGAAGAGCAGGATACCTGCGACGACGGCGCAGCCGCAGAAGATCTTGTATGCGTCGCGGTAGCCGCCGAGGCTGCTGAGGGCGAACGCCAGAACGGAGGAGTTCAGCACGCGGATTAAGGACATGATGGGGTTCATGCCAGCCCAGAGCGCGGGGTAATCGCGGAAGCCGAACACGGAGCAGGCTTGGCTCTGGGGAAGGTTGCTGATCGCGCCGCCCCAGAAGATGGTGAAGCCGAAGAACAGCCAGTTCGTCAGGCGGCTATAGGGCATAAAGCCGCCGAACGCGGTGCCGATGGCGAAGAACACGGCGAGGACGATACCGCTGCGGCGCGCGCCGATCTTCTGGTCCAGCCAGCCGGAGAAGATGCTGCCGGGGACGGCGAAAAGGGGCATCAGGCTCATAAACTTGACAGCCTGCGGCGGGGTGAGGCCCATGGAGATCTCATACTTCACGAGCTGGGAGACAATGCCGATGTTCACGAGGAACAGGAGACCGTAAGCAATCGGGAGCAGCCAGAAGTTCTTGTTGCGCAGGCCCTCTTTGACGGTCCAGACCGGCTTGCTCGAGGCAAGGATTTCCTTGCGCTGGCGCATCTCCTCCTCGTCGAAGTCGCCGTTATCGGGCAGAACGCCCATCTGCTCCGGCGTGTCGGGGATGAGAAAGAGGTTGATGAGACCCATGACGATGGAGAAGATACCGAAACAGAGCGTCGCGGTGCCCCAGCCGCCCTTGCCGACGAGCCAGTTCAGGACGTTCAGCGCGACGAGCGCGGCGAGGGACGCGCCGCAGGTCGCCCAGCCCATGATGGAGCCCTTCTTGGTCGGGAAGTAGCTCGTGTAGATCTGGGGAATGCCGATGGCGGCGGTCGTGGAGGTCAGCAGGTAGATGAAGAAGTAGCAGATGACGTAAGCCGCGACGGTGTGGATATGGCCGTACCAGATGAGCGCGACGCCGGAGAGCAGCATGACGACGGTGTTCATCTTGCGGGTCTTGAACTTGTGGAAGAGGATGCCGACGGCGAGCATCGCGACGGTGGCGATGATGCCGGCGACGGAGCAGAGGTTGAGCAGCGTGGCGTCGGAGACGCCGATCTGCTCAGCGAGAATGCCGACGGCGGTGTTCTGGGCTGCGGAGGTCCAGAATGCGGCAGCAGTCATGAAGGCGATGAGGCCGTAGAGCATGAGCAGCCATCCGTGGACGCCGTAGTTGAAATTGGTTTTTGCCCGGGGCTTATTCTGCGCGGGCTGGGGCTGGGACATACTTGTCACTCCTTTTTCTTTTTACGCGGGGCAGTCTCGGCTGCCCCGCAATGATTCGCAATTACTTCTTTGCCGGGATGATGGGCAGGAGAACGTGGGACTCGCCGAAGTGGATGCTGTGGGTGACGGTCTGCATGAAGGGCATCAGGGAGACGCCGTTTTTCGCGAGCGTGCCGCGCATATCGTCCTGATTGCGGATGACGAGCTCAAGACGGTGACCCGCCTTGAACACATTCGCGGTCGGGACCAGCGCGATGTCGTAGCGGTTGACCTCGCCGGGAACGACGGGGACGGGCTCCTGACGGATATGGAACGGGCGGTGGGGCAGGCTCTTGGACTCGTCCACGGCGCGGAACTTCGCCTTCAGGTGGCCGGAGCTGATCATAAAGCGCTCGCCCTGCTCGTTCACATCGAAGATGTCGGCGATCCAGTTCGTGTCGTCAATGTCGATCGAGGCGTCGAGGTGCAGCGCGATCTCACCCGTGACCTCGGTGTCCTCGGCGAAGGGCTCCGTCGCGTAGCGCAGGCAGTAGACGGTCGGGTCCAGATACGGCGCGGGCTGGGTGAAGCTCTCCGGAGCGCTGTCGGAGCTCGGCGCGGTGGTGGAGAGCCCGCCGCCGGGCTGGAGGAAATACTTGGTGTACTGCGTGCGGGCAAGGGGCCACTCGTTTTCAAAGCGCCACTTGTTCTCGCCCATGACGAAGAGCTTGACGCGCGGCTCGTCCGCAATGCCGTTGTCCTCGCCCTTGACCCAGTAGTCGAACCAGCGCAGCGCCTCGTCGTGATACCAGCAGTACGGGCGCGCCGGGAACAGCGGCGGGTAGACAATCAGCTTTTTCTGCTCGTCGGGGACGTTCGCCTTGCGGAACGCCTCGAAGGTGCCCCACTCGTAAAGGCGGTTATTCCAGCAGGTGCCGATGTACATCGGGACGCGGATCTTGTCGAAGCCGCTCTCGACCGGGAAGGGGTGCTTGAAATAGAAGAGGTCGTCGAGCAGATAGGGAGAGCTGCCGGGGTAGCGCACTTCGGGGTAATACTTCAGGTTATACCTGATGTCCGGATCTTCGAGCAGCTCCGCCTGCTTTGCCTTCAGCTCCTCCGGCGGCAGCGTGCGCACCGCGTTTGCGAGCAGGCGCGGCTCCGGCTGGCGATAGGACACCGGCGGCTGCTGGTCATAGGCGTGGGCGCCGTGGTGGACATTATAGAGCAGGGGGTCGTAGATACCGGTGAAGTTCTCGGCGGCGAAGGGCTCCGGCGCCTCGTCCGGGCGCAGCGCAACGAGGTGCGGCGCGGGCTCCTGCCCCGCCTTGAGCTGGGCGCGGGAGTAAGACGAGGGACCCATCATCACGACCTTGCCGGTGCACCACGGCTGCGCCGCGATCCACTCGACGGTGTCGTAGATGTCCTTTGGATCATGCAGCGTCGCGTCGCCGAGGTTGACGCCCTCGCTGTTGCCGAGTCCGCGGGGCTCCGCGATGACATGGATATAGCCGCGCGGCACGGTGTAAGTGAAGTCGCAGCCCTCAAGACTGCCGTTCCAGAACGGGGTGTCCAGATACTTCTGCGGGGTCTTGTTCATCCACGCGACGATATCCTGACTGTCCTTGCCCCACTCGCCCCAGCAGAGGATGACCGGGAAGGGACCCTCGGCATCCGGCGCGTAAACGTCGATGGCGACATGCACGCCGTCGCGCAGCGGGACCATCACGTCCTTTGTGACCTTGATCTCATATTTCGGCTCCGGCAGCTCGCTCTTTACGATCTGGGGATAGCCGTCGAAGAATTTACCCTCCACGTCCGTGCCGCAGGGGACCTTGGTCGCCTCCGGGACGTAATTCGGGATGTGGGCATGGATGGCGCTGCCGTCATACACGCTCGTGCGGTTGCTGCTTTCATTAGTCATGGTGCGTTTCCCTCTTTTCCGATGTTTCAGCCGAGATTACAGATGGTCGATGACGTCCTGCGTGGTGGTCACGAGCGCCAGCGAGGGAGCCATTTCCTCCAGAACGACCTTGGTGACAATCTCGTCGATGTCCGGCTTCTCGCCCGGCTTGCGCGGCATGTAAACGGCGGAGGTGTCGCTCGGGATGATGCAGTTATACCAGAGGTCGCCCGCCTGCACCGCAGTGTGGTAGACGACGGAGTTCAGCGCAAAGCCGCAGATGACGAGGGTTTCCACGCCCTGCGCGCGCAGAACGGCGTCCAGACCGGAGTTGGTGAAGCCGGCGAGCAGCCAGTTATAAAGCACCGGCTCGTCCGGGCGGCGCTCCATTTCGGGCATGACCTCAAGACCCTTGATGAGGTCCTCGTTCTCGAACATGACCTCCGGGTTATAGTGCTCGCGGTTTTTGTCCATCAGGTAGCCGTACTTCGGCAGCTTGCCGAAGGGGTTCGGGATGGCGTTCACGAACACGACGGGCAGCCCCTTCGCGCGGAAGGCGTCCGCGAGCTTTTTGGAGTTTTCAATCATTCCGAGCTTCAGAACGCGCTCCTTTGCGGCCTCATACCAGCCCTGAACCCAGGTGCCCTTGCCGATAATGCCCTCCTGATAGTGCAGCAGCACGAGCGCGGGCTTGCCTTCCATTTTCCATTCTTTCATGTTTCGGTTCGCTCCTTTTGTAAAAAATTTTTATTTTCGATGGTCCTTTCGCCGCAAAAGCGGCTTGACTCCGGATTTCATAGTCATTATACTATTTGCATCGGGGACTTCAAGCATCACATCTTGATATCGTGATGCAAATCCGACATAATGTCGTTATGTGTCGGAAAGCGAAGGAACTTTAGCGGAATTATACGATTTTACTCAAATATTTTTGTACAGTATAACAGGAGAACGTATGGAAAAAGCAGGAAACCGGCGGACAAGGATGACGAAGCAGCTGCTCAAGCAGAGCCTTCTGGAGCTGCTGGAGCAGAAAAAGATCAACGCCATCACGGTCAAGGAGATCTGCGAGCGGGCGGACGTCAACCGCTCGACGTTTTACGCCTATTATTCCAGCCCCTACGACCTTTTCGACTCGATGAAGCAGGACATCATCGCCGAGAGCCGCGCCCTGCTCGTCTGCGAGCTGCGGCTGACGCCGGAGCAGCGCATGCGCTTTCTGCTTGAGCGCCACCTGCGCTATTTAAGCGAGCACCTGCGCGAGTTTCAGGCGTATTCCTCCGACACGGGCGAGGACTTCAGCCTGCCGCTCCAGGTCATGGCGGACATGATGGGACCGTACCTCGACTATCTGCGCGGCAAATATCCCGCCGCGGCGGGGGAAAACGAGTCGCTGCGCACCTTCTGCATCTATGGCGGCATCGGCATCATCAAGCGCTGGGTCAGCCGAGCGATGATCGACTCGATCGACACCGTCGCCCAGCGCGTCCTGCGCCACATCGAGGCGGCTTACCGCGGTCAGTGGTAAAGGGTCCGGAGCATCTTTTTTAGGGTATCGGAAGATTCTTCTTGATATCATGCGGAAAATGCGCTAAGATATCCCCTGAGAGGGGTGAGGCGCTGGCATGGCTGACGCGATCAACAAGGGATACCTGCTGGAAAATTTCCGGCTTTTCCACCTGCGGGACCGCCGCGCGCAGAAGATGGCGCCGCATTATCATGAGTTCGACAAGATCGTGGTGCTCTGCGCCGGCGCGGTGGATTACACCGTTGAGGGCGTGAGCTATCGCATGCAGCCGGGCGACGTGCTCTTCGTCCGCCACCACGACATCCACCGCCCGGAAATCTCGCCGGAGAGCGACTATGAGCGCATCGTGCTATGGATCACGCCGGAGTTTTTGGAGCGCAGCAGCGTGGACGGCGCGTGGCTGGAAAGCTGCTTTGACCTCGCGTCCCAGCGGCGCAGCTGTCTCATTCGCCCGGCGGCGGAGGAGCTTGCAAGACTGAAAAAAACGCTCTCCGGTCTGGAGAGCGCTTTGAATGACGGCGAGGAGTTCGGGGCGAGCATTCTGGTAAACAGCTCCTTTTTGCAGCTGATGGTGGAGCTCAACCGCGCCGTCCGCAGCGGCGGCGGGGAGACCGCGCGCAGCCTCGACCCCAAGATCGACGCCGCGCTTTATTACATCAACACCCACCTCGGCGAGCCGATGACCGTCGACACGCTGGCGGGCATGTGTTATCTCAGCCGCTTTTATTTCATGCGCCGCTTCAAGGACGCGACGGGCTACACCGCCCACAGCTACATTCAGCAAAAGCGCCTCGCCGCCGCTGCCGAGCGGCTGGAGACCGGCGCGGGCGTCACCGAGACCGCAATGGAGCTCGGCTTCGCCGAATACACCTCCTTCCTCCGCGCCTTTCGAAAAGCCTACGGCGTTACGCCGAGCGACTATCTCCGGAAAAAGCGCGGGATGGAGAGCGAATTTCAGGATTGAAAAAACGGGAGACCGCATTTTTGCGGTCTCCCGTTATATCTTTACCAGCCGGTATCGCCGGGGTCGGACCACGGGTCGTAGCCGTCGATATAGTCGCCCCAGCCGTAGTCATCGTAGTCCCAGCCGGCGTCGTTGGCTTCGTAGTACTGACCGTCGTCGTCAATATAGCCGCTGTCGCCGAAGCCGATGAACTCGTTTTCCTGCCCGTTCCAGTACCAGATGTCGCCGTCTTCGTCGTACCAGTAATACGCCGTTCCGTAATCGCCGGGGTCGGAGCCCTGCGGCTGGGACGGGACGGGCTTCGGCGCGGTGGTCCAGTCGGAGAAGGAGGAGAGACTGTCCAGCATGTTGGAGCAGATCTCAAAATAGTTCTGCACGCGGCTCTCGACTGCGAGAGTCATCGCCACGAGCGCGTAGCCCAGCGGACCGTAATAGCGCACCTCCATGACGCCGCGGACGGGCTGTCCCGCGTCGGTGAGGAAAGCGGAGCCGTCCATCCAGACGTAGCCAAGGATGCTGTAATAATCCCCGCAGTCGCGGCAGTCCGTCGCGATGGTCTTGAGCAGCTTGCCGCTGTACATGCTCTCTAAAAACGCGCCGAGCATGTGCTCCATATAGGGCTTTGCGACGGAAAGCCCCTGCGTCATATAGGGATCGTAGCCGTCGATGGGCATAAAGCCGATGAGGATGTTGGTCCAGTAGTCGTCCGTCCCGCTCTCCATGATGGCGTTGAAGCTCAGGGCGTTCGTCATGTTGTCCATCGCGTGGCACTCCATCGCCGCGGGATAGCCGATCGTGACGCCGGAAAAATCGTCCGGGAACTGTGCGGTCTCCGTCAGCGCGTCCGCCGCCGTCGGCAGGAGCATGGGATGGTCCCACGCGAAGCGGTAGAGCGACGCGCCCGCGCTGTCGGTGAGCGTGCCGTCGTCCTGAAGCGTCAGCGTCGTCCGGTATTCGCCGTCCGGACCGTAGAGCGAGACGGCGCCCTCCTCGGCGGCGACCGTGCCGGGACCCTCCTGCGCGTTATAGAGATCCACCGCCGTCCAGGTGTAGCTTTCGCCATCGATGATGCAGTAAAGCGGCTCCTCGTCGTATTTCCAGCAGCCGGTGAATGCCGAGAGGTCAAACTCCTCGACGAACGGCTCCTCCTCGCGGTCGTAGCGCGCGGGGTCATAGTCCGCGGTGATCTCGAACGGCGCGTCGCCCTCCGGCGGGAGCAGCACGAGATAGTCGCCGTCGGCGAGGGCGTAAGCAGCCTCCTCCGCGTCTGCGTAGAGCGGGATGTCCTCCGCGTCGTAGACGAGGATGTTGAAGCCGTCTATGATGTCGTCCGGAAGGAACCAGCCGAGCCCGGCTTCCAGACTGTCGCCATCCCAGAGGGTCTCCTCCGCGTAGTTCTCGCCCCATTCGTCCTGCGTCACGGGCGTGATGTAAAGCCCCGTGACCGGCTCGCCGCTGCGGTTTATGACCGTGATGGAGACGGGGGCGTCGGTCTCCTTTTCCTTGCTGCAGCCGGCAAGCGGCAGCAGCGCCATCGCCGCGACGAGCAGCAGCGCGGTCAGTTTTTTCCAGGCTTTCATGCGTTGTCCTCCCTTATTTGCGGTTTGGCTATTGCCTCTATGGGGCTATCTTACCATGCAAGGCGAGAGATTGCCAGCAAAAAAGCGCCCCATGGGGGCGCTTTTTTTCAGAGTGCCAAAAGCCGCGGGGTGCGGCTGAGTCAAAATCAACGCCGCGAAGCGGCACAATTTAAAGGCTCCCCTGCGTAAGGGGAGCTGGCGCGCGAAGCGCGTCTGAGGGGTTGTAAGCTTCCGAAAACGCCAAGCTTGGCTATCGCGGAAGCTTACAACCCTCCAGTCAGCCTTCGGCTGACAGCCTCCCTTACACAGGGAGGCCTTTAAAATCGGAGCGTCTCCGCTTGAATCAGCCTTCTTTGTAGACCATCCCATAGCACCCCGCGCTGACCTCTCCGGTGAGATAGTCCGTGCCGGGGTCGGCGGCGATGCGGAATCCGCATTTGCGGTGGACGGCGAGGGAGGCGGCGTTCGTCGTGCGGACGCAGCTGCGGATCTCAACTTCTCCGCGGGTGCGGAGCAGGGCGGCGAGGGCGTTCAGCAGCTCCGTGGCGCAGCCGCAGCCGCGGCGGACGGGCGCGGTCTCCAGCGCCTCAAGGTAATAAAACCCGTCCAGCTTCGTCAGCCGCGCGGCGCAGAGCGGCGCGCCCTCGGCGCCCCAGAGCACATAACAGCGGTTTTCCGACTTCGCGAAAAAGCCCTCCAGATAGCGGACAAATTCGTCCTCGGCGCGCTGGATCTCGGCGGGCAGCGCGCTTGGCACGGGGCAGGACAGCGCGGCGTTTTCAAGGCACGCCTCCAGATAGACCGCGTGGACGATCTCGTGCATCTCCGCGCTTGTCATGCTTTCGTATTCTCTCAGTTCCATGTTTCGATGATCTCCTTGACCTCCTCCAGCGAGGAGGCAAAAAAAATGCCGCGCTGGCGCTCCGGACCGGACAGCCCTTCGGCGGTCATGCGGTCCAAGAGGGCGCGGAGGTGGTCGTAAAACCCGTTCTGGTTATAAAGAATGCAGGGGGCGCGCAGCTTGCCGAGGGAGACAAGGGACATGACCTCCGTGATCTCCTCCAGCGTTCCGGTGCCGCCGGGGAAGGCGACGAAGGCGTCGCCAAGTTCCAACATTTTTGCCTTGCGCGCGGCGATGTCCGGCGTGACGATGAGCTCCGTGAGCGCGTCGTACTCGTAGCCCGCGTCAATGAAAAACTGCGGCTCCACGCCCGTGACGCGCGCGCCCGCGGCGAGGGCGCTCTCCGCGAGATGGCCCATCAGCCCGGACTTCGAGCCGCCGTAAACGAGGGCGTTTCCGCTCTCGCCGATCCAGCCGCCGAGGGCGCGGACGTCGCGGGCGAGCCCCGGGTCGTTTCCTTCGCTTGCGCCGAGATAAACGGTGATGTTCATATTGCTTTTTCCTCACTTTCCGACCGCGAGGTCGTAGAGGGCGTTTTTGCTCCAGCCGGTGTCCGCCGCGGCGAGGCGGCAGGCCTCCTTGAGGCTCTTGCCCTCGTCCCGGTAGCGCGCGACGGCGGAGAGCGCCTCCGCTTCCGTCAGCTCTGCGGGCGCTTCGTCCGGCGCGCCGCGCAGGACGAGGACGAACTCGCCCTTCGGCGGCGTCTCCTCGAAATGCGCGATGGCGGCGGAGAGCGGGCAGCGCAGCACCTCCTCATGGAGCTTCGTCATCTCGCGGCAGAGGGCAATGTCCCGGTCGCCGAAGGCGTCCAGAAAATCGCGCAGCGTGCGCAGCAGCTTGTGGGGCGCTTCGTAGAAGATCATGGTGCGCTTTTCGCCGCGGAGGGAGTCCAGGTGCTCGCGCCGGCTCTTGCCGGAGGTGGAGAGGAAGCCCTCAAAGCAAAAGCGCTGAGTCGGCAGCCCGGACATGGCGAGCGCGCCGATGAGGGCGCTCGGCCCCGGCACGGCGCAGACGGTTACGCCATGCGCGGCGCACTGGCGCACGATGTCCTCGCCGGGGTCGGAGATGGCGGGCATGCCCGCGTCCGTCACGAGGGCGCAGCTCTCCCCGCCGAGCAGACGGCTGAGGAGCTTCTCGCCCATCTCGCGGCGGTTGTGCTCAAAATAGCAGATGAGAGGTTTTTTGATCTCAAAATGGTTCAGCAGCTTCAGCGTGACGCGCGTGTCCTCCGCGGCGATGAAGTCGACGCTGCGGAGCGTCTCCGCCGCGCGGGGGGAAAAGTCGCCCAGATTGCCGATCGGCGTACCGACCAAATAGAGTGTTCCAGACATTTCCGGCTCTCCCTCACTTTCTGTGATAGATCTCGCGCACCTCCGCGCTCTCAGCGCCGTCGGCGTCCGTGAGCAGGAGGGGCTTTTCGATGTCGAGCCCCGGCTTTCCGCCGCGGCGGGCTTCCAGCAGGAGCAGATTCGGCGCGCTGCCGGGGCGCGGGTGGACAAAGCGCAGGCGCTTCGGCTCCAGCCCATGGCGCGTCAGCGCGCAGCAGAGCTCGGAGAGACGCTCCGGGCGGTGGACGAGGGCGAAGGCTCCGCCCCAGCGCGTGAGGTAGCCCGCAGCGGCGCAGACGTCCTCCAGCGTGCAGCAGCGCTCAT
>ENA-UOOA01004620-UOOA01004620.1-human-gut-metagenome-genome-assembly--contig:-P61old-NODE-4620-length-15408-cov-5.827526_pt1 | contig 15408 bp, 18 predicted proteins | sample MGYA00242467_ERZ724014 | MGnify/ENA metagenome assembly ERZ724014
GACTTCAAAATGACCTGCATGCTGGATGACAGCCTGTATATTGTGCGTGGCTTTGGAATGCAGGAGACCGGAGGATACAGTATACAGGTTCAAGATCTGTATCTGGCGCAAAATGCGATTTATTTTGAGGCAGATCTCATTGGACCGGAAAATGGTGCGGAGGCAGAAAAGGCAGTCAGCTATCCGTATATTGTCGTCAAGACCGAACGACTGGAAGAAAATGTGGTATTTGAATAGGAAAGGGGAAACATATGGAATTAAAAACAGAAGCTCTTTATATGGAAGAAAAAAAGGGACCGGCGATCACTCAGGTAACATTTGATGAAACATATCATCTTCCGGATTATCTTCCGGATTTTTTTTCTGTGATACTAAGCCGCGGGGATGTCCGGCTGGATGAAAGTAAGTGTGGAAACGGACATATCATGGTGCGCGGGGTGCTGCAGTTTCGGGTATTGTACCACACCGGACAGGGGGAATGGAAAATCAGCAGTCTGGAAGGGGAATATCCGTTTCAGGAGACACTGATGCTGGAGGAAGCGGGAGAATTTGACATGCCGCAGACGGAGGTGTTTCTGGAAGATCTGACGGTTCGGATGATCAATGCCAGAAAGCTGAACATTCAGGCTTTGTTAGAGATTCACTGCACCGCCCGCACACGGTTGGAATTGCAGATCCCGGTGGGAATGGAACAGGAGGAGTCCTGTGAGCATCTGTACCGAAAAAAGGAGTTTCTGGAACTGTGTTATCGCGGGGAAGAATTGTGCGCTATGCGGGAAGAAGTGCGTCTGCCTTCAAATAAACCGAATATCCGCCAGTTACTCTGGCAGCAGGCACAGCTTTTTGGCATGAATGTCCGTGTGGCAGCCGGGGAAGTGACTGTACAGGGCGAATTGCAGGTGTTTGTCATTTATCTGGGAATGCAGGAAGACCGCATGCAGTGGGCAGAGATGCGCGTTCCGTATCAGTGCCGGCTGGAGATTCCGGAAGCTTCCCCGGATATGGTGTCGTATCTGACAGCAGATCCCGGCGCGATTCGGTGTAGTGTGCAGGCGGATGCCGATGGCGAAGAACGGGTGATTCTGGCAGAAGCGGATATTCCGATTCGAATGTGGCTTTACCGGGACATCAGCAAAAATCAGCTGGAAGATGTATATTCGCTGGAAAAACAGCTGATACCGAAACGAAAACCGGTAAAAATCCGGAAGCTTCATATGAAAAATGAGAGTCAGTGTCGGGTAAATGATACGCTGCAGATAAAAAATACAGAGGAAGAAGTGCTACAGATCGGTGCCGGTTTTGGAACGGTAGAACCGGAACACTGGGAGATTTCGCCAAATGGTCTTATGATCGAGGGAACGGTTCGGATGCAGGTCTTTTATATGGTAAGCTCCGACAGTGCGCCTGTGGGAGCAATGGAGAGTTTAGTGCCATTTCAGTGTCAGATGGAAATGCAGGATCTGGATGAGACTTGTGAGATTGAGATCCAGACAACATTGGAACATTTATCCTTCCTGATGAAAAATGCATCAGAGATCGAAGTGCAGGCAATTATCAATGTCAGTGCATTGGTTACAAAATTAAAAGAGGAAGAACTGATCAGTGCGATCGAAGAAGAAGCGGCAGATGCACAGGCAGACGAAAAACTGCCGGGGATTGTGGGACTGATCCTGACCGGCTCCTCAGAACTGTGGGAGATTGCCAAGAAATATCATACGACGGTGTCTGCCATCCGCAAGACGAATGAACTGGAGGAGGAAACAGAATTAAATGGAAGAAAAATTTTGGTAGTCAAACAAGTTCTGGATATCGGATGAGCCCGAACGTATATCAACTGCGAGATGACGATTACTTCTATATATAAAAGTAAAATATAGAGATAAACGATAAAATAGATAGTAAAAATAAAAAGAAATTCGGAGGTTTGCACAGAATCATAGAATTGTTACAAAGATATTACAGAAAAGTGTGAAATATTTCTAAAAAGCGTCTATTTTGGTTGAAATCCTGCAATGAAGATGTTATAATCCTAAAGGTAGCTGAAAAAGGATTTACAAAGGAGTATTTATATATATGAAAAAGAGATTATTAGCAACAGTTCTGGCAGCGGTTATGATCATTTCCGGAACTCAGATCGCAGGAGCAACATCCCTCTCTCAGGCAAGAAGCCAGAAGAATCAGGCGCAGAACAAACTTGATTCTGTAAACAGTCAGATCGCAGATATTGAGAGCCAGCAGTCCAGTCTGCAGTCAGAGATTGATAAAGTAGATTCAGATTTAGTAGATGTACTGGTAAGTCTGGACCTGATCTCTGATCAGATTGATCAGAAAAAAGTAGAGCTTGCACAGGCAGAATCAGATCTGGCAGCAGCAAAAGAGAAAGAAGCTGAGCAGTATGATGCTATGAAGAACAGAATCCGTTACATGTATGAGAACGGTGACAGCTCTTTCCTGGATGCATTCGTTGGTGCACAGAGCTTTGCAGATGTATTGAACAAAGTAGAGAATTTCTCCAAGGTATATGATTATGATCGTAACCTTCTGGTAGAATATCAGAATACAAAGACAGAAGTTGCAAACCTTGTAACTCAGGTTGAAGAAGAGAAGAAAGATCTGGAAGAAAACCAGGCTACATATCAGGAACAGCAGAAGAATCTGGAAGAGATGAAAGCTCAGAAGAGCAGCCAGATGTCTGATTTTGAAAATCAGCTTGCACAGGCACAGAGCCTTGCTGCACAGTACAAACAGACTGTTGCAGAGCAGAATGCGATCATCGCACAGAAACTTGCAGAAGCACAGACTGTAAAAACATCTACTGCAGGTGTTTCCAATGTAGCAAACAATAACAGCAGCTCAAGTTCCAAATCAGAATCTAAGAAATCATCCGATTCTGATTCCGAAAGTTCTTCTTCCGATAGCAGCAGTTCCAGCTCAGGATCAGGTTCAGGATCTGCAGTAGCAAGCTATGGCTGCCAGTTCGTTGGTAATCCATATGTATGGGGCGGCGAGAGTTTAACAAACGGAGCAGATTGTTCCGGATTTGTTAAGAGTGTATATGGACACTTTGGTGTATCACTTCCACACAGCTCCGGTGCATTGACAGGTGTAGGTCGTGCAGTATCCACATCCGATATGCAGCCAGGTGATATCGTATGCTACAGTGGTCACGTTGCAATTTACATTGGCGGTGGTCAGATCGTTCATGCAAGTTCACCATCCACAGGTATCAAGATCGGACCAGTAAACAACGGAAAATCCATTATTGCAGTTCGTAGAATTTTCTAATCAAAGAACAGATATTAAAATCCTCTGGGCATTATGCTCAGAGGATTTTTTTGTGCAAAAAAGAGGCACAGTTGATCATGTTGTTCGCCAGAAAAAGTGTTCGTATCTTAGACAGGAGATAACTTTTATTTTGGGTAAAAAAATTCCCGATCAACAGTAAATCATGTGATCGGGAATAGATTAGATATTGTATTATTTGCAAAGTTCAGCAACAACCTGGTTAATGACTTTTCCGTCAGCTTTGCCTTTCAGCTCTGTCATAACAGCTTTCATGATCTGACCTTTGTTCTTGGTTGCCAGTACGTCGGCAAAACGCTCAGTAAGGATTGCTTTTACTTCCTCTGCGGAAAGCAACTTCGGAGCATATTCACTGATAATGTCATAACGTGCCTGATATTCTTCTTTCAGATCAGTACGGTCTGCCGGGCAGGTATCCACCTGTTCTTTTACACTCTTTAACTCTTTTAAAATCACGCGGGCAACCAGCTCCGGTTTGATGTCATCACGGCATCCCTCATCGATGGCTACTTTTTTGACTGCGGATACTAAGGATGAGATGGCATCCTTACGTACTTTGTCTTTTGCCTTCATAGCGGCAATCATGTCTTTTTGTAATGTCTGCATTTCCATAATGTAGTACCTCCTGTATTTTCAGGCAGACAAAAGCGTCTGCTCATTTTTAGCAAAACAATGCTTCGTCAAGCGGATATTCACAATTAAAACAGGAAAAATCCCAGATTTACTTAAATATGAATACGGCTCAGCAGTTTGTTTATATAATACTGCTTGATATGCTGATAATGCTGGTGCAGTGTCTGGTGTGCCAGATCGGAATCCTGATTGCGGATCGCGTCCAGAATCTGGGTGTGTTCCTGTAAGGAGCGTGCTGCCAGATCACGATCATCCAATATAGTGGAAATAAACAGCATCTGCTGACAGTCTAACTGATCATATACCGTTTCCAGACGTTTGTTTCCAGAATAGCTGACCAGTAATTGATGGAATTTCTGATCCCAGCGGGTAAAGTGGAAAATATCATCTTTTTCCAGCGCTGTTTTCATATTGTTGAGAGCCATTTCCAGTGCATTTACCACCAGAGCATTCTGTTTATTGATACATGCCTTGATGGCATAATCCTGAAGAAGTTCGATGAGATCGTAAACCTCCAGAATATCATCTGTGGAAAAGGATGCCACGACAGTTCCCTTCCCCGGAACAAAAGAGAGCAGACCTTCGTGGGTCAGCTGCTGCAGGGCATTCCGGATGGGTGAACGGCTGACATTGTAGATTTCACAAAGCTTTCGTTCTACCATGACAGTTCCTGCCGGATAAGTATTATTCAGGATATCCTGTTTGATCTGCTGGTATGCAAGTTGCTGCTTGTTTTCCACTGGCTGATTCAGAGAATCATACTTGCTGTTTTCCTGATTTATCATGTTTGTTCTCCTGTATAAAATAGGTATTCCATGGAATACTTGCGGTGTGTGTCTGTTCTTGTTGGGAAAAGTATAGCAAAAATGAGAAACAATGTAAAGTTTTGGAGAACCGCAAGTTTATCTTTTCATTTTTTCTGAAATGTGATAGTATATCAGAAGAATGTGACGATTTAAAGTAGTGACGTGAAAAAGATATAGGGGATTTGGAGGAAATATATAATGATTTCAAAACGTTTAAGAGAATCACTGGATTCATCCATTTGTATCCGTGACATTTTTGAGGAAGGTAAAAAACTGGCAGCAATTTACGGCGCAGAAAATATTTTTAACTTTACCATTGGAAATCCGAGTGTGGAGCCACCGGCAGCAGTTAATGAGGCATTAAAAGAGATTATCGACACAGAAAAACCGCTGGCACTGCACGGCTATCCTGCAAACGTGGGACATCCGGAAGTCCGCAATCACATTGCAAATTATCTGAACGGAAAATATGACTGCAACTATACAGAGCAGGGTATTATTATGACAAGTGGTGCGGCAGCAGCTATCGTAGTTATTGCAAATACATTGCTGGATGACGGTGACGAGGTCGTAACATTTGCACCGTATTTCTGGGAGTATAAGAGCTATGTGGAGACAATGTACGGAAAACTGGTTCCAGCTCTTTGCAATATGGAGACATTACAACCAGATCCGGAGACTTTTGAGGCAGCACTGTCACCAAAAACAAGATTCGTTCTGATCAACACACCGAACAACCCGACTGGTGCGGTATATACAGAAGAGTCTATTCGCATGGTTACTGATATTTTAAAGAAAAAACAGGAAGAATACGGTCATCCAATTTATCTGGTATCCGATGAGCCATACCGTAAACTGGCTTACGATATCGAAGTACCGTATCTGACTCATTATTATGAAAATACAATTGTTGTATATTCTTACAGTAAAGCATTATCCATTCCGGGCGAACGTATCGGATACATTGCTATGGAGACTTGTGTACAGGATTACGAAGACCTGATTGCAGGTATGACCGCTTCCATGCGTTACCTGGGCTATGTAAATGCACCGTCTCTTCAGCAGAAAATGCTGCTGAAATGTGTGGATGCTTCTGTTGATATCAGCATTTATCAGGAGACCAGAGACATTCTGTACAACGCCCTGACAGAGATCGGTTACACATGTATCCATCCGGACGGAGCTTTTTATCTGTTTGTAAAAGCACTGGAAGAGGATGATACAAAATTCTGTGAACGTGCGAAAGAAGAAAAAATCCTGATGGCACCGGGAACTGCATTCTACGGTCCGGGTTGGGTGCGTGTATCCTACTGTGTTCCGGCAGAAGTTGCAAAACGCAGCATACCGGCTTTCCAGAGATTGTATGACAAATATCAGGCTGAGCAGGTATTGTAATTAAGAAGTGATGGAGATTCAGATTTATTATCAGAAATGGGATGAAAAAAGCAAAGCTTCCCATGAGTTATTAGAACATGTGATTCGCATTTATGCCAAGGCGCATCAGATAAAATTGCCGGAAACGTTGCAGATTCATCAGGAAAAAAACAAAAAGCCGTTTCTGGAACATGTATCAGATATCTGCTTTTCTATTTCCCACAGTGGAGAATGGTGGAGCTGTGCAATTGCACCGCAGGAAGTTGGTCTGGATATTCAGGAAGAACATGACTGCAAGGCAGAACGTCTGGCAAAACGATTTTTTCATCCGATGGAAGTAGAGTGGCTGGAACAGCATGGATATGAGAATTTTTGCCGGTTGTGGGCATACAAGGAAAGCTATGTGAAATATACAGGGATTGGGCTTGTAAAGGGTATGGATTATTATTCGGTGGTGAAGCCGGATGGCACATTGACCGGAGAGGAAAGTGTCTGGCAAAAACAGATCGCCTTTCAATCGGAGTGCTATATGGTTGTGACAGCGAAGCAGGAAGCAGAAATAAAGCTGTTTTCATTGACAGAACAGGGTGAAAAATGATAATCTTATAAACTGGTATGGGGAATACTCATACTAGTTTGTAGTATAGAAGAAACACTCTATGGTATTTGAATACAGGTAGAAAAATGACTGTGTGTATGAGCAAGTAGAAAAAGTGGATTGCGAATGTCTGCTTTACAAGGAATACCAGATGAGAGATAATTTCCACCTTTGTATATGGGTGGTAACAAGATGATGTTATGAAGGGAGAGTAACATGCGAAAGAAGAAACTTATTGTTATGATCTGTTTTCTTGTGATCGTTGCGGTGCTGATCGGAGTATCCGTAGTGACACCGGGAAAAGTTGCAGATCCGGATAACTATGCCTGTGCTGCTTATGCGACCGTGTTTGCGTTACTGCCACCGGTTGTGGCTATTGCGCTGGCGTTAATCACAAAAGAAGTATATTCATCACTGTTTACCGGAATTATTGTCGGAGCACTGCTGTACAGCAACGGCAATCTGGAACTGATGATGAATACCATGTTTTTCAATGAGAGCGGCGGTATGGTATTTAAACTTGCCAACAGCTGGAATATCGGTATTCTGATCTTCCTTGTTATGCTTGGTATGTTAGTTGCGCTGATGAACAAAGCCGGCGGTTCCGCAGCATTTGGTAAATGGGCATCCAAACGAATTAAAACAAGAATCGGGGCGCAGCTTGCCACAATGGTACTTGGAATCCTGATTTTTGTCGATGATTATTTTAACTGCCTGACCGTCGGAAGCGTTATGCGTCCGGTTACAGATACCCACAAAGTATCCAGAGCAAAACTGTCCTATATTATTGATGCGACAGCGGCACCGGTTTGTATTATCGCACCAATTAGTTCCTGGGCGGCAGCGGTTACATCTTCTGTTCCAGAAGATTCCGGAATCAACGGGTTTGCTGTATTTTTACAGACAATACCGTACAACCTGTATGCAATCCTGACACTGGTTATGATCGTTGGAATGGTCGTATTCCGGGTAGATTTCGGACCGATGCGTACTCATGAATTAAACGCGATTAAAGGTGATCTGTTTACAACACCGGAGCGACCATATGATGAAAGCGATGAGGCAACAGAGAGCAGCAAAGGTATTGTCCTTGACCTGGTTCTTCCGGTTGTTGTGCTGATTGCGGCCTGCATTATGGGTATGGTTTATACAGGTGGATTTTTTGACGGAGAGAATTTTATTACAGCATTTTCCGGTTCTGATGCTTCCGTTGGATTGGTAATCGGTGGATTTATCGCGTTATTATTTACCTTTGTGTATTACATGCTTCGTGATGTTATCACGTTCCATGAATTTGCAGAATGCGTGCCGGAAGGCTTTAAGGCAATGATCGCACCAATCCTGATCCTTGCGATGGCATGGACTTTATCCGGTATGACAAACCTGCTTGGCGCAAATATTTTTGTTGCTGATCTGGTAGCAGGATCCGCGCAGTCTCTGCAAGGATTTTTGCCGATTATTATTTTTGCAGTGGCAGCAGGTCTGGCTTTTGCCACAGGAACATCATGGGGAACGTTTGGAATCCTGATTCCGATCGTTATTGGTGTATTCCCGTCCGGAACAATGATGATTATTTCTATCGCGGCTTGTTTGGCGGGTGCCGTTTGTGGAGATCACTGTTCTCCGATTTCTGATACAACCATCATGGCTTCCGCAGGAGGACATTGTCATCATGTGAACCATGTCACGACACAGATTCCGTATGCGCTGACGGTAGCGGTTGTGTGCTGCATCGGTTATGCACTGATCGGTGTGTTGAATGCAGTGGGAATGCTTGGTATTTCATGGATCGCGCTTCCGGTTTGTGTGGTAATTATGATCGTAGTATTACTTGCATTAAGGAAGAAATTCGGTAGAGAAGATATCTAAGCGTTGCAGTATCTTTACCATATGCAGTTAAATCATGTTTTGCATGAAGACTTTCTTGAATGTAGTAAGGGTAGAAGATATGTGTGAGTTGTAATAGTTAATCAGATATAAAAAAACTCCTTTGAGTATATTTATGACAGATGAATGATTCGTCATAAATGTAATCAGAGGAGTTTTTTATGTATCATTAAGTGAACTGACAGGTCTGAGCAAAGAGTATATGTGTTCCTACTTTAAAAAGCGGATGAACAAGACCATCATGCAGGTGCTGTGTGATATTCGGATTATGAATGCCTGCGTATTGTTGAATCGTTTTCCGGACAAAACAATAGCTGAGATTTCAAAAAAATGTGGTTTTGAAAGTCCCAGCTATTTTGGAAGCGTGTTTCGTAAACATCAAGGGATGACACCGGATACTTACCGTAAGTGGATTCCGGCAGATCACTGATTTAACTTTTGCATTTCCTCATTGAGCAGTTTGATATTGATATTATTTTCGCTGGTGGTTTTGTCTACCCAGAGATTTAAGGCATCTACTGCCAGAGAAATATCATTTAATTTTTTACTAATCAATGCAAAATCTTTGATCTCATCATCGGTGATCTTGCCATCCCGTGTAATCTGAATCAGGCGGTCGGTAAGCGGCTGAATGTCATTCAGAGATGCGATGGTTTCCAGAATAATGCTGGATAATTCCGAAGGCTCAACTTCCGGAACATAGCGGTCGCCGATAGCGCATTTGTGTGAACAGTAGTAGTTACACAGATCTGGGCGCTTGTAGCAGTCTGCCATCTGCAGAATGTCATACGGTGTTGGCTCCTGAAGTTCATATTCAAATTTTTCAATGCGGGCGGCAGAAACACCGTCCATCAATTCACTGGCACCGTCTCTGGTAAGTCCGCATTCTTCGCGGCATAACTGATAAATTGTTTTATGTTCACGTTTTGATTGTTTTCCCATAATAATGTTTTTGTCCTTCTGTAAAATATGATTTCATGCTATCTGATCAATAATTCCTGGTAATAAAATTGGATATGGAATATCTGGAAGAGATTCTTAAGAAAATATTTCGCAAATAGCAGTTTTAACTTAAGAGTAATTCCCTAAAATGGAGAAATAGAAGTAGTTATTTCCCCGAAATCGGTATGTACGAATATATCAAAGAATATTATACTTGAAATATCAAGAGGCAGCAAGCTTATGACAAGGAAAAGCTTGAAATACAATTTTATGCATCAGGCATGAACCTGATAGAAAGAGGAATTATGTTAACGTTATTATTTGGAATCTGTATGTTAGTTTTATTTGGAAAACTGCTTGTTTTCGGAATCAGAGCAGCATGGGGAATTTCAAAAATTGTGCTCACCATTGTATTTTTACCAATTATTTTAATCGCATTAGTAGCAGGTGGATTGCTTTACATTGCATTCCCGATTTTAATCGTATTGGGACTGATTTCATTAGTAACAAGAAGATAAGAAAATATAAAGTATATCAGACGTGAGAGGAAGCTCAGCGGTATAGGTGATGAGTAACAAAATTATATTAGCAGCGAGATTCAATTTTTCACAAACAGGTCAGATAACGAAGGGAGTACCGATTATGGCATATGATTTAGAAAAAGAAAAACAGGAAGCAATTCGTCAGGTGGAACGGGTAATGGATCAGTTACAAGCCATAGATGTGGAAGTAAACGAATAAAGGGCGTGTCGTTAATGCGCAGTTAGTAATAAACAGTATTGGTAAATGAACAGAGATAAAGAAAGAGGGAAAAAATTATGTTAGCAAGTATATTTGGAGTTACAGGATTAATTGTTTGGATCGTAGTGATTGTTGCGGTGATTGCATTATTAAAAGGAAAAAACAAGACATTGTACAAAAGCGATTCCAACCGAATGCTTTGTGGTATTTGTGGTGGAATTGGTGAATGCCTGAATATTGATCCGACAATCATTCGTTTGATCTGGGTTGTAGTTACACTTTGTGGTGGTAGCGGAATTCTTGCATATATTATCGCAATGGTAGTAATGCCACGAAGAGTATATTAGTGAATAATTGTAAAGATGAATGGTCTTAGTAGAATAATAAAATATTAGCAAGCAAAAATGCATTTCAAAATACTGATATGATACCTCTAACGTAAACAGATTAAATATAAAAATCTGTTGCTTTAGAGGTATTTTTATGTCCGGAAAAACAACGTTTGAATGGGAAAGAAAAGTGTTGAATGTAAAAAATGACAAAATTTTTCATTTTTGAACATATGAACAATTTTTTTATGAAAAGGTCTTAAAAATGTAGAAGAAAAGAGGTAAAATAAAACGGCAAATGCAATAAAGTAATTGAGGATGGATAATGAGAGAAGATAAAAACGAAACAAGATGGGATAAACTTTTGCATATTCGAACCATGGGGCGGGATGATTCCCATTCCGACCAGCATAGATTTCCTTATGAACCGACACCATATTGTGTGTTGGAACGTCTGGCAAATGCCGGTTACATCCGCAAAGGAAATACGGTGATCGATTATGGATGCGGCAAAGGTCGCGTGGATTTCTTTTTGGCGTATCAGACCAGATGTCATTCCATCGGTGTAGAATACGATGAGAGAGTGTTTGAACGTGCACTGGAAAATAAAGCGGATTCGGCAGCTTCCGGTCGTGTGGATTTTGTGCAGGCGAATGCAGAAACATTTGAAGTACCGGAAAACGTTGATCGGTGTTACTTTTTTAATCCGTTTTCGTTGGAATTTTTAAAACGGGTAATGGGACGTATTCTGGATTCCTATTATGCAAAACCGCGTAACATACAGTTGTTTTTCTATTATCCGACGGACGAATACATTTCTTATATGATGACAGTGAATGAGCTGATGTTTGTGGATGAAATTGACTGCAGAGATCTGTTCCCGGGAAATGATCCACGGGAGCGGATTGCGATTTTTGAACTGCAAGGGGAAGTATGATGTCAGAACAACAGAAATTAAAGAAACTATAGATAAGAACAGGAATATTTTTCGTTGCTGTATTTGTGATTGCCATCGGTTGCGCACATTTGATTCAGCGTTCGCAGGAAAACAGAGAAAAATTGAAAGCTTTCTATACGGCAGAATCCATGATCCGACGGATCGAGTCACAACTGAGCCGCTATCTGGAAAACTCAGAATTTTTCAAAAACATTATTTCATCCGGTTATGAGATCAGCGAGGATGAATTTACAGATCTGTCGTATCTGATGAAGGAAAATAAAAAAGTAATAGAGGCGTATGAGCTGGCACCTGCCGGTGTGGTTACCATGGTTTATCCGTTGGAGGGCAATCAAAAAGCGCTTGGAATGGATATGCTGTAGCTTCCGGAGCGAAAACGGGAAGCTACACTTGCAAAAGAAAGCGGAGAATATACCATTGCAGGTCCGTTTGAGTTAAAGCAGGGTGGAACAGGAGCGCTGTTATTTGATCTGATCTATGTAAAGGACGAAAATGATCAGGAAGTATTCTGGGGATTTTCCATACTGGTCATGAACTGGAAAAATTTTGTGGAAGAGCTGAATGTCGAGAGTCTTGAGGCGGAATCCTATCATTTCAGGATCTGGAAATATGATCAGAATGAGGAAAAAGTTACGATTATGCAGGGTGAAGAAAATGATTTCACGGATGCGCTGGACGTAGAGTGCAGTGTGCCAAATGATACGTGGCACTTTGAGATTGTACCGAAACATGGTTGGATCACAACAGCTGAAAAGGCGCTGTGGTATGTGATCACAGGAAAAAAAAGAAACGAGCGGACGCAGGTAAAACTTAGTGTTGTGTATCTGGATGGAAAGTATTGAAGATGTATGATGTAAGAAATTTTCAATGTAGACATACATCAAAATCTCTCCGCATAGATTGTAAAAAAAGCAAACTATGCGGGGATTTGAGTGAAAGGTTATATCGAGGAACGGGCAATGGAAATTGCGCGTTATATCATAGACAACAAGGCAACGGTTCGTCAGGCAGCAAAGAAGTATGGTATCAGTAAGTCGACAGTTCACAAGGACATTACAGAGAGACTAAAACAGATCAGTCCGGCACTGGCAGTAAAGACGAGAGTTGTGCTGGATGTCAACAAATCAGAACGGCACATTCGTGGGGGAATGGCGACCAGAGAAAAATATTTGCATCAACATCATATCTAGAAGGTGAAAAGGCAGGAATAGTTTCTGCCTTTTTTTGTATTGTGTTATACTAGAATTATCAACTTGAATTGACGAACGGTAGAAAATATAAAGGGGACGTACAGAAATGCCAAAAGGAACGAATCAGAAATTTAAGTTATATCAGATGGGAGATGACTCCCACCTCTGTAATCCTGCCGGAGCATTCTTGAACGGCTAGCTCAGATCATGTTAGAAAAAACAGATGATGAACATTACATCACCATGCCTGAAATCATGAAAGCATTAGCAACGTATGAGGTTACAGCTGACAGAAAAAGCATTTATAACGATCTACGTGATCTGGAAAAACTGGGGATTGAAGTAGAAGGCGAGCCCGTTGGAAAGTAAAAAAATCCGATTTCAATATTATCAATGGAATGTGAAAAAGGAGACAGAATTGCGGCACAATGGTGCGTGGTATCACATCAGTCCGTGGGGCTTGTTGTGGGAGGATGAAAATTATTTTACAGTTAGTGTGAACGTGCATGTCAGCAGGCAGTTCCTTGGATGGGTATTTTCTCTTGGAGAAGGGGTAAAAATTATTTCGCCGGATGATGTAGTGGATGAAATGAAACAGGAAATTGAACGGTTGATTCGACAGTATAAATAATGATGTAATACGTGGTGTTGAAAAAATAATAAGAGAACAGGCGGGCGGAATCAGCATCTATCAAAAAGTAAAATTACGAAAACTGTGATATGTATAGAATTATTTATAACAGAGACAACATGTAAAAATAATTTGAAAGATATAGAGAAACGAGGATATACAAGGATACTATGAGCAATCAGACAAGCATAGAGTTACAGAAAGATGGTCGTACACTGACGCTTTATGTGATCCGGTCAGCGAGAAAAAGCATTGGCTTACAGATGCGGGAAGATGGGACGGTACTTCTTCGAATCCCGAATCGTTTATCCGCACGTGCGCTGCAGGATTTTCTGACACGGGAGCAGACGTGGATTTGGCAAAAAACAGAACAGATGCAGTCACGTATAAAACAGCGGGAAACAACAGGTGCAATCCCAGTGGAGCAACTCTCAAGCAGAGATCTGGATCAGATTAAGGAAAAAATTGGTTCACGGGTAGCATATTATAGCAAAATCATGGGCGTGACGGTTGGACGAATTACAATCCGAAACCAGAAAACCCGTTGGGGAAGTTGTAGTTCCAAGGGCAATTTGAATTTTAACTATCAGTTATATTATTTGCCGGAAGAACTGTTGGATTATGTGGTGATTCATGAGTTGGCGCACAGAAGACATATGAATCATTCCGCAGATTTTTGGGCGGAAGTAGAAAAATATTGCCCAGATTATAAGGTGCAAAGGAAGCGGTTGAAGGAATATAAACTGGTGTAAATCAGTGCGATTATTATGTAGATGCAGCGGTCGAAAATGCGAAAGTGCGGAATATAAGCTAGTGTAAATTGGTGTGATTATTGGTGAATGGAGTGAGGCGGAATATGATTTTGTACAAATCGGTGCGATTATTGGTGATGCAGTGGGTGAAGCTGTGAAAGAGAAAAAATAGGTTAGTGTAAAGCATTGTGATTACTTAGAGGTGCTGATAAGAAGATGTAAAATAGGACAGATAAAGGGATTTATGAAAATGCCTGATATCTGTCCAATTTTTTTATTGTTATGATTTAGTGTGTTGTTATGTTATAGTTTCTGCTATTATAACTATTATAATAGGAACATAACGATACAATTTATATATTGACTAGTCAATATAAGATACAGCAATACGGTCAGCTGGAATCTCATGCTCAGCGAAAGTATCATCGGTATCGCCAAGTGTTACAGCACAGCAAGGAACATGTCCTGCTGGAAGACCAAGTTTTGCAATAAGTTCGGGTTTTTCATTTAAAGCTCTGATCGCACCCCAAATGTTGCAGCTTCCGATTCCGAGGTCAGTAGCCATCAGGCACATATACTCTGCCATCATAGCAGCGTTGGAATACTGTACATTTCCCATTGCCGGATTTTCAATCGGTGTAGAAATCACTACAAGGCAAGGTGCACCGTAAAGAGGTGTTTTGGAAGAATCGCCAAAGAATTCAGCAGCATTGCGGTCTAATTCCTGTAATAATTCAGCATTGCGGACAACTGTCATATGCATGGTATCATATTTTCCCATTCCAATCGGGGAAGCCTGTGCAGCCAGCAGGATTTTTTGTAAATCTGCATCTGATAATGTGTTTTTGTAGCTTCTGACTGATTTACGACAAGTCATAGTTTTTAAAGTTTCCATAGTAGTATCATCCTCCTGTAATAAAAAATGATGCATTGATCCTGTTATGAAAAATGCAGTTTGACTGTAAAATTAGTTTTTACTATCTATTATTATACTATGAAAAAAAGAGCTTGCAATGTTTTTTTGATTCATCGGAGAGGATATGAATATGTCATTAAGTCTGAAATATAGAAATGTGAATTTTAAGGGTAAAGATATTATGTGATAGGTGAAACAATTATTATTATATGGCTTATATAGAGAGCTTTTTGTGGAGAATGTATTTTTTCGTTTTCCCTCTTGTAAAGTGGTGTGAGAGTAATATATAATAAAATGAAATGGCAAAGCATTTTGTCGATGTATGGCAAAAATTTTTTTATATATAAT
>ENA-UOOA01004623-UOOA01004623.1-human-gut-metagenome-genome-assembly--contig:-P61old-NODE-4623-length-15405-cov-5.390489_pt1 | contig 15405 bp, 7 predicted proteins | sample MGYA00242467_ERZ724014 | MGnify/ENA metagenome assembly ERZ724014
AACGGAAATTTCGAATAAAACACCCGTTTTGCCGGAGAAGGAAGAAAATATCACGAAAATCAACGATAACGATCTGTTGAACGTGGTGAAGCAAGAAAGCGGCAATACCGCTTCCGGCGCAGAAACGGGAGCAGAAACGGGCGAAACAGTTTCGGGTGCAAACACAAGCGATCTTGAAAACACGATTAAAAATTACGCCGGCGACTTATTTGCCATCGGGCAATCTGCCGAAATGGCTTTAACGGACAACGATGCCACGTCTGGCATTACGTTTACCGCAAAAATCAACGCATATTACGATACCGCCGCTTACGGTATGTTTGTAGTGCCGTATACGCTCGTTAAAAATCTTCCGGCCGGCACGGACTATATCGCAAACATTTATAGTCGTTTGCCCGAAGCGGCTAAGGAGCAAATCGCGCTTCCGTACAATACGTGTATTCCTTACGAGATGAACGAAAACAATTATATTTCCGTATCGCTCGTAGATATTAAAGGTGCGAATTTCGATCTTGATTACGTGGCGATTCCGTACGTTGAATTCAAGGAAGAAGAAAAGGTTACCCGTTACTATACCGCGGCAGTAGCAAACAACGCGGCTTGCGTAAGCGAAGTGCTTGCCGATACTTACGGTAAACTTGCCGAAACCGAAAAGACGTACGCCGAAAGAATGGCTACACGCGCGGTAACGTGCTTTAAGGGCAGCGAAGGCGCGCTTGCCGTAGTTACGTCGGACGGCGAATCTCTGAATAATACCACCGTGTATAAATCGGCAGAGGGCTTAACGGTGAAAGAACACGACGGCGTGCCCGTGAAATTTTCCACGGAAAGCGAAGCGATCGAAATCGACGAAAAAACGGGAGTAGTAACAATTAAAAACAGCGCCAAGTCGGTTACGATCAACGCAGCGTTCTGTCAGTATACCGCAAGCGCAACGTTTGATATTGCGGGAAAAACGCTTGTAATTCAAAACACCGCGTTGAATTTGCTTGAAAATAAAACGGTGGACGGCACGGTAAACACGAAGAACGTGAACGCAACCGTAGCGGCAACGTATAAGGGCGAAGACAACGAAGATTTGGGTTTGGCTACGGGCGTACAACTGAAAAGCAACAACGAAACCGTGGCGAAAGTCAACGACGGCGGAATCATCGAGGCGGTGTCCTCGGGCGAAACGGTGATTACGGCAACCGCTCCCGACGCAACGAATACAGTAGATATTTCCGTTACCGTGTGGGTAGGAATCGCCACTCCCGCCGATATGGACGCACTTTCTTTAATTACGTATTACAACGATAAAACCACGGCGCAAACGCTTTTAAGCAAGAATTATCTTTTAATGAACGATATCGATTATTCTACGCACGTGCGCAACTTCATTCTGCCGATTGCTTCTCCTTCGGGCGGATTGTATAGTTCGGACAAATCAGACGAAGTTACTGATTGGTATTTTTTAAATAACGGTAATTTTTCGTGGGCGATTACAAGTACGGTAGGCTCGACTGCCCCATTAGGTACGGAATCAGCACATTATAGTTTTACGTGGAAGGCAATTTTAGGGCTTACCGACGCAACGGAAACAATAAGCGAACAAACTGTCCATTATTTGAAAGATAGCAATGGCAACGAATTTAAGGGAATTAACCCTCATTTGGTGAAATTCAGCGGCGTTTTAAACGGTAACGGTTATTCAGTGAAAAACGCTTGGCTGATGGCGGATAATTTTATTGCCAAAATACCGAATAATGACGGCGAAGCAAACACTATGGGCGCAGCGGCGTGCTTTATCGGCATTAACAACGGCACAATTACGAATATAGGTTTTGAGAACATCAACATTCCGAACAGAAACGTTTCTTATACACTTTCTAAGACTGATGGGTTAAAAACGGAAATGCAATACGAAAAATATTGGCATGGAGCTTCTACTCCTACTACGCTGAACGGCACTTACGGCGGTTTGGAGAGCGGTTCTTATGTAAAAACAAATAGCGGGGGATCTACGTCCGTCGGTTGGCGTTGGAATGGAAACGTTTTGCGTAGTTTTGGTAGCGCGCTCGTAGTGTCAAATTACGGCACTTTGAATAATGTATATTTTGATTATGTAAGTTGTAGTGCAATGGACGGAGCTTGGAGCAATAGAGGTCGCGGTGACGGACTTGTGTTTGTAAACGTAGCAACGATTTCGAATTGTCTTGTAGTACGACACGATCCTAAGGAATCGCAGCTTAGTAGTAGTTTTACGCTTACCGCAGAGAAATACGCTACGGGGAATCTTATTGCATACAGTTGTATTAGTAGTTTCGGTGGGAATCCTACTATTGAAAACGTGGGAGCGTATAACGATACTACCGCAAACATTACTAAAGTGGAGATGCCACAAAATTACACAAACCCCGAAGACGGCAGCGGCATTACGGCTCTTAGCGAATTGCCCACGAAAGACGGCAATTCTTATGTATCTTTAACTCACCTCATCTGAATTTAACGGGAGATTGACTTTGATGAAAATTAAAAAGACAAGCGCGTTTTTGCTTGCTTTGTCGCTCATCTGTTTTTCGGCGGGCTGCGGAAAGAACGGGGCGGAGGAAACTCCGCCCTCGCCCGAACCGCCTTCGCCTCAGGTATTTACGCCGGAATTTAAAATAGAATCAAGCGAAATCGACGGCGGCAACGCGATTCTCTATTCCGACGGCGATTACGTTTTTAACTGCGGTTTTTACGGCGAAAACGGCAAGCGTTCGGATGTTACCGACGCCGTTTCGTGGAGCTCTTCCGATGAATCGGTGCTCACCGTAGAAAACGGCGCGTTGCGCATTAAAAAAGCGGGCAACGCCGTAGTCGGCGCGAAAGTTACGATCGGCGGCAACGTTTACGAAAACAGCGTCAGCGTAAGCATTATCGATTTCACGAGAATCCGCCCGAGCGCGGTTTCCGCAGCGTTGTTCACGGGCAAAAAAATGGACGGTGCGCCCGATAATAACGTAAAGGAAAAACAACTTTCCGCGTGGCGGTGGAATGCCGAAGAGAAAAAAGCCGAAAAAATCGGCAACGGAGAGATTGTTTGGCAAAGCGGTAACGAAAACGTGGCAAGCGTAGACGAAAACGGCCTGGTAAAAGCTACGGGTAACGGCAGCACCGTGGTTTCCGGCACGGCGTCGGGGCAGTCGTTCGAAGTGAAGATCGACGTTTTCACGCCCGTATACACGGCGGACGATATGGACAGATTGTCGATGCTTACCTACACGGAGAGCGCGGAAGAAGCGGCGCGGCTTTTAAGCTACAATTACATGCTTATGAACGATATCGATTATTCGGCGCACACGCGGCAAATTATTTTGCCGATCGCTTCGATGACCGCGGAAGATTATAAAAACATGATCGGTAAATGCGGCTCGCCGGCGGGCAGCAATTCGTATTTCAGTTATTTTTGGAAAAATATGCTGAATCTTACGGAGAGTACCGACGGCGACTCGGTAACACGGCTTTACAAAGACGAAGCGAAAACGGAAAAATTTGCGGGCATTAACCCGAACGGAATACATTTTACCGGAATTTTAGACGGTAACGGGTATTCGATTAAGGGCAGCGAAAAAACTCCCGCTTGGTTGCTTGTGGAAAATATGTTGCTCGGAAATTATTTCGACGTACGCGATCAGTACAGCGCCGGGGCGATTTGTTTTATGGGCTATAACGATGGGATCGTGCGCGATCTCGCCTTTGAAAACGTAATTATCGGCGCAAGCGAAACATTCTGTAAAACGGACGAAAACAATCAGCGTTATTACGAGCACAACGTAAACCCCATGAAGTATTATATTACGGGCGCGGGCAGTTCTTTAACGGAAGCGCAAAAAGAAGAGCGGCTTGCGGCGATTCGCGCTAACAATCCTATGTATATCGCGTACGAAGCAAAAAATTTCGAAAATTCACAAGGAAGAGCGGTAGCTTTTTCCGAATGGCAGGATTGGGGATCGCGGCTTTGCGGCGGCAGCGCATTTTTTCTGCAAAATCGCGGCACGATAGAAAACGTGTGTTTGAAATACAGAAACGTAGGTTCGCTCGGTCAGAAAGTGGATATGGGCGGCTTGGTGTATCTGAACGAAAGCGTTGTGCAAAACTGCTATTTAGAGCTTGATTTGAAAGAATCTTACAGCAACGGCAAGAAGGAAGAGCCCGGGTATTGCGTGGCGGTTACGAATTTCGGTTCGGTATCTAACGTGCGTGTGGTAACTACGCGGATTACGAATACCGACTACGCGGAAATTTACGGCGCGAACGGCACGTCGGACGGCGTTAACTCGTTTGCCACGGTAGATAATTTCCTGGCAAATTCCAACGCGACGGGCAAATACGATTTAACGAAGTGGCAATTTACCACGACGGTGTCGTTGAAGAAGAATAACAAAGGAATATAAAAATGGAAAAGCAGGGCATAAAGACTGAAGTATACGATGTAATCGTGGCGGGCGGCGGCGTAGCGGGCGTTGCCGCCGCCGTATCCGCGGCAAAGCGCGGAGCAAGCGTTTTACTCATTGAAAAAACGTGCAATCTCGGCGGGCTTGCCACAAACGGTTTGATTTCGTGGTACGAGCCGATTTGCAACGGCTTGGGCGAAAAGATTATGGCGAGTTTGAGCGAAGAATTCGCAAAAATTGCGATAAAAAACGGTTACGATACGTTAGATAAGCGCTGGGGCGGCAGGAGAGAACGCAAAAATATGCGATATTGCACGTTTTTTTCTCCCGCGTTTTTCGCGCTTTCGCTTACGGAATATTGCCTTGAAAACGGCGTGAAGATCCGTTACGATACTCTCATCACCCGCCCCGTAACGGAAGGGAATAAAGTAATCGGTTTGGAATGCGAAAGCGTTTCGGGGAAAGAATTTTTTGCCGCGAAAGTAATCATCGACTGCACGGGCACGGCGATCGTGTGCGAACGGGCGGGCATGCCCACCGAAGACGGTGAAAATTATTTCGTGTTCATTTCGCACGAATGCACGCTTTCAGACGCGGAAAAAGCAGTAGCCGAGCAGGACATCGGCAAAATACGAAACTGGAAAAACGCCGCGTATGAACCCGGTCCGGCTACGCGGTATCAATACCCGCCCGAAATTGCCAAAGTAAAGGGCACGGGCGCGGAAGACGAAACGGAGTGGATGCTGAAAGGGCAGATCGCCACGCTGAAACGCTACGAAAATACCGATAAAGATTCTCGGGAGCTTCTGGGTATTCCCGCAATGCCGCAGTACCGTACGATTCGCCGTATTAAGGGCGCGTATGAATTTATCGGGCTCGGCGATAAAAACGGCGATAAGCGGATCATCGGCAGAACGAACGACGTGGCGCGCGCCGGAGTTACGCATTTGTTGCCGTACGGGTGTTTGTATAACCCCGACTTTCCGAATCTGCTTGCGGCGGGAAGGATTATTTCAGCCGTCGGAAACGGTTGGGATATTACGAGAATTATTCCCGTCTGCGTGCTTACGGGGCAGACGGCGGGGATTGCCGCCGTGCACAGCATACGCGAAAATCGCGCGGTGGGTGAAATCGACTACTCCGCGTTGAAAGCGGAGCTTGAAAAGGAGAACGTAACGTTTTGATTTCTGAATATCGCTTGGAAAAATATGATTTCCGTTTAGAACACGAAAACACGGGTATGCAGGCGCGATTTCGCACAAGCTCAGAGGGCGCAAAAATCGCGAAAGGCGAATTTCTTGTATTAGAAGCGGAGTTTTCGTTTGAAAAACCGACTTGTCCCGAAAAAGTGCAACTGAATTTTTCTGTGCCGATCGGAGAAATCGGCGGGATATGGTCGCAGCAAGCGGGGTTAAACCGCAATTTGCCGCCCGATTGGGGCAAGGCGCATTTTGCTGCGCGTTCGTCGTCGGGAATACCGCTTCTCAGTCTGATTTCGGCTGGGGATAAAAACCTGCTCACGGTGTATTTGCAAGACAGTCAGACGCCGTGCGCGGTATCGGCGGGGTATTGCGAAGAAACGAACGAAGCGGAAATCGGCGTAACATTTTTCGCGGGGCTCGTTCAGCCGCTGAAAAGCTATAAAACGCGAATATATTACGATTTTTCGCGGCGGTTTTTCGGTGATTGCGTAAAAGAGGCGATACGGCGTTACGAGAAAGAAATTCCGCCCGCGTTCGTGCCGCCTGCGGCGAAAGATACCGTGTTTTCAACATGGTATTGTTATCATCAGAATTTAAACGCAGAGCGGCTTATAGCCGATTGCAAAGAGGCGAAGCGGCTCGGAATCGATACGGTGATTATTGATGACGGGTGGCAGACTTCCGATTCGTCGCGCGGGTACGGGTATTGCGGCGATTATACGGTTTCGGCAGAAAAAATCCCCGATATGCGCGCGCTCACCGAGGCGTTGCACGGCATAGGAATGCGCGTTATGCTTTGGTACAGCGTATCGTTCCTCGGCGATTTTGCGAAAATCACGTCGCGCTTGAAAGACAAATCTTTGTATCATAGCGACGGCTCGTCTTGTTACGTGCTCGATCCGCGCTATGCGAAAGTGCGGCGGCATATTATAAAAAGCTGTAAAAAAGCCGTTGAACTCTGGAACTTCGACGGACTGAAACTCGATTTTATCGACGCGTTCGCGCTGGCGAATTCCGAAGTGCCGGCAGGCACGGACTGCGAAACGCTGGAAGAGGGAATCAAAAAACTGTCGGAAAGCCTTTCGAAAGAGTTGAAATCGGTAAATCCGGACGTGCTGATTGAATTTCGTCAGGGTTACGTAGGACCGGTAATGCGGTCTCTGTGCAATATGATTCGCGTTGGCGATTGTCCCGGAAGTATATTGATCAATCGCACGGGCATTATAGATTTGCGGCTGACTTCGGGAAACACGGCGGTGCATAGCGATCCGCTGACATGGAGTAAAACAGCCACGGCGGAGGAAATTGGGCGGTGTTTTGCCAACGTGATATTTTCCGTGGCGCAGATTTCCGTAGCACCGACGGAAATGAACGCAGAGCAGAAAGCCGTAACGGCATATTATACGGCGTTTATGAAGCAGTACAAAAAAGTGCTTCTTGAAAGCAGATTCGGATTTAAAGGCGCGCTTTTTAATTATACAGAGGCTTTCGCATACGATGATAGAGTGAAAATCACGGGCGTGTACGCAGGTGAAACGGTGCGACTTGAAAAGCCTACGGAAATTATCTTGAACGGCACGGAGGAAAGCTTTGTTGTACCGGATTGTTTGACGGAATATTTTTATGAAACGTACGACGCCTGCGGAAAAAAACAGAGCGAAGGAAGCGTAAACCATATAGAAAAAATAGCTGTGCCGACGGGTGGAACAGCCACGTTTTTGCGAAAGCGGTAAGGCACGAATAAATAGAATTTCAGGATTTATTATGAAGTTATCATTAGAAGAAAAATTCAGGTTGCTTACGGCGAAAGATGCGTGGACAACACAAGATTTCGGCGGAAAAATCAAAAGCGTCCGTATGGCGGACGGGCCTCACGGCGTAAGGCGTTGCGATGACAAAGAAACAATTAAAAGTACGGCGTATCCTGCGCTTTCGCTTGTTGCGTGTTCGTGGAATCCGCAAGCGGCGTATTTAATGGCAAGCAGTATTGCAAGCGATTGTATAGAGCAAGGCGTAGATATTCTCCTTGCGCCCGGTGTAAATATGAAGCGTTCGCCGTTGTGCGGAAGAAATTTTGAATATTTTTCTGAAGATCCGTATCTTTCAGGCTCAATGGCTTGCTCGTACATAGAAGGTTTGCAAGATTGCGGCGTGGGCGCAACGTTGAAACATTTCGCGTGTAACAACGGCGAAAATCATCGATTTTATCAGAACAGCGAGTTAGACGAAAGAACGCTTTACGAATCGTATTTAACTGCTTTCGAAATCTCATTGCAGGCAAAGCCATGGATGGTTATGTGCGCATATAATAAAGTCAACGGCGTGTTCGCCAGCGAAAATAAAAAACTGTTGAAAGAGATTCTGCGTGATAAATTCGGTTATGACGGCGTAATTGTTTCCGATTGGGAAGCCGTGAAAAACCGAGCGAAAGCGTTGAACGCTACGCTCGATCTCGAAATGCCGTATAACGCGTATTCTTATGACGAGTTGAAAACCGCGTACGAAAACGGATTCATCGCAGATCAAGAAATCGATGCTTCTGTGAATCGCTTGCTCGCTTTGGCGGAAAAAACTTGTCGGGTGCAGAAAAAAGTATTATATGCTCGCGATCAACGGCACGAAAACGCATTGAATATCGCGCGTGAAAGCGTAGTGCTTTTAAAAAATGAAAACAGAATTTTGCCGATGAAGAAATACGCTTCGGTCGATTTGTTCTGCTCGTGCGATCTTGAAGTTACGCAGGGCGGCGGTAGCGCGAAAGTGGAATCGAACTACCCCGAAGTTACGTTGGCGAGCGCACTTGAAAAGCAAGGGTATGCCGTGAACGCTAATTTATCGCACGAAAACGTTATCGGCGAAACCTCCGGTGATTATTTGATTTACACTGTAGGCTCGAATCAATACGAAATGGAAGGGGTAGACAGAAATAATATCGAGGTGCGGAATATGGACGCGCAGAAAATATTGTATTTCTGCGAACGAGGCGAAAAAGTAATTGTTGTGATTTACGCGGGCAGCGTGGTGGATATTTCTTTGTTCGCCGATAAAGCGGCGGCAATTGTCTACGCAGGTTTCGGCGGCGAGGCGGGCAACGAAGCCGTGGCGGATATTCTTTCCGGCAGAGTGTGCCCCTCCGGAAAGCTTGCGGAAACATTCCCGCGAAATTTATCGGAAACGCCCGTAGACGGCAAGACCGAAAATCCCGCTTATGCGTTTTACGGAGAGCGCTTCTTTTTCGGGTACAGATTTTACGATAAGATGAATATTCCGCCTTTGTTTGCGTTCGGCTCCGGGCTGAGTTACGCTCGTTTTGAATACAGCGATTTGGCGGTAGAAAAAATCGGCGATACCGAATTTTTTGTTTCGTATTCGATTACGAATATCTCGGAAGTCTGCGGGAAAGAAATTTCGCAGGTGTACGTACGGGATATTTCCGCTTCTTGCGAACGCCCGATAAAAGAGTTAAGGGCATTCAGCAAAGACGAAATCAAAGCGGGTGAAACAAAACGAGTTACTTTAAAATTGGGTAAGCGTGCGTTTGCGTTCTACAATCCGTCCTTAGGCGAATACTACGTGGAAAACGGGAAATTCGAAATTCTGGTGGGCGCGTCATCCGTCGATATACGGCTTAAACATTCTGTTGTAATCAGTTTACCTGCCGAAAAACAGTGCTCGATAGATCATAAAGGTAAGGCGAGAGAGCAACATAACGAAACGAGGTAAAAGCAAATGAAAAAGATGAAAATCTGTTTTTCGGGAAACGAAATTTTACGTAATGGTTTAACGGAATTGCAAGCCGATCTACCTTTTACGCTCGCCGAAAACGATTATTCCGACGGGGCTGTGTTTACCGTAGAAGCCGTAAGAAAAAATGTCGGTAATGGCTTTATGATTGAAAAAAACGATGGCAAAGCCACGATTCATTATCGAAAATTTTCTGATTTTTACTATGCTTTTACGGAACTTCTTTTGCATGGTAATGGCGATTATCAACAGTCGGGCGAATGTAGTCTCGAGGATTTCGGGCTTATGGTAGATTGTTCGCGCAACGCGGTTTTAAAAATCGGCTCGTTGAAACGTCTGATCCGCGAAACGGCGAAGCTCGGTTACAATTATTTAATGCTTTATACGGAAGATACACTTCAAATCGACGGCGAGCCGTATTTCGGCTATAAGCGCGGCAGATATACGCCCGCGGAAATCGGAGAAGCTGCGGCGTACGCGGAGATCTTCGGCATAGAATTGATACCACATATTCAAACGCTCGGGCATCTCGGCGCAATGTTTAAAAATTCCGCGTATGCAGACGTAAAAGATTACGATAACGTGTTGCTCGCAAAATCCGAAGAAACCTATCGGTTTTTGGAAAACGTGATTAAAAGCGTGGCAAAAACTTTCCGAAGCAAAAAAATACATATCGGCATGGACGAGGTATTTATGCTCGGGGCGGGAAATTACAGAAAGCTGTACGGGCATAAAGACGAAAAAGCGATTTATACGGATCATTTCGAACGGGTGCAACAACTCTGTTTGAAATACGGCTTTGAAAAAATATATTTTTACAGCGACTGCCTTTTCAGAATGTTGTCCGGAACGAAGGGGCATTATTCGGAAGAAGCAAAAGATTTTTCCGCGTGGGAAAATTCTTTCAAAGAACACTTGTACCCAGTATACTGGGATTATTATAGCGAATCGGAAGCTCGTTATGAAAAGGCGATACAAGAGCATCGAAAATTTTCGAAAAACGTGGTATTCGCCACGGGCGCGTGGAAATGGATCGGCTTTGCGCCATCGAACGAACAGACGGAAAACCGAGCCGTTCCCGCGATGAAAGCGGTGAAAAAAACGGGCGTGAAAGATATGTTTGTTACCGCGTGGGGCGACGACGGCGGAGAAGCTTCCGTATATTCCGTGTTGCCGAGCCTGTTGTTGTGCAGCGAATTTATGTACGGCAATGAAGAAAGGGGCGCACATTCAGAGGAAAAAAGCGCGTTTTTATGGGGTTATACGTCGAAACAATTTCGCGCGTTGGATACCGCAAACGCCGTGCGGCAAAATTGCGTGTTTCACGGGTGCTATGGTTCTGTATCGAAAATTGCGTTTTACGAAGATATGTTGCTCGGAATCGCAAGCGGATATTTGCCGCTGAACGCGAGCAGAGATTTCGCCGCGGCGGCGCAAAATTTAGCCGCATTATCGAAAAAGAAAAGCGGGTATGCGTATTTGTTTAAAACGCTTTCGAAACTTTGCGATTTCAACGCGTTGAAATCACGTTTGGAAAGAGAAATCTATGCCGCGTATCATCGGCGCGCATACGGCGCGATGCAAAAAATCGTAAAACAATTTGGCGATTTAAAGAGGAAAGAGCTTGCGTTTTATAACGCGTTTGATAAGCAATGGCATCTCGAAAATAAAAGCGTCGGTTTTGAAGTACAAAATATCCGTTTCGGCGGCGTAAGGCAAAGCTTGGATTATACGGAAAAGCGTTTGCGCCTTTGGAGCGAGGGCAAACTCGAAAAAATCGAGGAGTTGGAAGAGGAACGCTTGCCGTTCGATCCGAACAACGTCGATTTGTACGATTCTTTTTTAGCGTGGACGGACATCGTAAGCAAAAATTATATTTGCCGGCAATAAAAAATAAAAAAGAGGAAAAAATGGACAGCGGATATTTTTACGACGAAGCAAAAGAATATGTAATCACGGATATGTTTCCGCGTCGAAAATGGCTGAATTATCTTTGGAACGACACGGCGGTGTGCGCGTGCGATCAATTCGGATTTGGCACGGCGTGGAGCGTAATCAACGGCAAGCGGCGCGGAATCGAGGGCGGCGAGCGGAATTTAACGTTGCACGGCGGCGAGCGGCTTGTGTATATCAAAGATACCGAAACGGGCGAAGCGTACGCGGCGAACAGAAATTACGGCAAGTTGCCGTTCGATACGTTCGAGTGTCGCGTGGGGTTGGGGTATCAGAAAGTTATCGGCGAGTACAAGGGCGTGCGCACGGAATTTACGGTGCTTGTGCCGCTGAACGGCAATGCAGTGCAATTCAATATCAAAATCACAAACACGGGCGCGGGCGAAAGACGGTTGCAGGCGTATTTTTACGCGCAACCGAAAACGGAGAACGGCGGACACGAAGCGTACGCGCAAGCCGATTTCGATAAAACTCTGAACGGCATTTACTACGATACCACGGGGTATCGGTTGGAAACGGAGTATATCAAAAGCTATCTCGCGAGCGATAAGAAAATCAATTCTTACGCGGTAACGGCGAACGCGTTTAAGGGGCTGTATAATGATTATACTCACCCCGCGGGCGTAGAAAGCGAAAAATTATGCGATTGCGGCTCAACGTTTGAAGAAGCCTATGCGGGGGCGTTTCAGTTTGTGTTGAATTTACAGGCGGGCGAAACATTTGAAACCACGGTTGCCTGCGGATTCGGCAAAACTTACGAGGACTGCGCGGCGGGCGCGAAAACGTATGCCGACTCGGCGGAATTTGCACGACAGTTGCGGCTGTTGAAAGAGAAAAACGCGGAAAGTCTGAACGTGTTTATGCTGAATTGCCCCGACAAATACGTAGATTCGGTGGCGAATATCTGGCTGAAACGACAGCTTTCGTTGGGAAAAGATTGGGGGCGGCTGTACGGCAGGGGCTTCCGCGACGTAATGCAGGATACTTCGGCGTTCGTATCACTTGATCCCGCGCTTGCGAGGAAGCGGATTCCCGAAATATTGAAGCATCAGTACGAGGACGGCAACCCGATACGAATGTTCGAGCCGGATTATACCGCGCCGTATAACGACAGCGCGGCGTGGATACCCGCAACGGTGCTGGCGTATCTGTACGAAACGGGCGACGTATCGGTGCTTGACGAAAAAATCCCGTATTTAAAAGGTGATAGTTTCGAAAACGCGTACGCGCCGGACGGATTTGTGCCGTATCGCGGAACAGAAGAAGAATATACGGTATTCGATCATGTGAAGCGCGCGATGGAATATCTGTATTCTTCGCGGGGCAAGCGGGGTTTGATATTGTTTCGCCACGGCGATTGGAACGACAGCATGAACGGCGTGGGTTTGCAGGGCAAAGGCGAAAGCGTGTGGCTGACGTTGGCAACGATTAAAGCGTACAACGAGTATATAGAAATTCTGGAATTTTGCGGCAAAGACGATATGACGGCGGAATATGAGGCGCGACGGGAAGAACTGAAAGCGGCGGTGCAAAAATACGGCGTGGACGGAGATCATTTGTTGTACGGGTACAATGATTACGATGAAAAGATCGGCGCGGACGAAAACGAATACGCGAAGATTTATCTGAATCCGCAGACGTGGGCGGTGCTGGCGGGCGCGTTCGATAAACCGACACTTGAAAAGTATATGGATGCGGTAGAGTGGCGGCTTTCGTGCGACTTCGGGTACGTGCAATGCGCGCCGTCGTATCGGGAAGGTACAGAGCATATCGGCAGAGTATCGTATTTTAAAGAAGGGTTGATCGAGAACGGCTCGGTGTATAATCACGGAGTAGCGTTTAAAATCGTGGCGGACTGTTTGCTCGGGCACGGAGACAAGGCGTACGAAACGCTGAAAAAGATTTCATACGACAACCCGAAAAACGCAGGAAACGGCGTAGAGCCGTACGCGTTCAGCAATATGTATATCGGGCCGGAAAACAAGTATTTAAGCGGATATGCACCGATGAGTTGGGTAACGGGCACGGCGGGGTGGCTGTACCGCGCGATTACGGAATATATGTGCGGCGTGCGGGCGGAAAAGGGCGGCTTGAAGATTGCGCCGTGCTTTCCGAATGCGTGGAAAGAAGCGCGTATCACAAGGATATTCCGCGGGGCAACGTACGAAATCGAATTGAAGCGCGGGAAAGAAAATCAAATTTTCATGAACGGCGAACCGATAGAAGGAGATATTCTGCCGATCGCAAAGCGCGGCGAAATTTGCAAAGTAACAGTTTTCATAAAATAAAAGCGAGGAAATAAAAATGATTGAAAAAACAACAAAAAATCAATTTACGGTAGCGGTGTTCGGCTATGGCGGGCGCGGTAAAATTTATGCGGATAATTTTCAGATTTTAGGCATAAAAATTACCGCTGTATGCGATCCCGTGCAAAGTAGAAGAGTATTGGCAAAAAGTTCTTACGGTTGTGAAGCGTATGCTGAGGAGGATGAGTTTTTTAAAGAAAAAAGAGCCGACGTTTTAATCGTGGCTACGCTTGACGATATGCATTACGAGCCGTGCGTGCGCGCCTTGCGGGCTGGGTACGACGTGATTCTGGAAAAGCCGATTTCGTTTAAAAAAGAAGAGTGCGAAAAGATAGCAAAAGTAGCCGACGAAACGGGAAAATCGGTATCTGTGTGCCACGTTTTGAGGTACGCGCCATTTTACACCATCGCAAAAACGCTTGTAGATAGCGGAAAATTCGGAAAAATCATACACGTGAATATGACGGAGGACGTAGGTTATTATCATTTTGCGCATTCATACGTTCGCGGACCGTGGAGGAACAAAAAGATTTCCGCGCCTGTGATTCTGGCGAAAAGTTGCCACGATATGGATTTGTTCGCGTGGTTTATCGGCAAGAAGTGCGTCAGGTTAAATTCTTTCGGAAATCTGAGTTTCTTTAACGGCGCGCACGCTCCGCAGGGCGCAACGGCGCATTGTTACGATTGTCCGCGCGAAAAAGATTGCGAATACAGTTGTTTTAAAATTTACTTGAATAAAGAATACGAACGTCTTGCTGCTTTGGCTCGCCATGGCCGACTCGGCGCAACCGATGAAGAAATTATAGCTTCTTTGAAACAAAAAGATAATTTGTACGGCCGGTGTGTTTTTGCGTGCGATAACGATGTCTTCGATCATCAATCGGTGAATATGCTTTTTGAAGACGGAATCACGGGAACGTTTACTCTTTCGGCGTTTTCGCAGAATATGGAGAGAACGTTAAAAATATATTGCGAAAAAGGCGAAATTTACGGTTCTTCGGATAAGAAAAAGGTAAAATATACATTTTTCGGCGATCCTGAAGAGAAGTCGGTCGATGTCGTTTATAAAAATGAGATTTACGCTTCGCACGGTGGCGGAGATATGGGGCTTGTCAGCGATTTTGTTGAAAATTACGGTAAAAAACAGATGAAAACGGATATCCATCTTTCGTTGCAAAGCCATTATATGGGATTTGCGGCGGAGGAATCTGCAACGAACGGCGGTAAAACGATTGTTTTGTAAATAGATATTGGATGAATTTGGTAAAAAATAGCAAAATGGTATAGTCCCGTAATAAAAAAACGAGGTAAGTACGGGACGGTACGGTTATGTAAAATTCTCTCTTTCCGAGTTTTTTGGAAGGAGGGGATTTTTTTATGCGTGAAAATAAATTTTATGCAGTATCGCTCGCATTAAGCGATAGCCGAAATCTTGAAATATCGGGGTAAACGGCAGAGGAAAGAGTAGCAGAAAAAGTAAGAGGGAAAAATACGGAAACAGTAGATATGCTAAACAACATCATCAAAAAATCGAAAATGCGTCTATTTTGCAGATTGAAATTTTGCGAGATAGGCGCATTTTTGTATATTTTCAATTAAATAAGGGCGGGCAATATAGAATAAGAAGTCCTCCGGATTTGAGATTTGAACTTTAAAAATCAAATTTCAGATTCAGGAGGATAAAACGGTGAAATACGCACCTAAAAAATTATTTATTTTAGAAAACGGAAAATATAAAGAAATACCATATAGCTAACTTCAAAAACTTTAGCAGAAGTAAAA
>ENA-UOOA01004624-UOOA01004624.1-human-gut-metagenome-genome-assembly--contig:-P61old-NODE-4624-length-15402-cov-36.348928_pt1 | contig 15402 bp, 20 predicted proteins | sample MGYA00242467_ERZ724014 | MGnify/ENA metagenome assembly ERZ724014
TCAACGCCTGCCCCATGTGACCGAGGGAACCGACGATCCATATTTTTTTCATTGTGATATAACCTCCTGCAATTTGTGTGTAACTGAGAACAGTATAACAAGTATATCATAGGAAAGATTCCCCGGAAAAGAGAAAATTAAAAAGAGAGAGAAACTCCATAAAAATTGATATTAACAGGGAGAAAAGGATTTGCTATACTAACCACAGAGAGCAGAATCCAAAGGAAAAGCTCGGGATATATTTGACAGACAAAATCTGGAAAGGCAGGGAGTTTATATGGCAAAATTACGTCTGGGTGCATTGGAAGCCGGCGGTACAAAAATGGTCTGCGCTATTGGGGATGAGAATGGTACAATTTATGAACAGGTATCGATTCCTACAACTACGCCTAAGGAGACGATCCCTAAGATGATCGCTTATTTTAGGGACAAAGGGATCGATGCATTGGGAATTGCCTGTTTTGGGCCCATTGAGCTGGACAGAGATTCCGAAAAATACGGTTATATCACAACCACGCCAAAGCTGGCCTGGAGGGACTGCGATATTGTTGGGCAGATGCAGGAGGCACTTCATTGCCCCGTGGGATTCGATACAGATGTGAATGGTTCTGTCCTCGGCGAAGTGACCTTCGGACAGGCACAAGGGAAAAAGTGCGTCATGTATCTGACCATCGGTACGGGTGTCGGCGGTGGTATTTATAGTAACGGAGATCTGCATCACGGAATGCTCCATCCGGAGACAGGACATGTGCTGATCACGAAGCGGACCGCGGATACTTATGCCGGAAGATGTCCTTATCATAAGAATTGTCTGGAAGGTCTGGCGGCAGGCCCTGCTATCGAAGAACGCTGGGGCAGGAAAGCAGTGGACTTGGCAGATTGCCCGGAAGTATGGGAGCTGGAGGCAGATTACATTGCTCAGGCACTGACCGGCTATGTCATGACGGTATCTCCGGAAATGATCATTTTAGGCGGTGGTGTCATGCATCAGGAGCAGTTGTTCCCCCTCATCCGCAAGAAGCTTAAGGAATACATCAATGGCTATATCGTAACGGATGAACTTGCAGACATGGAGCATTATGTGGTACCGGCATCTCTTCACGATGATCAGGGCATCATGGGATGCCTGGAGCTTGCAAGAAGAGCTCTTGAAAACGATCATTGATAGGGCAGTTGTTTACGATATTGCAGCGGAGACATCTGATATGTCCTATGAAAGCAGCGGATAAAATGACTCACGTTGGGGAAGCCGGACTGCAGGGCAACCTCTGTAACCGGCAGAGAGGTGCTCTCTAACAGATGGCAGGCATGGGTCAGCCTCAGATGCATCAGGTATTGCGTCAGAGTCAGATGAAAGTGCTGCTTAAAATAGCGGGACAAATATTTCTCGGATAAATGAAATTGCTCTGCCAGGGTTTCCAACCGAAGGGGGTCCGTGTAGTTATACTGCAGATAAGTCAGTATCTCACGCTGCATTGGATCATTTCTTTTGGAGCCCATCGGGTTAATGGTTCCGCAGGAAGCAATTTTTTGGATAAGTGACAACAATAAAATACGTAATCGGAAATGCCCGCTCAATGTATTTGGAAGCTGTCTGACAGTCAGGATCTCACGGATGAGAGAAATGATGTCAGGACAGCTTTTTTCGTGGGAAAGATTATGATGCAAAAGCAATTCATGGTTACGCAGGGGAAGGAGAAACTCCGTTTCCAACAGATCGTCCGTCTGAAAGGAAATAAATTCCAGTGGAAACAACAGGGTATGATAGTCTACGCCCGGAATTGCGGAACCTATAAAATGAAGCTCACCGGGATTCACAAAGAATACGGAGCCGCCGGCCGCTTCGTATTCTTCCCCTTCAATGATGACATTAAGAGAGCCGGAGCGGACATATATGATCTCGACCTCCGGATGCCAGTGGACAGGAATCTGAAAAAAAGCAGGCATATCATGCAGGTGATAACAGCTAAAAGGAAATTCTTTTGTTCCGTGAATGCGTTCTTCTCTTAATTCAGGGTACATAGGCAGGCCTTTCTGTGAAGTGGATCAGAGGATATTATGGTCAGATTACTATAAAAGTAGAAATAAGTCAATTTTCTGTGGTAAAAATGCAAGCTTTAGGAAAGATAAAGTAGTAATATGTAAAAATTAAAGGTACTATTCAGAATAGTATTCTGAATGGTTACAAAATGAAAATGCAAATTTATAGGAACCGCAGAAAGGATATAAAACATACGATGGAAGGACAGAATAAGTCATTATTTCAATTATTTGTACCACTGTGTCTGGAGACGATCTTTTACATGTTGTCCGGAATGGTGGATACCTTAATGCTTTCTTCTGTGGGAGATCAGGCAGTCGGAGCAGTCGGAACAGCAAATACTTATATTGGTGTATTTATTATTATGTATTCGGTAGTTTCTATGGGAATGCTGGCTGTGATGACACAGAATATCGGTGCGGGCAGACTGGGGATCGCCTGTCAGGCAAAGACTCTGGGATTATGGTTTAATGGGATCCTTGGTGTTGTGATGTCTGTGTTTTTGTTTTTCTGTTCCGATGGGATTCTGTATGTGGTAGGTATTGCGCCGGCATTGAAGGAGCCTGCCGTACAATATCTGCGGATCGTAGGAGGCGGAAGCATACTGAACGCAATGATTCCCATACTGGCAGGATATCTGCGTGCGTTTGGATATACGAAACAGCCCCTGATCGCAACTGTAACAGGTAATATTTTGAACTTTATATTAAATGCCGTGTTTCTGTTTCATTTCCACCTCGGCGTGCAGGGGGTCGCATCCGCAACAGTGATCTCCAAAGTAGTGAATCTGATATTGATCGTGATCTTTGTACGGCGGCTGATCCCTGCAAAAAAATATTCGGAGAGGGTAAATTCCGGAGAGATTTTGCGGCAGATCATCCGGATCGGATTACCTTCCGCTTTGGAGAATATTATTTATAATGTAGCGATGACACTGGTGATCCGTTTTCTGAACCAGATGGATACAGAAGGAATCAATGTGGCAGCCCGCTCCTATACGGCACAGATCACAAATTTATCCTTCTGTGTGGGAAGTGCGCTTGCACAGGCGAATGCCATTATGACCGGATGGTATATGGGTGCGGGAAAATATGAAATATGTGATAAGCAGACTAAAAAATCCGCGGCGATCGGAGCGGTACTGGCGATGGGAACAGAATTTCTGTTTGCAGTCAGTGCCCCGGTCCTGATCTCTTTTTTCACGCAGGATAAGAGTATGGTAGAACTAGTGCAGAAGCTGATGTTTATTGACATTGCTCTGGAAGCCGGACGAGTCACAAATCTGGTATACGGGAATGCTCTGAAAACCAGTGGAGATGCTGTATTTCCGGTGATCCTCGGGGCTGTTTTCATGTTTTTGTGTGCAGCGGGAGGAACGTATCTGTTGGGGATACAGCTGCATCTGGCAGTAGTGGGTGCTTATATCGGTCTGACAGCAGATGAATGCAGCCGTGCGGTCGGCATGATGTTGCGCTGGCGGAGCGGAGCATGGAAGAAAAAAGGATTGATCGAAGATTGATCGAAGTGCAATAATAAGACGGTATACCGGCTGGCTTTTGCCCGGATGGGCATTCTCTTGCTTTTCGTAGCTTATCATAGCATAGCGCATTTTTTATAATTAAAATATTGACAATATAAAAAAATGTGTTATAGTTCTAAATGCAAATGCAACTCATTTGCATTTAGAACAAATATATGATTAAGTATTCATTTGATAAAGAAAGTATGGAAAGGTAAGAGTCATGTCGGAAGTTATTTTAGATACTTTAATAGATAGTATAAAGCTGGTACCATTTTTATTCCTGACCTATCTGGCTATGGAATATCTGGAGCATAAGGCTGGCGAGAAGACCACACATATGGTGCGAAAAGCAGGTAAAATGGGACCGTTGATCGGTGGCGTGGCAGGTGTGCTGCCTCAGTGTGGATTCTCAGCAGCGGCATCCAACTTATATGCAGGCAGGGTGATCACCCTGGGAACACTGATAGCCATTTATCTGTCCACTTCTGATGAGATGCTGCCGATCCTGATTTCGGAGAAAATGGATATCCGCTTTGTACTGGGTGTGCTGGGAGCGAAAGCAGCCATTGGTGCCGTAGCCGGATTTGTGATCGATCTGTTGATCCGGGAGAGGAAGATACATCCTCATGACCACGTTCACGGGCATGAGGAAAATGATCATGAAGAGGAAGAGCACATTCATGAAATCTGTGAGCATGAGAACTGCCATTGTGAAAAGGATGGCATTTTTCTATCTGCGGTAAAGCATACGCTTCACATTACCTTTTTCATTATAGTCATTGGATTTGTTCTGAACACAGCACTGCATTTTGTGGGAGAAGATGTTCTGGCCGGACTGATCCTGAATCGTCCCGTACTGGGACCTGTGCTGGCAGGAGTGGTGGGACTGATTCCCAACTGTGCAGCATCTGTGACCATAACGCAATTGTATATCAGTGGTGTGATCAGCCTTGGAGCCATGATGTCCGGATTGCTGGTAGGAGCGGGAGTAGGACTGCTGGTGTTGTTCCGCGTGAACCCGGATAAAAAGGAAAATCTGAAAATCGTGGGAATTTTATATGTGATTGGTGTTTTGACAGGAATTGTGATAAACTGGCTGTAGGCACAAGCAGTGTTTCGAGGTGGAAAGCACTGCGCCCTCGAGATCGCGATATAAAAGGACAGATATCTATGGAAGAACATAAATGTGAACACAATGATATTTCCTACCCTAAGGGATTGAAATGGACCAAACAGAGAAAATGCGTGTATCAGGTGCTGGAGGAAGCGACCGAGCCCCTCAGCGCCGTACAGATTTACAATCGTATTGAGAGAGATCACGAAGGCAGCGATTATGCTGTATCCACGATCTACCGGATCCTGGCAACATTTGAAGAACACGGAATGGTAGAGAAGACTACATTCATGGGAGACGGTACCGTAGTATACGAACTGAACCGCGGGGAACATACCCATTATGCGGTCTGCCTGGAATGTCATAAGCGGATTCCGCTGCCCAGCTGCCCCTTTGCACATGTGCATTTAGAGCAGGATACCGGAGATTTCACTGTCACCGGACACAAATTAGAGCTTTATGGCTATTGCAAAAAGTGTCAGGAAGCCCGCGAAAATCACTAATTTTACCTATTATATAAAAAAATCGAAAAAAATATTTAATTTTTTTTGAAAAAGTACTTGCATTATTTAAAATCATGTGATAACATATGTCTTGTCGTTGCGGGAGACACAACAACGACAAAGAAAATGCACCGCTAGCTCAGTTGGTAGAGCACCTGACTCTTAATCAGGGTGTCCAGGGTTCGAGCCCCTGGCGGTGCACTCAAGAGGACTGTTTTTGGAGACTTAGGAGCTCCGGGGACGGTTCTTTTTTTGTCCCCAGAAACTCACTAGACACCCTGACCTCTTGTTAATGGTGTCTAGTAGCCACGCTGGAAGAATATCGGATCCAGCTGATACACCGGAGCACCGAGCAGCTTCATTTGTGCAGCCATGGCGACATAGGTTTTCGTTGCAGCATAATCATAATGCCCCAGGAACACACGTAAAAATTCCAGGTTACCGCCGCCGATCAGGTAGGAGATCGCAAACGTGTGACGGAGCAGATGCGCATGAAGCCGATCTATACCGGTGCTGATCTTCAGATCCTGAAAGATCATCTTCACCGTGTTAGATGTAAGCGGACACTCCGAATCCCGAAGCTGACGGAGCATATATCCGGAAGTAATACCGGTGCGCTGGTCATACTCCTGCAATGCGCTGATCAGAAAGTCCGGAACCAATACAAACCGGCTTTTGTTTTCCTTAGAATTGACGATGTGCAGGATGTTCCGCTCCGGATCCAGATGATGTACCTGCAGATGACACACTTCCTGTCGGCGCAGGCCGCAGTCAAGCAACAGGTGAAAGATACAATAATTCCGCAGCCCCTGCTCTGTGCCCCGATCGAAAAGCGCATCGATCTTTACCACATCCTCAACGAATAATGGCAGCTCAGCCACGGCATCATCCTTCGGCAGCTTCACACCCTTTAAATAATCCGGACTAAAGTTATTCTCATATGTCCAGTGCAGAAACGCCTTTACAGATCTGCAATAGCTCCGGATAGAAGAGTTCTTGATCTTCCTGGTACGCAGTTCCAGGATAAAATCCATGTAGACAGATCCAGTAAGTGCATCAAAGCTGCTCACGGCAGGATCTACCCGATAATGACTTTCCAGGAACCGGAAAAACAGATCCAGATCATCCGTATACTTAAGTATAGTATCCGTGCTGCAATAAGTACTCCGGTTGTTTATGTATACGTCACGGAGCTGTTGGATGGTCAAGTGAATTTCCCCCTTGCAAATCTAAGTTGTTTATACTATCATAATCGTAAAGAGTGCCGTCACTTTCATTCAGCAGACGGAAGCGGTGCTTTTCAGAAGATACGAAGACTCCGGAAAGTTCATCCTCATTAAACTGCCGGAGTTTTTTCTGTTTATATCTCTGCGCTTCCATGATGTCGTTATCATTCATCCGGAGAAGTGCTTCAAAGCAGTCCTGCAGAGGACTGTCCTCATTGATCCCACGCATATAGATGCCGAGGATCACCGCTGACCCGATCACACGCTTTTTCATGGATTCAACGGAGAGCTTTCGGTTATAGTTTCTTACCAGCTTCACCTCATCCGGTGTCATTTTCATGTCAATACAGCGTGTGCTGCGGAGAGCTTTCCAAAAACCACAGTACGGTCTCCGGTACTTCTTGGAATCCCCGGTTTTCTCTACCATCTTAAAAACCCGTTCTGTCAGATAGTCAATGATCAGCTTCCGGTTATCCAGATAGTCATAGATCCGCTTACATTCTCCCTTGTTCCGGTGATCCTTGAACGGGATCAGATCATAGCTCTTGGAATGTCTGCGCATGGTCTGATATTCCACATTTACCACGTAGTTGAGTTTTGGTGTAAGTTTATCAGCCAGCCGGATCAGAGCATCCTCTTCTATGGTCAGTGTACCATCCAGGATCTGCCGCACATAATTTGTATAATACGGATCCTGACCGTGCTCCAGAAAGAACTCCAGTCTTGCAGTATACCGGTAGAACCAGTTCTTTTTCTGATAGCAGCGTTCATAGACCCATTTGTCATACTTAGAGATCAATCCGTTCATTTCCCAGATCTGAAAGAACCACGGCTTGTAATTCTGTTCGATCACTTCCCTGGTCTTCTGATAGATCCTGACGAATACCTTATCAGAACGCTTCCCCAGTGCCACATAGTCGATCTCATAGTCTTCGGAGCCGACCTTGTTTGTGACATAGGTTGCATTCTTGAACCTGTCCACACGCATCTTGTAAAAGTTTTCCGGTGAGAAGAAGGTCTCCGGGTCTTTCAGATAGTTGGAGTGCCAGCAGTAATCCACACGGTTCTCCTGGACAAAATCAATTTCAAGACCGAAGTATTCTGCGATATTCTTGACATATCGGTAACTGTTTTCAAAGGCATCCCGGACGCCCATGATCCAGAGCATGTAAGAACGGATCTGCACCACGCATTCACAGGTGACGGATTCACCGCCGTCTGCAGCTTTCGGAACCACCGGAGCCAGGAAGATATCAAAGTACTCCGGATAACTTAAGCACGTTGTATAGAACCGGGAGAAGGTCACCGGCTTCAAATACAGATTCTTGCCGAGTTTCGGCAGATGCAGTTCCGGCTGATCTTCGTTTCCGTTCAGATAGTTATACTGCAGCTTAAAGAACTTGCGCATTTTCTCGACCTGCGGATCCTTGGATTTCAGCCGGAAGTCATTCCGGAACTTCACGGAATAATAAAAGGTGTCTATGTTATGTAAAAATTTGTTACGAGAATATCCGAACCACTCATGCTGATCCTCCAGCGGCATGTCATGGTATAGGATGTTATCGTTATATTGTCTTTTGTCGAGCATTTTCCGACCCCCTAAAACTTAATTTGTCGGACAAAATCGGCATTTTTCGATTTTTGCCCAAAAGGCTTCTGGGGCAAATTTATTTTTTGCCACTTTTGCCAGAATACAAGCACGTTTCCCCGTGTCGGACAATGGTTTTTGAGACCACGTATTACAGGGCGTGGCGCCAGCGCCTGCGCCGGCTTCGCGGGGCCCCTCAAACCCCGCTCATCCGTCTCATGCGCTGCACCTCTTTTTTGTTCGCTTTTTCGTCAATTAACTCAAAATGATTGTAAGAATCATAGAGCTCATAGACGGATTTCTTCGCCCAGAAGAAGTTGGAATCCACTGTCTGCTTCATCGGATACCACTTTTTGATACAGACGAACATATTCCCCCGGCTCAGGAACCCGAGCACAGCTCCGATCTTACCGGCGTTGGAGATCTTCCGGTGTACAAAGTCGTATTCGATCAGTCCCCGGATCTGTCTGTCCAGCATCCGGTCAAACTGTGCAAGCAGGATCACGTCATAGCCATAGTGCCGGTGCTGGGAGAAGAAGGACAGCCAGGCACGCCGATCCGGGGAAGCGTATTCCCTGGAGTTAAAGAGCAGCTGCGCCTCGTCTATGTAGATCTTAACTTCTCCTTCCCGGAGCCTGCGACCGAGATGCTTTGATAACCGGCGTGAGAACCGGAGCAGCTTGTCTGGATCCAGGCGATGGTTCGGGACATAAAGGTATACACCTTTACATTTCTTTACAGCTTTTGTGTTAAAGTAAAAGTTACCGATCACCACGGAATCCTTGCGTTGCAGCCGGAGAGCAATCTCCCTGGCAGCATGGCAGCTCTTACCGGATCCGGGAGTCCCGGAGTACAAAGATATCATAATAATTCCCCCTTATTGACTACTCGATCAACTTCACCCAGCGGGCAATGATCGAGTAGATATAATAGACACCAATGGCGAGCAGCCAGGCAGAGCCGATGGCAACCATTTCAGAAACAGGAACAAACCAGTTAATATAACCGAGGTAAGGAAGCTTGCTGAACTTCTCGATTGTGTCAGCAAAGGGAGAAGTCGGGAAAGCCTTCATCAGTAAATCCAAAAAGCCATTGAGTAACGCCTGCATATCTGCCATAAAATCACCATCCTATCATTTTTTTCGTTGCAGCCATGAGCATGATCACAAAGCAGCCAAGTTCCCCCAGCCGGAAGATCTCCATTACCGGATCCATCCAGGCAAGATCTAACTCCAGAACCATATCTATCCCCAGGGAGTCAAGCTTGATCGGGATCTTGAAGCAGGGAGCCACCGGATTAGCAGACAGTGCCTGGATAAAATGTATAAAGTCGAAAGGGATACAGAAAGGGAAGATCAGCCGGAGATCTCTCTTGTAAGATTCCCCCTCTCCGTCAGTGCCGGGATCCGGAGAAGGATCAGGCTCCGGTTCGGGTTCCGGTGCTGGCTCCGGCAAGGCTGCAGTTAGGGCAGCATTCAGAGCATTCTTATAAGCATCTGTATTTTCTGCCGGATCAAGTCCCGGTTCCGGTAGAGCTGCGGCCGCCGTAGACAATGCAGCGTTGATCCCAGGGAGCCGCCCCGGAGCAAACTCATAGCCGGTGAGAGGCTGCAGCCGTTCTGCTGTCGAAGTTGCAAGATCCGGGAAGTCGTAGGCTTCACCATTCAGAAGTCCTGATAAATCGCCAGTTTTTAAAAAAGACATTGCCTGTTCCTTGGTAGAAAAGACAGGAATATTAAAAATATACGAATCAATTTGATTCGTGCCACTTGAATAGAAATTATCATTATCCTTTAGCTCACCACTAGGAACATATCTATAGGGACAAAATACACGCGGAAAAATAAATTTATTAGAAGCAGAATCATACGAAATAAAGTCTCCATGATAATAGTCTCCATCAAAACTTGATTCAGTAAATGACATATAGCAAGCTACAGGATCACTAGATAAGTAACTAAAATCACTATATCTAGTTTGTTTAAATCTCTTTTCATAACGAACTGTAGAACCAACGAAAACATAATTTCCATCTATATCTTGATCTAATGAACCATCAAATCCCAAACCACTATAATAATTACTTGTTTCAAGCCCTTCTATTTTCCCGGCATACAGATCTGCAAAAATTCCAGCCATAGCAGAAAGAAGCGTACTCGAAACCAGTACATCTTGGATATATGTAAAAGGATCCTTATATCCTGTATCCGGCACCGGAGTGTTATCCGGATCAGAGGACGGAGTAGGAGTAGGATCTGGCTCATTGCCACCAGTCCCGGAGATTACCCGGTACTTTGCAAACGTTTCAGAAGTCGGCAGCTTCAAAGCATTGCTTCCAAGCATAGAATCAGCCTGATCTAAAGCTTCTTTGATAGTTATCCGAGAACCGTCCTCCATGGTTATGTATGAATCATAAAAAGGCGGTTCAGCCATGCTTTCAACAGATGCAATAAAAGCATCATAAAGCGAGGATCCGGATTCGTAATCATCCAGTCCGTCCTTGATGCCGGAAGATATAGCAACTGTTTCCAGTAAATTATAAAGCATCATGGTCAGCTCAACGGCAAATTCTTCACTGACTGCGACAGATGCAGCCTTAACTTTCAATGTATTCCCACCCAGCACGCTGCCGATCACAATGACCATAGCGAGCAACAGCGCTGATATTCTTTTCTGCATAGTTATCCCCCCACCGAAAAATTCTTATCTAACAAAGCATGAAAGCCATCATCCCGAACATCCGGAGGTTCACAACAGGCATCCATGCCATCAGCAGGATCTTTAAAATTTCTTTTGCAGCAGAGAATAACATCCGGATCGTAAAAGATACATTCGTATTCCCTGCAGTGTTTCTCATCAAAATAAGTTACCATTCTATGATCACCTCTCTTCCACAAAAGCTACATACTTGCCGTTGGAATCATAATAGCCATCATGGTTCTGCACTTCCACAGCATATTTATCAGAATCTGCATCCGAGAGGTTATACTCTTCACAGACGTCAAAATGTCCATTTTCATCTATAAATCCACCCACATAGTCATCCTGATACCATGTTCTCATTCCTCCACCTTTACCTTTCTTGTCCTACAAAGTCCCGGAGATCTCCGGCGTGCTGCAGCAATTTTGTCCGACAAAGTTTGTCCTACAAAAGTCACACTGCAGAGTCGAACCTGCAGCAATTTTGTCCGACAGCACCAAAAAAGGGCGGGAAGCTTCAGCTCCTCACCCTTCCCGGTTAGAGACTATTCAGTTTTTAAGCACTCTTCAGAGACTTCAGCCAGCGGATACCATATTTAACGGCAACACTTGCACCGACGATGGTGACAGCAGCGGGTACCGCAATACCCAGAACCTTGAACAGGTCACCCTGAACGCTGGTAACAGCAGCCTGCATGATAGCGGCAACATCGAAAGATGCAGCTGCACCAGTTTCAGCAAGAGCAGTAACAGTTAATAAAGGCATATCATTTTCCTCCTTCTATGAGCTGGAATATGTAGAAACATACATATCCCGTTAATATAGCTACGCATTCGCAGACGGCGCCGATGATCATACACTGCGATGCAATAGACACGTAAGTAAATATATCCATCATTTCCTCCCATTCCACAGGCCCAGCATGATAAGCATCCCGGCAATGATACCAAGGCATATAGATATCATCAGTGTGTTCTCCTGGATCTTAACGGTCTGATCCTGGGAGACTGCAAGCTGTTCTGCCAAGGTATCAGCCTGTTCTGACAGATATTGATTCGTCTGCAGGAGATCCTCATGGATCATCTGCAGAGCTTCGGAATAGTCCGGTGCATCTGCGGAGAAGACAACAGTGTAGGGACTGTTGCCTTCCGGAGAATCTACCGCAGCACCTTCACCGGTATCGCTGCCGGTTATCACTTCCGCATTGCCACCGGATACGGTGACAGGAAGGTAGACCGTGTCAGCTTCTGTATTAAGTAAAGGGGAATCCTCCCCGGGGGAGGCGGTCACAACCTCATCCATTATTTAGCAGCCTTTCCGGGCTCCTTAGCTTCCGGAGCTGTCTCCGGCTGGATCATGCCCTGGACTATAAAGCCGGGAATCACTTTCGGCTTGATCTCCAGATGGGAGATAAAGGCAACATCACGAAGACGGTTCACAGGCTTACCATCAGAACCTACAGTCATCTCAAAAGTACCTTCATAAAGCCCGGGAGCTACCACAATCTTGTTACGCAGCACAGAGTCCACAGAGCACTTTGCACGCTGTACACCTACCGGCTGGGTAGGATCAAACTGTGCTTCGGATGCAAGAACTTCACCGTCTTCACCCCAGAACATGTAATGCACAGAGCATCCGGAAAGCTTGTTGCCTGCTTCGTCCTTCATGTCATACTGGTTAGCGAATAAGATCACGATTTTTGCTTTGTTTGTTAAGGTTACATTAGCCATTTTGATTTTCCTCCATTTTCAGAAAAGGGTTAGTGTTAATAAGGTATTGTTTTCTATCATTTTCATAGCGGTAGCGCTGACGGTACCAGCTCATGACTTTGTTGTAATCACCGCCGGTCTGCTTACAGAGCAGCTTGATCGTAAGCGGTGTATAATTATGACGTTCCCGGAGCCAGTCCAGAAAAGATTGCTTGTTTTCATCCCAAAACGAAGAATCTGTGAGACACTCCGGAGGATCAGGTACGGTTGACTGTGATATAGGGATCTTCCTTTCTGGTTATTTGTGTTTTTCGACTTGTTTCCAATAGGTATCACGCAGATCCAGAAGTTCAGAAGCATCCGAAGAAGTACGAACGATTACTTTACCCTCAGACTTAGATCTGGCATACATAAAATAAACAATTCGACTAGGATCAGACACAGAACGATCAGCTTCCACATGGATAGTCCGGGGATCAATAAAAATCCACCGCTCTATCTCTCCACAAATAACTTGTTCAACTTTAATAAACATCAGCATTCTTTTCTGTTCCGGGTCTGCGGCTGTCCGGGTGCCCCTCCGGGGGGCGGGTCGCGCCCCGCTGGCGACAAGGGACTCGTCCCTTGACCCGTTATCACTGCCGTGAGGGCGCAGGGAAACAGCAGCAAGGGCGGCTCCTGTTCCCCTGGCGGGGAAGTGTCGGGAGAGCGGGTCTGTAAAGCGGCTTTCGCGGCATATCCTCACCGCAAGGGCGGCGGTTCCGGTATTCCACGTACCGCTTGACAGACAGGCGCCGGGGTTACGTGAAGGGCAGGGAGTTAAGGTCTTCAAGGGCACGGTGCAGATGATCCAGCGACCGAGCGACAGTATAGATCTGACTGTCCTGCTCCGAGATCTTTTGCCGGTTGGCTTTCATGCGCTGCTCATAGTATGCCAGTTCCTCCGCCCTGGTCTCGTCACCGGAGCGGTATTCTTCCAGGATCCGGCAGAGCTTGTCTGTCCAGGTCGTGCCCTTCTGGCTGTTTACATACTCGTCCAGGTCTGCTGGAAGCCGGATCGACTTCTTGATCAGATCATCCGGCACTGCTGTCACCTCCCAGAATATCCTCGAAAGAGAGCTGACCGCCATAGGCTGCTTTGCGCTTTTCCTCTGCCTGTTTCATATATGAATCATATAGATCCAGCATCTCATCCATGCTCTCAGAGGAGCGAATCAACATCTGACCCTGATCGGTAAAGCTATACAGCTTATAAAAGAGATCAGACTGCAGTCGTTCCACCACTACATGAAGCGTACTAGCATCCACTGATACGATACGGTTACAGCGATATAAATTAACGTGAACATCAATGAGCATCAAATTACCTCCTTCTTACCCGGATCGACTCCACACAGGGCTTATCATCACCGGTCTTTTAATATGCGCGCGTTTGTGCTACAATTTAAGGTATATATACTTTAGTAGGATAAATTCTGTCCTACAAGTACAGTATAATAGCCGAACGGCTAAAAGTCAACAATAAAATAGCCAAGCGCCTAATATAATATTTTGGAGAAAATTATGGATATAGTCGAAAGAATAAAAGCTAAAAGTAAGGAAAAGGGCACTAATATAGCAACTCTTGAAAAAGAGCTAGGAATAGGCAACGGAGTAATAAGACGCTGGAACGAAAGGAAACCAGGAGCTGAACAAGTGTATAAAATAGCCGTATGCCTAAATACAACAGTTGAATGGTTATTAACAGGAAAAGAATCAACAGATCTTACACCAGAGGAACAGCTATTAATTGATCGCTACCGCCGAGCAGATAACAGAGGAAAACGCAATATCATGTGCACAGCAGAAAATGAAAGCACGGAGCTAGAGTCATCAGCTTCCAAGCTTGGATAAAACACCATAGATAAAAGGGGGATCACTATGAATGAAGGAATAGCAATGATGTTTTCAATTTTAATTGTCATGTTCGGGTACCTGGTATTTAAGATCTTGACAGATCAGTCCGAACCAACGACTACCAGCAATAGGAAACGGAACAAGAAGGGGACAGGTAAGCCAGTTATCAAAAATAACTGGAATATGCGACCACTGGACACAAAAGATCCTGCAGACAAAGATCTGCGATATGAGGACTTTGTAGAATCATCCTGGAAAGAAATAGAGAAATAATTGTCCGACAAACATACATGCAGCATAGCCGGATCCACACTTCCGGAAATTATTTTGTCGGACAAAAAAACTTTACAAACCCGGGAACCCGTGTTATATTGAACTTAGCCAAAGAGAGACTAATGTCTAACTTCAAGACGCAGAAAACCCCGGGATGCTACCCCGGGGCTTTTTGTTGCTAGGCTGACTGTTGCTATTCATCACCGTCCAGCCATTTGCATATGTAGTAGCCGACTACACTTGCTATGACGGAGATAATAAAAGAGACTAATAACTCCAAGACGCTCACCTCCTTCCTGCTGGAAAGAGTCAACAGCAAGCCTATTATATCACACGGTTCCCGTAGCGTAAACCGCTAAAAAACGACTTAAAATATCCCTTGGAAGCCTTTTCTCTTAATCAGGGTGTCCAGGGTTCGAGCCCCTGGCGGTGCACTCGAGAGAATCGTTTTTGGAGACATAGGAGCTCTGGGGACGGTTCTTTTTTTGCATAGATATGCTGTGAGGAAATTTTATATGACTGCGATATTTGATACACATGCGCATTATGATGATGATGCATTCAACGAAGACAGAGAACAACTGCTAGCGGATCTGCCGGGGCAGGGCATTGCCCGGGTGGTGGATGTGGGTGCGAGCCTGGCATCCTGCCGGAAAGTGTTAGAGCTGATGGAGCAGTACGATTACATATACGGAGCCATCGGCGTACATCCCAGCGAGACCGCGGAACTGACGGAGGAATCTTATTCCTGGCTGAAGGAACAGTGTCAAAAGGAGAAATGCCTGGCGGTGGGAGAGATCGGACTGGATTATTACTGGCCGGAGCCGGA
>ENA-UOOA01004629-UOOA01004629.1-human-gut-metagenome-genome-assembly--contig:-P61old-NODE-4629-length-15395-cov-6.744003_pt1 | contig 15395 bp, 16 predicted proteins | sample MGYA00242467_ERZ724014 | MGnify/ENA metagenome assembly ERZ724014
GATAAACCGCCACATGATATTTTTCTTCCAATACTTTTTTTAATTGTTCACCCACACCCACAACGGTATCCGAAGTATTGCCCTCTTCACTGTCTGCATATCCCTCCTGTGAATGCGTATGATAGATCAGTATTTTCGGTGCTTCCCCCTGCAGATCAATCGTCATATCTTTTTCTAACAAATCGCCGCCATTGATCAAGGTACTGTTTGCTGATGTTGTGGGATCCACTGTATAAAAATGTTCCAGCAAAAAGTCCGGATCCATCAGTGCTTTTTCAGAATATATTTCCCCTGTCGGCACCCCGGCAAGGGTTTCCACATATTCAGTGCCTGTCTCACTTTCTGCCGTATAAGTTTTACGCTCCGTCTCTGCCGCCCTGACAGCTTCTGAGTTCTCCCCGACCATATCCTCCAAAAGTGCCGCTGAGTTTTCTTCCGCAACTGCTTCAAGATCTTCCGGTGACGGCACATATTCTGACCGGATCAGTTTGTGCGTTCTCCGCATATGATAAGCCGCCGCCGGATTTGCCTGATCAACAGCTGTCTGAAACATCCTGTATGAAATTCTTTTTCCCACTTCATGCCAATCCCATTGTACATTTCCTCCCAAACCCGACAGCTGTAAAATAATATCAGCTGCCAGTAATCCAATCATGATCCAGGCACCCATACGTATGAATCCTGTCCTCTTTCTTTTCATATTTTAATAACCGCCCCCTTACTGCCAGCCGATCACCTGCGTTGTCCACTTCTATACAGTATATTCACCTTCGGATAAATTAGACTCTGTCAAATCTGATGGCACAGAGAATTCAACGCTTCCGATATGGTATAACTGATCCGTCTGACAGCTTCGTCAATATCCTTCGGCGTTACAAAGAGGTTTGTCATCTGTGGTTCCATCAGTTCCCGCATCAGCATATAGTTTTCTTCATGCGTAAACTGTTCCGTCACCTTCACCGCTTTTTTCAGCATTTCATTCTGATTCAGAACACCCATCAGAGATTCCATCGTATCCGCCACAATCGTTGCCGCATCGATCACTGTCGGCATTCCGATGGCTATAACCGGAATGCCCAGTGTTTTTTGAGTCAATTCATAACGTTTATTGCCAATCCCCGCACCGGGATGAATACCGGTATCTGTCAGCTGAATCGTGGTCACCAGTCTGCGGATACTTCTGGCTGCCAACGCATCCACAGCGATCAGCACATCCGGTTGGATCTCTCTAACCAGTCCATGCAGGATTTCAGCTGTTTCCATACCGGTTTGCGACATGACTCCCGGAATAACCGCACAGACATTTCCCATATCTTTCACAACCGCCGAATCCCTACCATACTTTTCAATTAAATGCCGTGTAATAAATAGATGCTCCACCACAAGGGGTCCCAGTGCATCCGGTGTGATCTCACGATTACCAATGCCCGCCACAAGTACTTTTTTGTCTTTGAAATCCGGCAGCAGTTTTTGCAGCTGACGCATCAACACCTCTGTTGCCGCCTGATGATAATCATCATCTCTATCCGGCAAATGCACCGCCTCAACCGTAATATACCGTCCCATCGGTTTACCGATCACCTTCTCCCCCTCCTCATCCACAATCTTCACATCTGTCACCTTGATGCGGTGCTCCGACTCAACCCCCTCATCAAACTCAACCCCCGGCAGCTTCCGGCCATCATGCTCACTGCTGTTGTAAAAACGCTCCGCATACTCAATCACAAGATCACTACGCATACTCTCATTCATAAAATCCATACTGTTCTCCTATCTGATGCCATATCTCATCATAACTGTCCCGTATACTACTAATTTTTTACACATTTTTTGGTTTTTATGCTTGACAAATCTTGTTTTCTCCTATATCATATAGAGGTATGTTTACATTAGACGTCCGTGTCCGGGTTAATGCATAACACATCTATAAAATGATTATCGTTTGGAGGTGTACGAATTGGCTAATATCAAATCTGCAAAGAAGAGAGTCCTTGTTAATCAGACAAAGGCTTTAAGAAACAAAATGATTAAATCAGGTGTTAAGACAGCTGTTAAGAAAGTAGATGCTGCTATCGCTGCTGGTGATAAGGAAGCTGCTAAGGCCGCTTTATTAAGCGCAACAAGCATCATCGACAAGGCAACATCCAAGGGTGTTTACCACAAGAACACTTCTTCCAGAAAGATCGGAAGAATGACAGTTGCTGTTAATAAGATGAACTAATATCTGTAAAGATAAACGCAAGAGAAGTGTACAAACCCTCAGTACACTTCTTTTTTCATATTCAGGTCCAAAAGTCCCCTGCCACCAGATTCCTTCATTTTCAGGATATCCGATGTCAGGGGACTTATTCCTTAGCAGCATATTATGCTCTGCTGTATTTTTGTATCATCATCTCCACCGCAAGACGGTCTGTAATCCTTCCGGTCTTCACTGCTTCTTCCAGTTCCATACCATCTTCCACCGCCTGTCTGAGTGCCGACAGTTCAAAATGTCTTCCCAGGGAAATATTCCGTTTGACAATAAAGTCACGAACGGCTGTCTTTTCAGCAATAGCCGATGCCGGATAGCCCTGAACAGCAAGATCCCGAATCTCATACAATGTATTAAACTGTTTGATGATCAAATAGAGAATGCGCATCGGCGGCTCCTTCAAAGTCACCAGATCATCGTATAACTGCATTGCCTGCCTCTGGTTCTTCTCGGCCACAGCCCGGATCATGTCAAAAATCTTGTTCTCCACAAATACACAGCAAACTGCATCCACATCTGCCTTCTCGATCACCTGGCGCTGTCCAACATAACAGATCAGCTTCTCCATCTCCTGCCGCATGCCATTCATATCATGCTCCACAATCTGAAGAAAGTACTGCAGTGTCTGTTCCTGAATGAGTTTATTCTCCTTTTTCACCATACCGGCCAGCCACAAAATCAGCTGTTTGTCCCCCGGCATGGTCAGATTTGCCGCATATCCCGCAGCCGAAACCGCCTTAAAAAGCTTATTGCGCTTATCGACTTCTGATTCCACAAATAAAATGCAGGTTGTTTCCGGAATCTGTTTCATATACTCTGTCAGCGTATCATGTCCGGATGCCACAAAAAATCCGCTGTTTTCTACAATGATCAATCTGTAGTCACTGAAAAAAGGAACCGTGTCAGCCAGAGCTGTCAATTCCTTTTCATCGATTCCCTTTCCTTCAAAACAAGAAAGGTTCATGGTATCGCCATCGCTGATCATTGCCTGCTTCAGACGATCCCTGTACTGATTGCGCAGATACGCTTCATCGCCATATAATAAATAAACATTCTTAAATGTTTTCTTCTTTAAATGTTCGTTTAAAGTCTTCATAAAAGCCTCCATTTGTCAACTGCTATGAGTGTATCACATTCTTCCGCCTTATTTCAACCATGTCTTAAGAAGAAACCTTCCTTTTTTATATGGCATAATGACTGCTCCCGCATCCATGGTTATCACAATCTGCATATGTGCCGCACTTAGACGTTCCAGAGTTTCCGGTGCCGGATGCCCGTAACGATTTCCTTTCCCACAGGAAATCACTGCCAGTTTCGCATCTGCATTTTTCAAAAACACCTCACCGCTGGAATATTTCGAGCCATGATGGGCTACTTTCAGCACATCTGTCCCTTTCAATTTTCCTGGATCCACTTCATTTTCCACTTCGCCGGTGAGATCCCCGGTCAAAAGAAAAGCAGTTTCACCAGCCTTTATCTGAAGCACCATGGACTGATCATTGATATTATCTGTTTTCACTTCTTTCCCCGGATAAAGGCATTCAAAATTCCAATCTCCGCTTTCCCAGCAGCTGCCCTGACTGACATAGATAACATCCGCACCATTTTCTGTGGCAAGAGCAGCCAGTTCCCGGCTTGTCTCGTCTGTCTTTGAAATTTCTGTCATCACCAGATGACGGATCTTTTTTGCCAGAAGCAATTCGCGGATCCCGGAAATATGATCCGCATCACTGTGGGTGATACAGGCATAATCAACATCTTCCTCTCCATAATAGTTCAAAAAAGGCAGAATTCTGTATTTCCCCACCTCATTGACATTGGAACTGCCGCCATCAACCAACCATGTAGTGCCATTTGTCGTTCTTAGGAATATCCCATCCCCCTGTCCCACATCTATAAAAGCGATCATCGGAGAAAATTTTCTGTATGGTATAAAAATAAACAGACACATTACAATCAGCAGCAGCCGTCCCTTTTCAGCAATTTCTCCCCTTGTAAAACGTATCCACCATTTATGCTCCGGCAATGACATCAATACAAACCCGATCAGTATCCCATAATAGATGAAAATCCAGGAAACCGGCGGCACACCTGTCCGCCAGACAGCCAAAGGGAACCGAAGCATTTTTTCACAGAGCATTCTATTCATCTGTAAAATGAAGTGGATGCTGCCGCCTCCAAAGGCTGCTGCTGTATTCGAAAACAGACTTAGCGCACCGGATAAAAGTGCCATAGGTACAAAGATATCCATCAGTGGCAGAACAACCAGATTAAGAAAAAAACTGATCAGAGGTATTGTGCCGTAGCTGCCGGCCGTTAACGGAATGGTTCCGATGGTGACAGCTGCCGACGGTCCGATATAACGGATCGCTTTTTCAATCATCTCTCTCCTGCTCATTCTGATCCCCATAGATTTTCTCAAATGCTGCCTTTTATAATTATCCTCCTTGGCAAACTGCCATGGGATACACCGCTCCATGGCAGGCCAAAGCACGCCGATGGACAATACTGCCGCAAAGGAAAACCACACCCCGGACTGCATCAGCGTGAGCGGCTGCGTAACAAAAAGGATCAGTGCAGCCAGGCTGATGGCTGATAGAAAATCATAGGAACGTCCGAGATAGACCGCCCCCATCCGAACAATAAACATAATCACTGCCCGCTCTGTGGATGCCCCAAAGCCTGTCAGCAAACCGTAGCTCAGTACAATAAATGCCGACAAGCAGGCACTGCCCTTCAACCCTGCACCTGTTTTCTTCAGCAGTGAAAAAATACCCATACCGATAATAGAAATATGCAGACCGGAAATAGCCAGGATATGCACGATTCCGGCCTGTAGATACAGCTGTTCCGTCTCCTCATCCATTTCTGACTTATCACCCACCAAAACAGCTTTCACAACCCCCGCATCCTTCTCATCCAGAAACAAACTGTAGCGTTCTGACCAGAAAACCCGCAATTTCTGAAGCAGCCGCCTGTAGGAATGTCCCTTACTCACCACCTCCATCTGATCCGGCCGCATCAGATAGCTGATACCTTTGCCATAATAATAAGATCTCGGATCAAATTGCCCCGGATTCGATGCTCTCTCCGGTTTCTGCAAAATACCTCTGACCTCGATGCCATCTCCAACCTGTACGACTTCCCGGTCCTTATCCGCATAAACAAGCACTCTTGTTTTGCTATCGCCAATCTCAACATCCGATAAAGTCACTGCATAACTTTTTTCTTTTTCTTCACATTGCCAAACAATCCCTCTCAGAACAGCATACTGATTTTCACTTGTATCATCTCTGATCTCCTGCATTGAATGACTGAATATGACAAATCCCGACACGAAAAAAACAGGCAGAAACCAGAACAGCCACATTCCTGTCCATGACTGTCTGATCCTGCCTGTTATCCACATACAAAAAACAATTCCTGCTATTCCATAAAAAATATTCTGACCGCCGGCTGCCCATGCAGCCCCCAGCGTATATGCGACCCCAACCCAAACAAGAGGTCTTGGCATATCTCTAATTCTCCCATCTACTGTACTATCAGATCCGGTTTGGCCGTCATCTCATTCATCAGAACAACACCATCCGGCTCTTCTTCTATCAGTTTGCCATCTACAGTTATTCTGACCCGCTCAACATCTTTCAGCTCTGTCAGTGAGTTGACAATACCATACACATTCAAACGAAAATTCTGACCGTCTATTTTGTTCAGAAATTCCTTGCTGAAATCTACACTGCATAAACTGCCGCTCACACTGATACTCTTCAGCTGTGTATCCTTTGATACAACAGATCTGTATTTTTCGGAAGGATATCCCTGCATCAGTGTTCTGACAACAACCTCTGCCTGTGATTCAGAACTCGGATATCGAATCGTCTGATAAGTTCTCACCAGCCCGCTGCCATCTGATGAGACGTAATAAAGACAGAATCTCGCCTCATCAAGATCACTCTGACTTCCACCGACTTCAGAAACATAATCCGAATTCTTCATACGCAGCACATTGCCGGCCTCATCCGCCAGCCAGCTGCCGTCAATACTGAAAGAAACATAATCGATAATGCCGCCGAACTGTGTCATCGTCTCAACAATTGCCGTCCTCACCAGCATCTCTGTTGTCTTCGGCATCTGAGCGTATTCCTTTGAGAAAAACAGAGATAAGGTTCTGCTGTCTTTGTCATAATTATATTGCTGCACCTTCACTGATGAATTGAAGACTTCTTTGTAATTCTTATCGTCCGGTGTCTTGGAAAGTGCCTCCATACACTCACTGATAATACCATCTTCCGTTGTGGAACTGAGCTGGTACGCAAAGGCCTTAATCCTTGTCTCATCGTTGTTGATATAATAAATATTGTAGCCTGTTCCCGTGTCTGCATCCTCTTTGCTGGTCTGATTGGCCGACAAATGATGCATATTCTGACATCCTCCGCTGATCAGCATGACCATCACCAGCAGGAGTACCGCCATCCGGCGTTTTATTTTCCTCATTCCATCTCTCCTTACTGCTTGATATAGGTCAGCGGTATTCTGACAGAGAAAGTTGTTCCCTCGTCCACCTTGCTGGCTACCTTGATGGCACCATGATGCATCTGGATAATGTTCTTGGTAATGGACAGTCCCAGACCTGTTCCGCCGGTTTCTCTCGATCTGGCTTTATCAACTCTGTAGAAGCGTTCAAATATCTTATCCTGGTATTCCTCCGGGATACCAATACCTGAATCATCCACCGTCACATAGAAAAACTTGTGATCCGCATCAAGGGTCACCTGAACCCAACCGCCTGCCACATTGTACTTGATAGCATTCTCCACCAGATTAGACAAAGCCAGCGTCAGCTTCACTTCATCGCATTCTGCTGTCACCGGTCTGTAGCTTTCAAGAACCAGCTCAATATTCCGCTTAGAGGCAATCGGTTTCAGACGCTTCAGAATTGATTCAAGCAGATCATTGATGTTCACCGAAGCAATATTCAGATCCGCCTCCGTCTTATCCATCTTCACCAGCGACAACAGATCGTTAATGATCGTGTTCTCACGGTCAATTTCTTCCCCAATATCCTGCATGAACTCACGATAAAGCTCCACCGGAGCATCCGGCTGCATGTTCAGGGAATCCGCGAGTACCTTCATGGAAGTCAGCGGTGTCTTCAATTCATGGGAGACATTGGATACAAACTCCTGCCGCGAACTCTCCAGTTCCTGTAAACGATTCAGCATGGTATTAAATGCTTCGGATATCTGTTCAACTTCCGAAAAACCGGTCAGATTCACTTTCTCATCAAAAAAGCCATCTGAAATCCTGTTAATAGAATTTGCCATATCTTTAAATGGCTTCGTAAAGCTTCTGGCCATTACAAGGGACATAAAAATAAGAACAAGGCCGATGCCGATGACAACAAATGTCACTGTCTTCGTAATGGTGTCGCAGGTCTCCGTGAGATCCTTGCAGGAGACATAGAAAAGAATCATTCCCCTGATCTCACCCTTGTCATTCTCATTGTCATCTCTGATGACATAGGTCAGCCACACTTCATCCGACGACTTGTCATAATAAGACTGTTCATTGTTCTGAAGTGCATTCACTACCTGTTCCGACACCAATTTCTTCCCTGTCAGCATGCCATAGGTATCCATCCGGACGTCAAAATCATCATTGGTCACTATGATGCGTCCGTCGTAAAGACCTGAAAACTGCTCAATCTCTCCATCGATCACATCCGAATCTCCACCCTCCAGATAATCCGTCTGAAGCATCTCCTCCGCGATCAATGCGCCGTAATTACGCACAAGATCAATTCGATTCGTCCGGATGTGATCCATCATATACTTAATGTAAAAACTCTGTAAAAACAAAATCGGAATGATCGCCAGGGCGATCATTGCAAACAGGAGCTTGACATGCATGCTCCTGAAAACTATTCTGAACTTTTTCTTACTTCTGGAAGAAATAACCAACACCCCATTTTGTATGTATATATTTTGGCTCGCTCGGGCTGGCCTCAATCTTCTCTCTCAGTCTTCTGACATGGACATCCACCGTCCGGACATCCCCCGGATAGTCATAGCCCCATACCAGATTCAGAAGATTCTCCCTGTTGAAAACCTTATTCGGATTCGTGATCAGAAGCTCAAGAAGGTCAAATTCCTTGGCCGTCAGATTCACTTCACGCTCACCGATAAAGACTCTTCTGCTGTCCAGATCAATACGCATATCACCCGAAACAATTGTACGCTCTGCAGGCTGTTCCTGCTTTCTCCCCTTTGTACGGCGGATAATCGCTTTAATACGTGCTTTGATCTCCAAAATATTAAATGGTTTTGTTACATAATCATCCGCACCGTATTCAAGGCCAAGGATCTTGTCCATATCGTCGCCTTTGGCCGTCAGCATAATGATCGGTACATCCGACTTCTCCCTGATCATCTGACACACTTCAAAGCCATTTAATTCAGGAAGCATCACATCCAGCAGAATAATGTCATAATCATTCTGCATGGCCAGTTCATAGGCTTCCTTTCCATCATAAGCAGCCGTTACTTCCATCCCATCCTGTTCCAGACTGAATTTGATGCCCTTGACAATCAGTTTCTCATCATCTACAACCAAAACCTTATTCGCCATATCTCACACCTCAATTTACACAAATCAGCGACTGGATCTGTCCGAAAACTCCCTCTTTAATTCCCGGAACATTCCTCAGATCTTCTATAGAAGAAAAATTGCCATTGGATTCACGGTAGGCTACAATGGCATTGGCCTTCGCCTGACCGATTCCCGGCAGTGTCTGAAACTGCTCCGCAGTCGCTGTATTAATATTCACAAGTCCATTGGACGTTTTATCTTCTGTATACTGTGCCGAAAGGACAGTCTCTCCCTCTGCCGGAACATAAATCCTCTGTCCGTCTGCCAACGGATCCGCCAGATTCAACTGCTGCAGATCTGCATCCTCCAGTGCACCGCCGGCCGCCTTAATGGCCTCATAAAGCCTTGTACCGGCTGCCAGAGCATAGACATCCGGCTTTTCAATATGCCCGCAAATATAAACATATATCGTCTCCGGTTCTGTACTCACACTTTCCGTCTCTTTTGTATCCTCTCCCGATGCCATACCGGAAGATTCATTCTCTGATGCTGTCTCCTCCGCTGTCTCCCACTGAACATCCGATGCCTTTCTCCCATCATAGAAAAAAAGAACACCTGCTGCAATCACAAAGGCCACCGTCAACATCATCTTAAGATTCTTCAGTTTACGCATATCTCTCCTTCCCCGGAGAGAACAGATATACAAAAGTCACACTTTTAATTGTACAAAATAACCTGTGGGATTACAAGCGTTTTACGACTTTATTTTGATTTTATTTTCGTACCTCCTGCTGCCCCTGCCTGTAAAACTTTATTTCCACTTCACAATGATAATACCGATGATCGACAATCCAAGTCCCAAAAACTTTGACCACTGAAATTCTGTCTTTTCTACCCCAAAAAGGCCAAAAAGTTCAATAAGATACGCCACCGCTATCTGGGAAACAACAATCAGCTGTACCGCTCTGGCCGGGCCCAACCGGTTCATACTGACGATCACCGTGAGGGTGATAAATGCACCGATCACACCGCCAAGAAGCATATATTTCGGACTGACATCCATCAAAGCCGTCACACTGCTCCTGTCTCTGATGAGCCAGGCTGCAATACAGACGGTCAGTGCAGACAGCTGTACCCAGCCTGTACTGACCCACAGACTGGTCTGCTTCGTCACTTCGGTATTCATAACACCCTGAATGCTCATTAAAGCTCCGGATATCAACGCTACAATCCATCCAACCATATCAACAACCGCCTTTTCCTGTTTATAACTGACGATAAGTCCCTGCACACCTTTCATGTGTATCGACTCACTCCTGTTGATATAGTATAGAACATTCAGCCTTTTTTATGTATGCTTTGCTTTATACCTTTTTAAAATCTCCCCGATCCACAACAAGATGATAGCCCACAGATGCCATACGATTCTCCATACAGCCTCTGCACTCCGCCGCCTCATCCCCGGTACAGATCTTATTGTCATACAGTTCATACTGTTTGCGGTTGGCCACCGGCGAAAGATTAGGCATCACCACATTGCATCCCGCCAGCATTCCTTGTTCACGCCCAGTGGCCTTAATCGTACCGAGTGCCGTTGTCGCAGGCAGAAGCACATTCGGAAACATTACTCTGAGAACTGAAAGCAGGAAAATCGTCAGATCATAGCTGCCCTTTTCTTCATTGGCAAATGGTGTCTCATGATGGGGCAGAAACGGCCCGATGCCGATCATCTCAGGCTGCAGTTCCTGCAGGAAAATCAAATCCTCTGCCAGACATTCAAATGTCTGACCAGGGGCACCCACCATAAAACCGGCCCCCACCTGATACCCCAGCTCCTTGAGGGTATAAAGGCATGCCTTGCGGTTGGCAAGAGACATCTCCTCTGGATGCAGTTTGCGGTAATGGGCCTCATTGGCGGTCTCATGACGGAGCAGATATCTGTCCGCACCGGCTTCCTTTAATCGTTGATAGCTTTCACGTGAACGCTCACCGATGGACAAAGTAATAGCACACTCAGGATAGGCTGCTCTTATACTCCGGACAATATCCTCCATCCTGTTATCATTAAACCATGGATCCTCGCCGCCCTGAAGTACAAAGGTCCTGTAGCCAAGACGATAACCGCCCTCACAGCAGGATAAAATCTCATCCTTCGTCAGCCTGTACCGCTTCAAATGATGATTATCCCGTCTAATGCCGCAATAATAACAATTATTCTTACAATAATTTGTAAACTCAATCAATCCGCGGATATAAACATCATGCCCGTAATACTTTTCCCGAAGACGCACCGCCTCTTTACGAAGTATTTCCCGATCCTCTGTACTGGTATTTGACAGCAATTCCACAAACTCTTCTTTGGACAAAATTCTATTTTGGATTAATTTTTCAACTAACTTCATATCTAAAACCCCGTTTAATTTCAAAATTCGTTTTTCCTACAAGTATACCATGAAAAGGGCGAAATAACCAGACGAGGGACATGTATACATGAAGGATTGAACATTCAATCTTTTCTTGAAGTTTGTAAAACTATCCAGGCATCTGCCAGATTGACAAAACCTCCATATTGACTATTAAGTAAACAAGGGTATACTGATTTTTGTAGAAATAAACAGGGAGGATTTACAATGTCACTTTTAACGTCTGCTGTCTCTATGACAAAGGCTATGGTCCGGATTGACAGTACCGACCCGGGTACTTATGAAAAAGCCATGGCTGACTGGATCGAACAGCAATTATCCGATTTACCTAATGTTATCATTACCAGAAAGGAGGTCCTGCCGGGCCGTCCGAATCTGATGGCAGAGATTTCAGGACCCGGGGAGCTTCCGGCTCTGGTTATGATCTGCCATATGGATACCGTCGTCATCGGGGACGGATGGACCATGCCGCCTTTTGAAGCCATTGAAAAGGACGGCAGGATCTATGGCCGCGGTGCCTGCGATATGAAATCCGGTCTGGCCTGCTGCCTGTCCGCTTTTATCATGGCTGCCAGAACACTCCAGACTTCTGGCCAGACTCCAAAAAGGAGCCTCAAACTCATCTGTTCCATGGATGAGGAAGACTTTATGCGCGGTTCAGAAGCCTGCATAGGGTCAGGCTGGATCACTTCCAAAGACTGGGTCATTGATGCAGAACCGACAAATGGCCAGATCCAGATGGCACATAAAGGCCGTACGTGGTATGAAATTGATGTGGAAGGCCATACGGCCCACGCCAGCACACCATGGAAAGGTGCCGATGCTATCGCTGCTATGGCAGAAATTATCAGCACGCTTCGTCAGAACATCCTTGACGCCCCTTCCCATCCGGATATGGGGATTTCAACCGTCACATTCGGTCAGATCACCGGCGGCTATCGTCCTTATGTTGTACCGGATCACTGCAAACTGTGGATCGATATGCGTCTCGTGCCACCTTTAAGCACCGCCAAAACAACGGAATTCGTACAAAGTGCGATCCGACTGGCAGAGGAAAAGGTGACCGGTGTCAAAGCTTCTTACACCATCACCGGTGACCGTCCGCCCATCGAAATGAACCCGGACTCTCCGCTTCTGGCGGAACTAAAAAAAGCCTGCCATCATGTGACAGGCCTGCAGCCGGAAGTCAGCTGCTTTACCGGTTATACAGATACTGCTGTCATCGCAGGACAACTTCATAATCGAAACTGTATGTCCTATGGCCCGGGCTGCCTTGAAGCCGCCCATCAGCCGGACGAATGGGTAGTGATCGATGATATTCTCCGCTGTGAGAAGGTTTATCATCAGCTCATCGCTTCTAATATACTGTAAAATATTGTATAAATAATGGTAACTGTTCAGAGCTAACCTCCAAAATGCTACGCATTTCGTCGGTGTGGCGTATCCGCCAAATAAAATTTCAAAAACAGTCTTAAAAATGCAAGCATTTTATACCTGTTTTTTGAAATTTTGCTTGGCTCTGAACAGTTACAAATAATGAAAGAACGAGATGAAACATGCCTTGTCGGTTTGGTTTCATCTCGTTTTCTCATCATGCGTCTGTTTATTTGGTTCTATTTTGCCGACCTGACGCCGCTATTTGGGATACCAGGCAGTCAGACAGCCTTTCTCATCAAAAGTTACCAGACTGCCTTCATCCAGATGGCGGTCATAAAGCATCTGATCCGATGCCCTGACGATATGTCTCTCGCCATTCTCATCCTCCAGCCAAACGCTGTCCATGGCTTCTTCGCCATCCGGTCTGCCTTCGCAGCCATAATCTGTCTCATCAATTCGAACAATTTTATAACGTTTCATTTGTATCACCTCTTGATGTCTAAACTTATATTATCCATACATATGCTGATGCATATATTTTTCTTTTGTGGCCAGTCCGCCCCTTATGTGCCGTTCCGCCTTATTGACATCCAGCACTTTTCTGGTTTCTGATGCCAGAGACGGATTAATCTCTTCCAATCGCTCCGTAACGTCCTTATGTACTGTTGACTTCGATATGCCAAACTGCCTGGCCGTCTGCCGCACCGTTGACTTTGTTTCAATTATGTAACAGGCTAGCTCCACTGCACGCTCCTCGATATAATCTTTCACGGAAATCCTCCGAAGAAGCTGTTTTTACAGTGTATGTCTATTCGAAGGACAAAAGACCATTGATTAGAAGTTCGGTGATTTTTAATCCAAAAGGTATTGACACTTTTAAGATAATCCTTTAGAATATCATCAAGAAACGAAGTTTACTACCGTGTAGCAATATTATTGTTCAGACGGGCTGCTCGTTTCTTTTTTTGTTCTTATCAAATCATAATAAATACAGTTTTCCTTAAGTCCACTACTATGGCCAGAAATTATCAATTACTTTTGAAAATCTATTACTTCATCTCCAGCTCAACAGGACAATGATCAGAACCGAATATCTCCTGATGAATAGATGCCGATACCAGACGGTCTTTCAATGACTCTGACACGATAAAATAATCAATACGCCATCCGGCATTGTTCTTACGTGCATTAAAGCGATAAGACCACCAGGAATACTCTCCTGTTTTGTCCGGATAAAAGTATCTGAAAGTATCGATAAATCCCGCGGAAAGCAGTTCAGTCATCTTGGCACGTTCCTCATCCGAAAAGCCGGCATTCTTTCGGTTCGTCTTTGGATTCTTAAGATCGATTTCTTCATGTGCAACATTCAGATCACCGCAAAGCACAACCGGTTTCCCCTGCTCAAGCTTCTTCAGATAAGCTCTGACAGCATCTTCCCACTCCATCCGATACGGAAGTCTCGCCAGTCCTTCCTTTGAATTCGGCGTATAAACATTCACAAGATAAAACGACTCATATTCCAAAGTAATCATACGGCCTTCTGTATCATGTTCCTCAATACCCATACCGTAAGTCACATTCAAAGGCTTAATACGGGTAAATACCGCTGTTCCGGAATAGCCTTTCCTTTCCGCATAATTCCAGTACTGCTCATATCCCGGCAGATCAAGTTCAATCTGTCCCGCCTGCAGCTTCGTCTCCTGAAGGCAGAAAATATCCGCATCCAGTTCATTAAAAATATCCGCAAAGCCTTTGCCCACAACCGCGCGAAGGCCATTCACATTCCATGAAATTAACTTCACTTTTGTCTCCTCCTTAACCATCAAATTTTCATTTAAGAAAGCAATTCGTGAACTACCCATTTCCTACATTTCAGTAGGTAGATAACAATTCAGTATTTACCTGCACCACCACGCGCTGACGTGCATTTAATAACAATTCTCTGATTTCATTCATCATAGAATTAGTATGTGTCAAATCGCTCAATTTTAACGCCCCTTTCAAGGTAGAGTACAATCAGTATAACATAAAAATTTTTCCGTTTCCATATTGATAAAGTTATTCCCGTGTTGCTTCCTTATTATATTCCGGCTCTTTATCCTGCAACAAAATGCTGTCAATGTTGCGCTTGATAACGTCATATTCCTTGACCTGTTTTTTCAGCTTCCCATAGTCTGGATACAGAGCTTCTTTCTGTGCTTGGAGCTGTTCATATTCTGCTTTAAACAAATTATTCCATCTTTACTTCCATTCAATTTGCACGTCATAATCAGATAATATTCCAGAAATCACTGTTTCTGCATTTTCCCTGGCAATATCCAAAATATCCTTTTCGATCGCCTGGGCTTCCATTTTATCTTTCTTTACTTAGGGCTGACTGTAACAGGTCAGCCTTATTTCTTTGATGGGACAATTCTTGAATTGAGTTTATGGCAGTTCCAGAATTGTGCTTTTGACAATTCAAGAACTGTCAAAAGCACGATGTAACAATACTGACAATAACTATACTGATTATAGTGATACTGATCTTATCCTTTCCTGTCCGGGATGGAACAGGAATGATAAGATGTAATATAACTAATGTTGTGGCTGCGATCTGTCTTTATTGCAGAAAATTTTTTCACTATCTCATATAAAAGTGTGATTGATAAGCATTAAATTTTAATAATTTTGTGATTTCGGTTGTAATTTTCATAGATTGCGCATATAATAAAAGTGTGATTATAAAGCATAAAACTCCAATAAAAATGTGAGGA
>ENA-UOOA01004636-UOOA01004636.1-human-gut-metagenome-genome-assembly--contig:-P61old-NODE-4636-length-15375-cov-8.395300_pt1 | contig 15375 bp, 13 predicted proteins | sample MGYA00242467_ERZ724014 | MGnify/ENA metagenome assembly ERZ724014
CGGCTTTGCCGCGTTGGGCGAGATACTGTTTGAGGTAGCGCAGCAGCCGCTCGTACTTGTCTGCCGTGCGCTGCGTGATGCGCACGCCCACTTCGGTCGTTCTTTTCGCATTAGGAAAAGGATGGTAAAAGTTTCCTGTCTCATAACTCGTGACATTTTAAGGATTGACAAAACGTCTGCAAGGAAACTTTATTGCGGTGTAAAACGCAGCAAAACAATGCATTGCGGGCTAAAAAGGTGGCAATCCCGTTTTCGGAAGCCCAAATCGGCTCTGCCCACTTTTTTGCCACCCAACGGTTTTCTCCGGCTTGCTTTCCGCTTCCGGTTCGGGGGATCGGCCGAAGCCTTTGCAAAATGATGATATACAGTCGGTTTTCCTCTTTTTGCGCCGGACGGGCAACAAAAAAGGAGCCTCGGAAAAAGGCTCCTTTGTGCGGATAAAGGGACTCGAACCCCCACGCCGTAAGGCATCAGATCCTAAGTCTGACGTGGCTACCAATTACACCATATCCGCATCGGTAGGACAAAGGTAGATAAAAATTCACAAAACACACCCGGCACGGGCCATTATCCGGCTTTTTTGGTTACTTTTGTAAGTAATTTTTTAGACATGCCGCAACATATTACCCTTGTACTCACGCCGAAGCAGGCTGCCGATGCGACGTTTTACACCTCGCAGGCGGCGCGGCGCATGGGTGTCTCGGAGGCCGATATTGCTCTGGCGCGGGTCGTGAAACGGTCGATCGACGCCCGGCAGCGGCAGGTGAAGGTGAACCTGACGCTCGAAGTGTACGTCGACCGCGAGCCGCAGCCCGGGCCGGTGCATTTCGACTATCCGTCGGTCGACGGACGCACGGAGGTCGTGGTCGTGGGATCGGGACCTGCGGGGCTGTTCGCGGCGCTGCGGCTGATCGAACTGGGCCTGCGGCCCGTGATTCTGGAGCGCGGGCGCGACGTTTCGGCCCGCAAGCGCGACATCGCGCAGATCAACCGCAACGGCGCTGTGGACCCCGACTCGAACTACGCCTTCGGTGAAGGCGGAGCCGGGACCTTTTCCGACGGCAAGCTCTTCACCCGCAGCAAAAAACGCGGCGACTACAACAAGGCGTTGCAGACGCTGGTGTTTCACGGTGCGACGCCCGAAATTCTCTTCGAGGCCCATCCTCACATCGGAACCGACAAGCTGCCGGGCATCATGCAGCGTATCCGGCAGACGATTGTCGGAGCGGGCGGCGTGTTCCGTTTCGGGAGCCGCGTTACCGATTTGAAAATCGAAGGCGACCGGATAAAAGGCGTATGGTGCGGCGACGAACTGATCGAAGGAGCCGCCGTCGTGCTGGCTACGGGCCATTCGGCGCGCGATATTTACGAACTGCTCCACCGCCGCGGCGTGCGCGTCGAGGCCAAGCCCTTTGCCATGGGGGTGCGCATCGAGCATCCGCAGGCGCTGATCGACTCGATCCAATACCATTGCGAGACGCGCGGCGAGTACCTCCCGGCGGCCTCCTATTCGCTCGTGAGCCAGGAAAACGGCCGCGGGGTCTACTCGTTCTGCATGTGCCCGGGCGGGTTCATCGTACCGGCCATGACCGATGCCGCGGAGTCGGTGGTCAACGGCATGTCGCCCAGCGGCCGTACGTCGCCCTATGCCAATTCGGGGCTGGTCACGGAGGTCCGGCTTGCGGATTTCGAACATCTGCGTGCCGAATGGGGCGAGCTGGCGGGGCTGAAATTCCAGCAGCGGTTCGAAGAGTCGGCGCGGCAGCGGGGCGGGGAGCATCAGATCGCTCCGGCACAGCGGGTCGCCGATTTCGTGGCGGGACGCGCAAGCGGGTCGCTGCCCCGAACGTCGTACATTCCCGGTATCACGCCGTCGCGTCTGGACGAGTGGATGCCCGGCTTCATCGCGCAGGGACTGCGTCAGGGCATCGCGACCTTCGGCCGCCGGATGCGCGGGTACCTGACCAACGAAGCGGTGGTCGTGGGCGTGGAGTCGCGCACCTCGACGCCCGTGCGCGTGCCGCGCGACCCCGGGACGCTGATGCATCCCGAAACGAAGGGTTTGTTTCCCGCAGGGGAGGGGGCCGGTTACGCCGGCGGCATCATTTCTGCGGCGCTCGACGGCGAACGAATCGCCGAGGCGGTAAAAAATTATATTCGATAGCCGATGGAACCGAAAGTCAGCATTATCATTCCGGTCTACAATGTCGAGCCGTTTCTGGCCCGATGCCTGGACAGCGTGGTGGGACAGACTCTGCGCGGGATCGAGATCATCTGCGTCGACGACGGAAGTCCCGACCGGTCGATCGACATCCTGAACCGCTATGCGGCGCAGGACGACCGCATCCGGGTCATTTCGCAGGAGAACCGCGGCCTGGGCGGCGCCCGCAACCGGGGATTCGACGCCGCGACGGGCGAATTCATCCTTTTCGTGGATTCCGACGACTGGATCGACCCGGCTTACTGCGAGCGGCTGTACGAGGCCGCCCGGGAGGCGGAGGCCGACATTGCCTGCGCCTCGATGCTGAAGATCAGACCCTCCTATTCGAAATGGACGATTCATTATACGGAGCGGCAGGTGGCTGCCGAAGCGCAGGAGAAATTTCGCCTCTGCCGCTGCCCGCCCGATTTCTATGTGATGAACAAGCTCCTGCGGCGCGAGATGCTGTTGCGGCTGGGACTGCGCTTTCGCGAACGGGTCTGTTACGAGGATGTGGAATATACGATGCGCCTGCTGGGCGAAGGGGGTGTTCTGGTGACGGTTCCCGATGTCGTTTACCGCTATGTGGTCAACGGGGCGTCGATTACCAAGAGCCGCCAGACGCCGAAAAAGCAGCAGGACAAATATCTGGCCCACAAAGCCTTCGTGGCCTACGCCGACGCCCGCGGAATACGTCTCGACGCGAGGTTCCGGCGCATTACCCGCCGTTCGTTCGGCCGCTGGGGACTTACGTGGCTGAAAATCAAGGAGTGCGGCGACCGGGAGACCTACCGGTTGTTCGATCTGATTCCGGTGTGGCGGAAACGTGTAACCGATAAACAAGCATGCGATGGACATTGATCTGGTATACCTTTGGGTCGATGGGAACGACCCTGTGTGGCTGACGAAGAAAAATGAATTTCTGCCGGCCGACAGGCAGGTGGACCCCCAGGTGGCGGGGGAGTGCCGCTACGTCGAGAACGACGAACTGCGTTATTCCCTGCGTTCGGTGGAGAAATTTGCGCCGTGGATACGCCGCGTCTATATTGTGACCGACGACCAGACGCCTGCGTGGCTCGATACGTCGAATCCGCGCATAAGGGTGGTTTCCCACCGGGAGATCATGCCTGCGGAGATTCTTCCCGTCTTCAATTCGTGCACCATCGAGCTGTTTCTGCCCCGGATTCCTGGTCTGGCCGAGCATTTCCTCTATGCCAACGACGACATGTTTTTCAGCCGTCCCGTCGATCCCGGGTTTTTCTTCGACTGGCAGGGCCGCCCCATCGTGCGGCTTAAGGTCCAGTCGCTGAAGAAGCACGACGACGACATCTATTGCCATACGATCCTCCGCATGCAGGATCTCGTGCGGGCGCGTTACGGTAGGTGCTCGTCGCTGGCTCCCCACCACAATGTCGACGCTTACCGCCGCAGCGATTTTCTCGAATGCTGCGAGACCTTCCGGGCCGAACTGGAGCATACGAAGCACGCCCGGTTCCGTTCGCGCGACGACTGGCAGCGTGCCCTGGTGCTCTACGATGCGTTGGCGCGCGGACGCGCCTCGTTGCGCAAGGTGACCCGCTTCAACAAACTGCGCAACCCCTTGCGGCTGCTTCGTGCGGCTTTCGGCGCGGGTTGCGGCAGCGATTCGCGTTGCATCCCGGCTTATCTGCCTAATCTTGAGTCTATTATGGAGAAATATGATCCGTCGTTGTTCTGCCTGAACGACGACGTGCGTATGACCGACGAAGACCGTATCCGGGTCCGGACGTTTCTCGACACCCGTTTCCCCGAAAAGTCATCGTTCGAAAAGTAGCGCGCGGCGAATTCGCTGCGACCGGGTCAGCCGCCGATGACGATGGCCGACCCTCTGCCGGTCTCGTAGGATATTTTCGGGGTAAGATGCCGGTCGAGCCCCTTCTCGCAGCGGGTCCGGTGGCAGCGGATGCTGTCTTTGTAACGCTGCTCGTTGCTGTTGCAGCCCGAACGTTCCGCCTGGTTGTGATGGAGGTGGAAAGCAACGCCCCGGAATTTCATGCAACGCTGATGTATCTCGCTGTTGTTGAGTCGTATGCATAATTCGGCGTCCTCGAATCCCCAGCCCTTGAAATCTTCGTCGTAGCCGTTTACGCGAATCAGGTCGTTGCGCCAGAATGCCATATTGCACCCACGGGGAGCGCGGGTCGGGCCGAACGTATGGTAGAGTATCGACATGATCGGGATTCGTACGACATTGTTGCTGCTGCGGATGCCTTTCATCAGCGGGGACAGCGATGTGATCTCCCCGCTGAGCACCTTGCGGGTCAGCAGTTCGGTGATGATGCCCCGGGAGCCGGTGACGAAGCATCCTTCCCGGGCGAAAAGCATGTGGTCCTGAATGAAATTCCGTTGCAGGATCAGGTCGCCGTCGATCTGGATAATGTATTTTCCTTTGCTGGCGGCAATGGCTTTGTTGCGGATGGCCGCTAGGCGGAAACCGTTATCCTCGTGCCAGATATGGTGCACGGGAACCGGCGAGATGTTCTCGAAGTGCTTTACGACATCGCGGGTGCTCATGCCCGATCCGTCGTCCGCAATCAGGATTTCGGAGGGCATGACGGTCTGTTGCATCACGCTGTCGAGGCAAAGGTAAAGCGCCCGAGGCCAGTTGTAAGTGGAAATGATCAACGATACTGTCATCGTACTGTAAAACTATTGGTTAGGTTAGGAGTTCGAGGATGGGCAATAGCGAGTGTGCAAAATCTCTGCCGGGGTGTTGCGCGGGGAGATTCTGGCCGAAAAGAAAATGACGTTGCTGAAATCATTTTGCAAAAGTAGCAATTTATCTGTTATGATCGTCATATCGCTCTTTTTATATATATAAATGCGCTTTTCGGCCGATACTGCATACCGGGTGGAAAAAAGTTTTTTAAGGTTTGGGTTGCGAGGGTGTTATGTGGTTGATTTACATGGGCGTATGAATTCTTGCCGGCTGGTGATATTAAAAAAACTCAAAAAAATTGAAAATTATTTTAATAAAAGCTTGCGCGGATGGTTTTTTCGCCTTATCTTTGCAGCGAAGTTTTAAGGTTCATTTAGGTTAGTAGTTTTAGGTTGGTGAGGAAACTGGGAAAGACGGACTGCGGTCCGGTTCCAGGTTTCCTTTTTTTTTGCGTCTTTTCGGAAGGCGCTTTTTTTATGCCCGCTTCCGGGCGCCTCTCTTTTCGTGCGTCCGGAATTTTCCGGACCTCCGTTTCGGTCTTCCTGGGTTTTGCCCGTTTTTTCGTTCAACCCGATTGGCCGGTTCCATTTTCCGGAAAATTCCGTCGATCGGGGTTTTCAGGCCGTGGCGCCGCGTTGAATGCGTTTAGGATTAAACACTTGCGAGAGTAGCTACTTAATCGGGTAAGTAGCTTTATCGGGAGATCAATGTTACCAAATTGTTAAATATATTTAATATATTCGTAAAATATTTGCGTAATTGAAAAATCCCCCTTATCTTTGCAGTGAAGTTTTAAGGTTCATTTAGGTTAGTAGTTTTAGGTTGGTTGAGGAAATCGGCAGGTTGTAACGGGTTGTCCGTTGCTAAGACCAGAGGGGCGGTACTCGCTCCGCGGTCGAATACCTCCGATTGAACCTCATTTTCGGAGGGGGTGGTTCCCCGTCGAAAAAGAAGGTCCTAGTCGTGAGACTCGGACCTTTTTTCTTTTCCTTGCAGGGCCTGACCGTCAGAGTCCGGCCAGCTGTTCGCGGCTCACGCTCACCTCGACGCTCCCGAGCGCGTAACATCCGATGTCGTAGGGATTGTAGTAGAACGTGATGCCTTCGGGCGTGACGAGGAAATTCTCCGTTACACCGATGTATTCCGGGAAAAAACCCTTCGTTTCCAGCTCTTCGTCGCTCCGGACCCCGTATTGTTCGTATATATCTTCGCGGATCAGCCGGTTGAGCCGCTCCAGCTGCGTTTCGGTGAACAGGTCGGCCGTCGTGATTTCGTAACCGCCCGCCAGCGAATAGTTGTAACATTCCGTGCCGTAGATGCCGTGCGCTCCGCCCGTGTAACTTGCCCGCGTGATCACGTAGCAAAGGAGCGTGTCGACGACCGATCCTTCGGATTCGACGGAGATTTCGCCTTCCCATGCCGGACGGACGGTGCTTTCCGGTGTATTCCCGGGAGGCGTCATGTCGCTGGTAACCTGACGGATCGCGGCCGAAGCCGCCTCTTCGGGCGTCCCTTCGAAATTCTCCAGGTCGAAAAAACGGTCGATGTTCATTCGTTCGATCGCTGCGAGGGCGGGGGAGTTCTGGGCGTTGGCGATCGAAGCGAAGCGATATTCGAAATCGCAGGAGAAGCCGTTCCCGCTGATCAGCGAGTCGGTGCTTACGACGGTGAACTGCGGCCGGACAGGGCGTTTCGTGCAGGACCCGGCCGTCAGAGCGGCGGCGGCCAGGAGGGCGAGGATGGGGAATTTCATGGCGATACGTTTTTATGTCTATCTGTAAAGATAGCTCAAAAAGCATTTGCGACGCCCAAAAACGAAAAAAATCACAGATTTTGCCGGAAAATTTTGGAGTTTCGAAAGAAGGCGTTATCTTTGCACCACAAAACCAAACCGGTGGATTCATCTAAGGGTTAGGATACATGCCTCTCACGCATGACATAGGGGTTCGAATCCCCTATCCACTACCAAACCGACGGCTGCACGCAAGTGCAGCCGTTTTTTTTGTTTCGGATTTCCGTCCCCTCTCCGGCTGTTTTAACCCCTGTCGCCTTTTCCTCCGATCTGTTCCCCTCTGCGCGCCGATTCTGTTCGTTATTGAAAAAGGCCTGTTGGTGATGATTGTCCCGGGGTTCGTTGAATTAATTTGCCGCCGTCGCGCCGGTCCTCTATTTTTGCTTCAAAATTGCAAATAGAGTTTTTATTTTAATAGTATAATTATGAAAAAATTAGTGTCTATGACCATGGCTATGGCCATGATGGCTGCCCTTTTCGTGGCGTGCGGGGATGACGGTACGGACGATGAGACGCCCCCCCCCGCTGTTCCGACTATTGCATTGGACGGCGGTGACATCGACCAGCCGCAGGAGATCACGAATCCGATGTCGGTCAAGATATCGGTAACGGCTCCCGGAGCGATTGCAGGCTTCACGGTTACGATCGACTCGCCGGCTCTGACGGCCGAAATGCTCGCAAAGGTAGGTTTGGCTACCGAGCTGAATCTCGTGAATCCCGGCAGCATGGCCGAGGCGCTCGGCGCGCTCGGGTTCCCTTCGGGGGAGGCGGTTTCGGGCAAAACGGCCCTGACGTTCGATATTTCGGCGCTTGTCCCGATGATCGCGCAGATTTACAATGAAACCTCGGATCACAAATTCATTCTGAAAGTGACCGATGCGAAGGGTAAGAGCACGACCAAAACCCTGACCTGCCACCTGACGGGCAAGGTGGCTCTGGCCTATAACAACGATGCCGATCTGTGGGCCAATACCGCGACCGTTACGGCTGCGAATGTTCCCGATGGCGGCAGCGTGCAGTATCGCGTAAAGGGCGCCGCCGACTGGACCGACGCCGTGCTCGTCGAAGGTTCGAAATACCGCCTCGCTCCGGTTTACGAAACGTCGAAAAATGCGGCGGGACTCGATGTTCATACGATTAAGGCCGGTACGGGCGTTTTTGCCGCCACGACCTACGAAGTTCGTATCGCAAAAGACGGGCAGGCCGTCGACAGCAAGGAGTTCGCCACGGCGGTCGGGGAGTAAGATTCCCAACGGCGACATGTCGGGCTGGTCGAAGCGTATCTGGATTGATGGAAGCAACAACGAATTCCCGATCACGTATCCCAATCCCGAAGGCATGAAGGTCTGGGACAGCGGCAATAATGCATTCCTCGAGCAGAATAACGGAGAAGAGACGCTCTTTACGCCGCTCTGCCGTCAGGATGAGACGGAGCCGGGGACGGCCCGTTTGCAGGCCCGTATGGTCTTTGGCTTTGTTTTCGCTCCGGGAAATATGTTCACCGGCGATTTCGATTATTCGGGCTTCTCCGGGACGGTCAATTTCGGTAAGCCTTACGCCTGGACGGCCCGTCCGCGTGCTCTGAAAGTGCGTTACAAGGCGCAGATCGGCAAGATCGACAAGGTGGGTTCGTACGACCCCGACGGAGCGTCCTATCAGGATAAGCAGGATTGTGCGCGTATTTTCGTGGCCGTCGTTAACTGGAAGGCACAGCACGGCGTGACCTCGGGTATGACGGCGCCCACGGGTATGTGGGACCCTGCTACGGCGAAAAGCCTCGACGAAGGGGCGATTCTCGGCTATGGCGATCTGGTCATTACGCAGACTGCAACCGGCTGGATCGAGGCGACGCTCCCGTTCAACTGGTATGCAAAAGATGCTGCCAATCCCGCTTCGGCTCCGTTCTCGCTGGTGATTTCGTGCGCTACGAGCATGCGCGGCGACTACCTGACGGGTTGTTCGACCAATACGATGCAAGTCGACGATTTCGAGTGGGCCTATTGATTGGAAACCATGTGCCCGGACCGAAGCCCGCAGGGAGCGGGACGGTGAGTAGGTAGGGTATTCGGACCGGGTTCTTCCTTTCTTTGTCCTGCTCCCGAAAAAATGCGACGGCTGCCTTATCGAAAGGCGGCCGTCGCGGCGTTGGTTAGTTAAGGTATTAAAGGTTGGTGGGGTTTTATTTCTCGAATTTCGCCTTGAATTTGTCCAGCTGGCGTTTCAAGGCGTCGATGGCTTCGTCGACCGACTCCTCGAAGGCTTTCGACTGGTGGCAGGCCACCAGGTCTTCGCCGGGCATGTGCAGCGTGATGGTTGCGAATTTATTTCCTTTTTCGTGGTCCTTATCGAGTTTGAGAATGACCTCGGCTCCGGTCGAGCGCTCCGCAAAGCGGTCCAACTTCGCCATTTTGGCATTCACGAATTCGACGAGCCGTTTGTCGGCGTCGAATTTCACGGATTGAATCTGTACGTTCATAGCCTTACAGTTTATAAAAGTTAATCATTTGCCTCCCTTTTCGCGGGGATGGGCCTTCGCGTAAATCTCCCGGAGCCCGGCGATGCTGTTGTGCGTGTAGACCTGTGTGGCCTGCAACGAGGCGTGCCCGAGGAGTTCCTGTATTTCACGCATATCGGCGCCGCCGTTCAGAAGGTGGGTGGCGAATGTGTGCCGCAGCACATGGGGGCTTTTCTTGCCCTGTACGCCCGCCCTGTCCAGTTCTTCCTGCACCGTTCGGTACACCGCCGTCCGGGATATGCGTTTTCCTTTGTGTGTTAAAAATAGTGCTTTTTCCGATGAAATGCAAATATTTTGCCTCTCAATTAACCCGATGTAATGTAAAATCTTTTCGCGCACGAATTCGAGCATCGGGACTATCCGCTCCTTGTCTCCCTTGCCCCGGATGCGCAGCGACGAGAAGTCCGCGGAGAAATCGTCGCGGTCGATGCCGACCAGTTCCGCCAGGCGCAGGCCGCAGGTGTAGAGGAGAAGTATGATCAGCGAATTGCGCTCGCGGACGAAGTCCTCGCTGTCGCATTCGCATTCGCTGACGATGCCGTTCATGCGGCTTTCGGGGACGAAGGCCGGCAGCCGCTGCGAAGTCCGCAGCGAGGGGATCGGATGCACGACGTCGCGGCCGACGGCTCCCGTGCGGAGCAGCCAGCGGAACAGCGCACGCAGCGACGAAATCTCGCGGTTCATCGAGGCGGCGCTCACGCGGCCCGTTTCGGTGCGGTAGAGAATCCATTCGCGGATGTCGTCCGTGGTGATCCGCTGCGGTTCGAACCGTGCGTCGTCGACTCCCAGCCACGCGAGGAACTGCTCCACGTCGTGGCGGTAGTTGCGGACCGTGAGCGGCGAGTAGCGGCGTTCGGCTTCGAGGTATCGGACGAAATCGGCGATCATACGTGAGCAAAGGTACATAAAAGCCGGATACGGTGCAAAACCGGATCGTATTCGGCGCAGCAAGGACGAGCGCGCACTGAAAAGTGTCGTCACGGCTCCAAAGATAGGGAAAAACCTTTACCTTTGTCCCAAAATGGAAGCGATATGAAACAGAGCTGGAAACCGGGGACGGTGCTTTATCCGCTGCCGGCGGTGCTGGTGAGCTGCGGCGCGGCGCCCGAGGAGTATAACATGCTGACCGTGGCGTGGACCGGAACGGTCTGCTCCGACCCGCCGATGTGCTTTATCTCGGTGCGTCCCGAACGCCATTCCCACGCGATTATCAGCCGTACGGGCGAGTTCGTCATCAACCTCACGACGCGCCGTCTGGCGCGCGCCGCAGACTGGTGCGGGGTGCGCTCGGGCCGGGACTTCGACAAATTCCGCGAGATGGGCCTGACGGCCGTGCCGTCGGAAAAGGTCGCCGCACCCCTGATTGCCGAATCACCCGTCAACATCGAATGCCGTGTCCGGCAGGTGCTGCCGCTCGGGACGCACGACATGTTCCTGGCCGAGGTGGTCGGCGTTCAGGCCGACGAGGCCTACATAGATCCGGCGACGGGGCGGTTCTGCCTTGAACGGGCCGATCCGATCGTCTACTCCCACGGCGAGTATTTCGCGCTGGGCGAGGCGTTGGGTCATTTCGGCTGGTCGGTGCGCAAAAAGAAAAAGGCGCCGAAGAGACGCTGATATTTCCGATTCGCTCTGTTTCGGGGTCGTAACGACGCTTTTTCCGGCCGGAAAGTTCTGCGGAACCATTTGCAATCCCGTGTTGCACCCGTTCTATTTTCTCCTATCTTTGTTCCATGAAAACAAGCCCGATAAGATACGCGCTGTTCGCCGCTTCGGCGATCCTGCTGCTGGCGGGATGCGTCAAGATGCCGAAACCGGGGACGCAGAATCCCGAGGAGCCGGACAATCCCGATTCCCCCCCCCGACGGAATACCTCTATCCCTTCGGCGATGAACCCGGGCAGATAACGGCCGAGATCGCGCTGTCGTTCGGGCCGGGGACCGATCTTTCGGCGGCGCGCATCGAAATTCCTCCCCTGAAATACAACAAGTCGCTGCTGCTGCTCCTGACGCAGGACGACTGCAAGCAGGCGGCTTTCTCGACCACGTGGGCCGCGATCAACGGACGTCCCCTTTCGGATACTTATTTCTACAATGCGCCGCATCTGCGCGGCGGGGATATGCCGCCCGATACCTACTCTTTCGGCAAGGCGCTGGGCTCGACCGACGGGACGGGACGCGAAGTGCGCTTCTCCTTTACCACCGCCATTTCCCCCGAGTGGGACTATATGGATGACAAGGCTGTGGTGCGGCCGGGCTTTACGGAGAATTATTACCGCTTTTTCATGCGGGCGGGGTTGATGTGGGACGATGTGATCGAGATGCTCAACTACGGGGTCGGAATCGCCTTCCACGATGTGAACACGCTGTCGGTCGATGTGCCCGACTCGATCCGTGCGCACTTCGTCTCCTCGCAGCGGATCGTCCTCGACCGCCTCGCGGGACGCGGCTGCAAGATGCTGATCGAACCCAACGGCAACAAGGCTTATGTCGCGGCGGCGGAGGGCTACGATCCGATCCAGACGATTTTCCTGCAGTCGGGCGGTGAGAAGCTCCGGCCTTTTGCCGTGAACGGCGATCTGCTGCGAACGCGCATCGAGCGGGGACTGTGGCTGCCGGCGGCGATTCCGGCGGTGATCGAGGCGCAGATGGCCCGACCCGTGGAGGAGCGCGAAGCGGTGAATATCGGCGTGCACGGCACCGACCGTTTCTGGTCCGAGATGCTGCTGTGGCTCAACAACACCTACGGCCGGGATGGCGAGGATTGCCTGTGGATGCCTGCGGCCGAGGAGTATTTCGAATACAACTATCTGCGACACCATGCCGTCGTAAACGCGCGGGTGACGGAAAACACGCTCACGCTGACGGTCGAGATGCCCGGCGGACTCTATTTCTATTATCCTTCGCTGACGATCAATCTTCTGGGCGTCGATCCCGGAGCCTGCACGGCGGTCGGCGGCGGTGAGACGGTCACGGGGCTTTCGTGGGGCCGGGGCCGGACGGCGGATGACGGGGCGGAGGCGTTGATGGTCAATTTCGATTGCCGGCATGCCCTGGTCGCGCACGCCGAACATTTCGTGGCGGTTTACGAGGCCGACCCTTCGGCGGCGAACCGGGCCGACGCCCGCTATTTCGTGGCCATGCTCAAGGACTCCGACTGCAAGGAGAGACTTCTCAAACGGATAAAATAGACGCGGAAAAATAACGAAAAGGAGGCGAACGGAAAACGATTCACCTCCTTTTTTCGTCATTAATGCGGCGGTTTCGCGAATAATCGCTATCTTGCGTAGCGTAAAATCCGGCCTCCCGCCTGCGTGGGGACCGAAGCCTTTGCCGACGAGGCGATCAACCGGAAATGGGATGAAGAAACTGCTTTTCGTGTTTGCGGGACTGGCCTTCGCACTGACGGCCGCCGCACAGGAATTCCGAATTACGCACGGGCCTTACCTGTGCGACATGTCGCAGGACGGAGTGACGGTGGTCTGGACCACCAGCAGGCCCGCGCTTTCGTGGGTCGAAGCGTCGCCCGCCGACAGCCTTGCGCCCGCACCGCCGCAGCCGCGCCATTACCAGACCGTCGCCGGCCGCAAGCTGGCCGGCAGGACGCTGCACGCCGTTCGTGTCCGGGGGCTGCAACCCGGGACCGACTACCGTTACCGGATCTTTTCGCAGGAGGTTCTGTCGTGGCCCGACGTCAACAACGTCACCTATGGAAAGACTGTCGGCGCCGATGCGTCGCGGCGCCGGGCCTACGGGTTCCGCACCTTTCCGGCTGCGGGTTCCGGATGCTCGTTCCTCGTGCTGAACGACATCCACGGCAAGGCCGACGTCCTGACCCGGCTCTGCAAACGCGTGGACTTTTCCGAACTGGGATTCGTGGCTTTCAACGGCGACATGTCGAGCAGCGTCGAGAGCGGGGAGCAGCTTTTCAAGGACTACCTCGACGCTTCGGCCGCGCTTTTCGCCGCCGGGACGCCGATTCTCTTCACCCGCGGCAACCACGAGACGCGCGGCGTCTTCGCCGACAGCCTCGGGGATTATTTTCCCGGGCGGGACGGGCGGTTCTACGGCATTTATCGCTACGGCGACGTCTGCATCCTGCTGCTCGACTGCGGCGAGGACAAGCCCGACGACCATGCGGAGTACAACGGGCTGGCCGATTACGACGCCTACCGCGCCGAGGAGTGCGCGTGGCTGAAAAAGGCCGTGCGCTCGGAGGAGTTCCTCACGGCGTCGGCGCGCATCGTCCTGCTCCATATCCCGCCTGCGGCCGGGGCCTGGCACGGGAGCGTCCACCTGAACGAACTCTTCGTGCCGGTGCTCAACGAGGCCGGGATCGACCTGATGCTCTGCGGCCACGACCACCGTTATTCGTTCCATCCCGCCGGGGAACGGGACGCGAAGTTCCCGATCGTGGTCAACGACAACCGAAGCTGCGTGCGCTGCGATGTCGCCGACAGCCTGATCCGCGTACGGATCGCCGGTCCCCGCGACAAGACGGTCCATACGCACGAATTTCCGCTGAAACCACAATTTCAACCATAACCTGAATCAATATGAAGAGACTCTTTTTTTCGCTGTGCGCCGTCGGTCTGTCGTGCGCGGCCTTCGGGGCGGGACCCGAGGTCAACATCGTTCCCAAACCCCTCTCGGTGACACCCGGCGCGGGGACGTTCACCGTAACCGCGTCGACCGTGATCGGCGTCGGCAAGAATGCCGAACTGCGCCGCTCGGCCCGGATTTTCGCCGGGGAGGTCGCGCCTGTCGTCGGAGGGGTGATGAAAACCGCCGCCGAGGGCGACGTCCGTCTGGCGGTGGACGGCTCGCTGGAGGCCGAGGCCTATACGCTCGCCGTGACTCCTTCGGGCGTCGAGGTGCGCGGCGGAACGCCGCAGGGCGTCTTCCACGGCCTGCAAAGCCTGCGCCAGCTGGTCATCGACGGCGAAGGCGTCGTGCCCGCCGTGACGGTCAGCGACAAACCCTATTTCGCCCACCGCGGGGGCATGCTCGATCCCTGCCGTCATTTCTGGACGGTGGACGAGGTCAAGGAGTATATCGACATCCTCGCCATACACAAGCTCAACAAGTTCCACTGGCACCTGACCGACGATCAGGGCTGGCGTATCGAGATCAAAAAATACCCCGAGCTGACGCGCGTGGGATCGGTGCGCGGGGAGACGCTCATCGGCCACCATCACACCTCGAGCGAGTATGACAAGACGCCTCACGGCGGCTATTACACGCAGAAGCAGATCCGCGAGATCGTGAAATACGCCGCCGACCGCTATGTCACGGTGATTCCCGAAATCGAACTTCCGGGGCATGCCGTCGCGGCGCTCACCTCCTATCCGTGGCTGGGCTGCAAGGGCGAGGGCTACGAGGTGCGCCGACGCTGGGGCATCAGCAAAGAGGTCTTCTGCCCGGGCAAGGAGACGACGTTCGAGTTCCTGCAGAACGTCTTCGCCGAGGTGCTCGAACTCTTTCCCTCGGAGTTCATCCACATCGGTGGCGACGAGTGTCCGAAGGACAGCTGGAAACAGTGCCCGCTGTGTCAGGAGCGCATCCGGACCGAGGGGCTGAAGGACGAGTTCGAGCTTCAGAGCTACACGGTGCGCCGCATGGAGAAGTGGCTCCGCGAGCACGGCCGGAAGATCATCGGCTGGGACGAGATTCTCGAAGGCGGCGTTTCGCCCACGGCGACCGTCATGTCGTGGCGCGGCTCGAAGGGCGGCATTGCGGCGGCCAAGGCCGGCAACCACGTCATCATGGCGCCCAATGTCCATTGCTACCTGGACTACTACCAGACCAAGACCCCGACGAAGGAGCCGATGGCCATCGGCGGCTATGTCCCGATGCGCAAGGTCTACGAACTGGACCCCTACGACCAGCTTACGCCCAGGGAGCGTGCCTACATCCTCGGCGTGCAGGGCAACCTGTGGACCGAGTATATCGCCACGTTCCCGCACCTGAAGCACATGCTGCTGCCGCGTCTGGCCGCCATCGCCGAGGTGGGCTGGTCCTACGACCGCAAGGATTTCGACGACTTCAAACACCGCATGAACTCCCTGCGCAAGTGCTACGATGCCGCAGGGCTGAACTACGCCACCTATTTCTTCGAAGGCAAGGACGAATAGCCGTCCGGTCCGTAAAAACATCCCCGTAATGCGCATG
>ENA-UOOA01004638-UOOA01004638.1-human-gut-metagenome-genome-assembly--contig:-P61old-NODE-4638-length-15371-cov-9.588535_pt1 | contig 15371 bp, 12 predicted proteins | sample MGYA00242467_ERZ724014 | MGnify/ENA metagenome assembly ERZ724014
GGGGGCTAGCGCCACAGGGCGGGCCATGGCCGTGGCCTCCAGCACCGGGTTGGCGCGGGCCACGTCGGGGTGGGTGGCGATCTGGGCAAACAGGTCTTCGCCCAACGTGCCTTGCATGGGGCGCACTTCCAGGTCGGGCTGGCCGTTGACGGCGCGCACGGCCTGCGAGAACTCGTCCAGCGCCGATGCGTTGATGACATGCACGGCAAACGCCAGCGCCACGCCCAGCATGACGGCGGCCACGGCGGCGGCGCTGCGCCAGGGGTGGTGGCGCAGGTCTTGCCACGAGAAGGTGCGAAGCAGTGCGAGCATGGGGGCATTGTGCAGGCCGGTCTGCGCGGGGCGGTGGCTGGGGCTTTTTGAGGCACATCAACCCGCGCATGTTGGCCCGGCGGGGGCTCTTGAAATGGCAGAACGCGGGCCGTAAATTGGAAGGGAAGGTGGTGGAGGTTTCTGCCTCTGGCTGCCTGCAGGTCTGGTGCCAGCCGTGCGCCAGAGATGTTGAATTCCACACAACTTTCAAGGAGCATCACCATGAGTTCTCTGATTCCCCGTGGCGGCAGCTTGCTGGACGAATTCTTCAAGGACGTAGCCCCCGGCTTTTATGTGCGCCCCCTGCATGGCGACGGCCTGCCCTCGCCTGCACAGATCAAAGTGGATGTGAAAGAGTCAGACGGCGGCTACACCGTGCACGCCGAGGTGCCCGGTGTGGCCAAGGAAGACATCCATGTCTCGCTCGAAGGCAATGTGGTGAGCCTGCGCGCCGAGGTGCGCCAGCACGACCAGCAAACAGACGGCGAAAAGGTGCTGCGCTCAGAGCGCTACTTTGGCCAGGTGGCCCGCAGCTTTGCGCTGCCCGCCGATGTGGACGCCAGCCAAGCCAAGGCCAAATACGACAACGGCGTGCTGACGCTGACCTTGCCCAAGAAGCAGGCCAGCAACGCGCAGCGCCTGCACATCGAGTAACCGAGGGCTTCAGCCCACCATGCCGCTGGCCGTCAGGCGCAGCACGCGGTCGGCCCGCGCAGCGGCAGCGTCAGAGTGGGTGACCAGCACCAGCGAGGCGCCTTGCTCGCGCGTCTGGGCGAGCAGCAAGTCCATGACCAGCGCGGCGGTGGTGGGGTCGAGGTTGCCCGTGGGCTCGTCGGCCAGCAGCAGGCCGGGGCGGTGCACCAGGGCGCGGGCGATGGCCACGCGCTGCAGTTGCCCGCCACTGAGCTGTTGCGGCAGCCGGCTGCCCAGCGCGCCCAGGCCCACGGCATCGAGCATGGCTTGCACACGGGTGGGGTCTGTCTGACCCAGCAGCATCAGCGGCAGGGCCACGTTCTGCGCCACGTCCAGGTGCGGCAGTACGTGAAAGGCCTGGAACACAAACCCCACATGGGCGCGGCGCCACAAGGCGCGGGCGGTGTCGTCCAAATCGGCCAGCCGGGTGGCGGTGCCATTGGCGGCGGTGTAAGTGATGTCGCCTTCGTCCCACTGGTCCAGCCCCGCCAGGCAGTTGAGCAGGGTGGATTTGCCCACCCCCGAGTCGCCCACGATGGCCACGAACTCGCCGGGCTGCACGGCGAAGTGGACCTGGGCAAACACGGGCGTGCCGCCGTAGTGCTTGCCCAGGTGCTGGACGGTAAGCGTGCTGTGGGTGGGCATGGGTGACAGGTCAGGCAGTGGCGGCGGCGTTGCGCTCTGCCTGGTCCAGCCGAAGCAGCACGGCTTGCACCAGTTCGGCCACGGCGGTGGGGTGGTCGCAGGCAATGGCGTGGCGTTCGGGCATGCTGCGCAGCCATGTCACCTGGCGCTTGGCCAGCTGGCGCGTGGCGACGATGCCGCGCTCGCGGAAGTGGGCGATGTTCAGCGGCGCATCGGGCCCCTTGCGGGCCTGGTAGTCCAGCTCTTCCCACGCCTGGCGGTAACCCACGCAGCGCATGGATGGCAGGTCGGCATGCAGGTCGCCGCGTGCACGCAGGGCGCGCACTTCGTCCATGAAGCCTGCCGCCAGCATGGCGTCAAACCTCTGGGCAATGCGTTCGTGCAGCCAGGCACGGTTGTTTGGTTCTAAGGAAAAAAGGGCTGTAGCGCTTGCTGCGCTTGCGCTGGATGCTCCTTTTTTTGTAGTGTGAAAGCTCGACAGCGGCTGGCCTGACACATGCCACACCTCCAGTGCGCGCTGAATGCGCTGGCTGTCGCCCGGTGCCAGGCGGGCGGCGGTGGTGGGGTCTACCTTGGCCAGCTCGGCGTGCATGCCGGGCCAGCCAATGGCCTGGGCCTGGGCTTCGAGCTGGGCGCGCACTTCGGGGTTGGCGGCGGGCATGTCGTCAATGCCGTCCAGCAGCGCCTTGAAGTACAGCATGGTGCCGCCCACCAGCAGGGGCAGGGCACCACGGGCGCGGATCTCGGCAATGAGGCGCGTGGCGTCTTGCACGAACTCTGCGGCGCTGTAGGCCTGCAGCGGGTCGCGGATGTCGATGAGGTGGTGGGGCACGGCGGCTCGCTCTGCCGCCGTGGGTTTGGCGGTGCCAATGTCCATGCCGCGGTACACCAGGGCCGAGTCCACGCTGATGATCTCCACCGGCATGCGCCGCCCCAGCACGGCGGCCAGGGCCAGCGCCCCGGCGGTTTTGCCCGAGGCGGTGGGGCCTGCCAGCGCAATGTTGGGCAGGTGTTCAGGCAGCATGTCGCGGTTCTCCAAATTTTTGTACCAAGGTCCAGGACGTGGCGCCCAGCACCACCGACCACAAGAGCACGCCCTGCACCAGGGGCCATACGGTGCCATTGAGGTGCGAGCCCACCCAGCCACCGGTGGCAAAGGCGGCAAGCATCATCACGAACCCATTCATGGCCGATGCCACCCCAGCCGCTTGCGGAAATGGTGCCACCGAGCCTGTTTGCCCGCAGGGCTGGTGAATGCCGTGCGCCACCATGAACAGGTAAAACGGTGCCAGCAGGGCCACCGGGTTTTGTGAGTCAGCCAACGCCACCAGGGCCAGGCCCGTGCCACCAGCCAGGCTCAGGGCCCCGGCAATGGCCACCGAGCGGCGCAGCCCCAGCCGCGCCAGCAGGTAGCGGCACACAAAGGTGCCGCAGAAGTAGGCCACGCTGGTGGACAGCATCACCCAGCCGTACTGCGTGCGGGTGAGCTGCAGCACTTCGATGAACACGAACGACGAGGCTGCGAGGAAGGTGAACAGACCGCCATAGGTGGCCGTGGTGAGCAGTGTGAAGGCCCAGAAGCTGGGGTGGCCCAGCACCAGGCGCCAGGTGCGCAGCAGTGTGCCGGGTTGCAGGGCCTGGGGGTTCTTGTGGGCAATGGTTTCGGGCATGCGCAGGGCCACCAGGGCCAGCGTGGCGGTGGCGTACACCGTCAGCGCCAGCAGGGCGGCGCGCCAGCCCAGCCACTGTGCCAGCAGGCCACCCACGGGGGCGCACAGGCAGGCCACGATGCCCAGCCCGGTAAGCGCCTTGGACATGGCACGCGCACCGGCCAGCGGGGTGTACAGGTCGCGCACGATGGCGCGTGCGCACATCACCACCGCGCCCATGGCTGCGCCTTGCAGCACACGCCACACGACCAGCAGGGCCATGCTGGGTGCCAGGGCGCTGCCCACCGATGCCGCCGCGTAAATGCCCAGGCCCGCCAGCAGCACAGGGCGGCGGCCAAAGCGGTCTGACAGCGGGCCCCACACCAGTTGCGAGCAGCCAAAGGCCAGCAGCAGGGCGCTGAGCGTGAGCTGCCCCGCGGCCACACTGGCGCCCAGGTCGCGCGTCAAGGCGGGCAGCGCGGGCAGGTACAAATCGGTGGTGACGGGCTGAATGCTCAGCAGCAGCGCCAGCACCACGATGGCCAGGCTGGCGGAGGGATGGGAAGGCGTTGGAAGCGCGGCGCCAGCAGTGGCGGAAGGTGCAGACATAACCGGCTGAGCGTACCAGATGGTGCCGGGCCGCAGCCCCGTGCGGCCTTGTGATTCGCGGTGTGAATTCAGCGCGTGGGCAGGCGGAACAGCGAGGCCATCGCCTGCCGGTATTGGCCCTGGCCGATGGCGTTTGTGTTGTGGTGCGAGCCGCCTTCCACCAGCACGAATTGCTTGGGTTCCTGGGCGGCCTCGTACAGCTTGCGGCCCAGCGCGGGCTGGATCAGGCGGTCTTCGCTGCCGTGCACCACCAAGAGGGGCGAGCCAATCTCGCCCACCTTGCGCACCGACTCAAAGCGCTGCGTGATCAGCGGCGACACGGGCAGCCAACCCCAGCGGAAGGTGCTCACCACGTCGGGAATGCTGGTGAACGTGCCTTCCACCATCGTGCCCTGTTCGTCCTGCACCTGGCGCGCCAGTTCGATGGCAATGGCGCCGCCCAGCGAGTGGCCGAAGATGTAGCGGGGGCGGTTGGGGTACTGGGCGGCCAGCCATTGCCAAGCGGCGCGCGCATCCTCGGCGGAAGACGCTTCAGACGGCAGCCCGGCGCTGCTTTTACCAAAGCCCCGGTAGTCAATTGCCAGCACCGAAAAGCCCAGCTCGTGCATGCGCCGAATGCGGCCGGACGAGCCCGCCACGTTCCAGCGCGCGCCATGCAGGTACAGCAGCACGGGCGCATCAGCCTGCGGCTGCGGCAGCCACAGGCCATGCAGTTGCTCGGGCCTGCCGTCGGCCTGCGTCGGCAATTCAATCCACACATCCTGCATACCTTCGGTGGACTGCGCGCCGCCCCAGCTGCGGTCGCTGGGCTGAAAAATCCATTCGCGCTGTTTGGCGTCAAGCGTGGCGCAGCCCACGCTCACGGCCGCTACCAGGGCCAGCGAGAGAACAAGAGGGGTTCTTTTCATCCTCGGGGTGACTCGCGCATCACCACAAAGTTCGCCATCCGTGAACTGCACGGTGAAGGGGCGAGGCGTGGCGTTGACCGCATGCCCACCCGCAGCCTGGTAGCGCCGGGTGGGTTCCTCGTCAGAGGTCAGCACAATGGGCGGCATGAGCTGAATGCTCTTGATGGCCGAGAAAGGCAGCGTGATGGCGGCAGCCCCTTCGTGCGGCATCAGTACGGTCAGCTGTGCCTGAAGGTCAAACCGCTCCAGTGCACCGTGGCGGGTTTCGTTCGTGGTGGTGAAGACGATGGCCGCTGCCCCCGCCAGGGTGTCTTCCCCTGCGGCATCCCTAAAAAACGGCGGAAACGGCCAGTGCTGCATCCGCGCGCTTGCCGTCAAGCCAACCGTGCAGCCGACTGGATGGGCGAGGACGTGTCGATGGACAGATCGCCAGCGTCCTGCGTCGAAACCCCCGCTGCCAGTCGCACGCGCAGTGCCAGGTCGGTACGCGAATCGGCGTTGTGCAGCGCTTCCTCCAGCGAAATCCGGTCTTCGGTGTAGAGCTGGTACAGCGCCTGGTCAAAGGTGCACATGCCAATCTCGGTGCTGCGTGCCATCGCTTCTTTGATGCCCGAGAACTCGCCTTTGGTGATCAGGTCGGAGATGTAGGAAGAGTTGAGCATCACTTCCACCGCCGGCACCAGCTTTTGGTGCAGGCCGGGAATCAGCCGCTGCGACACCACGCCCGCCAGGTTGAGGCTCAGGTCCACCAGCAGCTGCCGGTGTGCTTCTTCGGGGAAGAAGTTGATCACCCGCTCCATCGCCTGGTTGGCATTGTTGGCGTGCAGTGTGGACAGGCACAGGTGCCCCGTTTCGGCGTAGGCAATTGCCTGCTTCATGGTGTTGCGGTCGCGGATCTCGCCGATCATGATCACGTCGGGCGCCTCGCGCAGGGCGTTTTTCAGGGCTTCTTCGTACGAATGGGTGTCAATGCCCACCTCGCGCTGGTCTACCACCGAGAGCTTGTGGGCGTGCAGAAACTCCAGCGGGTCTTCAATGGTGAGGATGTGGCCCGTGGCGTTTTCGTTGCGGTAGTTGAGCATGGACGCCAGCGTGGTCGATTTGCCCGAACCCGTGGCGCCCGTCACCAGCACCAGGCCGCGCTTGCGCATCACCAGCTTTTCCAGCACAGGCGGCAGGCCCAGGGCAGCCAGCGGCGGGATCTTGTTCTTGATGTAGCGAATCACCATGCCGGTCTCGCCGCGCTGCACGAACACGTTCACCCGGAAGCGCCCCAGGTTTTCGGCCGAGATCGAGAGGTTCATCTCCATCTTGGCTTCGAACTCGCTGATCTGGCGCTCATTCATCACCGAATAAGCCAGTTGCTTGACCTGGCCCGGGCGCAGCGCGGGCATTTTCAGCGGGTGGGTGATGCCCTCGATCTTCAAGTTGACGGGGGCTCCCACACTGAAGAACAGATCAGAGCCTGCCTTCTCGACCATGAGATTGAGGAAGCTGAAAATTTCCACGCGCGCATCTCCCACGCGCGCGTCTACGACTTGAGGAAAGGGGTTACCTTTGCTGACATGTCGTCCAGCGGGTGAGCATACTGGTATCGGTATATCCAACGCCACGCCCATGAAAAAAGGGGCCGAAGCCCCTTGGTGTTGACCGGCAGGCGCCACTCGGCGCCTTGTGCGGTACTTGGCGTCAGATCACTCCTTGGGCCAGCATGGCGTCGGCCACCTTCACGAAGCCCGCCACGTTGGCGCCGTCGATGTAGCTCACGCTGCCATCGGCGCGCTTGCCGTACTTCAGGCAGGCGGCGTGGATGCCCTGCATGATCTGCAGCAGACGGGCGTCCACTTCTTCGCGGGTCCAGCTCATGCGCATGGCGTTCTGGCTCATTTCCAGGCCGGAAGTGGCCACGCCACCGGCGTTGGATGCCTTGCCGGGGGCGTACAGCACGCCAGCGGCTTCGAATGCCTTGGCCGCTTCGATGGTCGAAGGCATGTTCGCGCCTTCGGCCACGCACAGCACGCCGTTCTTGATGAGCAGCTGGGCGTCGTTCTCGTCCAGCTCGTTCTGCGTGGCGCAGGGCAGGGCGATGTCCACGGGCACATGCCAGGGGCGCACACCCGCTTCAAACTTCACACCGGTGCGGGCAGCGTAGTCACTCACGCGGCCGTAGTGGTGGTTCTTCACGTCCATCAGGATGGCCAGCTTCTCTGGGGTGAAGCCGTCTTCATCAATGATGGTGCCGCTGGAGTCGGACACGGTGACGACCTTGGCGCCCAGTTCCATGGCCTTTTCGACGGCGTACTGGGCCACATTGCCCGAGCCGGACACCGACACGCGCATGCCCTTGAAGGACTTGCCGCGGGTCTTGAGCATTTCGTCGGCAAAGTACACCGTGCCGTAGCCCGTGGCTTCAGGGCGGATCAGCGAGCCGCCGAAGCTCAGGCCCTTGCCGGTGAACACGCTGGAAGCGTTGTTGGCCAGCTTCTTGTACATGCCGGCCATGTAGCCCACTTCGCGGCCACCCACGCCGATGTCGCCTGCAGGCACATCGGTGTCGGGGCCGACGTGGCGGTACAGCTCGGTCACGAAAGCCTGGCAAAAGCGCATGACTTCTGCGGGGCTCTTGCCCTTGGGGTCGAAGTCGGAGCCGCCCTTGCCGCCGCCCATGGGCAGCGTGGTCAGCGCGTTCTTGAAGGTTTGTTCAAAAGCCAGGAACTTCAGCACCGACAGGTTCACCGAGGGGTGGAAGCGCAGGCCGCCCTTGTAGGGGCCAATGGCCATGCTGTGCTGGATGCGATAGCCGCGGTTGACCTGCACGGTGCCGTCGTCGTCCGTCCAGGACACGCGGAACATCACCACGCGCTCGGGTTCGACCAGACGCTCCAGCAGGCCTTGCTCTGCGTAGCGGGGATTCTTCTCGATGAAAGGCCACAGGCTTTCCATCACTTCCGTGACAGCTTGCAGGAATTCAGGTTGACCGGGATTGCGAAGAGCCACCTGCGAAAGGAAGCTGCCAACGGAGTCGTATTTCATGGTTGAAGAGGCTTGTGGAGGTCAAAAAAAAGCAGCCGTTGCTTGCTGCAATGCGACATTATGTCAAAGTGTCATAAGGTCATGCTGAAAAAATGCACAGGCTTGGTGAATGAGTGGCCTTTTTGCATTGAATTGGTGCTCGAATGCACCGCTGTGGGGTGTGAATGGCGGCGGCCAGGGTAGGGTGCTTACCCCTATGCACCGTCATGGTGTTGTCACAGAATGCCCCCACAGTCGGCCGGTTCACTACACGCATACCAAGGGATGTCCTGCATAACTCCCTGCGGTCTGTGATAGCGCGGCCTCGGGCAGTCCACTGCGTTGCTTTTCTTGCCAATAGCCCGGCTATTGGCTGCAAAAAGATGCCTTGTGGCCCATCCCGATCCGCACTATCACCGACTCGCGAGGGTTATGCAGGACATCCCAAGAGGAGAAGCGCTCATGCACACATTCAGCATTCGTCCTGCGGCCCTGGCGCTGACGGCAGCCCTTGCGTTGGCAGCCTGCGGCGGCAGCGACAGCCCCAGCTACCCCACACTCAACGGCGACACCCCCTTGGTGATTGGCCACCGCGGCGCCAGCGGCTACCGGCCTGACCACACGCTGGAAAGCTACAAGCTCGCCATCGACATGGGTGCCGACTTCATCGAGCCCGACCTGGTGGCCACCAAGGACGGCGTGCTGGTGGCCCGCCACGAGCCCAACATCACCGGTACCACCGATGTGGCCACCCGCCCCGAATTCGCCAGCCGCAAGACCACCAAGAACGTGGACGGCGTGAACGAAGAAGGCTGGTTCGTCTCTGACTTCACCCTGGCCGAACTCAAGACCCTGCGCGCCGTGCAGCCCCTGTCGGACCGTGACCAGTCGTTCAACGGCAAGTTCCAGATCCCTACGTTTGAAGAAGTGCTGGACCTGGCCAAGGCCGAAGGCACCAAGGCCGGCCGCACCGTGGGTGTGTACCCCGAAACCAAGCACCCCACCTACCACGCCAAGCTGGGCCTGCCGCTGGAAGACCGCCTGCTGGCCGTGCTGGCCAAGTACGGTTACACCACCAAGGCGTCGCCGGTGATCGTGCAGTCGTTCGAGGTGTCCAACCTCAAGTACCTGCGCACCAAGACCCAGGTTCGCCTGGTGCAACTGGTGGATGCCAACGATGTGAATGCCGATGGCAGCATGGACCTCACGGCCCCCTACGACAAGCCCTATGACTTTGCCGTGGCCGGTGACTCGCGCACCTTTGCCAGCCTGCTGACCCCCGCAGGCCTGAAGGAAATCAAGACCTACGCCGATGGCATTGGCCCCTGGAAGCCGTACCTGATCCCTTCCAAGCAGGTGGATGCCAACAAGGACGGCAAGCCCGACGACCTGAACGGCGACGGCAAGATCGACGAGCGCGACCGCGTGATGATGCCCGCCACCTCGGTGGTGAAGGACGCCCACGCCGCAGGCCTGTTTGTGCATGCCTACACCTTCCGCAATGAAGCCAAGCGCCTGGCGTCGGACTTCAAGGGCGACCCCAAGGCCGAGTACAAGCTGTTCTTCAACCTGGGGGTGGACGGCGTGTTCAGCGACTTCACCGACACTGCCAAGGCTGCGCGCGACAACTGATCGCGCCAGCGCTGCCAATAAACAAAAGCCCGCGATTGCGGGCTTTTGTGTTTTCGCAGACGCGTGGAGCTCAGCGCCCGCGCAAAAACAGCCCGTCCAGCTCTTTCATCGTGAGCTGCCGCCAGGTGGGGCGGCCGTGGTTGCACTGGTCGGACCGGTCCGTGGTCTCCATCTGCCGCAGCAGGGCGTTCATCTCGTCCAGCGTGAGCTTGCGGTTGGCGCGCACGGCGCCGTGGCAGGCCATGGTGGCCAGGATTTCATTGCGGGCGCGTTGCACCACGGTGGTGGCGTCGTGGGCGGCCAGCTCGGCCAGCACGCTGCGGGCCAGTTCCACAGGGTTGCCGTGGGCCAGCGTAGTGGGCACGGCGCGCACGGCCAGGGTCTTGGGCGAGAAGGGGACCACCTCCATGCCCAGCAGGGCCAGCACGTCGGTGGATTCCTCGGCCGTGGCCACTTCCTGCGGGGTGGCGGCAAAGGTGGCGGGGATCAGCAGCGGCTGGCTGGCAATGCGGGCGCCGCTGTCCACCTGGGATTTGAGGCGTTCGTACACGATGCGTTCGTGGGCCGCGTGCATGTCCACCACCACCATACCCTGGGCGTTTTCGGCCAGGATGTAGATGCCATGCAACTGGGCCACGGCGCGGCCCAGGGGCCAGGTGGATGCGTTGTCGCCGCGCTGCTCGGGCCACACCATGGCCTCGGCGCGTGTCGCATCGTCCACGGCGCTGTTCGCGGCATTGGGCGTTGGGGCTACTGCGCTGGGGTCAGCTTCTGCGGACGCAACCCCCGCAGGCTGTGCAGAAGGGGCCCAAAGCCCGCCCAGCGCGGCGTCCGGCACGCTGGGGGTTATCTCGCGGGGTGACCACAGGGCCTGCAGGTCTTGCACGCGGTGGCCTCGGTCTTCAAATTTCATAGCAGCTTGCGCTTGCCACATGGGCGCTGCAGGCTGTTTTTCCTCTAAACCTTGAGGGTGCGGTGCGGTGGCGGCTGACTCACCCGCGGCTTGTGCGGCCTGGGCCGCTGCCAAGGCTGCGCGGGGCGCAGCCAGCGCGTTTTCCACCGCATGGCGCACAGCCTGGTGCACCTCGCGGCTGTCGCGAAAGCGCACTTCGATCTTGGTGGGGTGCACGTTCACGTCCACGCGGGCGGGGTCGATCTCGACATACAGCGCGTAGATGGGCTGCTTGTGGCCGTGCAGCACGTCTTCATACGCGGCGCGGGCGGCGTGGGTGAGCACCTTGTCGCGCACAAAGCGGCCGTTGACGTAGCAGTATTGGTGGTCGGGCCGCGAACGGGCGGCGTCGGGCAAGCCTGCGCGGCCGGTGACCGTGACCGGCCCGACGCGGTGCTGCACGGCGACCGACTGGGTGACGAAGTCCTCGCCCAGCACGTCCGACAGGCGGCGGGCCAGTGCGTCTTGCGGGTTGCCTTCGCCGGGCACAAAGGTGGCGCGCCACTGCTCCACCAGCTTGCCTTCGTGCCAGATGGCAAAGCCCACATCGGGCCGCGCCAGAGCGTGGCGGCGCACGGATTCAATGCAGTGCGCCAGCTCGGTCGCATCGGTCTTCAGAAACTTGCGGCGCGCGGGGGTGGAGAAGAACAGCTCCTTCACCTCCACCGTCGTGCCCTGGCTGCGGGCAGCGGGGCGCAGCTCGCCGCTGCGCGCGTCCAGCAAAAAGGCGCTGGCCTGCGTGGGCGGGCGCGAGAGCAGGGCCATCTCCGACACCGAGCTGATGGCCGCCAGCGCCTCTCCCCGAAAGCCCATGGTGGCCACGGTTTCCAGGTCGTGCAGATTGGTGATCTTGCTGGTGGCATGGCGGCGCAGCGCCACGGGCAGCTCTTCAGGCGGAATGCCCAGGCCGTCGTCTTCCACCGCAATCAGGCGCACGCCACCGGCCAGCAGCCGCACGGTGATTTGCGTGGCCCCCGCGTCCAGCGCGTTGTCCACCAGCTCGCGCACCACCGAGGCGGGGCGCTCTACCACTTCGCCAGCGGCAATCTGGCTGACGAGTTCGTCGGGCAGGTCGCGGATCGGGCGGCGTGTGCCGGGCAGGGATGCTTCGGGCGCGGAGACTTCGGAGGTGGGCTGGGTTGGGTTCACCCGCCAGATTTTAGGCGTCGACCCCATGGGGATTTGATTGCGGGGTGATGGGGATAATGCGGCCTGCTTCCAACCTCCTCACCCCAGCCACGCAAGGCACGTTCATGGAAATAGTGACATTTCTGATCGATTTCATTCTGCACGTAGACAAATACCTGGAGGCGTTCGTGCAGAGCTACGGCATGTGGGTGTACGCGCTGCTGTTCCTGATCGTGTTTGTGGAAACCGGCGTGGTGGTGATGCCCTTTTTGCCGGGGGATTCGTTGCTGTTCATCGTGGGCGCGCTGTGCGGTGCGGGCCTGATGAATTTTCCGCTTGCGTGCGTGGTGCTCATCGTGGCGGCCATCCTGGGCGACCAGTGCAACTACACCATCGGGCGGTACTTTGGCCCCAAGGTCTTCCAGTGGGAAGACTCGCGCTGGTTCAACAAGCGGGCGTTCAACCAGGCGCATGACTTTTACGAGCGCTATGGCGGCATCACCATCGTCATTGCCCGCTTCATGCCTTTCATTCGCACCTTTGCGCCCTTTGTGGCAGGGGTGGCGGAAATGAGCCGCACCAAATTCACGGCCTACAACGCGGGCGGTGCGCTGCTGTGGGTGCTGGGCATTGCCACGGCGGGCTACTTCTTTGGCAACCTGCCCTGGGTGAAGCAAAACCTGGACAAGATCATCTGGGCGCTGATTTTGGTGCCGGGTCTGATCGCCATTGCCGGTGCCTGGAAGGCGGGGCGCAACCAGCCTGCACAGTCCTGAGTTTGCTATTGAATTGAGAGCTGCCAGCGCTTGTTTGATAAGCGTTGGCAGCTCTTTTTGCTTGTAGTCGGCTTATCGGCGCGGCGCGCGGCGCTGGTCCTTGTCTTCGCCAATTTCGTGGCCGATCAGGGCGCCCGCTGCGGCACCACCCACGGTGCCCAGCGTGCCGCCAAAAACCGCATTGCCCACCAAGCCGCCAGCGGCGGCACCTACCCCCGTGCCGATTTGTGCATTGGTGGGGTTGGACGCGCAGCCGCCCATGGCCAGGGCAGCAACCAGGGCCGTGGCCCCGACGAGATGACGTGTTTGCAGCATGGTGTGTTCCTTTCGCAAGTGGAGGTGGGCCAGTGCCTTCGCGTTTGGCAGCCGGTAGTCTGGCCCATGGCTTCACTGTGAATCGCTGCCGCCCGGTGCGGTGTCAGCCCTGGGCTTGCGCTTCTGTAGGAATTGGGGTGAACACGGGGGGGGGATGGGCTTGTCACCGCACCGGCAGAGGTTCATCGTGGCTTGGGTTGCTTCACGAAATCATCAGGGCCCGACCGGGCTGGTGCACACGTCAAGGAGTGCGTCACGCGGATGAACCGGCCTACAACAAGAAGGGAAAGTGCTACATGTCTGAACACACCTCTCATCCCGCCCAGGGGCTCAACCGGCTGACCATTGCCCAGCAGATCAGCCTGCTGGCCGGGGTGGCCGTGCTGGCCCTGGTGGTCATTCTGGCGCTGAGCCTGGTGCGGGTGCAGCAACTGGGCGCCACGGTGGAAGAACTGGGCCACGAACAGGTGGAGCGCCTGCAACTGGCGCTGCGCTGGCGCAGCAACATTGCGGTGAACGCCACGCGGGTGCTGTCCATCACCCAAACCGATGGGGACGACCTGCAAGGCTATTTCAAGGACGTGATGGGCAGCACCACGGCCGACACGACCAAGGTGCAGCAGCGCTACACCGAGCTGGAGAAAAGCCCCGGTGGGCTGCGCATTCGGGAAGAGCTGGCTACCGTGCGCAAGTCGTACCTGGAAACGCGCGACAAGGCGCTGGCCATGAAGAAGGCGGGCGACGTGGTGCAGGCCAAGAAATTTGCATTGAAGGAGTTTGCACCGGTGGTAGACCGCTACAACGCCGTGGCCGACAAGATGGTGGCCTACCAGATTGAGCGCTCGGAAGCCCAGGCGGCTGAGGCCAATGCGCTCATCCGCTCGTATCGCATGGCGGTGGTGGTGGCCGGTGTGGCGGGGCTGGCGTTGCTGGTGGTGCTGTCGTGGGTGCTGGTGGCGCGCATCCGCCAGTCGCTCAGCGAAGTCAGCGGCGTGGCGCGCCGTATCGGCGAGGGCGACTTGTCCCGCCCTGTGCAGGTGAGTGGCCGGGGCGAGGTGGCCGAGATGATGCTGGCCATGCAGCAGATGCAGGCCTCGCTGGTGCGCATCGTGGGTGAGGTGCGCCTGAGCAGCGACAGCATTGCCACCGGCTCCAGCGAGATTGCGACGGGCAATGCTGACCTGAGCCAGCGCACGGAAGAACAGGCCAGCAACCTGGAAGAAACTGCCGCGTCGATGGAAGAGCTGACCAGCACTGTCAAGAACAATGCCGATACCGCACACAAGGCGGCCGCGTTGGCGGGCGAGGCTTCACGCGCGGCCGTGCAGGGGGGCGAAGTGGTGGGGCAGGTGGTGAGCACCATGGAAGAAATCTCCGCTGCCTCGCGCAAGATCACCGACATCATTTCCGTGATCGATGGCATTGCCTTCCAGACCAACATCCTGGCGCTGAACGCTGCTGTGGAGGCGGCCCGCGCAGGCGAGCAGGGCCGGGGCTTCGCGGTGGTGGCCAGCGAGGTACGCGGCCTGGCCCAACGCTCAGCCGACGCGGCCCGCGAGATCAAGACCCTGATCGGCGCCAGCGTCGAGAAAGTGGAAAACGGCACCCAGCTGGTGAGCGAGGCCGGGCGCAGCATGGAGGGCATCGTGGCCCAGGTGCAGCGGGTGAGTGACCTGATTGGCGAAATCTCCAGCGCCACGAGCGAGCAGACCACCGGCATCAGCCAGGTGGGCGAAGCCGTCACCCAGCTGGACCAGGTGACCCAGCAAAACGCAGCGCTGGTGGAACAAAGCGCCGCCGCTGCCGACAGCCTGCGCCACCAGGCGGCCAAGCTGGCCGAGGTGGTGAGCGTTTTCCGTCTGGCGTCTTAACCTGGCAGTTCTTTGCGCCAGCGAGATCCTGTTCACGATGCCCGAAAGGATCGTGAACAGGTTCAAACCTCACACCGACCGGCTGCGCGCCAGCGGCGGGTTCTTGGCGAAGTAGCGGGTGATGCCACGCATCAGCGCATCGGCCAGTTGCTGCTGGTAGGCGCTGCTGCGCAGGCGGGCTTCTTCTTCGGGGTTGCTGATGAAGGCAGTCTCTACCAGTACGCTGGGAATGTCGGGTGCCTTGAGCACGGCAAAGCCCGCTTGCTCTACGCGCGGCTTGTGCAGCCGGCCGATATTGCCAATCTCGCCCAGCAGCACGGTGCCCAGTGCCAGGCTGTCGTTGATCTGCGCGGTGGTGCTCATGTCCAGCAGGGCGCGCTGCACATGGCGGTCTTTGCTCTGCACGTTCAGGCCACCCACCAGGTCGGCCTGGTTTTCCTTGTTGGCCAGCCAGCGCGCTGCCGTGCTCGATGCGCCGCTTTGGCTCAGCGCAAACACGCTGGCACCGCGCGCGGCGGGGGTGGTGAAGGCATCGGCATGGATGCTGACGAACAGATCGGCCTGCACGCGCCGCGCTTTTTCCACCCGCGTGCCCAGGGGCACGAAGTAATCGCCGTCGCGGGTCAGAAACGCACGCATGGGGTTGCCGCCCACGGTGGTGGCGTTGATGCGGTCGCGCAGCAGGTGGGCCACGCGCAGCACCACGTCTTTTTCACGCGTGCCGGCGGGGCCAATGGCGCCGGGGTCTTCACCGCCGTGGCCGGGGTCCAGCGCCACGATGATGATGCGGTCGGTTTGGGTGGCTGTGGCCCGGCCACCCGGGCGGTTGGCCGCCACAGACGGAGCCGCCGGTGTAGGCGCGGCCGGGG
>ENA-UOOA01004643-UOOA01004643.1-human-gut-metagenome-genome-assembly--contig:-P61old-NODE-4643-length-15352-cov-4.472772_pt1 | contig 15352 bp, 9 predicted proteins | sample MGYA00242467_ERZ724014 | MGnify/ENA metagenome assembly ERZ724014
TTGCGGGCGGTCGTATGTTCGTTTACGCGCTGTTCGGCGATTCAAGCACGTATTTGGGGCAGTTGAATTTAAATTCCGTAGATAACGCTTTTAAAGATTATACTTTATATGCAGGCAACATAAACGCAAAAAGTATCAACGGCTTGAAATTCGTAACGAAAAACGCAAGAAACGTAAATTTTGTGTTCGACTCTGTGTCCGTGGCGAAACTGAATAACTTGCAGGGCGTTGAATCGGGATTGATAAACTTTGAAAACGATTCTGATTTTGCGTTTTCGAAAGTATACGGCGGCGGATTTACGAAAGTAACCGATGAATCGCTTGTAATCGAGGGGAACAACAGCGCGAAAGCAACGTTAAAAGCGGGGTTTTCCGCGGGCGTGATTTTTAAAAACGGAATAAAAATCAATCGGGAAGCAAATTATTTCACGGCGAAGATCTTATCGAACACAGAAAGCTATGTTAAAGTAAAATTGCTTATCGATAACGCAAACTATTCGAGCGGGCAAATCTTCTTGCAAAACCTTTCGAAAGGAATCAATGAAATCGGATTTTTTATCGATGAAGATAATCTCACCGCCGATTTTAAAGATCATATTCTGAACGGTATCACGATATGCAGCGAGGACAAATTCGACAACGCTGTGATTATCGACAGTATTTCTTTTGAACGGAAAACGTCGATACAAGCCGAGGACGTGTTTAAATCGGTGGAAAATAATTATGAATTGACTACCGCCGATTCGTTGTACGTAGATAACGTAATTAAAGGCAACGAAGGCGTCATCGATCATATTTCCGTAGGAATCTATAAAGACGGCGCGTTGGTAGCGGAAACGGCAATCGGCGAAATTGTAGATTTGAAAAACTACGCGGGCGAATATGAAATTAAGTATAAAGTGTATTTGCTCGGCGGATTCGGCGATATTGAAAAAACTTTGAGATTGTACGTTGAAGCTGACGAATTTAATTTCACAGTCAATTTTGACAGCAACTGGTATCTCGGCAAAAATATCGTTTTGCCCGAGCCGAAAATCACGTCGTCGAAATATTCGGCGGAAGAAGTTAAAAACGCCCGCGTGGAAAAATTCTACCGTGTGGCAAACGCGCAAAGCTGGAAGAAAATCGACGGCGATTTATTGTTCGACGAAAACGGTTACGTAGAATTCAAATATATTGTAACCTTAGGCGAAACGAAAAAGCAAATCGTGAAAAAAGCGTTCGTCCGTGATTCCGAAATGTATTTCGATTTTGAAACCTATTATGTGGACGGACAGAAAGATATCGACGAAAAGTCAAGGCTCGGCAAAGAACAACTGATCAACGAGTGGAGCGATTTCGGCGTTACCGATGCTTGGGCGCACGACGGTAATTATTCGCTCGGCGTTCTCGGTCGCTCCGATACGAGCATTATAAACGGGTTTATGTATTCGTCGCAAAAGAAAGTAGACGGCGGCTTCGACACCGTGCTTTTGTGGGCGTATTCCGAATCCGATATCCGTCAGGTGTACATTTGTTTCGATAATAAAGACGGTAATTGGGTAAAAGGGTATTTCGATATTAAAAAAGGCGAGCATCTGTACCAGATCAAATTGGATAAACCGCTTCAATCGTTTTTCCGTATGGGCTTCTGGTCGGTGCAGTACTTAGATTATTACGTAGATTCGATATCTCTCGTGAAAAGCGCAGATATTACGTATCCGAAAGTCGGCTCTCAGATTTTTGCGGACGACGGCAACGTAACGTTCAAAAAGCCGACGATCAATTCCGTGAATCCTTCCGTTTTCCCGAACGGTGTGCAATCGGAAGTATATAAATTAAGAATCGCAGACAAAAACGGCAGAAAGAGAACCTACGATTTCGAAGGCGACGAACTTACGATTCGTTTAGAGGCGGGTGAATATCAGATTTCCTATATCGTGGAAATTAACGGAATTTCGTATACGCAAACCTTTGACGTGAATATGCGTGAACTCGACGTAAACTTCGTTGAGCCGCAATACGCGTATTTCACGAACGTAGACTATGAATTGCAAGCGCCGGTAGTATACGACGAAAGCGTTACGATTCGTATGTATTATAGAAAAACGGGAACTTTGGATTGGACCGAACTTACCCGCAACGGCGACGTATTCAATATAAGATTTACCGATTTCGGCAAGCACGAAATTAAAGCGGAAGCGGTGAAAGGCTCGCTCAGCGATTCCGCGATTTACGAGGTTTACGTTCGTACCGAAAATACGATTTTCGATTTTGAGAAAGATAACGACGGTACGTACTACGGTTTCGGCGAAGAAGGCTGGCCGATTGCGGAAGGCTACGTTTCGGATAAATGGAGTGCCGACGGCGACAATTCTTTCTATGTTACCGCGAACGGTCAGAATTGGTTCGGCTCTGCAATGGTGAGAGATCTCGGCTCGTATTATAACGCGATTTCGGTTACGATCAATTCCGGAAGAAGGCTTACGGGCGGTTACGAAAGCAACGGCAACGGCTTATTCTGGATCGTTCGTTATAAAACGAGCAGCGGCGCGATAAGAGAAATGAAGAGCAATCAGCTGATTATCGAGCCGGGCATCGGCACTTACACTTTCTATTTTGAAGATGAGTTCCGCGAAATAAGCCATATTCGTTTCAACGACGATTATATTACCTGCACGAATTTCTATCTTGATAAAGTGATGGCGATGAACGTTGAACTTGCCGCGAATATCGAAGATTTGTATTATGCGGATCAGGGCATAGAAATCAAAGCCGCGCAAGCCGTTTACGCAAACAAAACGCAGGAACTTACCGCGCCGATCGATTTGAGAACCGAACTTTATTACAGAGTGAAGGGCGCGAGCGAATGGATCGAAGTTGCCGAAAACAACGGCGTGTTTACGATTGACGCCAAAAACGCGGGAACTTACGAAATTAACTGCAAAATCTATTCTGACGGCGTGCTTCGCAAAGAAGTAACGAAGTCTGTTTCCGTAATCTTCAAAGAAAACGACAATTCGGAATCGGATATAAAGTGGGAAGAAAAAGCACCCGATAAGTTTGTGGAGATCGATAATTTCGAACCAGACATTACGTGGGAATAAAACGCTTGTCAAGCTTTGATTTTATTAAATATTATTGTCCGTAATTAAACTAAGAGAGGAGGATACACGATGGGAATGGAAAGATTAAAAGATCCTTAGGGGCGCGGCGGTAGAAAAGCCGTTTTGTCGGAAGATGCAAATTGTAAATGAAAGCTCGTCGATCGAATTTCATTTAGGGGTATGAGGTAAAAAACTATGTGTGCTATCAAAGCAAAAACAATTAAACGGAGGACAGAATGAAAAGAATTTATGAAAAATGCGTTGTTTCGGTTGTCTGTTTCAATGGCAAAGAAGACGTATTAACTGCAAGCAATCAGTTTGATCCCCAAGTAGACGATATGGGTTGGGATCCGAAAGTACAATAAGCATAAGGAGAAGAATTATGAAAACAAAATCTTTATTTTTCAGAGGCCAAAAGAGATCGAAATTATTGTTTGGCGCGGTAGGCGTATTTGCCGTCGGGGTAGCTTTTTGCGTTACTTTCGGCGTGGCGAATTTAAATACCGCGAAAGCAGAAGACGCTACGGCGGAAACAATGCAGATGATCGGCGGGGCTTCGATCAGAACCTCAGACGTAACTGCCAACAGAGGTATGAGATTTTCTGCAAAAATCGATAAGGCGTGGTATGAAGCGCAGGAAACCGGCGGCTACAAAATCAGCGGCGGTACGTTTATTATGCCTTACTACTACATCGCGCAGAAAGGCTCGTTAAACGAGGCAAACTGCTTCGGCGATAACGCCAAATACAAATGGAAAGAAAAAGAGGGCGCAACGGAAAGCCAAAGCACGATTATTCACGTTGCGGGTGCGCCGTATCTTTATACCGACGATACCGATAACAGCGAATATTACAGATTAAACGGCTCGGTTGTAAATATGCTCGCCGAAAACCTTGATATCGATTACGTGGGCGTTTCTTATCTTAAATTAGAAAAGGACAGCGCGGTAGACTACCTTTTCGCTACTTCCGATTTAGCGGAAAATAAACGTTCGACGATTCAGGTAGGGCAGAACATTCTTCTTAAAAGCAATATCGACAAAGAAAAAGAAACCGCTACCGATTATCTGAATACGTATGTCGAAACGTATAAAAATGCACACGACGGCAACGCGCCGGAAAGAACGATTTCCGCAGACGTTTACGTAAATTCTTCCAAAGGCTACGTAAAGAGCGAAACGCTTTCGCAACCCGTAACCGTACAGCTTGCTTCCGCCGACGCGTTCGCGCAGGATTATACGTTTGAACTCAGCGAAGAATTGGCAAGCGAATATTCCGAAATCAAACATATCGATACCGCGAAAACCACCACGAAAGTAGCGTTGGATAATTCGGCTAAATTTATCGCTTATGTAGACGAAAAGCAAACGGACGTGATTATCGACAGCAACGACGATTTTACGCTTAATTACGCGTTTGCTAATCCCGCTGATGATACGAAGTGGCATTTGCATACGGTAAGCGACTGGGGCTGGCACGATTCCGATTCTGTGTACTTCCAGACGAATACCTATGGGAGAAAGTATGAGATGGTGCTTAACGAAACGAAAGTCCTTGAACAGCCTACTGCGAACTTTTCGTTTATAGCGAAATTTAATTCCACCACTCATAGTGTAGACCATAAGATGACCTTTGTTATTACGGGCGACCTTGTTGACGGTACGGAAGATGCCGAAAGATCGTATGAGGTATCCATTGTTCCTGCAAATAACAGCGAAGTTGTATCGGGCGATACGTGGTTGCGAAAAGTATACTTAAACAGTACGGGCGTCGCGTTCAAGAACGTTAAAAAGATTGCTTATAAAGGACAATGGGATCAGCAGGTTTCGGGGAGAATCGATTACTTCAAAGCGGAAAACTATTTGTATTTCGCAAACAGTAACGTACCCACAAGCGACACGTACCTTGCGGCAAACGACGAGCAGGTATCTCTTACGTTCGGCACGCCGAAAAGCACGGTGATGAACAAGGAAGAGTTACAGCAAGTTCAAATCAACGCTACGTGGACCAATTATTCCAAGCAGTTTAACAACGCTGCCGACGCAGTTACCGCTTTAAGCACTACCGAAGTGAATAATATTTCCATAGAAAAATCTACCGATTACAAACTTTCCTTAAACGTAACGCTTAATGGTGAAACCACTACAACGGAAGTAACGTACTGGGGCTATTATCCCGATATGCTTCTTACGTTTAACGAAGACGATGCGACTGCGTTTACAGTTGACGATAATTACGGTAATACTAATATTACGACGTGGGCTAAGCCAGACGGCGTGGAAGGAAAAGGGTTTAGAGCCGACAATAGTGCTTGGGACTTCCTTGTTTTAACGAATCCTCACGTACTTGTTAATAATTGCTCGAAACTTAGTATATGGATAAAAAACAGTTCGGAAAAAGCATTAACAAATGGCTTAACCTTCCGTGTATACGTCAATGACGGTTCGTCGGAAAAAGATTTACACGTAAAAATACCGTCGGGTTGCACGATGAAAACCGAATGGACTTATTATGAGTTTGATTTGTCTGCACTGACTGCCGGTAGCAAAATTACGAAAGTTGTGATGCTTACAACCCAAGACGGAATTTACCGTGCATCTATGGATAGAATTGCTTTAAAATAACAGAAAGAACGGAGAAAAAACATCAAATGAAAGTACAGAAAGTTGTTTGCACCGGACTTGCCGCCATGCTTGTGGCGGCAAGCACGGCAGGTTGCGCCCGGCGCGGCGGCGGTAACGGCGTTGTAGACGAAAGCAAAACCACAGTAATTAAAGTTTTCAATTATGACAGCGGTTACGGCAGAGAGTATCTTGAAAAAACCGCGGCGGCTTTTCAGGAAAAGGTAAAAGACGTAACTTACGAAGAAGGGAAAAAGGGTGTTTATATCGATTATTCGCATATGACTACAAACGCCACGGGAACGATCCTTCTCGATACGCTTGCTTCCGATAACGAACACGATATGTTCGTAACAAGCGAATTTTCCAACGTGCAGTTAAAGCAGAACGGCTACGTTGAAAATATTTACGATTTGCTTACGAAAACGAAAGAGGACAATCAATTCGCCGACGAAAAATCAATTCTCGACAGAATGATGCCCGATTTTAAAAATTATTGCTTAACGGGGGAAGAAATTTATAACGTTCCTCTGTTCATGAACATTTTTAACTGGGTTGTCGATTACGGTTTGCTTGAAACCAAGGGGTTATACATTAAAGACGGTTCTACCGATTCTAACGTAATGCTCACGGGTTCTGCCGACGAATTGAGCGCGGGACCGGACGGCGAAAAAGAAACGTGGGACGACGGTTTCCCCGATACTTACGCGCAGTTTTATACGTGGTGCAACGAAATTTCGGAATACGCCACGCCGTTCTGCTGGGCGGGGCAATTCCCGATTCACGTAACGTTCGTAATGGAACAGTTCTGGGCGGATTTCGAAGGCGTTGACGGCGTTAAGGCGTGCTATGAGCTTGACGGAACGAGAAGCCTTACCGACTTGGTGGATACCGTAGACGACAACGGAAACGTTACTTATTTGCCCGCCACGGCGATCGATTTGAATAACGGATATCTTGTGCAGAAGCAGGAAGGCAGATTGCGCGCTTTGGAAGTGATCAAAAAAATCGTTGATAATAACTGGGCGGCAAGCGATATTTCGTGGGCGAACATCAATCACCGCGATGCGCAGGGAAAATATATTAACAGCTCGGTGAAAAACCAACCCGTAGCAATGTTTGCGGACGGCGCGTATTGGGAAGCCGAAGCCACCTCGTATTTCAACGAGCTTGCTTCTAAAAAGAGCGGAAAGATGGATAGGAAATTCGGTCTTTTGCCCACTCCGAAATATACGAGAAGCGAAGTAGGTACAAAGAAAGCTACTTTGGCAATGACGATGGGCGGTAGTGTGTTTATCAAAAAGGGCGTTGCCGCTTCTAAAAAGCAAGCCGTAGAAGATTTCTTCCTGTATTTCAATTCTTCCGAAGCGATGGCGTTGCAAAATAAAGAAGCCGCTCAGCCTCGTCCTTACGAATACGATTTTTCTTCGGTGGCGGATCAGGCAAGTTTTTACGTGAATAACGTGTATAACGTATTCCATAACGACAATATCAATTACGTGTTCACGAGCGCGAAGAACGATTTTGCCGTTGCCAACAAGGACAATCTTAACCACTATAATTACTTTTTGAAGGGTAATTATAATTCAAATCTTACATCCGATTCTCCCGTACAGACGTTCCATGATAACGACTGCGTCGAAATGAGAAACTTATAAGAGAAACGCGGGGTTATAAAAAAATTCCGCAGGAGGCGTTATGATGGACAAACAAAGAAAGGTGAAAGTGAATAACAGAAGAAGAAAAGAGTTAATCTTTTATTCTGCGTTAATAGCTCTTCCGTTTCTTCATTATTTAATTTTCTATGTGCTTGTTAATATCAATTCGATATTGCTGGCATTTAAGCAGTACACGTTAGTAAACGGTCGCGAATATTTTACATTTGCGGGATTTTCAAACTTTGCGCAGTTTTTCAGAACTTTCGGAGAAGGCGTAAAGTATAAGATTATGCTTAGAAACTCTTTGCTGTTTTATTGCGTCGGCTTGTTTATTATAACGCCTCTTTCGCTTATATTTTCTTACTACATTTTCAAGAAATTTTTCGCAAGCGAGTTTTTCAGGGTTATTTTGTTTTTGCCGGCAATGATTTCCGCCGTAGTTACCGCCTTTATGTATACGTTTCTGATGGACGAAGGGTTGGTGAATTTGCTGAATAAGTTTGGATTTACCGTCAGCGCGATTTCGATGCAGGCTTCCACGAGAATATTGTTTCTTGTGATATACAGTTTGCTGATGGGTTTCGGTTCGAACATCATCATTTTATCGAACGCGATGTCGGGAATCGATACGTCCGTTTTAGAGTATGCTCAGATAGACGGCGTAGGCTTTTTCAGAGAATTTACCAGTATCGTCGTGCCTTTGATTTTCGATACGATATCAACGTTGTTGATTATAGGCGTAACCGGAATATTCACGAATCAGGCGGGAATTTATGTTCTTTACGGTAGTGCGTCAGCGTTGGAGGAAATTCACACGTTCGGCTTCCATTTGTTTATTTTAACCTTGGGCAGCACTTCGTCGGTAAATTATCCGTATGCTTCCGCACTCGGATTGATATTTACGATAATTCTTGTGCCGATAACTTTTATCGTTCGTTGGGCGTTGAATAAAATCAACCCGAATGAGCAGCACTAAGCGAGGAAAAGAAAATGAAAAAACAAGATAATGGTTCAAAAGTTTTCTCTATTACCATCGGGGTGATGCTTGCGTTTTATGCGTTTTTAATGTTGTTGATGATTTATTTCACGGTGATTACTTCATTAAAATCGTTTATGGATTACGATGCAAATCCCATCGGATTTCCGTCGGAATGGAAATTCGATAATTATGTTAAAGCATTTTCGGCGTTTAAAGTACCCGTTGAAAACGGAAAATATATGGTGTACTTCGGCGAAATGTTTATGTATTCGTTTTACTATGCATTTATGAGCGCGATTTTTTCTACGATTGTTCCGTGCGTGGTGGCGTTTTTGGTTACGAAATACGATTTTGCTTTTAATAAGGTGATTTATACAACGGTAATCGTTGCTATGATATTGCCTATCGTCGGTTCGTTACCATCCGAAATTCAAATTGCAAAAACATTCGGACTGTACAATAATTTATTGCATCCGCTTATGAAAGCCACCTATTTAGGACAATACTTCCTTGTTTTTTATGCCACATTCAAAGGCTTTTCAAAGGAGTATTACGAGGCTGCCGAAATCGACGGCGCGGGGCAGTTTACGGTAATGGCAAGAATAGCTATGCCGTTAATTATCAATTCGATTATCGCGGTTTTTATCTTACAGTTTATCACATTCTGGAATGATTACGCAGGACCGATCATTTATTTACAGGATTATCCTACTGCGGCTGTCGGACTTTTCAGATATGTATATAATCCTACTACACAGGAAGCGTCAACAATCACGTTGCGTATGGCGGGATGTATGCTGTTGTTTTTGCCGACATTGATCGTGTTCTTATGTTTTAAAAATGTATTTATGGGAAATTTAACTATCGGAGGTATAAAGGGGTGAAAAAGAGAAGTAAAATTTTAATCGCGTTAGGCGCGTCGGTATGTTCGATTCCGTTACTTGTTTTGCCGATTTATAACGGTTACGCAAAGCAGAGCGAACAGAAAGACTTGGAAATTTCGTTTAACGTGCAAGAGCAGGTTTATTTGGGGGAAAGCTTAAAAATCGGCGAGGTTTTGCCGGTTTATCCCGATAAAGTAAAAAATACTTACGTTACGATTTATTCACCGAAAGGGAAAATCATCGAGCCGCAAAACGATATGATTTTGCCGGAAACGGAAGGCGAATATAAAATCGTTATTTCCGTAGTCGGAAAAAACAACGCCGTTCGCACGGAAACATATTATGTATCCGCAGTAAAGTCGGATAAACCCGTATTGATTGAAGAACCTACTATTCCTATTGCTTATTTAGCGGGCGTAAAATATGAAGTTCCTCAGCTTTGCTTTGCGGATTATAACACGGCGGATAAAAGTATTGCCGCGTATAAAGTGTATTTAAACGGGCAACAGTTATCCGCGCAAACGTTTACGCCTTCTGCGGAAATGGATGGCGCAACGGTTGATTTAACTTATGAATCGACTTCTTCCGTAACGGGAAAAACCATCACGCAAACGTATAGCGCACCCGTACTTAACGGAGTTACGTTGCGCGGCAACGGAAAACCGATCTACGAATTCGACAAAATGTTTGTTACGAACGGTGTAAAATCTGCGGAAACAACCGAGAAAGGAGTCCGTTTTGTGGGAAATCGCGATTATACCGTAACATTTGCAAACTTTGTGAACGCTTCGTTTTCTATGGAATTTTTAAAAGAGGAAAAATATTTCGACGACGTAGACGTAATCGTTTGCGATTCCGTAAATAAGTCCGAGAAAATTTGTATAAATTTCAAACAAACAGCCGCCGCGAAATCGGAAATCAGCATTAACGGAGGAAAAAGCGTAATCAATTCTAATTCGTTTGTTTCCGAAACGAATACTTTCGGATTGAGTTTTAATAATTTTAGCCTTTTGCTCGAAGATAAAAACGGGGCGGCGATTCAGGAAATTCATACTACCGTAAACGGAGAAAAGTTTAACGGCTTTTCTTCCGGTCGTGTCAGCATTGCCGTGGAAGTAAACGGCGTTGCGGCGGATTCGGCAATTACGGTGAGCAGAATTTGCAGGCAGGCTTTAAACAATAAATCGAACGATGACAGAGTTGCGCCGTCGGTCTATCTTAAAAATTCTTTGAAAAACGTATTCAATTACGGAGAAACGATTGTAATTCCGAACGCTATCGGGGTAGATGTTCTCGATGTGAATCCGTCGGTAACGGTTAGCGTGATGAACGGAAACACGACGGTAAAAGGAGTAGACGGAAAGGACTTGTCTGATGTGCCGTGCGGCGAAGGTTTGTCGTTTTTACCTTCTTCCGTCGGAGAATATACAATCGGATATTGCGCAACGGATATCAGCGGACAGTCGTTTACCGATTATTATACGATTTACGTAGTAGACTCGGACAAACCGACGCTTGCGTTGGCTTCTTATTCTAAAACGGATGTGAAACTCGGCGATACGTTTACCATTCCCGAATTGATATATTCGGATAATTTGACACCGAAAGAAAAATTAAGTGTTTTAATCACCGTTACCGATCCTAACGGAAAATACACCATTGTGAAACAAGGCGAACAGTTCAAGTTTGAAATGAAGGGGAATTATTATATCAGATATTCCGTTTTTGATGAAAATTATAACGAGGCGACGCTTGAAGAAAAACTGATTTGTGAGGAAAAGTAAATGGGAACTAAAAATTTGTTAAGAAAAATTGTTGCGATTTTATGCGTAGCCGTTACATTTTCTTCGGTCGGCTGTAAAAAACCTTCCGATGATAGCGGCGACAATCCTTCGCCTACGCCGACTCCGAATCCCAGACCGACTTATACAGACGGCTACATCGTTGATAAAAACGGAATGTCCGCATACAAAATACTCACGCCCGAAATTTTAGACGATAATCTTGAAATAGCGGTATCCGAGTTGCAATACGGAATCGAGCAAACTTGCGGCTACAAGATGGAAACTACCGATGAATACGAAAGCGGAAAGAAGTATCTTTCCGTTGGTAGAACTCAGCTGTATGAAGATAATAAAGATACCGTTGCTCAAAACAAACTTAATCGTACCGACGTGAGAGTCGTTACTCTTTCCGACGATAGCGTGGTTATGCTTGGCGGCAATAGTGAATATACGGTGTACGCCGTGTATGAATTTATGGAATATTCGTTTGGCTTTAAATGGTATACTAACGTTAACGCAAAAATCGTAAAATCGGATAATATTCGCTTGATGGATTTCGATTTACTTGACAGTCCCGATTTATCATATAGATCGTTCCATCAATATGAATACGAATACGAAACTACGGGCGGCGCGCAATTAAACGCAAGAAGAATGAGAGTGTTGGGTTTTTCGGAAGATTTCATTACGCGTGAGGGACATACACTTTCGCAAATTATGCCTCTTGCAAAGTATGCGTCGATACATCCTGAGTGGTTTACAAATCCGAACGGAAGCGATTACGACGATTATAATAACGGGACTCAGTTGTGTCTTACAAACGAAGAGATGACCGAACAGTTTATAGAAAATTGCAAAGAATTGATCCTTAACAATTTCGATAAGACTTATTTTATGATAGGTATTAACGATAATAAGAGATATTGTACTTGTGCGAATTGCGTAGCTTTGGCAAAGAAAAACAATGCAAACGGAGAAGATAACGGCGAAAGGACGGGTAATTTTATCATATTTGCAAATAAAGTTGTCAGGGCGATTAAATCTTGGGTAAAAACGATTGATCCCGACAAAGAATTGGTTTTTCCGATTTTTGCTTATTTTCATACCGTAAACGCGCCCGTTAAAGAAGTAAACGGAAAATATGTTCCGGTAAACGAAGATGTAATTCCCGATGAAAGCATTGCGGTAATGTATGCGCCTTTGGAAAACGATTTCACCTATTCGTTCGACGACAAAAGAAACCTTGCGATTAACTCGACGTTGACGAAATGGCAGGCTGTAACAAATAACATTATCGTTTATTCCTATGGTGTGCCTTATGGGGCAAAGTCAATGCTTCCCATGAACAACCTTTTAACGATGGGCGGTTCATATTCGATGGCTGTTAAAAATAACTATACGGGATATCTTGAAGAATCAAACACAACGTCGTTGTATGCAGGGCAGGAAAAATTGAAAACTTATATATCGTCAAGCATTTGGTGGGATGCAAGCCGCAGCGTAGACGATTATGCTTATGAGTTCATTGATTTTTATTATGCGCCCGTCGCTACCGAGTTTAAACAATATTATGCCGATTTAAAGCAGTTTCAAACTTATCAAATCGATACGCTCGGTTTATGAGTCGGCATACAATCCCCGAAGAATAACGACGCGCAATACTGGCCTTATGGTTCGGTGATGCATTTCTCGAATGCGCTCGACGATATGTTGGAGAAGATCAAAAGTTTAAAAATTACCGATCCGGTGGCTTATCAAACGTATTTTGATAGAATCAATATTGAAAAGTTGTGGGTAAACTACGCTTTGTGTCAGTTTTATTCTTCTAAATACAATGCCAAAGATTACTTGGAATTGGTTGATTTTATGAACGAATATATGCTTGAATACAACGTAGGAACAAGTTCGAGAGAAAGTCTTGTTTCAGCTTGGAAAAAATTAAAATAATGAATTTTCTTTTATGAGTTGTGAGCGACCTATGTTTGATTGTAATTTGAAATTTAAAGGTACAATAGAAAATTGGGATGAAGGGTTGCCGCTTGGTAACGGAGAAATCGGAAGCCTTGTTTACGGAAAAGCTAACTTGATTTTCGCATTAGACAGGTGTGATTTATGGGATTTAACGCCTGCCCCTGAAACCAAAGAGTCTGGGTTCAATTATAAAAATATGGTCGCTCTCGTAAAAGAAAATTCGGAAAGCGCATGGAAAGAATTTTTAAGGTTGTTCGACGGTTGTTATAATCACGCAACGCCGACGAAGATCAATGCAGGAAAGCTTATCTTTGATTTTGATTGCAACAATGCAGAATTTTTCCTTGATATTTATAGCGGAATAGCGAAAATCACCAATGAAAATTTCACAATAGAAACTTTCGTAAGTGCAAGTAATCGTTTCGGCGTATTGCTGTGCGATAAGCCGATTGCGTATAAGATCGAATTTCCCGATTATTACGCTTCGCTCGGATATTCAGAATTAAAAAAAGTTTCGTTGACGGGCGTCGAATTATGTTACCATAAAATGCAAGACGGCAGAACGTTCGGCATTGCAATCGAAGAAGAATGTGAAACCGAGTGCATAATAATTAAGTATTATGTTTTTAAAGGCAAGACGGAAAAAGAAGCGTTTGATACGGTTCAATCTGTTTTTGGCGAAAGAAAACGTTATGCGGAATACAAACGTTTACAAAGATCGTGGTGGCGTAAATTCTGGAATAAGTCCCAAATAAAATTGCCTGATAAAACCTTGGAGAAAGAGTATTATTTATCGTATTATCTGTTCGGCAGCGGAAACGTAAAAGGCGGTTATCCTATGCCGTTGCAAGGGCTTTGGACAAGGTGCGACGGTAACCTGCCACCGTGGAAAGGCGACTATCATCACGATTTAAATACTCAATTTACATACGTTTCCTATTTAAAAGCAAATCATCTTGAACAGGGTAAAGTTTTTGTAGATTATTTATGGAAATATAAAGAAAAGTTTAAAACATTTGCGCGTAACTTTTACGGGGTAAACGGTTTGTTGGTTCCCGCCGTATCAACCATAGACGGCGATCCGTTGGGCGGTTGGCCGATGTATTCGCTTTCGCCTACGATGAGTATATGGCTTGCAAAAAGTTTTGACGATTATTATCAGTATACCGCGGATCAAAAGTTTTTTGCCGAAAAGTGCTACCCTTTCTTTTTTGATGTTTGCACAGCCATTACCGGTTTGTTGATAGAAAAAGATGGTAAATTATATTTACCGCTTTCATCTTCCCCCGAATACGGCGATTGCGGTAAAAACGCTTTTATGGAGTTTTCTAATAACGACGCGCAGTTATTGCGCTATTTGTACGGTAAAATGATAGAATATTCAAAAGTTTCGGGGCAGTCGCCTGCCAAATACGAGGAAATATTATCAAAGCTCGACGAACCGTATAAGGATGCCGACGGGGTATTTTTACTTAATAAAACGGACTATATAGAAAAATCGCACAGACATCATTCTAATCTGCTGACAATTTATCCGTTACGCACGACGACTTGCGAAAACGGAAAGAATCAACAACAAATCGAACAGAATCTTTTAAGATTAGAACAACTCGGTTGCGGGTATTGGGTGGGATATTCTTTCCCGTTGTTTGCGGCTTTGTCTGCGTGCGGTTATTTCGGCGATAGGGCGTTATATGCGCTTCAAACTTTTTGCAAGGGCTTTGTTTCGCAAAACGGTTTTCATTTGAACGGCGATTATAAGAAATACGGAATCGTTTCGGCCCATTACAGACCGTTTACGCTTGAAGCGAATTTTGAATGTGTTTCCTTGTGTTCCCGATGACTGGAAGAATCAGGAGATATCCTTTAAAAATCTCTTGTGTAAAAACAACGTAAAAGTATCGGCGGTTTACGCTCATGGAAAAATTACAAAGTTTGAAATAGTAACGGATAAAGAGGGAATCTTTGATATAAAAAATAACTTCGGATGCGAAGAATTGAGTTTCTCTGACGGGCAAATGATTTCAAGCAAAAAAGGAGAGATTTTCTCTGTCAATTTAAAAAAAGGAAAAACAGCGTTGAGCTGATTTTATAAATATTTTTCGACTTTTAAAGTGTCAATGTACTTTCCGAAAGAAAATAAAAAAGTAGATATAACAATGGATAAATTAAAAATAGGCGTAATCGGTTTAGGTCAGCGCGGTGCGGCGTACGGAATGTTGGACGGCAGCATCGGCTTGCTCGGCAACATTTTGAATAATTCCGACGTGCGTGTAACGGCGGTTTGCGATTCGCGCGAAGATCGCGTAAACTTTGCCGCCGAAAAGGTGGTAAAAGCAGGACAAGACGAGCCTTTGAAAACCACCGATT
>ENA-UOOA01004644-UOOA01004644.1-human-gut-metagenome-genome-assembly--contig:-P61old-NODE-4644-length-15348-cov-24.981691_pt1 | contig 15348 bp, 7 predicted proteins | sample MGYA00242467_ERZ724014 | MGnify/ENA metagenome assembly ERZ724014
GAACCATGCTGACGGATGAATGGTGCGAATTCTTCCGTGAAAACAACTGGCTGGTAGGTGTCTCTATCGACGGGCCACAAGAATTTCACGACGAATATCGCAAGAATAAGCAAGGTAAGCCTTCTTTCGTAAAAGTAATGCAAGGCATCAATCTGCTGAAAAAGCATGGTGTGGAATGGAACGGCATGGCGGTAGTGAACGACTACAATGCCGATTATCCTCTGGAATTCTACAACTTCTTCAAAGAAATAGGTTGCCACTACATACAGTTCGCCCCCATCGTAGAGCGCGTATTCGGACATCAGGACGGACGTCATCTGGCCTCACTGGCCGATCGTGAAGAGGTGGCCGAATTGGCGGATTTCTCCATCAGCCCTGAACAATGGGGCAATTTCCTCTGCACCCTCTTTGACGAATGGGTGAAAAAGGATGTAGGTACCTATTACATTCAATTGTTCGACTCTACCCTGGCCAACTGGATAGGCGAACAACCGGGCGTTTGCTCCATGGCAAAGACTTGCGGACATGCGGGAGTGATGGAGTTCAACGGAGACGTATACTCCTGCGACCATTTTGTATTCCCCGAATATAAGTTGGGCAACATTTACCAGAAGACGCTGGTGGAGATGATGTACAGTGATAAGCAGCAGGCTTTCGGACAAATGAAGCAGCAATCATTGCCCACCCAATGCCGGGAGTGTGAATGGCTGTTTGCCTGCAATGGCGAATGTCCTAAAAACCGCTTCGCACGAACGGCAAGTGGAGAACCGGGACTGAATTATCTGTGCAAGGGATATCATCGTTTTTTCAGTCATGTAGCGCCATACATGGACTTCATGAAGAATGAACTGATGAACCAACGTCCGCCTGCCAATGTAATGAATTTCATAAAACAATAAATTGTATAAACAGATAACAATGAAAATTAGAACCTACTTAGTAGCGCTTGCAGCGCTGGCGTTCGGCTCTACAGCACGTGCCGACGAAGGAATGTGGTTACTGCAACTGATGAAACAGCAGAACTCCATTGAGTTGATGAAAAAACAAGGTTTGAAACTGGAAGCGGATGATTTGTACAATCCGAATGGAGTATCACTGAAAGATGCGGTAGGTATCTTTGGCGGTGGTTGTACAGGTGAAATCATCTCACCGGAAGGGCTGATTCTGACAAACCATCATTGCGGATACGCTTCTATCCAGCAACATAGCAGCGTGGAACATGACTATCTGACCGATGGTTTCTGGGCAAAAAACCGTGGTGAGGAATTGCCTACTCCGGGATTGAAATTCCAGTTCGTTGACCGTATCGAAGACATTACGGACATCGTGAACCAAAAGATCGCTGCCGGTGAAGTAACTGAAGTAAATGCACTCACCCGCCCGTTCCTCAATAAACTGGCTAAAGAATTGTTTGAGAAGAGCGATCTGAAAGGTAAAAAAGGCATTGAAGTACAAGCTTTGCCGTTCTATGCCGGAAATAAATTCTATTTGTTCTATAAGAAAGTGTACACAGACGTACGTATGGTAGCCGCACCTCCTTCTTCCGTAGGCAAATTTGGTGGCGAGACGGACAACTGGATGTGGCCCCGCCACACGGGTGACTTCTCCATGTTCCGTATCTATGCCGATGCTAATGGTGATCCCGCAGAATATGCAGCATCAAATGTACCTTTGAAGACTCCCAAATATCTGCCTATCTCTATCAAGGGGCTGGAAGAAGGTGATTACGCCATGATCATGGGTTTCCCCGGAAGCACAAGCCGTTACCTCACCGTATCGGAAGTAAAGGAACGTATGGAAGCACAGAACCAACCGCGTATCACTATACGTGGCGCACGCCTCGCCGTATTGAAAGAAGTGATGGCTGCCAGCGACAAAACTCGTATTCAATATGCCAACAAGTATGCCGGCAGCAGCAATTACTGGAAGAACTCCATCGGTATGAATAAAGCGATCATTGATAATGATGTACTGGGTACAAAGGCAGAACAGGAGAAGAAATTCGCAGAATTCGCTAAAGGTGAACCGGAGTACGAAGGTGTAGTAGAAAAAATAGATGCCATTGTAAACCAGACAATGCCGGTGACCGGTCAGTATTACTACCTGATGGAAGCATTCAGTGGCGCCATTGAATTCGGTAGCCCGTACATGGTTATGGATAACCTGAAAAAGGGATTGGAAGAAAAGAACGACTCTCTCATCAATAAGTCTCTCGAACAGTTGAAAGAGGTCTTTGCTGACATCCATAATAAAGACTACGATCATGAAGTAGACCGCAAAGTAGCCAAAGCTATCTTCCCGGTATATGCCGAAATTATTCCGGCAGAACAACGCCCGGCTTTCTATCAGGATATTGAAAAAGAGTTTAAAGGCGACTATAATGCTTATATTGATGCCATGTATAACAATTCCATCCTGGCAAACCAGGCCAACTTTGACAAGTTCATCAAGAAACCTACAGTAAAAGCTATCGAAAAGGATCTGGCAACTCAATATTCACGCGCCAAGATTGAAAAACTGAGGTCACTGGCACAGGAACTGAACAGTACTTCCAAAGAACTGGCATTACTGCACAAAGCATATATCCGCGGACTGGGCGAAATGAAAGAACCCGTTCCTTCTTATCCGGACGCTAACTTTACCATTCGACTGACGTATGGTAACGTGAAATCATACAATCCGCGTGATGCCGTACATTACAAGTACTATACTACTACGGACGGTATTCTGGAAAAAGAAAATCCCGAGGACCGTGAATTCGTAGTTCCTGCCAAACTGAAGGAGCTGATACTGAAAAAAGACTTCGGACGTTATGCTCTGCCAAACGGTGATATGCCGGTTTGCTTCCTCAGCACAAACGACATCACCGGTGGTAACTCCGGTAGCCCCGTGCTGAATGCAAACGGTGAATTAATCGGTACTGCTTTCGATGGTAACTGGGAGTCTCTTAGCGGTGACATCAATTTTGATAATAACCTGCAACGTTGTATCAATCTGGACATCCGCTATGTACTGTTCATCCTTGAAAAACTGGGAGGATGCGAACATTTGATTAAAGAAATGAAAATTGTAGAATGAGAAAAACAATCTTATCCCTATTCATAACATCACTTGCCTTCGCCGCACACGCTGACGAAGGCATGTGGATGCTGACCGATCTGCAAAAGCAGAACGAAGTCGCTATGACGGAACTGGGATTACTAATCCCGGTGAACCAGATTTATAATCCTGACGGCATCGCTTTGAAAGATGCAGTGGTTCACTTCGGTGGCGGTTGCACAGGTGAAGTGATCTCTGCCGAAGGATTGATACTGACTAACCATCATTGTGGCTATGGTTCTATCCAACAGCACAGTACAGTGGAGCATGACTATCTGACAGATGGATTCTGGGCAATGAACCGCGAAGAAGAGCTTCCCTGTAAAGGACTTACCATTACTTACATTGATGAAATCCTGGATGTAACAGACTACGTCAACGAACAGTTGAAGATAGATCCGGACCCAAACGGTACAAACTATCTGTCACCCAAATACCTGAAGGAAGTAGCCGAGCGCTTCTCTTCCGAACAAGGCATTGCCCTGACACCGGGACGCAAGCTTGAACTGAAAGCTTTCTATGGTGGTAACCGCTACTACCTGTTTGTTAAAACCACTTACAGTGACATCCGTATGGTGGGTGCACCTCCCTCTTCTATCGGTAAATTCGGTGCGGATACCGATAACTGGATGTGGCCGCGACATACAGGTGACTTCTCTTTGTTCCGCATATATGCCGACAAGGACGGAAATCCGGTGGAATACTCCAAGGATAACGTTCCCCTGAAAGTGAAGAAACATCTTACCATCAGCCTTGCCGGATACAAAGAAGGTGACTTCACTTTCGTCATGGGATTTCCCGGACGCAACTGGCGTTATATGATTTCCGACGAAGTGGAAGAACGTATGCAAACCACTAATTTCATGCGCCATCATGTACGTGGTGTTCGCCAGGAAGCATTGATGGAACAAATGCAGAAAGATCCTGCTGTACGTATCCATTATGCCAGTAAGTATGCCTCTTCTGCCAATTATTGGAAAAATGCCATTGGTATGAACGAAGGACTTATCCGCCTGAAAGTACTCGACACGAAACGTGCCCAGCAGGAACAACTCTTGGCTCGCGGACGTGAACAGGGTGATGATTCTTACCAGAAAGCATTCGATCAAATACGCAGTATCGTTAAGCATCGCCGCCCTGCCCTCTATCATCAGCAGGCCATTCAGGAAGCATTGGTGACAGGCCTGGACTTTATGCGCATCCCCAACACTTCTGCCATGCTGGCTGCCCTGAAAAGTAAGGACAAGGCACAGATAAAGGCTGCCGCTGATAGCTTAAAGATTGCCGCTGACAAGTACTTTGCTTCCGTACCTTTCCCTGATGTGGAACGTACAGTTGCCAAGAAAATGTTGCAGACTTATATGCAATATATCCCGGCGGAACAACGCATCAGCATCTTTGAGGTCATTGACAAACGTTTCAAAGGTAACAGTGATGCCTTTGTCGATGCTTGTTTCGACCACTCTATCTTCGGCAAGAAGGAAAACTTTGAAAAGTTCATCCGAAAACCGGGCTCGTATAAGTTGGGATTTGACTGGATGGTACTGTTCAAACATTCCATCACAGACGGACTGTTGCAGACCGCCATTGCTATGGCAGACGCCAACAAGAATTACAATGCCGCACACAAAGTATGGGTAAAAGGTATGATGGACATGAAACGGAGTGCAGGTACTCCCATTTATCCGGATGCCAACTCCACCCTGCGCCTCACCTACGGAAAGGTGTTGCCTTATGAACCGGCTGACGGAGTGGAATATGGTTACTATACCACCCTCAAAGGTGCCATGGAAAAGGAAGATCCCGACAATTGGGAGTTTGTGATTCCTGCCAAATTAAAACAACTGTATCAGTCCAAGGACTTCGGACGCTATGCCATGCCGAATGGTGAAATGCCTATCTGCTTCATTGTGAATACAGACAACACCGGCGGTAACTCCGGCAGTCCGGTATTCAATGCCAAAGGTGAGCTCATCGGTACAGGTTTCGACCGCAATTATGAAGGACTTACAGGAGATATAGCCTTCCGCCCCTCTTCACAGCGTGCAGCCTGCGTAGACATTCGCTACACTTTATTTATCATAGAGAAGTATGCCGGTGCCTCACATATTATCAAGGAACTGACTATTGCGGAATAAATAAAAGGAAGTATAAAAATATCACTCGGATATTCAAGTGAACCATAATTCGCCCCTGCAAGTAAAGTGAATAACTAAAGTCAATCACAATGTTTGCAGGGGCGAAATGTTTTCATTCAACCATAGTATAACAGTTACCCACAGAGCACCCAGGAAAGAAATCAGAATCATTTGATAAATTTTCCGATGGAAAATGTTTCAAAATTGAAAGTATTCTAAAAAATACCCAAATATGCCATTTAAATAGTATGAAAAGCAATAGATCGTGAACAAAAGACACCACAAACTGTTTCACTATACAGACAACAACACTAATATTGTATTTATAAAAAAAATGAATTAATAACAGAAAGGAAAAGATTATGGAGAAATTTGAAGAACTTATACAATCAGAAAAACCTGTTTTAGTAGACTTTTTTGCAACTTGGTGTGGCCCATGTAAGGCAATGCATCCCGTATTGGAAGAGCTGAAAGGACAAATCGGTGATGGTGCCCGCATCGTGAAAATCGATGTAGACCAACATGAGGAACTGGCTGCTAAGTATCGTATACAAGCGGTACCCACTTTTATCGTATTCAAGAAAGGTGAAGCCGTTTGGCGTCATTCCGGAGTTATTAAGGGCAGTGAGCTGAAAGGCGTCATTGAACAAAATTCATAAAGAACAAACATTATGAAGAAAGTACTAACCTTTGCCATTCTGATTTTTGCCAGCGTACTGACATTTGCCTGCAAGGATGGAGCAAAAGCACAACCCAATGAACCGGAACAAAAAGAAGCCAAAAGCGGAGAAGTAATCGTAATGAACAAGGATATGTTTATTAAAGATGTATTCGATTACGAGAAATCCCAGGACTGGAAATATAAGGGTGACAAACCCGCCATCATTGACTTGTATGCCGACTGGTGTGGTCCCTGCCGCATGACAGCGCCCATCATGAAAGATCTGGCCAAAGAATACGCCGGAAAGATCGTGATCTACAAAGTGAATGTGGACAAAGAGCGTGAACTTGCCGCATTATTCAATGCAAGCAGCATTCCTCTCTTTGTATTCATTCCGATGGAAGGAGAACCTCAGCTTTTCCGTGGTGCAGCTGATAAAGCCACTTACCAAAAGGCAATTGAAGATTTCTTGTTAAAGAAGAAATAATATATAAGAAAAAGTCACTGGAGTTATGTATGAATGAGGAGTGGCATATCTTTCCACTCATTATTGTACATCTCCGTGACAGTGTGATAACCGGACGCTTGCAGGGCCATCAAAGCTTGCAGGCGTCCGTTGTTTATACGCTCCGGGTAGTGGGAATCACTATTAACCTGTACACGGATTCCCTTTTCAAGCAATACAGGGAAGTAGCGTTCATTAGGATAGAAAGTGCCCAATTCCAGATAAGATTTTGTATTAATCTCTACGATATATCCTTTTCGGGCAATAGCATCAAAATATTCCTGAATCAAAGCATCATACCAAGGCTCATCCAGTAAGCCGGGATGATAAGCAGATGCATTATAGTGCATTTTGTCAGCATGACCGACAATATCAAAACCGCCCAGTTCCACCATACGCATCAAACGGTCATAATAAAGATGCACCACTCTCACCAGGTCACCATTGAAATGTTTATCCACAACTCTGCAGAATTTATCAGCCGTCACATCCACATCCACTATTTCTCCCTTATCATCATAAAGCAAGTGCACAGAACCGATACGGTAATCCAACGGTAATTCGCGGAAACGGACAACAGACGGATTGCTCTCTTCATTCAGATAGTCAATCTCCAGACCGATATAGAGTTCTATTTGTCCGGCATACTTAGCCTTCAGACGATGGAATTCGGCCAGATAGTCATCCATAGCGTCCCACTCCATAGTCCACGCTGTAGAAAACGGCAGAGGGGCATGGGAAGAAAATCCATAAGAAGTAAATCCTTCACTCAGGGCAAAGCGGATAAAGTCTTCCATATTAGCACGTCCGTCGCAATATAAGCTATGACTATGATAGTTCGTTAAATTTCCAGTTCTGTTGCTCATAATTTTATCATCTTATCATTTATCATCTTATCAACCATCTTATCACCCTATCATTCTTCTATCTCACTAAGTTCCAGCCAACGCATGGTCTTTTCATCAATCAAATCCGTGATCTCGGGCAAACGCTTTGATTTCTCTGTAAGTTCTTCTACGGATAAGGTACCACTGCACAGGGCAGCTTCAATGGTTTTCTTTTCGTCCTCCAATGTAGCAATTTCCTGCTCCAGCTGTTCAAACTCCCTTTTCTCTTTAAAGGACATCCGGCGTTTTTCATTCAAACGCACTTTAGCGGTTTTATCTTCCTGCGGCTTAGAGGCTTCTTTTTCTTTCTCCTTTTCCAGCCGGGCTTTTTCTTCCTTCCAGTCACGATACTGGGTATAATTTCCGGGGAAATCACGGATATCCGCCTGACCGTTGAAGACTAGCATATGGTCTACTACTTTATCCATAAAGTAGCGGTCGTGGCTTACTACGATAACACACCCCTTGAAATTCTGTAAATACTCTTCCAGTACATTCAGGGTAATGATATCCAGATCATTGGTAGGCTCATCCAGCACAAGGAAATTAGGATTACGCATCAATACCGTACACAGATACAGGCGACGGCGCTCTCCACCACTCAGTTTATAAACATAGCTATGCTGGGTTTCGGGAGTGAAGAGAAAATGTTGCAGAAACTGGGAAGCGGTCAGCTTTTTACCATTACCTAACTCTATGACTTCGGCGATATCCTGTACCACATCAATCACTTTCATCTGCTCATCGAACTGTAAGCCATCCTGCGAATAATAACCGAAACGTACCGTTTCTCCGATATCAATCGTTCCGCTATCGGCTTTCTCCTCTCCCATCAGTATTTTGATAAAAGTAGATTTACCGGTACCGTTATTACCTACAATGCCCATCTTTTCATAACGGGCAAAAATGTAAGAAAAGTCTTCTAATATTTTAAGGTCACCAAACGACTTGTACAAATGGTCTGCTTCGAATATCTTGCTACCGATGTAGGAGGCCTTTACTTCCAGTTTCACATTGTCGTTATTAAACCGCTGTTTAGCTACTTTCTCCAGTTCATAGAAAGCTTCTTCGCGATAACGCGCTTTATGCCCGCGGGCTTGCGGCATACGACGCATCCATTCCAACTCAGTGCGATACAGATTGTTGGCACGGGTTATTTCAACATTCGTTGCATCGATACGCTCTTGATGTTTCTCCAGGTAATAGCTATAATTTCCCTTATATTGATAGATCTGACGATTGTCTATTTCAATGATTTCGGTACAGACACGGTCGAGAAAGTAACGGTCGTGCGTCACCATGAGCAGACTGAGGTTTGTGCGGCGCAGGTAATCTTCCAACCATTCAGTCATATCAAGATCGAGATGGTTGGTCGGCTCATCCAGAATCAGCAGATCAGGCTCAGTGATAAGGGTATTGGCAAGCGCCACGCGCTTCAACTGTCCACCAGAAAGATGCTTTACTTGCTGATCGAAGTTTCTTATCTTCAACTGGGAAAGAATTTGCTTTGCCTTCTGCTCATACTCCCATGCTTTTTCATGATCCATGCGCACCAGGATTTCGTCCAAACCAGGATGTCCTTCTGTTTCCATGCAGCGTTCGTACTCCTTTATCAGTTCTACCGTACTATTGCCATGATGGAAACAAGCTTCCAGAACGGTCAGTCCTTCGGGATATTGCGGGTCTTGTTCCAAATATCCGACCCTAAGGTCACGACGAAAAGAAATGGTTCCACTGTCATAGCCTTCTTTTCCGGCAATGATATTCAACAAAGTAGTTTTACCACTGCCGTTTTTGGCAATCAGTCCGATACGTTGCCCTTCGGCCACACCGAGCGAAGTATTCTCAAGCAATACCAAATCACCGAATGACTTGGTCAAATTTTCTATCTGAAGATAACTAATCACAGTTTAAGAGTTATGATTTATAATTTATGATTTATGGCTGGTTGGCAAATGATCAGAGTAAGGATTTGTAGGTTTCTGCCAGATTGCAAGATTCCCCTGCCTTCACTTTGCTCCACACTAATTTCATGGGGTCAATCCATTCTCCAGTAGTAAGATTCTGCAATACAGGAGCTTCACGATTACCATCTATCAGGGTCATCCATTCTAACCCATCTACTTCATTGGCAAGAATCACACAGATGGCAATACCAAATGAAAGCCATGCTTCTTTCTTCTTCGGACCGATAGTTCCACTATCAATGACCTGTTGCATACTGTCCAAATCTTCTTCCATACCCTGGAAATCTTTTTTCAGTTGTTCTTTTACAGTAGTGGTCACCCACTCAAAAGCCTCATTAATCTGGTAGATTTCGGACAGGCGGACAGGTATAAGCTCTGCCGGATATTTCACTCCCTCTTTACGTATTTCCAACGAGGCGATAACGGCTTCGGCCTCTGCCACAGATGCTCCCTTGCTTACCGTAAAGGAACATTCAAAGGCAACATCATCCACACCTGTAATCCAAAGATGAGAAGTATAATAAGCCCCTTCTTCTTCAAACATCTCCTTACTGTAAGCACATGCCAAGCTTCCTATTTTAACGGAGACTGCCGAAGGATTGTCTTTCAGTTCCTGACGGGTAACTTCCCGACCATACATAGCGTTACCTTTATATGCAGAAATACGAAAATTTCCAGTCCATTCACTTGGATTATAGAAGAGAAAAGAGCCTTCCCCATCTTCAAACTCATTCCAGTCTGCGGGATACAACATGGAAAACCATACTCCCGGAGAGATAAATTTCTTGCTTTGTGCCATTGCTATTCAGAGGTTAATAACGAGGCCACCTGACCTCGTTCGGCAAAAGTAACATTACATCCGTTGATATGCAAACAAACAGAAACAAAAAACAGCCGATTCTCACGAACCGACTGTCCCAATCATCATCTATGAATGAAGACCATTATAGTCTTCAATATCTTATTAAATCTCTATCAAACTTCAATGAAAATCATATTCTTGTTTTCGAGCGCAAAGATAATCAATGAAATACATCAGTTCCCAATATTTTAAGATATTTAAATTAACGTTCTATAAACTATGGAATTTTATAGATTAATATGCAAAAAAGCAGCCGATTCTCACGAACCGACTGCCCCAATCATCATTTATGAATGAAGACTTAAAAGTCTTCGCTTGTTTTATTTCAAATTAAACATATTATTTTCAATCGGCTGAATCCCACCATACAGGATATGTCCAGATGTCATCATCATTATAGTTGGGTTGAATGGCCCTAAGCTGATCTGCATTATAATTGATTTCATGAGAACATTGCTTTATACGACGCCATTGTTTACCTTGTGGAATACCCTTCAGTGAAGCTGCATTTACAGAATATTCATAAGGCATTTGCCATCCCATATAATTTTTATAATCATGACGACGCATATCATTCCAATTCACAGTTGAGTAAAGCATCGCAATAAACTTCTGACTCATAATCTTTTCCAATGTTATGTCTGATGCAGTGCCAATGGCACCATTTAGGAACTCGTCTATTTTTACCTGTTCCATTTGTCCCATTGAAGGACAGTCAGTATAGGCTGCATCGCCGGTCCAAATCGTCAACATCTTGTTTAGTTCATCGATATTAGCCTTGATGCCGTCCTTATAGGCATTAAAAGCTTCTGTTTTTTTACTTTGCTTAAAGAGTACCTCAGCCTTGATAAAGCAGGCTTCAGCATAAGTAGCCCACAAATAAGGACTATTAGGACGGACATAAACGTTACCCGATGAAGGATACCAATTATCAATAGCCCGATAGAAAATATTAGGTGTACTGTAAACGCCTACAGAACCCGCATAAATACCTACATAAATGGAGTCTGATGCACGAGTGTCTATGGATGGATTCCAACCGCCCTCTTTACGGCTGATAAAATTAGCCATACCATTGGGTATACGAACGTCCGATTGCATATCAACTCCTGCACCACGTTTCCAAATTTTAGTTCCATTCTCACTGAATTGACGCCAAGCAATAATCTTATCTGCACGCGGATCTTCGATGCCCTTATTATCAAAATCAGTCAATAGATCTACAAGCCATTTTGTTGGTAATGTGATATGGCGGTTACCATTGTAAGTTTGATTCCAGTTATAATTGGTCTGCATAGGATCAGTGGAAATAAAATCTTTTGAAGACTCTCTAATATCCTGACATTCAATATATGTATCATCATCAATGCTTTGTTGCGCCTTGTTTAAACAATCAAGAATAGTTTCAGGATCATAGTATGCAGATTTCTTCGACATTTGATTGATAGTACGAGCCTTTAACAGGTAGGCCATCTTAACCCACTTATCAATATTACCACCATTCCAGCTATCACCTTCAGACAATGCCGGTTGTCCTAGCGCCTGAGTTTTTCCAAATTGTTCAATAGCTTCATCAATGTCTTTTAAAGACTCAGTATAGATGGTTTCACCTGTATCATATTTGGGATGAGGGCTAATACTATTAGCTTCAAAATAAGGCATTTCACCATACATATCAGCCATTAAAAGGAAACCATAAGCCTTAAGCAGTTTAGCTGCACCCGCATAATGCCATGCTTCTGAAGCAATAGCCTTGTCATACATATCTACCAGATTGGGACCCGCACCAACAAAGAATTGTTGATAGGAGGTAGTACTCAATGAACTGGTAGCCTCCCATTGCGCAGAACAACCATCACGATGTGTACGAGAAGTAGCAGTAAACGCCTGGCAAATAAATTGCGAGCGATATCCATGTGCACCGGTTGCATAAGCCAAGTGATATTGAATCCACGGAAGCAAAGTCTTTACAGAAACGGCAGCTTGGGCGGGAGTGTTGGGATCCTCATTGACGTCCAGCCAATCTGTACAAGAGGCAAATGTCATTAACCCTGCTACACTTAATATAATTGATTTAAATAGTTTCATATTTCTAAATTTTAGCAGTTGAAAAATTAGAATGTTACATTAAAGCCAAATGCAAAACTTGCAGTTGGTGGTACACAGCAGTAATCAATACCCGTTGCACCGGAACCGGAAATACCGGAACCTGCAGAAGAAGATTCGGGATCACCACGATAGTTAGTAAACAAAAGCAAATTATTGGCTGTCGCGGATACATTGGCACGCTTTATGCCTATTTTAGCCAAAAATGCCTTAGGAAGTTCATAGTTCAAAGAAATAGTACGAAGACGGAGCGAGTTGACTTTAGTGATATAATTAAGACCTTCACGATAGTAGTAATCTGTATAATATTTTTGGATTACTTCTTTTCCCGAAACCTGAGCTCCATTGAGGTTATAAGTTTCATTGGCATTGAATGTGTAAGTTACATCTTTATAGGTATCTCCATCTTTCTGGGCACCCGCAATAGTCAATGACTCACGATTAGCAGTTAAATCACTAAGACCTTTATCAACCAAATAGTAATCAGTACCGTTATATATATCACCACCTATCCGGAACTCCCACAACATATTAAATGTCCAATTCTTATAGCTGATGGTATTATTAAAACCACCTTGGAGTTTGGGTTCGCGATTACCTATAAGCACACGGGTATCCTTATCATACGTAGGCATCCCATATTGGTCAAGAATTACCTTGCCATCATCAGTATATTTATAGTGATATCCGGAGATACCCAAGAATGGGCCATTATTGAATGACGCAGCCTGAGCACCACCAAATTGCACATCCGTAACATACAGCACATCTGTGCCTACTGGTAAATTTTTAACAGTACCACGATTCCCGTAAAGATTCAAGCTTGCATCCCAAGTCCAGTCTTTAGTTTGTATCGGAGTACCACTGATTGTAAGTTCCATACCTTTGTTATAGACATCACCGATATTCTGGGCAAAGAATATGAAACCCGTGGATTGCGGACCACGCGGTGAAATAATCTGATCAAGTGAGTTATTAGTATAATAAGCATAGTCTAGGCGCAAACGATTCTTTAAGAAACGTAACTCAAGACCTATTTCTGTTGATTCCGTCATCTCGGGTTTCAATACCGGATTACCACGACTCCAGCTCGTTCCATATCCGGTTATTCCCCCAAGCATTGTTGCTGCATTTTCCAAATAAGTAGTTGTAGCATAAGGACTGGCATCTTTACCTACTTTGGCCCAACTTACACGAAGTTTACCAAAGCTAAGAAAGCTATCATCCATCAATCCCCTGTCTTGCAAGAACTGAGTAAATACCAAACTTCCGCTGACAGATGGATAGAAATACGAACGGTTTTCCACAGGCAGCGTAGAAGACCAGTCATTACGACCTGTAGCTGTTAAAAATATTGTATTTTTCCAGTCAACACGGAATTCACCAAACACACCGACAAGACGGTGCTTGCTACGATTTACAACAAGATACTTATCAGCTGTTGAAATATTACCAAATGAATAGAAGCCCGGAATAACAAAATTCCAACCATAACGATAGTTGGTCGTCGACTTCGTGGCATCTGTTGCAGTGCCAAGCATCAAGTTAAAATTAAAATCACCAAACGACTTGCTGAAGTTAGTCATCAAGTTAGTAGACAAATATTGGTAACGAAGAGAGTTTTCACTCATCATTCCATTTTGCCACAGATCTTTCACAGCTGCGCCTTCAGCAATACGATTACTATTTTCTGTCGTATATGAATCAACACCCATACGATAAGAAATCCACCACCAATCTGTAATATCAGCTTTCACACTGAAACTACCCGTAAAACGTTCTGTATCATCCTTCAGTCTGTAATTATCAAGCATCCAATAAGGATTTTCAACATCAGCGGATAGCTCTTGGCGACCTTCGAATATACGATATTTTGAACCATCTTCATTTAAATAATGCTTCATATCATCACTGCGTGCCCATCCATAAAGAGCAACCATGGAACCCGTCCCTGATGAATCATGAAGACCTGCAGAAGTTAAAGTTTTGCTTGTACGAGCCTGAGAATAGGCTACATTAGCATTAAATGTTAGCATTTTCCATCTTTGCTCGGCATTGAAGCGGAAAGTTGTCTTTGTATAACCGGTAGTCGGAATTATGCCATCTTGGTCATAGAATGAACCGGACAAGAAAAAGTTACCAGTCTTATTACCACCTGATACACTCACATTAGTGTCCCATGCACCTCCGTTTTGAAAGAAATCTCCAACATTGTCATAAGCTGTTTCTCCAGCTGCATAAGGTTCTCCCCAAGAATTTGTAGTAAAATCATCTACTATAGCCTTACCACTCGAATCAAGGCCGTTGTAAAATCCTCTCTTATACATGGATTGAGTTTTCGGGAGCGATTTTACCCATGAAGTAAGATACTTTGCACTCAAATTTACTTCCACATTACCTTCTTTACCTTTCTTTGTCGTAATAAGAATAACACCGGCTGCAGCACGAGAACCGTATAGAGCCGATGCTGCAGGTCCTTTAAGAATTGACATATTCTCAATATCTTCCGGGTTAATATCCATAACACGATTAGAGCCTGTTGTAGCTGAAGCTTTCATCCCATCATATGCAGAGTTACCGATTATTGAAGTTGAGTTATCATAGATAACGCCATCAACAACGAATAATGGCTGATTGTCGCGTTCGAGTGATGTTCCACCACGAAGGATAATCTGAGAACCTGCACCAGCCGCACCTGACGTCTGCGTAATCGTCACACCCGCCACCTTACCAGCCAAAGAATTGATCGCATTGGTACTCTTGTTCTTCATCAATTCTTTCGCATTTACATCATCCACAGCATACCCCAAAGATTTGCGTTCTTTTTTGATACCCATCGCCGTTACTACAACTTCCTCCAGCGCCTGAGTATCATCTGCCAAAGTCACATTATAGATACTTCCCGCACCTACTTTTATTTCAGCCGAAGTATACCCCACAAATGAAATTACTAATGTGCTACCTTGCTGAGCATCCACAGAGAAATTACCATCCACATTTGTCACAGTACCCGTACCTGTGCCTTTCACTAACACACTGGCGCCAATAATTGGTTCGCCTGTCGCATCCATAACTTTACCTGTGATTTTCTTTGCCTGCAGAGTACTTTGGGTACTTGGTATA
>ENA-UOOA01004650-UOOA01004650.1-human-gut-metagenome-genome-assembly--contig:-P61old-NODE-4650-length-15339-cov-11.683264_pt1 | contig 15339 bp, 15 predicted proteins | sample MGYA00242467_ERZ724014 | MGnify/ENA metagenome assembly ERZ724014
TGTCATGATGATACTGCGCATAGATGAACTTCCCGGTGAACTCGAAATTCTTCGTCGCATACGATTCGCCCTTGCGGATGCGGACGGCCGCAAAACGCTCCAGCTCCCGCATCCCGACTTCAACAGCTTTCCGGTGCGCTTCGATCAGACGCGAATCGAACAATGACATCACCGAAACGGACTTCTGCGCAGAACATTGGAAATCATAGAACCGCACCGCGTGAGGATTGTTTCGCGGTGTCAGTTTACCCCGGCTTTCCGGATGGAGATTCTGCTGAAAAAGCGAAAAAGCCTCCGGCTGAACGATAGTGCCGTCAAGATGAAACGCGGATGCCAAACTGCCCCGCCAGACTCCTTCGACTCTGCCGTCCTCGCTATAGTAATCATTATTGGCAAGATGCTGACGATAGAAATCCGCACCTCTGCCACGTGTGGCTTTGATACTTGCCGCTGTAAACAAAATACCTTTCCACACACCCCGCATACAGAATATCACATCCTCCGGAGAAATGCAAACCGGAAAAACAAAGTTTTCCGGAAAAAGAGGGAAAAAGAACCGCAAAAATAGATTTTTGCTGACGCAATTTCCTAATCGTAAACGATAGGCTTGTTTTTGGCAACTTTCGTTGCGATTTGTTGCGTAATTTTGAAACAAACTTGACAATGGCGTAAAATTACGCTATATTACGCAACAAACAGCAAAGGAAAGAATATGGCGGGAGCACAAAATAAACGAAACAGTCCGGGTGCTTTCCGGAGTTGTCTGATTCCTTACAAGGACCAGATTTTCACATGGTGGTTTGATGACCGCAAGAGTGCCAGAGAAATACAAACGTTGCTGGCGGAACAGTTCGGACTTGAAGTCCACTGGTCAACGATCACCCGTTTTATCAAAGTTCGTTCACAGAAGGCAGATCCGCATGAAAAGCCTGCACATCTCGTGGCATTTGAAAAGGGAACGTCCTCATCTCATATTTCGTTTCCTTCAGAATCTGTGTCGAAAACTCACTCAAACGATCAAAATAGGCACGCGGAAGGCGAACGGCTTCTGCAAATATTAAAGAATTCAACTCCCCAAGAACTGGGACGCATGGCCGATGAGGCAATGGAACGAAAGAAGAAAAAATAGCTGTTCAAAAACTATCATCAATTACTGCTGTCCGGTAAAAAAATCAGCATAAGAATTCGTTGAAAAGTTCCAGTTATTCCGGCGAATTCCAGTCAGACGGATTCGCAATGTTTTTACGGTTCAATGCAAGATTTTCGAGAGGGATAGATTTTGCATGAGTGCATCATGGTTTCAGTTTGTCAATTCAGCGAGACTGAGCTTGAAGCCATGCAGAAACTTGATGTAGGCGACGAGCAAGTAGTGAATCAACGTAATCAATATTTGCGTCATTACAGCATTTTCGCTGGTTCCAAGAAAGCTCTTGATCTTGAGATTTTGCTTCATCCATTTGAAGAAGATTTTGATTTGCCAACGTTGTTTGTAAATTCCGGCAATGCTTGATGTTGCCAGTTTGATATTGTTGGTAATGAATCGATATATTTTGCTACTTGAATTATCCCGTAACTCAATTAGCCGCAGTTCTCCAAAATATTTTTTGCTGATTGATATCCGGGGAACCACACAGTTTCATCCCGTAAAATAGCGTGTTTTTCATTTGAGAGCCGGTACTGTCCGAGGAACTCAATTTTTGTATTGTCTTTGCGTCTTGTGACGAAATAAGCCCCACTGTCCACAATGTGCAGAATTTATAGTATCCCTTGTCAAAGGTGTAGATGCTGTCCGAAACGATGACAATATCTTCTCTTTCGGCTTGAATGTTTACCATTTTCCCGTTGCTCAACATCTCAAAGCAGAGCAGATTTCCGGATAGATCAAGTTCGATATGACGTTTGACTGCACCCTTGTTTTTGCGTTGAAAAACAATGAAGATTTGTCGGAAGATGCAAAATCCATTTTGCGGAATATGGGAGGTGATTTTCAAGACTTGGGAGATGCAATATATGTTTAAGGAAGCGTTGAGACCAATATGTATGAGGGCAAAAAACTCCTGCCATGCTAAAATCGCATTTTATCGCTGGATCAAATTGGCGGAGGAAACACAAATTCCGGAATTAAGAACGATGGCGCGTACCATTCGTAATAAACTCGATGGAATTGTCAGTTTTTGGACGTTTCGACATATCAATGCAAGTATGGAAGGGTTTAACAACAAAATCCGATGGCTGATCAAGCGAGCCTACGTTTTCAGAGATCGCGAATACTTCAAACTGAAAATTGATCAGCTGCCGGAAATTTCGTGCGTAAAGGAGCTATAGGAGTGTCAAGGAGCATCGAAGAGGCAAACAAATGCCGCCCACGAAATCGTTACTACAACTGGTAGCAAGCATTATCATTTTTAGAAAATTAGTTGCTATTTAGGGATAAATTCTAAGACTAGAATCATTATTCTGCAACTTCACTAATTTCCGTCTTGCGGATTCCGACAGTTCAAGCTTGACTATTTTCATACTGCTCCTTTGATTTCTTTTGTTTTACTAGATCGTGTCGTCAATAGTCAAAAGACCCAAGCCGCAATACACCTGATTTGCACAGCAGCAAGAAACGAAGCGGTGTTTTTTGCGTATCGGGTTGCGACTCCGCGCCAACGTTTTAATATCATAAATGCATTTTCGATAAAATGTCGTAACTTGTACAACTCCTTATCATATTCACGTTGAACTCTGCGTTTTTTTCTTGGAGGAATGACCGCTTTCATTCCAGCTTTTCCTGCTTTCTCGACAATCGCATCCGAATCATAACCGCGATCCACCAAAAGACCCCTCGCTTCGATACCATCAATCAAGGCTTCAGCCTGCTTACAATCCGCTGTGGTACCTTCTGTAATAAGGATTCGGACCGGCATACCATGCGCATCCACGGCCAAATGTATCTTGATGTTGAGCCCCCTTTTGTCTTTGCCATATCTTGATTTCCTCCACGAGCACCGCTTCCATGTGCATGAACTTTGATATGACTTGCATCAATCATCAACAGCTCAAATTCCGGATTGTCAATCAATTCCTGCAATAATTTCTCCCAAACTCCTTTGTCACGCCAACGGCAAAAACGCCGGTGAGTATTTTTCCAATCTCCGTAACTCGGTGGCAAATCACGCCAAGGTGCCCCCGTTCGTAAAATCCAAAATACAGCATTGATAAATTGCCGGTTGTCGCGAGCGTTGCCGCCCCAAGTCCCCTTGCGTCCCGGAAGCAAAAATTCGATTTTAGCCCAGGATTCATCCGATATATCATGTCGTTCGTATGCATTCGCCATTTTTTCTACATCCTTTTTGACGTTTGCATAATATAGCACACATCTATTGACGACACAACCTAATAAGAGACAATTATTTTATTTATCAAATATATATGACGACAAATTTATAACTCCGAAATGCGAAAAATCAAGCAATCTTTTACCGAAAAACGATAAACGTACAAATCGACAATAATCGCACTGTTCCGGCGATATTACATTGAATTTTACCGTTTCAACGTTATATTATTCCATGACTTGACAAACAACGTTTTAATGAGAAGGCGTAAAATGGCTGACGACTGCTGGCTTGGCATGAAAGAGATAACGGAACACCTTGGAGTGTTCCGCGAGACCGTTGTGAAGTGGATAGAAAACAAGCGGATGCTCGGCCATAAGCTCGGCAAGTACTGGAAATTCCAGAAGGCGGAAGTGGATGCCTGGGTCAAGTCGGACATGGATGCGGATTCCGAGTTTTCCAAGGTGGAAGCATGAGCAGCATCAATATCCGCCAAATCGAAAACAATGTCAAAGCCGTGGTCGAAAATTCGGACGAAGTGAATTTCATTTACGGTTTCCTGCTTGCCTACGGCCTGCCCAAAGCGACAATCAAGCGTCAACAACTGCATCAAGCCCAGCCCGCTTTGTTTTCCTCAAACGATGTTGCGTTCAAAAAGAAAGTCTATTTCCGCGTTGAAAAAAACAAAAAACTGCCGTTGATCGTCTCGGACCTCGCCAATGAAAATGGACCGGCTGTAAAATCGACTCATCCGCGTTTTGTCATTGTCACCGATTTCAAGCGGTTCATGGCGATTGACACCAAAACAAAAGACAGCCTCGATACGCCTTTTGCCGAACTTCCTACTCATTACGCTTTTTTCCTTCCGTGGGCGGGAATGGAAAAATCGGCGGTTCAAATCGAAAACCCGGCCGATGTCAAAGCCGCGGAACGCATGGCAAAGCTCTTCGATGAAATCAAGCGTGACAATCCCGATTTCACCTTAGAATACGTTCACTGTCTCAACGTATTTCTGACCCGTCTGTTGTTTTGTTTCTTTGCGGAAGATACCGAAATCTTTCCTAATGGCGCGTTTACCCAAGCCATCAAATCTTATACTCAAGTAGACGGAAGTGACCTCGGCGATTTCCTTATAAGATTGTTTTCCGTGTTGAACACCCCCGAAAAATTGCGCAGAAAAGATTTGCCTGACTATCTTCAGAAATTTCCATATGTCAACGGCGGTTTGTTCCGTGATGCAATGCCATTGCCGAATTTCTCAACCCGGTCAAGACATGCCATCATCAAGAGCGGAGAACTCGACTGGGCTGCCATCAACCCGGACATTTTCGGTTCTATGATTCAAAATGTGGTAACGGCGGAAGACCGCGGCGATTTGGGTATCCACTACACCTCGGTGCCAAATATCATGAAGGTCATACAGCCGCTCTTTCTCAATGAACTTCATAAAGAATTTTCCGAAGCGTGTGTTTTGCGGACCGACGTGAAAAATCCGGAGAAAATCAAACGCGACCGCCTGAATGCTCTTTTGGGGCGAATCACCAATATTCGAATCATTGACCCCGCTTGCGGTTCCGGAAACTTTTTGATTATTGCCTACCGCGAATTGCGCAAACTTGAAATCGCAATCCTCAAAGAATTGGACCTCTTCACATTCAGCGGTATCCAACTGCGGAATTTTTACGGAATTGAAATCTCCGACTTTGCTTGTGAAGTGGCAAAACTCTCTCTTTGGCTTGCCGAACACCAGATGAATATGATATTCAAAGAAGAGTTCGGTCAATGCAATCCAACCTTGCCGCTCAAAGAGGCGGGGCAGATAGTATGCGGTAATGCGACGCGTCTTGATTGGGCACAGGTTTGTCCTAAAAATGGTCAGGAAACCTATGTTTTGGGAAATCCACCGTATTCTGGCTCCCGTAAACAGACAGATGCTCAGAAATCAGATTTGGAATATGTCTTCCATACGGATTACAAGAGTCTTGATTATATTTGCGCATGGTTTTTCCTTGCGGCTCAATATCTTAGAGGAAATGTTGAAATTAAGGCCGCTTTTGTATCAACGAACAGCATCTCCCAAGGGGAACTTGTATCTTTGATTTGGCCAAGAATTTTGCGTCATGGCGTTGAAATTTGTTTTGCACACAAAGATTTTAAATGGACCAATAATGCAAAGTATAATGCAGCTGTCATTGTGGTTATCATTGGTCTTGGCAATGAAAATCCGGATAGAAAACAAATTCTTTACAACAATGTCGTTAATAACGTTACATGTATCTCCCCTTATCTTGTAGAAGGAGAGACAACTTATATTTTAAGCCGTTCTCGTCAGATTTCTAATATGCCTGAAATGAAATTTGGAAATATGCCTGCCGATAATGGATATTTGATTTTCTCGTCTGCCGAAGACAAAGATGCATTTTTACAGAAAGAACCGCTTGCAAGCAGATATATCTATAAATTAGTCGGTGCTTTCGAACTAATCCATCGTATGCCTCGCTATTGTCTTTGGTTAGAGGGCGTTTCTGAAAAAGAGATTCAGAAATTACCTTTGGTATACCAAAGAGTCTGTAAGGTAAAAGAAGTTAGATTAGACTCTTCACGACCGCAACTTGCCAATACACCTGCTCTTTTTGCACAAATTACTCAACGACCGGGAAAAGCCTTTATCGCTATTCCAAAAACATCTTCAGAGCGAAGACAATATATTCCGATGGCTTTTCTTGATGAAGCAACGGTTTCTACAACCGAAGTTTTTACAATTTCAGAGGATGCCTCTCTTAGCTTATTTGGTGTATTAACTTCCCTGATGCACATGTGTTGGGTGAAAGCCGTGTGCGGCAGGTTGAAATCCGACTACAGATACTCTAAAGATATTGTTTACAATAACTTCCCATTTCCCCGCATATCCGACCGACAGCGGAAAGAATTGTCCGAACTGGCGCGGCAGGTTCTTTTCCAAAGAGAAATGCACTCGGAAAAGACCTTGGCAGAACTCTATGACCCCGACACAATGCCAGTAGAGTTGAAAGAAGCCCATCATCAACTCGACCTTGCCGTTGAGCGTTGTTACCGCTCCAAACCTTTTGAATCCGATGAAGAGCGCCTTGAATATCTCTTCCATCTCTATGAACGCATGATTGCCGCGGAGGAAAGATGAGTAAGCCGAAATTTGCTTTTGATATTCTCTTTAACGCGGACCTTTCATCATTTTGCAATGACAAACCCCTTGCGCCGATTGATAAAAAGAAAGTACTCGGTCTTGCAAATGACTTTGAAAGTGGAAGATGGTGTTTTACAAAGTTTCATCAGTTTATATGGAATAATATCGCGGAAACTGCTTTGACAAAAGCCGAGCGAGAAGCGTTGATAGAGAATCCAGATACACTATTGATAAGAGCCGCAGAGAATTTGAGATTAGCCTCGGACAAGGATAAGGGAAAGGGTGGAGAAGTTGCAGAAATCTTCTTGTATGGAGTGATGAAAAACTTTTACAGAGCGCTCCCCGTTGTCCCCAAAATATATTACAAGCAAAACGTTCAAGACAATGCTAAAGGTGCAGATTCCGTTCATATTGTAATTGATGATAGTGAAATTGGTTTTTCTGTTTGGTTCGGAGAAGCCAAGTTTTATTCGGACCTTCAAGATTTTCGTTTGGATGCCGTAGTAAACTCTGTTAAAAATGCTCTTGATGACAAAAAGCTAAAAAAAGAGAACAGCATAATCCTTGGATTAAACGAGCTCAATGATTATATAAAAGAGCAAGATATGCTTAAAAAAATAAAGCTGTATTTAATGGCAGATTCTTCTTTAGATAACTTAAAGCCCCTTTTGCACATTCCAATATTATTGGTATATGAATGTAAAACCACCGCCGAGGCAAATGAGTATACGGAAAAATACAAGGCTGATATAATTGAGTATCAGAAGGATAGAGCAGAGGCTTACTTCAAAAAACAAATCAATAAGCTGAAAGACATTTTCAAATATCAGGAAATTCATTTCCATCTGATTCTCTTTCCGGTCCCGAGCAAGGAAAAAATCGTAGATGTCTTTTTAAAAAGAGTATCGGAAAGAAAGGAAGCGGCAGAAAATGATTGATACTTTTGAAGAATGCCGCAAAATCAGCGATTTATTGAACGGTGGAGATGAGGAGGCGGCCCGCAATTGCCTCATAAAATTGCTTGATGCTTTTGAACAGAGCAACCAGCCATACAATCCACTGGTCAACCACTTGATTCGAAAACTTGGATTATATCCATATATCGAAGCAGAACATGCCGGTTGGGAAGACCTGTTCGTCAAGCATTTGTTTGAGGCCGATATTGGCGGTGGTAAAGTTGCAACATTACATCGGGAGCAGTCAAGATTGCTCAAGGCGCTGCTAAGTGGGAAAGACTTGGCAATTAGCGCACCGACAAGTTTTGGCAAGAGTTTTGTCATAGATGCTTTCATTGCCATCAAGAAGCCAAAGAATGTTGTAATTATCGTCCCCACTATAGCGTTAACCGATGAAACAAGGAGACGTCTATACAAAAAATTTGCGCGAGACTATAAAATTATAACCACATCAGATGTTCCTTTAGGAGAAAAGAACATATTTATTTTCCCACAGGAACGTGCGTTAGGATATCTAGACAAAATAAATGAATTGGATATTCTTATCGTTGATGAATTTTACAAAGCCGATTCCAAATATGATGACGACCGCTCGCCCTCGCTTTTGCGGGCAATAGCCCACTTGAAAAAAGTCGCAAAACAAAGGTATTTTTTGGCACCAAACATTGAAGCCATCAACGACAATCCTTTTACAGATGGTATGGAGTTTATCCCATTTGACTTGAATACCGTATTCTTGGAAAAACACAACTGGTATGAAAAAATCGGAAAGGATAAAGAAAAAAAAACGGAAATTTTTCTAAAGTTAATAAATAAACTTGATAATCGAAAAACATTAGTTTATGCCGGAACATATCCTGAGATAACGGCAATATCGACACTGTTGCTTGCCGACATTCGTCCCGCGGATGTTTCAGATATTTTGCAAAAATTTATATCTTGGCTGGGAAAAAACTATGGTTCGGCCTGGGTCTTGCCAAAATTGATAGCCCGCAAAACTGGTTTACATAACGCCAGATTGCACAGACCCCTTACTCAAATACAAGTTAAGTTGTTTGAGGAAGAAAATGGTTTAAATAGATTGGTATCCACAACGTCAATAGTGGAGGGCGTAAATACATCTGCGGAGAACATCGTCCTTTGGAAAAACAAAAAGGGAAACCGCAATCTTGATGACTTTACTTACAGGAACATCATCGGCCGTGGGGGGAGAATGTTTCGGCATTTTGTAGGTAAAATCTATATTCTAGAGCAACCTCCGCAAGAAACAAAACAGACACTGGATTTAAATATAGATGACGACGCTTTAATTAGCTTCGATGATGTTGCCGTTGAATGTCTTACTATGGAGCAAGTAAAAAAACTGAAGGCCTCGCAAGAGGAATTAAGAGACGTTATTGGCGCAGATAGTTATAAGGACATTTTTGAACAAAACACCCTACAAAGTTCTGAAATGTCTTTGTTCAAAACAATTGTGGTTGATATGAAGAACAACAGTAATACATGGAATGGGCTCAATTATTTGAACTCAACAAATCCTGACGACTGGGGTTTCTTATTAAATAGGATTATAGGATTTCAAGCCGGTGCATGGGGTATAAAACATGGTCCTTTTGTTGATTTCATCAAGATATTGTCTTGTAACTGGATTGCAACAATAACAGAGCTTCTTGACAGAGCGAGCTCTGCCAATATTGATACAGATAAATTTTTTGAGTTAGAGCGTAATGTTGCGGTTAAGTTATCACCCCTATTGCAAGACGTTAATGTGATTCAGAAATCCGTTTTGCGCCATTTGTCCGTTGATTTAGCTCCTATGATAAAAAAGGTTTCTTATGCATTTCTACCGCCTGTTGTTTATCAACTTGAAGAATACGGTTTGCCAAGAATGATTTCTCGAAAAATCCATGATGCGGGAGTTATAAATTTTGAAGACAATGAATTGACTCTTCATGACACGCTGGATAAGTTTAGAGTTATCGGAAAGGACAATTTATTTCAGCAGGTCTATGGACTTGATGATTTTGACCGATATATTATAGATTACTTTTATGACGGAATCTCATTGTCTGAAGCAACGCAAAATGCAGTAAACGAGGAATGACACCATGAGCAACGAATTTAAACAATCTGGCGCTGACCTGTATGGGGCAATCCGTCAAGTATTGCAATCAGCGCGTCAGACGGCTTATAAAGCGGTCAATTTCGCGATGGTGCAGGCATATTGGCAAGTCGGTCGTCTTATCGTGGAAGATGAGCAGAACGGAAAAGCCCGTGCGGAATATGGCAAGAAAGTCCTTGATGACCTAGCAGAACGGTTGACGGCGGAATTCGGCAAGGGTTTTACCGTTACCAACCTGAAGTATATGCGCTCTTTTTACCTCGCATTTCCAATTGGTCACGCACTGCGTGACCAATTGAGCTGGACCCATTACCGGCTCTTGCTCCGAGTTGAAAATCAAGATGCCCGGAACTGGTATATGAATGAAGCCGTCGCAGAAAACTGGTCGAGCCGACAACTTGAACGTCAGATTTCCGTATTATACTATGACCGGATGATGCTCTCCGCGGATAAATCGTCCACCAGAAGCGATGCGGACAAAAACATGGCTCTTGCCAAGTTGGAACCGGAAAGTTTCATACGCAATCCATACGTTTTGGAATTTCTCAATTTGAAAGATTACCCCAATCTTCACGAAAAAGACATCGAAGAAGGTCTCATCAACAATCTTCAATCATTTTTGCTTGAACTCGGTAAAGGTTTTTGTTTTGTCTCCCGCCAAAAACGAATCCGTTTTGAAGAGCAGGATTTTTACATAGACCTCGTTTTCTACAATTGCATTTTGAAATGCTATGTCTTGATAGATTTGAAACTCGGCGAACTCACGTATCAGGACATCGGGCAGATGGACGGCTATATCCGCTTGTATGAGGAGCAATACCGTAAAGAAGACGATAACCCCACTCTGGGTATCGTGTTATGCTCCAAACGCAATGAAGCAATCGTCAAATACTCCGTTCTCCACGAGAGCAAACAACTTTTCGCATCCAAATATCTTCTCTATCTCCCCAGCGAAGATGAATTGAAAAAAGAAATCGAGCGTGAACGGAAACTTCTGGACGCAAAGGAGCCTTGATATGCCCGACTTAGTAAAAGTGAATTACGCTCAAACCGGAGCAAGCACCAAAACCAATATCTACGGTATGCGAGAAATGCAGGAGCGTGCTTATGCCTCCCGCAATGCCCAATATCTGCTCTTAAAGGCCCCTCCCGCCTCCGGGAAGTCCCGCGCTCTGATGTTTATCGCATTGGACAAACTCGTCCACCAGGGGCTTAAAAAGGTGATTGTAGCCGTTCCGGAGCGCAGCATTGGTTCATCTTTCAAAGCAACGAATCTCTCCAAATTCGGTTTTTTTGCGGATTGGACTCCGGATGAGCATTTCAATCTTTGCACGCCCGGAGCGGACAACAGCAAAAGCAAAGCTGGAATATTCAAGAGTTTTCTTGCCGATTCCAAATCTCAAATTCTGATATGCACCCATGCAACATTACGTTTCGCCTACAATGAACTGGCTGATTCCGATTTTGACAGCTGCCTGCTTGCAATCGACGAATTTCATCATGTTTCCGCGGACACCAACAACAGCCGACTCGGAGATTTGCTTCATGGCATTCTCAACAACAGTTCCGCTCATATTGTCGCCATGACGGGTTCATATTTCCGGGGAGACACCATAGCCATCCTTCTGCCGGAAGATGAAGCCAAGTTTGTCAAAGTGACCTACAACTACTATGAACAGCTTGACGGCTATACCTACTTGAAATCCCTCGGCATCGGCTACCATTTCTACCAGGGCAAATATACAACCGCCATCGGAGAGGTGCTTGACACCGATAAAAAGACGATTCTCCATATCCCGAATGTCAATGCCGGTGAATCAACGAAAGACAAGTATGATGAGGTCAATTTCATTATTGACAGTATCGGCACAGTCGAATCGCAAGACCCGGAAACAGGAGTCATCTACGTTAAACGACATTCGGACGGGAAAATCCTCAAAGTAGCGGATTTAGTGGAAGACAATCCTACGGAACGGGACAAGATAGTCAATTATCTTCGCAAGATTCAATCCGTTGATGATATGGACTTAATTATCGCTCTCAACATGGCGAAAGAGGGCTTCGACTGGCCATATTGCGAACACGCCTTGACCGTAGCATATCGCGGTTCTCTGACCGAAATAATCCAGATTATCGGACGTTGCACCCGCGATAGCGAAAATAAAACCCACGCTCAATTCACCAATCTTGTCGCCCAGCCGGATGCGACCGATGAACAAGTCAAGGTGTCCGTCAACAACATGCTCAAAGCAATTACCGCCTCATTGCTCATGGAACAGGTCCTTGCCCCGTCTTTCAAATTCAAGACCAAATTATCCGAAGACGAGACTCCAGCGCCGGGAACGATTTGCATTCGGGGCTTGAAAGAGCCGACCTCTCAACGCGTGAAAGATATTCTTGAATCCGACCTTGACGACCTCAAAGCAACGATTCTTCAAGCCCCCAATATGCAGAAAGCCATGCCGGGACAAATCGAGCCGGAAGTTATCAACAAGGTGCTTATTCCGAAAATCATAAGCACACGCTACCCGGAGTTGAGCGATTCCGAGGTGGAGGAAGTCCGCCAGCACGTTGTCGTGGATTCCGTCATAAAAAACTCCACCATTCAAGAAGTCGGCAACAAGAAATTCATCACCATGGGCAACAAATTTGTTGACATAAAAGAGTTGAACATTGACTTGATTGACCGCATCAATCCATTTCAAAAAGCGTTTGAAATCCTTTCCAAGAATGTAACCGTTCCGGTATTGAGGCTCATACAGGAAGCCATTGATGCCATGAAAATCAATATATCACTAGAGGATGCCGTCAAACTTTATCCTCAAATAAAAGAATTTAAGATTTCTCATGGAAGAGAGCCGAGTGTCAGAGCGACCAATCCGCAAGAGATGTTGCTTGCTCAAGCGTTGATAAAACTCCGTGAAGAAAAGCGCAAGAGGATGAACAACAATGAACATTGAAGCCGAACTTTCGAGAATATTTGCCGAAGATGACCTCGGCTTATTTGATGTCAAACCGAAAAAATCCTTTGCTAAAAGCGCTGACCAGAGGTTGATTGACTCTTTTGAAGAAATCAATAAATTTGTCGCGGAACATGGTTTGGAGCCAAAACAGGGCGGTTCAGTTATTGAGGCGAATTTGGCCTCCCGTCTATATGGCATCCGCAATGATTCCCGAAAAGTCGCCGCATTGGTTGATTATGACCGATTCGGTTTGCTTGGAGAAATCCCGGCAAAAGAATATCACTCTTTGGAAGATGTGCTTGCCGACAGCGACAATGACGACTTGCTTAGAGATGACAGTGGTGCGGAAGATATTTTCACTTTGAAGCATGTCAAAGCCGTTGCTCTTCCAGATTATATTTCCAAACGGAAAAGATGCAAAGATTTCAAGAAATTTGAAGCCAAATTCAAGAAATGCCAACAGGATTTAGCGTCAGGGCGGCGGTTGATTTTGCCTTTCAAAAACGGGAATCGAATCGAAGCGGGACAATTCTTCATCTTAAGCGGTATTTTGCTTTACGTTGACCGGATAGGTGTATTAAAGTACGATAAAAACCGTGATTTGAACGGCAGAACCCGTTGCATTTTTGAAAATGGCACGGAATCCGATATGCGTCTCCGGTCACTTTCCTCCGGCTTATATAAAGACGGCAGACGAGTTACCGAATTGGAAGAACGGATGCTGGACGGTTTGAAAGACATCTCAAAAGATGATAATGAAACCGGATATATCTATATTCTGAAGTCAAAGAGCATTGATGAGAGGATTCGATCTATCGCCGACCTCTACAAAATCGGATATTGCACCGAACCCGTAGAAGAACGTATTGCAAATGCGAAGCAAGAACCGACTTACTTGATGGCTCCCGTGGAAATAGTTGACACCTTCCGTTGTTTTAATATCAATCCGAAAAAAATGGAAGACCTGCTGCACAATTTCTTCGGAAATTCGTGTTTGAATATAGATATTTTTGATAACAAAGGCATAAGACATACTCCACGAGAATGGTTCATTGTTCCATATCCAATAGTCTATCAGGCAATCTATTTCATTTTGAATGGTGAAATCGTAAATTACAAGTATAATGCCGAAAAAAAAGAAATCGTCAACAAGTAATGCTATCATTTGCATAATCTCTCAAATGAAAGCATAAACTCCTACCCTTTTGCACACAAATCGTAATACGATAATTTGCACATCCTCTTATCATCAGATAACGTCCGGGAAATTGCGCACATTTTGAGAGAAGGCACTTGAAAAAAGGGCCTGTTTTCTGATTGATTATAGTGACCAAACTCTAACCAACGAAAGGAAAACAGGTCATGGAAAATGTAGCGCAAGAAAACGAAAAGGCAATCTCCGGAGCGATTAAAATCGATGAAAAAGAGATTTGAACGCATCTTGACGGACTGGTTCGGAGTCGATCGAGGATACGTTGAATGTGCTTCTGAATGCGGAAGCTGGCGCAATCTGCCAGGCTTCGAGGTATCAGCGCAGCCCGGATCGGCAGGATGCGCGGACCGGAAGCTACAAACGTAAACTTCTGACGAAAGCGGGCGAAGTGGAACTTCGCGTTTCCCATTTGCGAACGTTGCCACTTGAAACGCAAATTATTGAGCGTTATAAGACAAAACAAAGTAGTGTCGAGGAAGCCCTGATAGAGATGTATCTTGCGGACGTGTCCGTTCGCCGTGTGGAGGATATCACCGAAGCCCTGTGGGATGCAAAGGTCAGTTCCAGTACGATAAAGTGAATTAAATCAAAAGATTTACGGTAAAATTGAGGAGTGGCGTAAACAGCCGATTATCGGTGAACATCCGTATGTTTTTGTTGATGAGGTCTATCTGAAGTAAAGTTGGGGCGGTGAGGTTCAGAACGTTTCTGTTCTGGTAGCAGTCGGAGTGAATGACGAGGGATACCGTGAAATCCTTGGCGTTGCCGAAGGCTGCCGAGAGGACAAGGAATCCTGGAGCAACTTTCTGTGTTACTTGAAAGAACGTGGACTCAAAGGCGTAAGGCTGATCGTTTCGGATAAATGTCTGGGGTTGTATGAGATCATCGGCGATTTCATCCCCGAGGCCAAATGGCAGCGCTGCATTGTCTACTGGTATCGAAATGCTTTCACCATGTGTCCGTGGAAACATCTTCGCATGGTAGTGGCAATGCTTAAAGCAATTCATGCTCAGGAAGATAAAGCTGCTGCTCGGCAGAAAGCCGCTCTCGAGGCTGAAAAATTAAGAGCCATGAAACTGGAACGGATCGCAAATTTTGTAGGAACCAGCGTGGAGGAGACATTATCTTATATGGACTTCCCGTATGAGCACTAGAGCCGGTTGCAGACAAATAACGGTCTCGAACGCATCATGAAAGAGATTCGTCGCCGAACTCGAATGGTCGGCAGCTTTGGATGGATACTCGGCTATGATGCTGGTCGAGGCCGGATTCAGACATATTTCCACGACAAAATGGGGGACACGTCAGTATACGAGCACTTGCAAACTTTACGCAGACGGTATAAGGTAAAGGGCGGGAGGCTCCGTCTGCGCAACCGACCTGCTCCTCCGGAGCTCTCAGGACGGTTGCTTGCTTCGGCTGCGCCAACTCACGTTTGTCGTCTGTAATCACTCAGAAGCAAATGTGCGCAAAACTTCGGACACTACCAGCTGAATTCGATTAAATCTTTTTTCTCATCCCCAAAAATATTTGAATTTGATATAAAGGAATGATATGTTAATTATCATACAAAACGCATATTTAACAAGTAATCGTAAT
>ENA-UOOA01004653-UOOA01004653.1-human-gut-metagenome-genome-assembly--contig:-P61old-NODE-4653-length-15333-cov-29.054130_pt1 | contig 15333 bp, 15 predicted proteins | sample MGYA00242467_ERZ724014 | MGnify/ENA metagenome assembly ERZ724014
CGACCGCATGACCCCTGCCAAGCTGCTGGGCTGTGTGCTGGGTTTTGCCGGGGTGCTCATCGGCACCCTCGGCAACCACGGCGGCGGCAGCAGCTGGGGCATCTTCTGCATGCTGCTGGCCACGGTCATCTTTACCCTGTCCGGCCCGTGGAACAAGGCCGTGACCAAAAAGGCCGACAGCTTTGCGGTCTGCTTCATCAACCTGTTTGTGGGCGGCGCAGCCCTGTTTGTGCTGGGCACTGCGCTGGGCGGACATCTGGGCAGTGTGAACCCGCTGGGCATCCTGGTGCTGCTGTATCTGGCCTTCATCTGCGGAGCCGGCTATGTGCTGTGGGCCCTGCTGATGAAGAACAACCCCGTCAGCCGCATTGCCATCTTCGGCTTTGTGAACCTTGTAGTCAACGTGCTGCTGAGTGCTGTGCTCAACGGCGAGCCCCTGTTCCGCTGGCAGTATCTGGCGGCGCTGGTGTTCGTGTGTATGGGCATCTGGCTGGTGAACAAGGCACCCGCCCAAAAGGAGAAGGTATGACCGGCCCGATTTTTGACACCCATGCTCATTACAGCGCCCGCGCCTTTGACGCCGACCGCTTTGCCCTGCTGGACAGTCTGCCCGCAAAGGGCGTGGTAGGCATGTGCGAGCAGGCCACCCACTCCGGGGACGCCCCCCGGGTGCTGGAGCTGGCCCACCGCTACCCCTGGGTGGTGGCGGCCATTGGCATCCATCCGGAAAGCCTGCTGCCTGCCGCCGACTGCGGCGAAGATGGCCCCGCCCCCACGGTGTCGGTATACGGCGGCGACTGGGCGGCCGAAATGCGCGCCCTTGCCCCCTGCTACGAGGACCCCAAGGTGGTGGCCGTGGGCGAATGCGGGCTGGACTACCATTGGCCCGTGCCCAAGGACGCCCAGCTGGCCCTGTTTGAAGCCGAGATCCGTCTGGCGCTGGAACTGGACAAGCCCATTATCGTGCACGACCGGCAGGCCCACGCAGATGTCTATGCCCTGCTGAAAAAATACCGGCCCAAGGGCATCGTCCACTGCTATTCCGGCAGTGCGGATGACGCCGTGTGGCTGGCACAGCAGGGTCTGTACATTGGCTTTGGCGGTGCCTGCACCTTCCAGGGAGCCAAGCGAGCGGCAAAAGCCATTGCTGCCCTGCCGCTGGAAGCCATCGTGCTGGAGACGGACTGCCCCTATATGGCCCCGGAGCCGGTGCGCGGCACCCGCTGCGACAGCAGCCTCATCCGCTATGTGGGCGAGTACATCGCCCAGCTGAAGGGCCTTTCTGTGGAAGAGGTGTTCCGCACCACGGCCGAGAACGCCCGCCAGGTGTACAGTCTGTAATATTTCCCCGCAAGATACAGGGTCTGTGCCCTGTTTCTGGATAAATCAAGCTTTAGAATCCATACTGTTATAAGGAGATTTCTATCATGAAAGCACGCATTCCCAAACACCGCGAGTTCATCATCAACTTCCCCGACAGCATCGACAACGCCAAGGCCAACGAGGGCTGGGCAAAGCTGCAGCAGATCGTGGAGGACTACAAGAAGGCCCACAACGGCGCTTCCGTCTACGCTCCCACCTTCATCGAGGACTGCGAGCCCGAGGTCAAGAAGCTGCAGGAAGAGTACGGCTTCGAGTACACCGTCGAGTACGTTCAGTAATTTTTGACCAAAAAGCTCCCCTCTGTGCAATGCACGGAGGGGAGCTTTTTTGCGTTGTTTTGGAAAGACCGTCTTTTACTGTTCCACCTTGCTCAGCAGGATGCGGTCGTTGTCCAGCGTCTTGCCGGCGTTCTCGCGGAACTTTTCCAGCAGGTCGTCCACGGTCATCCGGCTGCGCTCTTCGCCCTGCACGTCGAACACGATGCGGCCCGCATCCATCATCAGGGTGCGGTTGCCCAGTTCCAGCGCCTGATGCATGTTGTGAGTGACCATCAGGCAGGTGATCTTCTTTTCGGCCACGATGTTCCGGGTCAGCTCCAGCACCTTTTCCGCCGTGGCGGGGTCCAGAGCGGCGGTGTGCTCGTCCAGCAGCAACAGCTTGGGGGTGACCAGCGTGGCCATGAGCAACGTCAGCGCCTGCCGCTGGCCGCCGGACAGCAGGCCCACCGGCTGTTTCATACGGTCCTCCAGGCCCATGTCCAGCAGAGAGAGCTTCTCGCGGAACAGTTCTTTATCCTTGCGGGAGATGCGAGAGAAAATGGCGTGGGGCGCGGTGCCTGCACGCAGGTAGGCCAGCGCAAGGTTTTCCTCAATGGTCATATTGGGGGCTGTGCCTTTGAGGGGATCCTGAAACAGGTGGCCGATGACCTTGCTGCGCTGGTGCTCCGGCTCAAAGGTGATGTCCTGCCCGCCCAGCACGATGCTGCCCTCGTCGGCGATGAATCCGCCGGTGATGGCATTGAACAGGGTGGACTTGCCCGCGCCGTTGGAACCCACGATGGTGGCAAAGTCCCCGGCTTCCATGTGCAGGCTCACTCCGTTCAGAGCCACCTTTTCGTTCACGGTACCGGGGTTGAAGGTCTTATGCAGGTCGTTCAGCTGCAGCATTTCCATCTTACTTTCCCTCCTTCACGGCCGCGGCGCGGCGGGCACGGGCGGCATGTTTGCGCTTTTCAAAGGCAAAATGCTCCCGGATGGCCGGCATGGAGATGGCCACGGCCACAATGATGGCCGACACCAGCTTCATGGCAGCGGCCGGCACATTGAAGCGCAGGGCCACAGCCACGATAAAGCGGTACAGGCAGCTGCCGAACACCACGCCCAGAATGCGGCGCAGCATGGTGCGCTTGCCCACAAGGGTCTCGCCGATGATCAGGGACGCCAGCGCAATGGTGACCATGCCGGTGCCCACGTTGATGTCACAGCTCTTCTGGTACTGGGCCAGCAGACCGCCGGACAGCGCACACAGCGCACCGGACACGCACAGGCCCACAGTAATGGTAAAGGCAGGGTTGATGCTGGAGGCCCGCACCATGGCGGTGTTGTCACCGGTGGCCCGGATGGACAGGCCCAGCCGGGTGCCCAGGAAGCCCAGCATGGCGGCGCAGGCCAGGACGATGATCACCCCCACCAGCACCAGCTTGTACCAGCTGCCCAGAAAGCCCAGCGACTTTTTGGCCAGCGAGAAGATGGTCTCGGTCTTGACCAGCGACATGGTGGAGGAAAAGCCCATGGCCGCCAGATTGATGGTGTACAGGCCGGTGTTGACGATGATACCGGCCATGATGCTTTCCACACCAAGGCGGGTCTGCAAAAACGCAGTGACAAAGCCGGAGCACACGCCCGCCGCCATGGCCGCCGCAAGGGCCAGAATGGGGTGGCCGGTCAGTGCTACCTGACAGGCCACCGCACAGCCCAGGGTAAAGCAGCCGTCGGTGGACAGGTCTGCGATGTTCAGGATGGAATAGCTCAGAAACAGTGCCAACGCCACCAGAGCGTAGATACAGCCAAGCTCCAGCGCGGTCTGGATGACGTTGAGCGAAAAGATACTCGCCAGCATGTGTGTGCTCCTTTAAAATACGGTTATTTTTACACGGCCTCGCCCTCTCCGTCACGGCTCACGCCGTGCCACCTCTCCCAGCGTGAGAGGCCTTGGCATTGCGGTCATGTTCCCGGTTCTGCCAAAGGCTCTCCCTTTGGGAGAGCTGACATTGCGAAGCAATGGCTGAGAGGGCGAAGTTGCTTTTCAGTTCAAGGCATAGTTAAGAGAAGTTCTGGGCCGTGGACACTTCCACGATCTCGGTGCAGTAGGGTTTGAAGGCTTCCTTCAGGGCGTCCAGCTTGTCACCCTCAAAGCCCAGGGCGGCGGCGGTCTCGGTGTTGATGGTCACAATGCCGTTGTCAAAGGTCTGGTAGGGCATCTCGGTGGCACTCTTGCCATCGCACAGGATCTCGGCCACCATATCGGCGGTGGCCTCGCCCAGCTGGACGTAATCCACGCCGTAACCCACGAAGGCACCGTTCAGGGCAAAGCTGTCGGCACCGGTGAAGTGCATCACGCCGGCCTCGGTGAAGGTCTCGTAGATGGACAGCTCCGCGGTCATGATGGTGTTGTCGGTGGGGGTGAACACGGCCTTGACCCCGGCAGCCACCAGGGCTTCGGCAGCCATCTGCACCTCGGCGGTGGTGGTGCCGTTCTTTTCAATGTACTGGATGCCCTTTTCGTCGCAGAAAGCCTTGGCATCGGCGATGGCCTGCGTAGAGGAATCCTGGCTCAGGTCATACAGCAGGCCGATGGTGTTGATCTCCGGGTCTGCGGCAAGGATCAGGTTCATGATGGCGGCGGTGTTCAGGGCGTCGGAGGTGCCGGTCATGTTCTCACCGCCGTCAAAGCCTGCAGCAGCGGGGTCGGTGACGGCGGAGTACACCACCGGGATCTCGGTATCTTCCACAGCGGCCAGCATGGTGGCGGCGGTGGGGGTGGCCACAGCCACGATCACGTCCACGCCATCGGCCACCAGGTCGGCACCGATCTGGTTCAGGTTGCTCTGGTCGGCCTGCGCGTTGGCGTAGTAATCAGCGTAGTCAAAGGTGACGCCCTTTTCCTTGCCCAGCTCGTCCAGACGGCTCTCCACGGATGCCACGATCTGGTTGAGGGAAGCATGATCCACATAGTTGACGATGCCCACCTTGAAGGTCTCACCGGCCACGGCGCTGGAAGCGGCCTCGGAGGAAGCGGCGGTGCTGGTGGAGGCGGAAGATGCTGCGCCGCCGCAGCCGGTCAGTGCCAGTGCGGAAACGGCGGAAGCGGCCATGGCGGCCTTCAGGAAGCTGCGGCGGGAGATCATGTTCATGGTTTTCATAGTGGTTAACTCCTTTCCCGGAGCGGGCGGCATAAAAAAGACCCGCTCCCTTTGCGGGACGGGTCTTTCCAACGAAAAACGACCCTGTCCCTGTGTGTTATCCACAAGGACAGGATCGGTAAAATACGATTCTGCGGTGCCACCTTGCTTGCCCTGCTGTGAACGCAGAGCCTCTCACGGAGAGCCAACACTCCCCTGCCCTGTAACGGAGGCTTCCGTCCCAAGCTACTGGAGGCTCTGCCTCGTTTGCCCGGCCCTCGGCGGCCCACGAATCTCTGCCCCGCTCTCGCCCGTTTTCACTGTCCGGGCTCACTGAAGATGCGCTGTGCAGGTTCTCTTCCGCCTCATCGGTTTGATTGCATTATACACTTTATCTGCGTAAAGTCAAGAGGCAATGCAAAAAATTTTTTGCAGGTTTCCGGCAAAGTCACACTTTGCTCTTTTTACGCTTGCGCCACACAAAGTATGCCGTGTACACCAGCCATACCGGCAGGGCGGCCAGCGTCACCGTGCGGCTCAGGGCAAGGCCGTCGGCCTGATACACAAAGTCGATGCTGCTGGTGCCCGCCGGGCACAGCACCGCCATCATACCGTCATCCACCCGCACAATGTCGGTCTGCTCCCCATTGACATAGGCCGTGAAGCCGTCATCGTAGGGCACCGAGAAGAACACGAGGTTTGCATTCTCCAGCGTGATCTCCGCGTGGAAGCCGGCATTGTTCATCTGGAACATGCTGCACGCCTGGGCGCGGCGGTCGTTGCAGTCCTGCACATAGGCTTCATAGGTCAGCTCGCTCTGCTTTTCCTCCGGCAGTTCGGTGAGGTACTGCCCGTAGGCGGCAGCGTCCTCATCGCTGAACACCAGTGCCCGCATCAGCAGGTTGGCACGGGAGTTCTTGTTCACCTGCCCGTAGGTCTCCTCGGTCACATAGTAATCGTAGGCAAAGCCCATGGGAACGTAATTTTTATTCTTGTACAGCACAAAACCGTCCAGCGTGTCGTAATATTCCCAGCCGTCGTCGGTCTGGCTCTCAAAGTCCGCCTGCTGTTCCGGCGTGGTGATGAGATATTCCACACTCAGCAGGCCCCGCAGGGCATAGTCGGAGATGTCCGGCTCACTGCGCACATCCCGCTTGACGCCCAGGGCCGGGTAAAAGCTGAGGATGCTGGGGGCCGCCGTGCTGCCGAAATATTGCAGGCAGCTCTTGTCCAGCCACATGCCGATGTTGTCGTGGATCTTGTAGGTGTCCACGCGGTAATCGCCTTCCGGCAGATCCTCCTTCAGCAGCAGGGCGTTGTTGTCCTGCTCCACAAGATCGCTGTCGGTGTACCATTGGCCGAACTTGCCGATGCCGATGTGCACCATACTGAACACGCAGGCAAAGGCCACCACCGCCGCCGTCATGCGCTGGGCAAAGCGGCTGTCTGCCCGCCATTTCTGGCAGACCAGACGGTAGAGCAGCAATCCGCCCAGGCCAAAGCCCAGCACCACGAAATACTGGCCGGGGTTCTTGAGCACACCCAGCGACCAGGTGCCGGTGTCGTTGTCCAGTACGGGCACCAGTGCAAAGGCCAGCGTAGCCAGCATGATCCAGCCAAGGCCCCGGGCCGGGGTGTCCAGATCGGTGTTGTGATCTTCCAGCGCATTCACGGTCATCGCCGCGAGGATGAGCACCGGCATATAGTACCAGCGGGCATAGTAGCTGGAGTTGAGAGCGTAGAATGCGCTGTTCAGGATGGGCACCAGCGCGCACACGGCGCACACCGCCACAATGCGCTTTTTGCTGTCGCCATGGCGGGCACGCCAGTAGGCCAGCGCACCTGCCAGACTGCACAGGGGCAGATAGGCCGACATGCTGGTCCACTTGATGACGCCTTCCGACCAGATGGAGGTCAGGTAGGGGGAATCCGGCGGCATCACCCAGCTGAGCAGGATGGCCAGATACTGCTGCACCTTGCCGTAGGTCAGAAAGCCCCATCCGGACGCAAGGTCGATGGTGCGCGGGTTCTGCAGCAGGCTCAGCACCGCCGGGACCAGCAGCAGGCAGCCCATGGCCACACCCAGCAGGCTTTCAAACGCCAGCTGCACAAACCGCTTCACGGTCAGGCGGTAGTCGCCGGTAGTGAGCTTGCACACAAAGTAGATGGCCAGGAACACCACCTGCCCGGCAAAAAAGAAGTAGTTGTTGAGCAGGTTCACCGCCGCCCAGAAGGCAAACATCCCGTGACGCTTGTTGTACATGGCCTCGTCCAGCGCCCACAGCAGGTACGGGAACAGCGCCACCACATCCACAAAGTGGTTGAAGAACACGTTGTACACCGCAAAGCCGGACAGTGCATACAGGCAGGCACCCAGCACGGCGTAATCCCAGTTCTTGACGTAGCGCTTCAGGTACAGGTACGCACCGCCGCCCGCCACGCCGAACTTGAGCACCAGCAGCGGCACCATCAGGTAGGGCAGCCACCGCTGCGGGAACAGCATGGAGAACCAGAAGAAGGGCGAGCCGTACAGGTAGAAGGAGTAGGCGTTCATGGCACCGCTGCCCAGGTCCGTTGCCCAGGAGAAGGTATTGCGGGGTGCCCCGGCAAAGGTGCTGTCCGGGTAGCCCGCCCCTTTCAGGAAACCGTTCATGTACCGGTAAAAGCTGATCTGCTGGCTGTTGAAGTCGCCTGCATAGTGGAAAAATCCGCCGTCCATGATGTAGAACGGCAGGAAAAAAACGGCTGCAGTGAGCGCGCACAGCACCACCGCCCGCCAGAACTGATCCTTTTGCTGTCCGGGCAGGCGCAGCTGCCGGGACATTCCGAATTGTTCCATGGGTTATCCTCTTTCTCCGCCGCCGGGGCGGAAGATGCTTTTTTATCAGTATACCACGCAGGTCGGCCCGAAAAAAGGACGTTTCTTCACCGCTGCCCCTTGACAAGCGCCTGCCGGGCAGGTATGGTGGAGAAAACACATCCAAGGAGGTTTCCCCGCCATGCTGTATCCGTTCAATGCCCTGCTGGCCCGCATGAAGTACATCACCCGCTGGAGCCTGATGCACTCCACCCGGGCCGAGTCGCTCAGTGAGCACACCTGCGACACTGCCCTGCTGGCCCATACCCTGTGCCTGATCGCGCGGCGGTACACCGGCACCCCATGCCGCCCCAAAACGGTGGCGGTAGCGGCGCTGTACCACGATGCCCCGGAGATCATCACCGGGGACCTGCCCACGCCGGTCAAGTATCACAGCGCCACCCTGCGCGACGCCTACAAGGCCATGGAGCGGGAAAGCGTGGCCAGCATGACGGCCATGCTGCCGGAGGAGCTGGCCGAAGAGGTCGCGCCCTTCCTCACCGGAGAGCTGCTCACGGCAGAGGAAGCCAAGCTGCTCAAGGCTGCCGACCGGCTGAGTGCCCTGGTCAAGTGCCTGGAAGAGCAGCGCAGCGGCAACCACGAGTTTGACGCGGCACTGGCTCAGCAGAAAACCGTGCTGGAAGCCATGCATTGCCCGGAAGCCGACTGGTTCATGGCCCACTGCCTGCCCTGCTACACCCAGAATCTGGATGAGCTGACCCGGCAGGACGGATAATATTTTTTACGGGAACGGCACTTCCCGCACGTCGTCGGGGTCTAGACCGGCTTTGCGTTGCTCTTCAAAGACAGCGTCGATCAGCTCGTCCAGATCTTCCAGATGGGTCAGGGTGCAGCAGTAGCGCCGCAGGGCGGCAGCGCCCTTCAGCCCCTTCATATAGTGCATGGTCTGGGCACGGGCCTGCGGCATCGCCACAAACTCGCCCTTCTGCTCCACCATCTCTTCCACCTGACGGCGCAGGGCATTCATGCGGGCCTGCAGGTTGGGGGCCTTGGGTTCCGGGGTTCCCTCGATGGCGGCATTCACCCGCTCAAACAGCCACGGGTCGCCCAGCGCAGCACGGGCGATCATCACGCCGTCGCAGCCGGTCTGCTGCATCATGGCCACGGCATCCTCGGCCGAATGGATGTCGCCGTTGCCCAGCACCGGCACATGGACTGCCTGCTTTACCCGGGCAATGATCTCCGGATCGATGCCCGGGGTGTACATCTGCTCACGGGTGCGGGCGTGTACCGCAATGAGGGCGGCACCTGCCTGCTCGCAAGCCTTTGCGCACTCCACGGCGGTCACATGGTCGGCGTCCCAGCCCTTGCGCATCTTGACCGTGACCGGGCGGCTGGTGTGGGCCACCACCTGCTCCACGATGCGGCCGCAGCGGTCCGGATCCAGCATCAGCTTGCTGCCCGCGCCGCCGGACACGATCTTGGGGGCCGGGCAGCCCATGTTGATGTCCACAAAGTCGAACTCATACTGTTCCATAGCGGCTGTGGCTTCGCCCATGATCTGGGGCACCTCGCCAAAGATCTGCACGCCATAGGGTGCCCCGTTGGGTTCTGCCTTCAGCAGGCTGACCGTCTTATGGTCGCCGTACACCAGTGCCCGGCTGGACACCATTTCGCTGACCGTAAAGCCTGCGCCGTGCTGCGCCATCAGGCGGCGGCAGGGGGCATCGGTAAAGCCCGCCATTGGTCCGAATACTGCCCGATGGGGCAGAACGATGTTTCCGATTTTCAAAGGTTCCATTGGTGTTCCTCGATTGTTCTGAATGACCAGAGAGAAAACGATTTTGAATTGCCTCCGCTGCGCTCTGGCAATCACAGCGGAATTTTGTTTTTATAAGAGCAATTCCGGGCAGCCTGCAGGCTGCCCGGAATTGCATTTTCACAAAAAAGGCTGCAACCGTAAAATGCAGGTTTCACGCAAAGCCGTTTCTGTCTGCTTATACTCCGGCCATCTGTCCGGTGTTTTACATCTTCTCCGGCACAGTGATCTTGAACATGGTCAGCACATTGAAGATGACGTTCTTCACGCCGATGCACAGAGCCAGACGGGCCTGCTGCACGGCAGAGTCTGCGCCCTGGATGCGGCAGCTGCCGTAGAAGCGGTGGAAGGCACTGGCCAGATCAATGACAAAGCGGTTGATGCGGCTGGGGTCATACTTCTCGGCTGCCATGACGATCTCCTGCGGGAAGGCAGCCAGCATGCGGATCAGGTCCATCTCGGAGGGCTCGGTGAGCAGGGTAGCGTCCACCTGCTCGGCACCGGCAAACTGCACGCCCTCGCTCTCTATCTTCTTCAGGATGGAGCAGATGCGGGCATGGGCATACTGCACATAGTACACCGGGTTGTCGTTGTCGGTCTTGACGGCCTGATCCAGGTCAAAGTCGATGCCGCTGCCGGCGTCGTGCATGTTGAACAGGAAGCGTGCACTGTCGATGGGCACCTCTTCCAGCAGGTCGGTCAGGGTAATGGCGTTGCCGGTACGCTTGGACATGCGCACGGGCTGGCCGTCCCGCATCAGGTTGACCATCTGCATCAGGACAACATCAAGATCGTTGCCGTTCAGGCCGATGGCATCCATCGCGCCCTTCATGCGGGCCACATGGCCGTGGTGGTCGGCGCCCCACACGTCGATGGCCTTGGCAAAGCCGCGGGTGGCCAGCTTGTTGTAGTGGTAAGCGATATCGGCAGCAAAGTAGGTGGGGATGCCGTTGGCACGGACGAGCACTTCGTCCTTGGCCTCCTCTTCGGTGCCGTCCTCGGTCTTTTTCTTGTTCACGGTGCCGTACTTGGCAGCGTACTGTGCGCTGCGGTACATGATGGCACCGTCCTCGGCCTTGTAGCAGGCACCCAGTTCCAGCAGCTTGTCCACCACGGCCATCACCGCGCCGGACTCGTGCAGGGTGCTCTCATGGAACCACACATCATAGTCGATGCGGTACTTGCCCAGGTCGCGCTTGAGGGCGGCGATGTTCTTGGGCAGGGCGTAGGCAACGAGGGCGTCCTTCAGAGCTGCGAAAGCCTCGCTCTCGAAGAGGGTTTCCTCGTCCATGCCTTTGCAGGAGGCAACGTATTTGTCGCCGTTCAGCTCAGCGAACTCACCGGCCAGCACCTTGATGTCGCCGCCCTGATAGCACTCGGCGGGCAGGGGATAAGCCTCCTCGCCGCAGTACTTCTGCAGGTAGCGGACAGCGAGGCTCTTGCCGAACTTCTGGATCTGGTTGCCTGCGTCGTTGATATAGAACTCACGGGTCACGTCGTAGCCGGACCAGTCGAGGACAGCGGCCAGACAGTCACCCAGAGCGCCGCCGCGGGCATTGCCCATGTGCATGGGGCCGGTGGGGTTGGCGGAAACGAACTCCACATTATACTTGGCGCCCTTGCCGTGGTCGGTGCGGCCATACTCCTTGTTGGCGCAGGCACCCAGTACCACACCGGCCCAGTAAGCCGGGGACAGGAACAGGTTGATGAAACCGGGGCCGGCGATCTCGACCTTGGCAAACACGCTGTCGGTCAGGTCGGGCAGGTGGGCCAGCAGGGCCTCTGCGATCATCCTGGGGGCCTTGCGCCAGGTACGGGCACCGGCCATGGCCAGGTTGGAGGCGATGTCGCCGTTCTTCACGTCGGCGGGGATCTCCACGATGAAGGCGGGCAGCTCGGCTTCCGGCAGGGTGCCGTCGGCCATGGCGGCCTTTGCCGCAGCGGTCAGCAGCGCACGGGCCTCGTCCAGTGCAGCCTGCCGGGGGTTGTAATTCTGGTAGGTCTTTTCAAATTCAGTCATTGGTCGGATTCCTTTCACAGTATTGGCAGATTCAGTTCACATGGGTCACGGTCACTTCCAGGCGGTTGCGGCTCACAAGGTCAGCGCTGTTGGCATCCAGCAGATAGGCGAACCGCACGGTGCCGCCCTTCTCGGTCAGTTCGTTCACGATCTCGTCGGCGGTCACGCCCAGGGTCATAGAGCCGAAGCCCGTCTCGTAATGGCACAGGTTGCGCTTGCCTTTTTCGATCTGCAGCTGGGTGCCCACCCCGCCGTTTTTGCCGAACCGCAGCATGACCACCCGGCTGCCGTCCACCGCGATCTTCAGCGTGGTGGTGCAGCCCTCGTAGCCGGTGGTCTCGGTCTCTTTATAGGTAATATAGTAGCTGCCGCCCTTCTGCACGAACTGGCCGCGGGTCATCAGCTCCACAAACTCTTCTTTTTCCTCATCCTCCATCGGCTCGTCGATGTGCTGTTCGATGCGGCTCTTGATGCGGATGATGTAATCTTCCTTCAGCGGTTTACTCACGTTGCTATCCCTTGTCAATATTTGTCAATGGCGATCTGCTCCACCGGGCCGCCTTTGTACTCGCCCAGGAACAGATCTGCCGTCTGCACAAAGCTGTCCGGCACATCGCTGACGTAAAAATGTGCCTGGCCTTCGTTTTCCTGCGCCGCGCGCAGGCCCCGCTCCGACAGCATCCGCTCCAGATGGTGGGCTGCCGTCTTGGCCGGGTCCACCAGCGTGACCGACTGTCCCATGAACTCCCCGATCATGGTCTTGAGCAGCGGGTAGTGGGTACAACCCAGGATCAGGGTGTCCACCCCGGCGTCCCGCACCTCGGTGAGGTACTGGGCGATCACCAGGCGGGTGACCTGCTGCTTTTCCTCTTCGCTGTGATCCACATACCCGGCTTCCACCAGCGGTACGAACAGCGGGCAGGGGCGGGCGGTGATCTCCACGCCCGGCACCAGTTTGCGCAGCAGCGTCTCATAGCTGCGGGAGCGGATGGTGGCCGCAGTGCCGATGACACCGATGCGGCGGTTGCGGGTGGCAAAGGCAGCCTCCCGGGCGGCGGCATCCACCACGCCCAGATAAGGCACCGGCAGCCGGGCCGCCTCGGCAGCCGGGTAGGTGCTGGACACCGTACCGCAGGCCGCCATGATGCATTTTACGTTCTGGGACAGCAAAAAGGCGATGTCCTGCCGTGCATACTGCAGGATGGTCTCCGGGCTGCGGCTGCCATAGGGCACACGGCCGGTGTCGCCAAAGTAGACGATCTCCTCATGGGGCAGGCGCTTGCGCAGCTCCCGCACGCCGGTCAGGCCGCCAAGGCCGCTGTCAAATACGCCGATGGGGCGGTTATCCATGCTGTTTTTCCGTCCTTTCCAGGGCAAGTTCGATCAGCCGGTCGATCAGGGCCGGCACCGGCAGACCCTCGTGTTCCATGAGCTTGGGGTACATACTGATGGACGTAAAGCCGGGGAAGGTGTTGATCTCGTTGATCATCACCCGACCGGTGCCCTTTTCCACAAAGAAGTCGCAGCGGGCCAGACCCTCGCAGCCCAGGGCCGTGTAGGCCATGGCGGCGTAGGTCTTGACCTCGTCCAGCTTTTCTTCGGGCAGGTGGGCCGGGATCACGGTCTGGCTCACGCCGTTCTTGTATTTGTCATCGTAGGTGTAGAACTCAGCACCGGCCAGGATCTCGCCCGGACGGGTGGCCACGGCGGGGTCGGAGCCGATGACGGCACATTCCACTTCCTGGCCGTCCACAAAGGCTTCAAACACCACCTTGCGGTCGTTTTCCAGAGCCAGTGCGATGGCCTTTTTCAGTTCCTCACGGTTGGACACCTTAGAAATACCCACGCTGGAACCGGCGTTGGCGGGCTTGACGAACACGGGCCAGCCCAGCTTTGCCTCCACACCAGCGCACACACCCTCCAGGTCACTCTCGATCTGCCAGCGGTTGGCGGCCAGCCACTTGGTGTGCGGGATGTCGTTGGCTTCAAACAGGGCGTTGGCCACCCCCTTGTCCATGCAGGCCGCACTTGCCAGCACGCCGCAGCCCACATAGGGGATGCCGGCCAGCTCCAGCAGACCCTGCACCGTGCCGTCCTCGCCCCACAGGCCGTGCAGCACCGGGATCACCACATCCACATGGATCTTCTCCACATGGCCCTCGGGGGTGAACAGGATCATGCCGTGGTCTGCCCGGTCCGGGCTGATGACACAGGGCATATTGCCTGCCATCTCCTCCCAGCTGCCGTCGGCCATCTGCGCCGCCGTAGCCTCAGTGTAGAGCCAGCGGCCCTCCTTTGTGATGCCCACTGCGAGCACCTCATACTTGGTACGGTCAATATTGTTGACAAAGTTTCCGACCGAAACGCGGCTGACCTCATGCTCACTGGACATACCACCGAACAGCAGGACAACGCACAGCTTGTTTTCAGACTGCATGATCACTCTCTCCTATTTACAAAGCCCGCAGCGGGGCGGAATCAAACCGGTAAAAACGCCGTTTCGCCTTATTATACAATATCTATGCGCGCGATGCAAGCAAAATGCAAAAATGCCGTCCCGGCCGCCCGGCCGGAAAGCCTGCAAAAAATTTTCCGGAAATCGCAATTTTCCGCTTGACGGATGGAAAAAGGCGTGATACAATGATATCACCTCTTTTGCGGGGTTATTAAGTGCGCCTGTTTTACAGGTGACCCCCGCAACCCGAGGGAGGTTCAAAACAACCGTTATAATGGAGGTGTCAACAAATGACCGTTAAAATCACTCTGGCCTGCACCGAGTGCAAGCAGCGCAACTACAACACCACGAAGAACAAGAAGAACAACCCCGATCGTCTCGAGATGAAGAAGTACTGCCGTTTCTGCAAGAAGCACACCGTTCATCGCGAAACCAAGTAAGAGAAAGGCGGACGCACTATGGCAGACAAAACCGAGAAAAAGCCGGGCTTTGTGGCCAGAGCTAAAACCGCTGTGAAGAACTTCTGTGCACGCGTTGCCAAGTTCTTCCGTGACACCAAGAGCGAACTGAAAAAGGTGGTCTGGCCCTCCAAGGAGGACATCAAGACCAACACTGTCGTTGTGCTCATCACTGTTGCGATCGCAGCGGTCGTGATGATCCTGCTGGATGCCATCTTCGGTGGCATTCTCGGCCTGATCATCGGCGCCTGAGAATCATCTTGAAACGGAGGGTCAACCAAAATGGAAGAATCAACCAAGCTGGTAGATGAGTCCACTGAGGCTCTTTGGTATGTTGTGCATACCTATTCCGGTTATGAGAACAAGGTTGCAAACGACCTGCAGACCATGGTGGAGAACCGCCACCTGCAGGATTTGATCTGCGACATCAAGGTTCCCGTCGAGATGGTTCCTGAGATCGACAAGAACGGCAAGCAGAAGATGGTGGAGCACAAGCTGTTCCCCGGCTACGTTCTGGTCAAAATGGTGATGAACGACGATACCTGGTATGTCGTGCGCAACACGCGCGGCTGCACCGGTTTTGTCGGCCCCGCCTCCAAGCCCGTTCCCCTCTCTGCCGAAGAAGTGGAGAAGATGGGTGTGGAGAAGGCTGCACCGCTTACCGTTGACTTCAAGGTCGGCGATACTGTGCAGATCACCGCAGGTCCTCTGGAAGGCTTTATGGGCCTTGTGGAGGCCATTGATACCGAGAACTTCAAAGTGAAGCTCAAGGTCAACATGTTCGGCCGCGAGACCCCCGCAGAGGTGGAGCTCGGCCAGGTCGAGCTGCCGTAACCAACCGGCACAACCCGTTTACCAAGGTAAGACCGCAGTGCGGTTCTTATAGAGCGTGTGCAGGGAGCATGCGCTCGTGGGAGGCGCGGAAACACCGCGCCGCAACTCACCACAGATTTTTGGAGGTGCATTTACTATGGCACAGA
>ENA-UOOA01004655-UOOA01004655.1-human-gut-metagenome-genome-assembly--contig:-P61old-NODE-4655-length-15329-cov-52.195234_pt1 | contig 15329 bp, 10 predicted proteins | sample MGYA00242467_ERZ724014 | MGnify/ENA metagenome assembly ERZ724014
CATCGGCTCCTTCTTTTCCCGTCTTGACAACCTCATCACCCTTCATCAGCGTAAGCGTCTATCTATTCGGCAAAGGAGCCCCGTGTGGTCATAAACACAATAAACGAAGAAATGTCATTCTGCGATTACTACTCGCAATGGGTCGACGTCTACAAGGAAGGCGCGATTCGGGAGGTGACGATGAAGAAATACAAACTCACACAGGCGTGGCTGAGAAAGCTTATCCCTGATCTTAAGCTTTCTGAGTTCGATCGTGTGAGTTATCAGAAACTCATCAATGGATACGCCGAACATCATGAACATCAAACAACGATGGATTTTCATCACCAACTGAAAGGGGCCATTCTTGATGCTGTTGATGAGGGCCTAATTCAAAGAGATCCCACTCGAAAAGCAATCATCAAAGGGAAGCAGCCGAGACAAAAGAAGACGAAATATCTTAACCAATTCGAACTTCATGCTGTCCTTGCTGACTTGAAGCTTGACCCGATACCTAACTGGGACTGGCTGATATTGCTGGTGGCAAAAACCGGTTTACGTTTCTCCGAAGCATTGGGTCTTACTCCTGATGACTTTGATTTCGTCCACCAGACTTTGTCTGTCAATAAGACTTGGAATTACAAGAACGGAGGTGGCTTTGTTCCAACAAAAAATGCTTCTTCGGTGCGTAAAGTACAACTTGATTGGCAACTCATCATGCAATTGTCCGTCCTGCTGAAGAACTTGCCTGACGACAAGCCTATCTTCGTGAACGGTAAGGTGTACAACTCGACCGCAAACGGTATTCTGGCCCGGCATTGCAAACAAGCCGGAGTACCCGTGATCTCGATTCACGGCTTGAGACATACCCATGCCTCATTGCTGCTGTTTGCTGGCGTTTCAATTGCGAGCGTGTCCAAGAGACTGGGGCATGCAAGCATGAACACAACGCAGGAAACATATCTGCATGTCATCCGTGAATTGGAGAACAAAGACGTTGACATCGTGATGAGAGCCCTATCCACCCTTATTTAGCAAACCACAGACGCTTACGCTGATGAAGGGTGATGAGGGAGTCAAGTCGGGAGAAGAACGCACCGATGGTCTGCTGCTCAGCCTGAGATTCCGGCAGGGACACCATCGTGTCAAAGAAGTCATCCGGCGCAATATTGAGTAATCCATGGTTCCTCGCACCTTCCGCGGCAATCATCTGCACAGCTTTATGCCATCGATTGGTTTCGTAGTACGTCACAAGATAATCAGGATTGGCGTTCAACAGCGCAAAGCATATGTAAAGTGTAGAAACACAGCCTTTTTCATACCTTGTCAACCGCTTGATAGCACCCCATGGGCTATCAGCCGAGGTGCTCTTGTTATAAGCAAACTCTCCTTGTCTAAGCAAGTAGTAGCCGCTCATATCTCGGCTGGCTACTTGAGCATTGAAAAACAGCCTCTGGTCAATCAAGCCATGCTGAGCTGATATGGTCAAAGGCAGATCCGACTCGTTGTTCTCATTCTTACGAGTAACTCTCTCGGCGATATCGCCCAACTTACGCTGTTCCCAAGCGGAGGCGTATTTCCGTGATGTTTGCCGTATCATTGATAAACGACTGTAACGGAACGAAGGCGGACAATGACAATTCCCAGATATGACGAGTTTTTCGTTCCGGTGCTTCGCATCCTCGCTGATGGCAAGATTCATGCATCTGGTGAGATGCTAACGTTACTTGCTGATGAGTTTGCAGTGACAGAAGAAGAACGCAGCCGTCTGCTACCTAGCGGCCGTTCGCGTGTCCTCAATGGCCGCATTAGTTGGGCTAGAACGTACCTTAAGAAAGCCGGACTCATAGAAAGTCCCAAACGTGGTACATATCGCATAACGAGACCCGGCAAAGAGGCCCTTGCTTCGGGTGCGCAGATAGATAATGATTATCTGGAACGTTATGAGTCATTCCGGTCTTTCAAGAATCTGAATGGTGATTCTTCGACGCATACGACGGTCGATGGCGGCCTGGAGAAGAAAAGCGAAGCTTATTCGTCCGAGGAAACTCCAGATGAGGCACTTGACCGTGCATTCTCATCAATCAACATGCGGCTTGCCGATGACTTGCTCTCAGAGGTGCTCAAGCTCTCTCCGATTGCGTTTGAACGGTTTGTTCTTGATCTGATGGCGAAAATGGGGTATGGAGCTTTCGACTCCGCAAGCCAGATGACGCCAATCTCGGGGGACGAAGGCATAGATGGAATCATCATGGAAGACAAGCTTGGTTTTGATCTGATTTATGTTCAGGCCAAACGTTATGCCGAAGATAAAACCGTTGGCAGACCAGATATTCAAGCATTCGTAGGTGCTATTACTGGGCGCGGAGGCAAAGGGCTGTTTGTCACCACTGCAAGATTCACGGAAAAGGCGATTACCTATGCGAAGAGGCAGCACATCATTCTTATTGATGGGCATAAGCTTGCGCAACTGATGATTGAACATGGATTCGGTGTCAGCACGCGGAAGATTTACGAAATCAAAGCCGTGGACAGTGACGTTTTCAATGAATACGTTGATGAAGAGTAATGAAAGAGCTTAGGGCACAAGGAGCATATGAATGAATAAGCAGCAGCTTGCCGCCAAAATCTGGGAATCCGCCAACAAGATGCGTTCCAAGATCGAGGCGAATGAATACAAAGACTATATCCTGGGCTTTATCTTCTATAAGTTCCTTTCAGAGACGGAAATTGCGCGTCTTCGTGCTGAAGACTGGGGAGATGAAGATCTCAAGGGCTTGGATGAGAATGATGCCGAGACCGTGCAGTACGTACGTGATCTGTGCGGCTACTTTATCTCCTACGACAACCTGTTCTCCACATGGATTGCCAGCCAAAGCGATTTCACCATCGCCGACGTACGTGATGCGCTTTCCGCTTTTGAACGCAACATCGATCCAGCCCGCAAGCGTGTGTTCGCCGGCATCTTCGACACGTTGCAGACTGGTCTATCCAAACTCGGTACCGATGAGAAAAGCCGTAGCAAGGCCGCTCGCGACCTCATCTACCTCATCAAGGACATTCCGATGGACAGCCGGCAGGATTACGATACCCTCGGCTTCATTTACGAATATCTGATTAGCAACTTCGCTTCCAATGCGGGTAAGAAGGCCGGTGAGTTCTACACGCCGAGCGAAGTTTCTCAGCTCATGAGCGAAATAGTGGCCTGGCATCTTGCTGGTCGTGAAGAAATCAACATTTATGACCCCACAAGTGGCTCGGGCTCGTTGTTGATTCATATTGGTCAAGCTGTGGCCCGCCGCAATGGCAATCCGAATGACATCAAATATTATGCGCAGGAACTCAAGGAGAATACCTACAACCTCACACGCATGAACCTCGTCATGCGCGGTATACTGCCGGACAATATCGTGACCCGCAACGGTGACACATTAAAGAGCGACTGGCCGTGGTTCGATACCGACGAGACCAAGGACGAGACCTATGAGCCGCTGTTTGTAGATGCCGTGGTTTCGAATCCTCCTTACTCCCAGAACTGGGAGCCGCCGGAACCGGGTGAAGATATCCGCTTCGAATATGGCATCGCTCCCAAGTCCAAGGCTGATTATGCCTTCTTGCTGCACGATCTCTACCATCTGCGCGACGACGGCATTATGACCATCGTGTTGCCGCACGGCGTGCTGTTCCGTGGTGGTGAAGAGGGCACTATTCGCCGGAATCTAGTGGAGAACCACCATATTCAGGCCATCATCGGACTGCCAGCGAACATCTTCTTTGGCACGGGCATTCCCACTATCGTGATGGTGCTGCGCAAGCACCGCAACGATGACCATGTGCTTGTTGTGGATGCCTCCAAGTATTTCGCTAAGGACGGTAAGAACAACAAGCTGCGTGCGAGCGATATCAAACGCATCGTGGATGCGGTGTCGGAGAATCGTGATGTCGATAAGTTCAGTCGTTTGGTCAGCATTGACGAGATTCGGCAGAACGATTACAACCTCAACATTCCTCGATATGTGGATTCCTCCGAAACCGCCGAAAGTTGGGACGTGTATTCCACTATGTTTGGCGGTATCCCCAAGCAGGACATCGATGCGCTCAACAAGTATTGGAATGTGTTTCCGGGATTGCGCCAACGTCTCTTCGCGGAGGAGAATGGTCATTCGGCTAAGCTCGCTGTGCAAGATGTTCGTGAGGCGGTGAATGCTGATTCTGGTGTGAGTGCCTATATCCAGCGTTATCGTGAGGTTTTCACCGATTATCCCTCATATCTACGTGGCGAACTGGTCGGTAATGCCGTCAACGTGAGCATTGCCGCCGAGGAGGAAGTTCTGGCAAATGACCTGCTGCATCGTTTGGCCGACGTACCACTCGTAGATGCCTATACGGCATATCAGGTGCTTGATGACAGCTGGCAGAAGACCATCGCCAACGACCTTGAGACCATACAGAGCGAGGGACATGACGCCGTTCGCAAAGTTGATGCCAACATGGTCGTCAAGAAGAAAGGCGGCAAGGATGTCGAAGTGCCGGACGGCTGGGCCGGACATATTCTGCCGTTCGACCTTGTACAAGAAAAACTGCTGAGTGCTGACCTTGCAGAAATCGGCACATATGAATCCCGATTGACTGAGATTAGCAGCGAGATCGCTGACATTCTTGAAAATCTGGATGAAGACGACAAGAATTCGACCGATGCTGTCAGTGAGGATGGAGATTCTTTCGTTGCCACTGAGTTGAAGAAAGCGGTGAAATCGATTGGGAAGGATCCTGAGACTGATTTTGACCGTGCTCTTGTGAATGCGCAGCGGTTGTTTGATGAGGAGCGTGAGGTTAAAAAGAACGTTAAGAATCTCCGTTCAGCGCTTGATGAGAAGACTCGGACCGTTATTGAAGGACTGAGCGGTGAACAAGCTGCTGACTTGCTTGCTGCCAAGTGGGTGGAACCATTGCAGCGCAAGCTTGAGGAGCTTCCTCAGATGGCTGTTGATGAGTTGATTGCAGCGGTGAATGCGCTGAACGACAAGTATTCGACTACCTACTCCGATGTATGCGAGCAAATCGAGCAAGCTGAGGCAGAACTTGGCAATATGCTTGGTCAGCTAACCGGCAATGAGTTCGACATGGCTGGTATTGCGGAGCTGAAGACCTTGTTGGGAGGCGAATGATGACTGAACAGGCGAAAGTTCCTGCGATTCGTTTTGCTGGTTTTACTGACCCTTGGGAACAGCGTAAGTTGGGGGAGATTGTGTCAATCGGTGCTGGAGCTCCACCCAGCGCATTTTCTGCGGGAAATTGTCTTTATGTCAAAGTTGATGATCTGAATGAATCTTCTCATTTTCAATTTGATTCTGCGCAGAGGGTAGACGCCAACACAGCAGTTAAGCCTATCCGCAAAGGCAGTATCATTTTTGCGAAAAGAGGAGCAGCAATACTTGGCAATAAGGTTAGAATTCTGGGGAAAACTGCCTATATTGACACGAACATGATGGCTCTGGAGCCCAGGGGCGTAGATGCTGATTTCCTATGGCTGTTCATCAATCAGACCGGCCTTTATCGGATCGCAGATACTTCGACCATTCCGCAGATCAATAACAAGCACATTGAGCCATATCCTGTTGACATACCAAATATGGCTGAACAACAGGCAATCGGAACTTTCTTCTCGCGTCTTGACGACCTCATCACCCTTCATCAGCGTAAGTATGACAAGCTCGTCATCTTCAAAAAATCGATGCTTGAAAAAATGTTCCCGAAGGATGGCGAATCTGTACCCGAAATTCGCTTTGCTGGTTTTACTGACCCTTGGGAACAGCGTAAGTTGGGGGAGATCGTCGATGTTTGCAGCGGTCGAGATTACAAGCATCTTTCTAAAGGACCGATTCCGGTTTATGGAACTGGTGGTTATATGACAAGTGTTTCCGAAGGTCTTTCCTATGAGGAGGATGCCATCGGTATAGGCAGAAAAGGAACCATTGATCATCCGTACAGACTGAATGCGCCTTTTTGGACCGTTGATACGCTGTTCTACTCACTGCCCAACCAAGGGATCGATCTCGATTTCACCCTCTGTGTTTTTCTCAATGTGGATTGGAAAAGCAAAGATGAATCCACCGGACTGCCCAGTCTTTCAAAGCAGGCGATAAATGAGACCAAGATATGGGTTCCATCGGGGGCTGAGCAGCGGGCTATTGGCGCTTTCTTCTCCCGTCTTGACGACCTCATCACCCTTCATCAGCGTAAGTTGGAATTGCTGCAGGATATCAAGAAATCTTTGCTTGACAAGATGTTTGTGTGAGGGGAGGAGCCGCAATGGAAACGTTCGATATCGTAAAGCTCGCCTCATATCGCGAGAATAATCGGATTGAGGCGAAAGCCGCGAAAGGTGGTCTCCCGCGCAGTATGTGGGAGACCTATTCCGCCTTCGCCAACACCTATGGCGGCGTCATTCTGCTCGGCGTCAAGGAACGTGAAGACGGTACCTTCGAAACAGTCGGGCTTACGCCAGCCGAGGTGGAGCACCTTCGTCAGGATTTTTGGAATACGGTCAGCAATCGATCCAAGGTAAGCGCCGTGCTGCCCATCGAATCGGAAGTCGAAGTGCTTGAAGCGGATGATGGCATGGTGGTGGCTATTCATGTTCCACGTGCTCCACGCGACGAACGTCCCGTGCATATCAACGACAATCTCTTTGAGGGAACCTACCGCCGGCGCGGTGAAGGTGACTATCGTTGCACGCGGCAGGAGATTTCGGCAATGCTCCGAGATCAGGGAACCGAGACGATGGATTCCAAGGTGCTGGACGATCTCACTGTTGCCGATTTCAATGCGGATACGGTGCGGGCGTATCGCACCCGTTTCCGTGCGGCACGTCAGGGCAGTTCCTGGACTGATCTTGATGACGAGCGTTTCCTGCGTGCGGTTGGTGCGGCAATGGTGAGCCGTGAAGATGGTAAGCTCCATCCCACATTCGGCGGTTTGCTCATGTTCGGCAACGACTATGACATCGTGCGCGAATGTCCCCATTACTTTCTTGACTATCAGGAGACCCTAGACCCGGCGATTCGTTGGACCGATCGTGTTCATTCCGGCGATGGCATGTGGTCGGGCAACCTCTTTGATTTCTTTTTCCGTGTGAATCGTAAGCTTGCCGAGTCTCTGAAGACCCCCTTCAAACTTAACGGTATCTTTCGTGTTGACGACACTCCCATGCATAAGGCGGTTCGCGAGGCGCTGGCCAACTGCTTGTTCAACGCCGATTATTATGGCGTGCGTGGAGTGGTGGTCAGACGCACACCCGATAAATTGGTTTTCGAGAATCCTGGTGATATCCGAACGGGCGTTGAGCAAATGCGCCTTGGCGGAGTATCTGATCCGCGCAACGGACTGATTATGAAGATGTTCAGCCTCATCGATGTGGGGGAGCGAGCCGGTACTGGTGTTCCTGATGTGTTTGCCACATGGGCGAATGCAGGACTTCCCGAACCACGGATTGAGGAAAAATTCGGCGAGGCTGATCGTACGATACTCACGCTTATGCTGGAATCGGATGCCAAGTCCGCTCACAATGAGCAGATAATTGACAATAATGAGCAGTTAAACGGTCCAAGTGAGCAGATAACTGACAATAATGAGCAGTTAAACGGTCCAAGTGAGCAGATAACCGAGAGACAGCGAACTGTTCTTCGTTTCGTGGAAAGGAATCCCAGTACAACATACGAGGATATGGCTCGTGCTGCGGGAGTTTCATCAGCGACTGTGCGGAGGGATGCTGAAATACTCATTGGGCGTGGATTACTCAAGCGCGTCGGCTCGCGAAAAGCAGGACACTGGGAAGTCCGAGGGAGAGAAGAATCGTGATATTCGATAGCGAATCGGTGTTCGAGGACAACGTCATTACCGTGCTTAAGCAGCATGGATGGAAGGATGGCGTCTTGCGCTATCCAACCGAACAGGATCTGCTCGACAATTGGAAAGGCATCCTGTACCGCAACAACAACGACATAGACAGGCTTGGCAAATACCCGCTGACAGACGGGGAAATGGCACAGATAATCGAGCAGATTGAGACCCTGCGAACCCCGCTTGCGCTCAATTCGTTCGTCAATGGGCGTACCGTGTCTATCACGCGTGACAACAAAGAAGATGTGGCGCATTTCGGCAAGGAAGTCAGTCTCTACATCTATGACCGCAAGGAAATCGCGGGCGGCAAAAGCACCTATCAGATTGCTCAGCAACCGGTTTATCCAGCCAAGAACAAGATGTTGAACTCGCGGCGCGGCGACCTCGTGCTTCTCATCAATGGCATGCCATTGATTCATATCGAGCTTAAGAAAAGTGGCATACCGGTCAGCCAAGCAACCAATCAGATTGAAAAGTACACACACGAAGGCGTATTCACCGGCCTGTTCCGACTCGTACAGATTTTTGTAGCCATGAACCCCGATGACGCCGTCTACTTCGCCAATCCGGGCGTAGACAAATTCAATCCAAGCTATTACTTCCATTGGGCTGACTACAACAATGAGCCTATCTGCGGCGGGCGGAATCCCGGCAAAGACGAATGGAAGCTGTTCATCGGCGGTACTTCCGGCACTGCGGGGCTGTTGTCCATTCCCATGGCGCATCAGCTCATCGGCTTCTACACCATCGCCGACTCGGCAGACGGATGCCTCAAGGTGCTGCGCAGCTACCAGTACATCGCTGCGAACGCCATCTCTGACGTGGTGCGCAAATGCGATTGGGAACAGCGGCCAACTACTCCGGGACGACCCGGCGGCTATGTATGGCACACTACCGGTTCCGGAAAAACCATGACCAGCTTCAAATCGGCACAACTCATCGCTGATTCGCATGACGCCGATAAAGTCGTGTTCCTTATGGACCGCATCGAGCTAGGCACCCAATCACTGAAGGAATACCGCAGTTTTGCTGACAGTGAGACGGAAGTACAAGGTACTGAGAACACCGGTGTTTTGCGGGACAAACTCAACAGCACCAATGTCAACGACACCCTGATCGTCACCTCAATCCAGAAGATGAGCAACGTGAAAGCAGGGGAGCGGGGCGTCACCCAGGCGTGGCTGGATCAGCTGGCTGCACGACGTATCGTTTTTATTGTGGACGAATGCCATCGTTCCACATTCGGCGACATGTTGCAGGACATCCGTCGTTCCTTCCCGAATGCGCTGTTCTTCGGCTTCACCGGCACACCCATTCTGGATGAGAACCAAAAGAAGAATTCCACCACTGCCATGGTATTCGGCCGCTGTTTGCACCGATACAGCATTGCCGACGGCATTCGCGACCATAATGTGCTCGGGTTCGACCCGTACATGGTGACCACGTACAAGGATTCTGAAGTCAGACGTGCCGTGGCTCTCGACAAGGCGAAGGCGGAGAGTGCGGAAGATGCGCTCGCCGACTCGGTCAAGGCCAAAGTATTCCAGCATTACATGGATAAGTCTGAGGTCCCCATGGGTCCGATGGTTGATGGTGCCGGGAACCGCATCAGTGGCATCGAGGATTTCCTGGGACGAGACCAATATGGTATCGACTCTCCGCACCCGAGTATGGTGGTCTCGGACATTCTTGAACAGTTCCCGGTGCTCAGCCATGCGGGCAAATTCCATGCGATGCTCGCTGCCAGTTCCATTCCTGAAGCTGTCAACTATTATCACTTGTTCAAGCAGCAGGCACCCAAGTTGCATGTGACGGCGTTGTTCGATCCCAATATCGACAACAACGAAGGAGCGACAGACAAAGAGGATGCGCTGACCGAAATCATCACCGATTACAACGAGGCGTTCGGCAAAGAATTCGTCATTCCTACATGGCCGGCGATGAAGAAGGATATTTCTTCGCGACTGTCGCACAAGAGTCCGTATGGTGGTATAGCAACGAACCGCAGCCAGCAGCTTGATTTGCTCATTGTCGTAGACCAGATGCTCACTGGGTTCGACTCGAAATGGGTGAATACGCTGTATCTCGATAAGATTATCGACTACGAAAGCATCATTCAGGCGTTCAGTCGTACGAATCGTCTGTTTGGCCCAGATAAGCCGTTTGGCGTCATCCGCTATTACCGTAAGCCGTACACCATGCATGGTTTCATCGAGGCAGCTGTGAAACTGTATTCGGGTGATCGACCGCTCGACCTGTTCGTACAGAAATTGCCAGCGAATGTGAAATCCATGGATACTCGGTACCGTGAGATTCTCGACGTATTCTCAGACAGCGGAGAATCGGACCTTATGCAGCTGCCGGAGTCGGTAGAGGCTAGACGTAAGTTTGCCAAGGAGTTCGTGGAACTGAATCGGTACCTTGAAGCGGCGAAAGTGCAGGGCTTTGACTGGAGCACCACGGAATACAAGGTCGATAGCACGGATACTGACGATACGAATGAGGACAATGATGAGCATGGCGAGTCTGAAGTGGTGCGTCCTCAAATTGACGAACGTACGTACCTCATTCTTGCGCAACGCTATAAAGAACTGTTCGATGGCAATAGCGATCGCGGTAGTGACCCAGATGATGATGTGAACGATAATCCTGAAGCGCCATATGAACTGGATGGTTACCTCACCGAAATTGATACCGGACTCATCGATACCGATTACATGAATGCCAACTTCGATAAATGGCTGAAGGCGCTCAAGGAGAATAGCCCGGAGTTGGCAGAGATGTCTGCGCAGCTGCACCGGTCCTTTGCCGCGCTCTCGCGGGATGAACAACGACTCGCTGAACTGTTCCTGCATGACGTGGAGCGTGGCGACGTGGAGGTCGAAGCCGGTATGACGCTACGTGATTACATCACGCGCTATGCTGCACGCGAGAAGAATGAGCAAGTCGACAAACTGGTCGATCGATTGGGTGTCAACAGATCGGTGGTCGAGGAATTCCTTGCCAAACGTATAGACGAGGCGAACATCAACGAGTTCGGACGTTTCGATGCACTGCGTTCCTCGCTTGACGTGCAACGGGCAAAAGCCTTCTTTGAGCAGCATGATCACAAGGCATTGCCGGTGTTCAAGGTGCGTATGCGCGCCACCAATATGTTGAAGCGTTTCGTACTCATGGGCGGATTCGACATCGATGATACCGACAATACGGATGGACAAAGCGAGACGAAGAACGAGCACTAGACTCATATACAAGAAGGGGTGTTTCCGCTGGCATCAGCGGAAACACCCCTTCTTGGACTAGTCGATATCACTCCGCAGCAATCGCGGCCTTGAGCTCCTCGACCTTGTTGGTCTTCTCCCACGGGAACTCAACGTCGGTACGGCCGAAGTGGCCGTACGCGGCGGTCTTCAGGTAGATCGGGCGCTTCAGGTCGAGCTCGTCGATGATGGCGGCGGGGCGCAGGTCGAAGACCTTGCGCACGGCGGCGGCGATCTGGCCGCGCGTCACACCCTGCTCGGTGCCGAAGGTTTCCACGTTGACGGACACCGGATCGGCAACACCAATAGCGTAGGCGATCTGGATCTCAACCTTGTGGGCCAGACCGGCGGCCACGATGTTCTTGGCAACCCAACGGGTGGCGTACGCGGCGGAACGATCGACCTTGGACGGGTCCTTGCCGGAGAACGCGCCACCGCCGTGGTGGGCGGCGCCACCGTAGGTGTCGACGATGATCTTGCGGCCGGTCAGACCGGCGTCGGCCGCCGGGCCGCCCAGGATGAACGAACCAGTCGGGTTGACCAGCTGACGGTAGTTGTCATGCGGCACCTTGGAACCCAGCACCTCATCAAGCACTGGGTCAATCACGTGCTTCTTCAGCTCAACAGCAAGCCAATCCTGCGTAACCTCAGGATCGTGCTGAGTGGAGATCAGCACGGTGTCCAGACGAACGGGCTTATCGTCATCGTCATACTCAATGGTCACCTGGGTCTTGCCGTCCGGGCGCAGGTGCGGCACTTCGCCGGACTTACGAACCTCGGTCAGACGGAAGGCGAGGCGATGTGCCAAGTAGATCGGAAGCGGCATCAGCGTCGGGGTCTCGTCGGTGGCGTAGCCAAACATCACGCCCTGATCGCCGGCACCCTGTGCTTCGTAACGCTCTTCGCGGCTGGCGGCGGTCTCCTGATCGCCAGTCAGACGGGCAACGCCCTGGTTGATTTCGGCGCTCTGCTCGGTGATGGCCACGACCACGCCGCAGGAATCGGCGTCAAGGCCGACTTCGGAGGAGGTGTAGCCGATGTTGCGCAGGGTTTCGCGGACCTTGGACTGCACGTCGCAGTACCCCTTGGACGTGACTTCGCCGAAGACCAGGAACACGCCGGTGGCGGCGGAGGTCTCCACGGCCACATGGCTGGACGAATCCTGGGCCAGCAAATCATCAAGAATGGCGTCGGAGATTTGATCGCAGACCTTGTCAGGGTGGCCTTCGGTCACGGATTCGGCGGAAATAAGCCGATGTTCTTCTGTCATATCATCCCTTTCTTCAGGACTTATCGCCCCGCGGGATGCGAGGCACAATGATACGGTGTCAATTTTTACTTGTCACTGTGGAAGCGGGCATAACTAAAGGCTCGTGCCAACCAGCGCGGTGGCGCGAGCCTTACGTCTTATTCGCTCCCGATGTTGAGTTATAGCCGATTGCGATAACTCAGGCAAGCGTGTCGCTCAAAATCAGTTGTGAGAGAACTCTCACACCATCATTCGGCGACGAACTGTCCAAACAATCCAAACGAATTGTCGGAATCGATCAGTTGCCCTCGTTGGCGTCGTCCTCGCCCAAGGTCTCCTCAAGCAGGCCCTCGTCGATTTCGCGGAAGGCGATGGACAGGGGCTTCTCATTGTTCTGGTATTCGACCAGCGGGCCGATGTTCTGCAGCAGGCCCTCGTTGAGCTGCGTGAAGTAGGAGTTGATCTGGCGTGCGCGCTTGGCGGCGAAAATGGCCAGCGCGTACTTGGAATCGGCGTGCTTCATCAGGTCGTCGATCGGCGGGTTCGCAAGACCGTCGGGTGTCGGGTCAGTACCAAAAGCCATTGTTCTTATCTCCAGACATTGGAAAATCTATCTCAACCGAAGCAAGTGTAGCCGTTTGGGGGGACTTCTGCCGGACCTCCGCCAGACTTCCAGTGGAGGAATGTATTCCAAAAATATGTGTGAGAAACGTTACGCTTTTGCAAATTCCATTATTCGACTCTTGACAAGTGGCGTGTCCCTCACAAGGGCTTGAATAGAACCATGACTGAAATGCGATCTGCAAAAATTATGTCAGGGCGCGTCTTTGCAGGCGCCCGAGCCCTCTACCGTGCTGCGGGCGTCAACGGAGACGACATGGGCAAGAAGCCCATCATCGCCATCGCCAACTCGTTCGATGAGTTCCTGCCCGGCCACGTCCACCTCAACAAGGTCGGCCGCATCGTTTCCGAGGCTATCAAGGAAGCTGGCGGCATCCCGCGCGAGTTCAACACGATGGCCGTGGACGACGGCATCGCCATGGGTCACACCGGCATGCTCTACTCCCTGCCCTCCCGCGACATCATCGCCGACACCGTCGAATACCAGTGCAACGCGCACTGTGCCGACGCACTCATCTGCATCCCGAACTGCGACAAGGTCGTGCCGGGCATGCTGATGGCCGCCCTGCGCCTCAACATCCCGACCGTGTTCGTCTCCGGTGGCCCGATGGAGGCCGGCACCACGGTGCTCGCCGACGGCACCGTCAAGAGCACCGACCTTATCGACGTGATGTACGCCACCGCCGACGACAGCGTCTCCGATGAGGAACTGCTCAACTATGAGAAGACCGTCTGCCCGACCTGCGGCTCCTGCGCCGGCATGTTCACCGCCAACTCGATGAACTGCCTGACCGAGGCCATCGGCCTGGCCCTGCCCGGCAACGGCACCATCCTCGCCTCCCACTCCTACCGCAAGGACCTGTTCGAGCGTGCCGCCAAGCAGGTCGTCAAGATCGCCCACCAGTACTACGACGATTCCGACGATTCCGTGCTGCCGCGCTCCATCGCCACCAAGGAAGCCTTCGAGAACGCCATGACCATGGATGTGGCCATGGGCGGTTCCACCAACACCGTGCTGCACATCCTCGCCATGGCCCAGTCCGCCGACGTGGACTTCACCCTGGACGACATCGAGCGTATTTCCCACACCGTGCCGTGCATCTGCAAGGCCTCGCCGTCCGGCAAGTGGGAGATTTCCGACGTGCACCGCGCCGGCGGCATCACCGGCATCCTCGGCGAGCTCGACCGCGCCGGCAAGCTGCACACCAACGTGCACTCCATCGACTATCCGACGCTGGAAGCCAAGCTGGCCGATTGGGACATCATGCGCCCGACCTGCACCGAGGAAGCCCAGCAGATGTACAAGGCCGCTCCTGGCCACATCATCTCCCCGGAGCCGTGGACCCACACCACCCTGTTCGATTCGCTCGACCGTGACCGCGCCAACGGCGCCATCCACGACATCAACCACCCGGAGATTCACGAAGGCGGCCTCGCCGTGCTGCGCGGCAACCTGGCCCCCGACGGCTGCGTGGTCAAGACCGCCGGTGTGCCGCCGGAGATCTGGAAGTTCCGCGGACCGGCTCTGGTGGTCGACTCCCAGGAGCAGGCCATCGAGGTCATTCTGAACGACACCCTGAAGCCTGGCATGGCGCTTGTGATTCGTTACGAGGGTCCGAAGGGCGGCCCGGGTATGCAGGAAATGCTGTACCCGACCTCCTTCGTCAAGGGCAAGGGCATCGGCAAACAGGTCGCCATGCTCACCGACGGTCGCTACTCCGGCGGTTCCTCCGGTCTGGCCATCGGCCACATGGCGCCTGAGGCTGCCAACAAGGGCCCGGTGGCGCTCATCAAGAACGGCGACATCATCGATATCGATATCGAAGCCCGTTCCGTGAACGTCGAGCTGACTGACGAGCAGCTGGACGAGCGTCGTCGCGAGCTTGAGGCTGGCGACGGCTACGTGGCTCACCGCAACCGCCACGTCTCCCAGGCGCTGAAGGCGTACGCCGCCTTCGCCCGCTCGGCCGACAAGGGTGCGACGCGTGACCCGGAGCTGATCAACAAGCTCTCCGGTCTCAACTGATCGCCGATTGCATAGCTGAAAGGCCCGGCATCTTCTTTATGAAGATGCCGGGCCTTTACTGTGCTTCCGAAGGCGGGAGCGATATTGCTTGTTATCGCACGCAGGCGGCGGGGGAGAGGCGTGCGCCTCGGGCCCAGTCGGCGGCGCGCATGGCCTTCTTGCCTTGCGCCTTGACTTGGGTGAGTTCCAGCGGCGTGCTGCCGGTACCAACCCACACGTTCTTCTTGCCCACCTTCAGCTCGCCGGGCTGAAGCTCGGCCGGAGTGTTGGGATTGGACTGGTCGGCCGGTTG
>ENA-UOOA01004660-UOOA01004660.1-human-gut-metagenome-genome-assembly--contig:-P61old-NODE-4660-length-15309-cov-4.847647_pt1 | contig 15309 bp, 19 predicted proteins | sample MGYA00242467_ERZ724014 | MGnify/ENA metagenome assembly ERZ724014
CCGATATATGCCGCGCCGATATCGGTCAATTCTGCGCACGCCGCCGCGAACTCCTCCGGATCTGTATGGTATTCGCCCGTCGCCGGATCGGGAAGCCCCGCATTCGGCTTCAAAATGAGCGGCAAATCCGTACATGTCCTCATCGCACGCAGAATCGGCGCAACCTCAACAGGCCCGAGTGAGCAGTTGACACCCAATGCCTTGACGCCTAATGCGCTGAGCGCCATCGCCGCCGCATCCGCACGGCAGCCGAGGAACGTGCGCCCCGATGCTTCAAACGTCATCGACGCATAGACAGGCAGATTTGTGCATTCCTTCGCCGCCAAAATACCGGCACGCAGTTCATTTAAATCGGAGAAGGTTTCAAAAAAGACGCCCTCCGCGCCCGCTGCCTCGCCTGCGCAGAGCATTTGCTTAAACAGCGCATACGCTTCATCAAATTTAAGCGTTCCCAGCGGTTCAAGCAACTCTCCGATCGGACCCACATCCAGCAGCACAACCGCATCTGTTCCCGCACACGCACGCTTCGCCACGCGGACAGACGCCTCAATGACTTCCTCCACGCCGTATCCCGTTCCCGCCAGCTTATGCGCATTGGCGCAGAATGTGTTGGCAAGGAGCATGCGCGTCCCCGCCTGAACATATTGACGCTGGATATGCTCTACAACGTCCGGCGCCGCGATGGAAAGCGTTTCAGGTCTGTCGCCAAGCTGAAGTCCGGCATGCTGGAGCATCGTTCCCATTGCGCCATCCAGCAGTGTGATTTTCTGTGCCGCCATACGATCATCCTCCGTCATTCGTCCTTGTCTGCCCGCCACAGGGGGCAGGTTGCCCTTGCCGAACAACCTTCGCATCCGGAAGGTCGGCGCGGAACAGGCTTTTTGCTGACACCCATCACCGCCGTAACCGATTTGCGCGGAATCATGATTCCGCTTTGGCTGACCGTCAGCCCGATATTCTTGTCCGCAGACAGCACACGGCAAATGCCTTTTGACTGTTCAAGCGGCATATCGCCGTAGCCGGGGCTGAACCTGTCCGTCAAATACTTGCCGGATGCTTCCGCTTCCCTGCGCAGTTGGTTTTCCGCATCATCGCATACGCTTTCAATCGCCGCGCTCAATACCGCGTCGAGCAGCAGCGCACCTTCCGCCGATACCGCCTGTTCGCGCAAAAGCATGCGTTCGCTTTCCGCGCCCAGCGTCGCCGCGAACAGCACCGCCTCCTCGCAGGAAGCCAGCAATGCGCGTGCATCCTCGCCCTGCGCTGCCCAGCTCGTCCCCTGTAATCTGCCGCCTGACTCGATGGGAAAACGCCGGAATATCACACGCGGATGAATTTCTTTTTTGACCCGCTCGCACAAGGCGTGAAGCGTCGATATCCATTGCGGTTCAAGCGGTGAACCATGCCAACCGAGGAAATGCAGCACTTCCCGCAGTGAAATCTGTTGTATCTCCGTCCGCATGCCTTTACCTCTTGGAGTCTGACTTTTTCTTTTTTCTGATTTGACCTTTAATCGTCTTTTTTCCGCTCAAATCAATAGGCAAAGCACCGTAATCGTAGAGCGCACGATTGCCGTCGCAATCCGTCCAAGGCTCATCCGGCGCAAAGACCGGTGAAAACCCGCCCTTCAAGCAATCTGTCGCGCCATGCCAGCTGCCGCCCATGCCGTTTCGGGATGCCACCACAATTGCAGCTCTGCCAAGCGCATAAATCGTATGATTGCGCCCCAGTGCCTTATGCGATGAAAACGGCGAATCGGGAAGCGCATCGCATAAGACCAGCAGACGCCCTTCGTCAAGCACGCGCTTTTCCCTCTCTTGCCCAATAACCTTCTCCGCAGACATGGCAGGAACGACGATGAGATTGCCGCCCGCATCCAGAATGGCGTTCTGCGCCGCCGTGTCTACGCCATTCGCTCCGCCGCAGACCATGGTCAGCTTCTCATTTGCCATCATCCTGCCCAGCCGCGCCGCCATTTCTACCGTATCTTTCGTGATGATTCGACTGCCCGCCACGGCGACGCAGTCTGTTTTCAGCAGCTTTAAATTTCCCTTGGCAAAGAGAAAATGCGGCTCATCTCTCCGAAGGACGCGCAGCGCATCCGGCCAATTTGGGCTTCTGCGAACCAGACCGCAATACCCCTGCTTCTCGTATCGCTGAATCTGTTCAAAAACCCCCGTCGTTCTGGTCAGCAGCAGCCGCGCACGAAGCAGCGTTTTTTGCGGAACGGATGCGGGCTCTCTCAGCACGAGTCCGTCAAGCGCACAGTTTTCGTCTAACGTCTGCAAAGCAGCCCGCGTAAACGGTCTGGGCAAGGAATTATCCCACGCCATATACGTCAGCAGACACAGCCGTGCGCACAGCTCTTCCGAATAATCCTCCTGCATCCGATTCCCCGCCTTTCTCCCCGCCAAGTCATGAATGAGGCTATTATAACGCAAATCGGTTTGAGAACGCAACAAAATTGCGTGACATTCCGTGCTGCAAGTCAAAAAATGCCCGAACGTGCAGGACACATCCGGACATGGTTTATTTTGAATTGTTCAGCAGCTTACGCCTTCATTTTGGGCTTAAACAGGACTGCCGCCAAATAGCCAAAGAAAATCGCCGCGGATATTCCGCCCGCAGTCGCCGTTATGCCGCCCGTGAACGCGCCCAGCACGCCGATTTCCTTGACCGCCTCCAGCGAGCCGCGTGCCAGCGAATAGCCAAAGCCCAGCAGCGGCACCGTTGCGCCCGCTCCGGCGAAATCGACAAGCGGCTTATAGATTCCCAGCGCACCCAGAATCACGCCTGTCGTTACATAGCCGACCAATATTCTCGCGCTCGTCAGCTGTGTTTTCAGAATCAGCACCTGTCCGATTGCGCAAAGAATCCCGCCGACGACAAACGCCTTGATATACATCAGCAGCATGCTCATCTACGCTTTCCCCCTTCGTGCTCAATCACAACCGCGTGCGCCACGCCGGGAATGCTCTCGCCCTGCATCGTGGTCGTCGGGCTGAGCAGCGCACCCGTCGCCATGAACAGAATACGCTCCAATCTGCCCGACGCCACCTCCGGAAGCAGATGTGCGCAAAGCATACTTGCCGCACAGCCGCATCCGCTGCCGCCTGAATGCGCATCCTGCCGCGCATCGAATATATGACAGCCGCAGTCAAAAAGCTTGTCCTCCCGAACGGTGATTTTTCTTTCCTTAAGCAGTTCAATCAGCAAATCGCGCCCCAAATGCCCCAAATCGCCCGTGACGACCAGATCATAATCGTCAAATCCTCGATTCGTGTCGCGGAAATGGTTCGCCAAGGTATCGCATCCCGCGGGCGCCATCGCCGCGCCCATATTGTTCGCATCGCTGATACCTAAATCAACCACGCGTCCACAGGTCGCATGCGTCAAAACCGCGCCTGCACGCCTCGCCTGTTCTCCGCCTGCCAGCATAACCGCACCTGCGCCCGTAACCGTCCACTGCGCGGTCGGCGTTCGCTGGTTGCCCAATTCCAGCGGGGCGCGGTATTGTCTTTCCGCCGTACAAAAATGGCTGCATGTCGCGCAGACCATCGCATCCGCAAAACCGCCGTCGGCAATCATTCCGCCGACGGACAACGACTCAGCCATTGTGGAGCATGCGCCGTACAGCCCGTAAAACGGGATACCCAGATTGCGCGCCGCAAAGCCAGCAGAGATGATTTGATTGAGCAAATCGCCGCAAAGCAGCATCTGCACATCACAAATCGCCTTGTTTGCCTTCTGTGCGCATCGGACGATTGTTTCCTCGAGCATTGCCCGCTCCGCGCCCTCAAACGACTGCTGTCCGTTCAGTTCATCCGGAATGATGCTGTCAAATTTTTCGCCATAGGGTCCTTCCTTTTCCTTTTGACCCGCTGTGCTTGCCCACGCAAGAATGCCCGGTCGGGATGGAAGCGCAACGGTCTGTGCGCCCAGACGCTTGCTCATCCAATCACCCCCGCAAGTGCCGCAATCAGCCCAACGAGTATCGAGCTTCCGATGCCGTAAACCAGCACTGGACCGGAGAGCGTAAAGATTTTCGCGCCGATGCCCATCACCAGTCCTTCCCTGCGAAACTCCATGGCAGGCGCAACGGTTGCATTCGCAAAGCCCGTGATGGGAATGATACTTCCCGCGCCGGCATATTTGCCGATTCGGTCATAAACGCCCAAGCCCGTCAGCAGGGCGGATAGAAACACCAGACAGATGCTCGTCGCTGTTGCCGCGCTCTGCGTACCCCATTTCAATCCATATGAAAAAACGTCGTTGATGGCCTGCCCGATGACGCAGATCAGACCGCCCACGGCAAACGCCCGCCAGACGCCTTTCGCCATATCGCTTTTGGGCGACAGCTTTTTGACCAATTCGGCATAGGCCTGTTTACTCTTCTTCATCTGTTCCACCTCTTTCGTGGCGTATGATCAAGCCATCCGGCGGTCGGCGCACCCGGCTTTCGCGTGAACCCGGTCTGGCAACCGTTTCAAGCGTATAAGGAATCAGGGTATGCCTATTTTTCATATTTATACGCCTTCCTTTCTCTTTTGCGCCTATTGTTTCCGATTCAGGCACGTCTTATTCTCCATACCGAATTCCATAGCATGCGAAAGCACGAAAAAAACTTGAAAAACACGCTTGCATTTGGCAACATAACGTGCTATAATAACTAACGCTGATTATTGACTACACCCGAGGAGGTGAATTCCTTTGCCGAACATTAAATCTGCTATCAAGCGCGTCAGCGTTATTGAGCACAAGACCCTCCGCAACAAGATGGTCAAGTCCGCCACCAAGACCGCGATCAAGAAGTTTGACGCCGCCACGGCCTCCAAGACCGCGACCGCTGAAATGCTGAGCTCCGCCTCTTCTGCTGTCGATAAGGCCGCTGCTAAGGGCGTTATCTCTAAGAATGCTGCGAACCGTGAAAAGGCGCGCATGGCCCGTGAGCTGGCCAAGGCTGAGTAATTATCTCTGTCTTTCTTCCCTCTCCGTTTGGAGAGGGTTTTTTTATTTCGCGGATTGATCCCGCTTTCACATCCGCCGACTTCTGCAAAGGGTTGGCGTTTTTCTCTCGAAGGCAGCCTTCCAAAATCCCAATACATGAAAAAGCGCCGAGAATGCTTCCCGGCGCTTATATTCATATGAAATCAGGAAAACATGCGTTCCAGCTCTTCATACTTTTCATGGGTAATGAGCGCATCCTGATCCGTTCCCGAAAGGTGAACGACATAGGTCCATCGTCCGTAAGGTGTGATATTGTCGATCACATTGAGGTTGATGATATACGACTTATGGCAGCGGAAGAAAATCTGCGGATCCAGCCTTGCTTCCACATCGCCCAGCGCTTCGCTCGTTTCAAACCGGCGTCCGCCCGTGGCATAAAGCACCGTCGAGCGGTTCTCTCTCTGTACCAGCAGAATATCCGCCTGATTGACGAAATTCACGCCGTCCTTGTGGTGCAGCATGATGCGTCCATTGTTCACGCTTTTAGGCGGCATCGCCTTGATGTGTTCTTCGAGCTTTTCCGCCTGCGGCAGCTGCTGCGGCTGTGTGCGCCCGTCCACAACCTGACGGATGCGTTCAAGCGTCTTCATAACACGTTCGACCTTGAACGGCTTCACCATGTAATCAAACGCATAAACCTCAAACGCCTGCGCCATGTAATCGTCATGCGCGGTCGCAAAGACGAGGATCATTCGGGGATCGGTGTCCTGAATCGCTTTTGCGCACTCAAGCCCCGTCATTCCCGGCATTTCCACATCCAGAAAGCAGACCTGCGGCTTGTATTCTTCAACCAGCTTCAGCAGATCCTTTCCGTTATCCGCTTCGGCGCAGAGCGTAAAGCCGTCCGCCTTTTCGATCATTTTGCGCAGAATCATGCGCATGCCCGGCTCGTCATCCGCAATGACGACGCGAATCTCCTCGTTGCTCACGTTCTATTTCCCCGCCTTATCCGTCGAAGCGCCGCTCTTTCTGCCGGGCGCATCAATACTTCGCTCATGATGACGCCGCGTAAAATTTCCGAATCCTGCCGCATGTTTTCTGCGTCAGCTTCCGGCATATGCTCCTCATCATGATGTTCAAGCCGCATGGTCACCGCGCCGCCCGCATGGCAGGGATCGTCTCCCTCCTGCGCCGCTTCAAACTCCTGCTCGGTCACCTGATGCAGATGAATGGGCGGCTGCTCTTCCTTATTACAGGGATCGTCAGAAGCCGCTGTCGGCTGCTCTTCCTCCGGCAGATCGTCCGCTTCTTCCTCATCGCTTTCAAACGCCTGAGCCGGGAGAACGGTCTGTTTGGTTTTCTTTTCAGCTTTTTCTTTGCGTTTTTTCGTTTTTTCCGATATCGTTGCAACCAAATAGATGACAACGAAAATCAGGAATCCGAAAAGTTCCCAATCCATGCCCCTTCTCTCCTCCTTCGGCGCAGATTATTTATTCCTTTTTGCCGCGATGTGCGCCGTTGGCATCGCCCATGGACGCAATCGAATCCCGCATGGCAGTATCTGCCATCGTGTTCTTCATCTCATAGTAATCCATGACGCCCAGCTTGCCCTCGCGGAGAGCCGCCGCCATCGCGCGCGGCACTTCCGCTTCCGCCTCGATGACCTTCGCACGCTGCTCCTGCGCGGCAGCCTTCATTTCCTGCTCGCGGGCGACAGCCATTGCGCGGCGCTCCTCTGCCTTCGCCTGCGCAATGCGGCGATCGGCTTCCGCCTGATCCATCTGCAGCTGTGCGCCGATATTGCGTCCGACATCGACATCCGCGATATCGATGGAGAGAATTTCAAACGCCGTTCCCGCGTCAAGACCCTTGCTGAGTACGGTGCGGCTGATCAAATCCGGATTCTCCAACACGGCCTTATGCGTTTCCGCAGAGCCGACCGTCGTTACGATACCCTCGCCGACACGCGCAACGATGGTTTCTTCGCCCGCGCCGCCGACCAGACGCTCGATATTCGCGCGCACCGTTACACGCGCCTTCGCACGCAGTTCAATGCCGTCCTTCGCGATTGCGGCAACGACCGGCGTTTCAATGACCTTCGGATTCACGCTCATCTGCACCGCCTGAAGCACATCGCGGCCTGCCAGGTCGATTGCACATGCCTCCGGAAAATCAAGCTGGATGTTCGCGCCGCGCGCCGTAATGAGCGCGGTAATCACGCGGTCAAGATTGCCGCCCGCCAGATAATGCGCTTCCATCTTGCTGATCTGCATGTTCAGACCCGCTTTTTCCGCCTTGATGAGCGGCGCGATAATCTTCGCCGGCGCAACGCGGCGGATGCGCATGCCCATCAGCGTAAAAATGGATACATGCACGCCGGATGCCAACGCCGATATCCACAGATTCAGCGGAACAAACCTCAAAAAGACGAAGATTGCGATAAGAATTGCAGCGACCAGAATGATGCTCTCAGCCATGTTTTTCCCTCCATACTCCCGTTATTAGTCTATGGACTCCTGCGGAATCTGTTTAACGACGATGCGCCCGCCATCGACCCGAACGATTCGAATCGCAGCGCCGTTTTCCAGATACTCGCCTTCCGTTACGACGTTCAGACGAACGCCGTCAAAATCACCGATACCGGACGGGCGCAGAACGCTCGTCGTTCTGCCGCACTTTCCGACAAGCACCTGCATATCCCGCTGACGGTCATTCAACTCATCTTTCTGATTCAGGAACAGCTTTGACTTATTCATATTCCCCTTTGCGGCGGAACGAAGCACCCACGAAATCAGAAACGCCAGAATCGCAATGATGACCAGCAGAATACCGACCGCTGTCAGCATGCCGAAATGATAGGCAGCCAGAACCGTTCCCACGCCGACCAAGGCGATGCCCGAGATGCCCGGCAGACCGAACCCAGGCAGAAACACTTCCAGCACAATCAGCCCCATGCCCATCAGCAGGCTGAACACCATCGGCAGATTTTCAATCACAGTTTTAAACATCTCATTCATCCTTTCTCCGTAAACTCAGCATAGCATATGCAGCGCCGCAAAGAAAGCCCTTTTGTATCAATTATTCATTTTTGCGTCTGAAAAAGCAGATGCCGCTCCATGCAGACACCGTGCCAGTTCGTAAATGTCCTGTTCATAGACCGGCGTAAGCGCACGGTTGTAGATCAGGCTTGCGGGATGATACAGCGCAAAGAGCGGCTTGCCCGTTTCGCCCGCGGTCAGCATCCTGCCGTGCGCCTCGCCAATGGTGATTTTTGTATTCGTGACCGCCTGCAAGGGAACGTTGCCCAATGTCACAATCACCTGCGGCGCGACGCGCTCGATTTCTGCCATGAGCCATGGACGAAACAGCGCAATTTCTTCCTTCGTCGGCGGGCGATTGCTCAGTCTGCCGGTTGTGCCCGTCTTGGTCGGGCGGTATTTGACGACGTTAGTGATGTAGATTTCGCCGCGCTCAAGCCCCGCCAGCTCCAGAAAGTGGTCAAGGTTTTTTCCTGCTTTCCCGACAAACGGTCTGCCCTGCAGGCTCTCCTGTTCCCCCGGTGCTTCGCCGATGTGCATCAGCCGCGGGTTCTGCGGGCCCTCGCCGAATACGAGCGCGTTCTCCCTGCCGGGCATCACCCCCGCAATCAGTCTGCGGAGAGCCTCCCTTTCCTTTTCTTCCATCCGCTCCTCATCCCTGCGCATATGCGCCAAGTTCTTTGAGTTTATCCCGAATCGCCTGAAAATCCACCCATGCGGGGCGCTTTTTGTCCGCATCGCGAAGCAGCGCCGCCGGATGATATGTCGGCATAAACCATACGCCCTTTTTGAGCTGCCACACGCCTCGGTCCCGCGTAATGCGCATATCGTCTCCCAGCAGCATCCGCGTCGGCGTCGAACCTAAGCAGACAATGACCTTCGGGCGCACAAGCGCAACCTGCTGACGCAGATAATCCAGACACGCAGCACGTTCATCCGCTTCCGGAACGCGGTTCTGCGGCGGGCGGCACTTGACGATATTGCAGATATAGACCTGCTCGCGTTTAAGCCCGATTGCGGCGAGCATTTTATCCAGAAGCTGACCCGCCGCGCCGACAAACGGTCTGCCCGAAAGGTCCTCCTGCTGTCCGGGGCCTTCGCCGATGAACATCAAAGGAGCATGCGGGTCGCCCTCACCAAGCACAACGTTCGTCCTCGTCTGACAGAGCCTGCATTTTTCGCACGCCGCCACATCCCGCGTCAGTGTTGCCCACGATGTAATCACGCCGATTGCCCTCCTTTGTTCTTTCGTACAGTATACCACAAAAGACAACCGCCCACAACAAACAACTCACGATATGCAAAAGGAGCTGCCGCATGCCGCACCAGCCCCCTTATCTCTTATTTCCCGATAATCACAGCATCCGTGATATTATCCGATATATCGGCAAATGTCATCGCCAAATCCTGCCGAAGCCACGAAAACAGGCTGCCAAGCATGAGCAGCAAAACGACAATCGCCAGTGCCGCTGCCGCGACCCCGAACACATCCATGACGCCCGCCGCAACATGGAAGCCAATCTGGCTTTTCTTTTTCTTCTTCACACGGCTCTCCTCTTTCCTGTCCTCTCGTGTCTTTATTGTAGCAAAAACAAAAACGCCCTGTCAAGGATTGCCGAATTCTTACAGATAATCCATCCACGCGCCGGGTTCTTCCTCGCGTCCGGTCAGCGCGCCATGATCCAGCAGATGCTCAAAGTCGTGCTGTCTGAGCGCCTCATATGCCACAATTGCCACGGAATTGGAGAGATTCAGGCTGCGTGCGCCCTCAACCATCGGGATGCGGATGCAATGGTCATAGACCCTTTCCAGCAGGTTCTCCGGCAGACCGCGGGATTCCCTGCCGAACACCAGAAATACGTCCTTCGGATAATGCACCTGCGCATAGCTGTGCGGCGCCTTCGTGCTGGCGTAATAGAATTCCGCATCCGGATATGCGGCAAGCACCTCGCCGAAATTCTCGTGAACGTGGATGTTGACCATGTGCCAGTAATCCAGCCCCGCACGCTTGAGATACTTGTCCTCCAAGCTATAGCCCAGCGGCTTAACCAGATGCAGTTCGCTGCCCGTTGCCGCACAGGTTCGGGCAATATTGCCGGTATTCTGCGGAATCTCCGGCTCAATCAAGACGATATGAAGCATGTTTCTTCCATTCCTTTCCTGTTTCTGTTCCATTGTATATCAGTTTCTCGGTTTGCGCAAGCCGTCAAAGTTTGGACTTGACAACCGGATGAACGCGCTTTATAATACGACCATACGCATTGATGAGAACAAGTACGCGCATCATGCCGCGATACAGAGAGTCGCCGGTCGGTGCAAGGCGATATCGCAAGACGCGCGGAATACATCTCGGAGCACGATCCCCAACGCAATGCTGCCAGTAGGTGATCGCCGGTACGCCGGATACAGCGTGCAGCCCGTGTCTGCGGGCGACGGAGGAGGCTTTCAGCAATGAAGCCTTGAACGGAAGTGGTACCGCGTGTTTCACGCCTTCCCGATAGCTTGTCGGGAAGGTGTTTTTTATTTGGACAGCACCGCCTTCCCGCTCCATTCCGCTGTCCGCTTGATTAAGGAGGAGAAACCCCATGGCACAGCACATTCTCGACCTGCTCAAAGAGCGCGGCTTTATCGCCCAGATGACGTTTGAAGATGAGCTTTACGAACAGCTCAAGAATCCGACCACCTTCTACGTCGGCTTCGACCCGACCGCCGATTCCCTGCACATCGGTCACTACATTCCGATTATGGCGATGGCGCACATGCAGCGTGCGGGGCACCGTCCGATCGCGCTGATGGGCGGCGGCACGGCGATGATCGGCGACCCGTCCGGAAAGACCGATATGCGCAAGATGATGACCGTTGAAACCATCGACAACAACGTTGCGCAGATTAAAAAGCAGATGAGCCGCTTCCTCGATTTTTCCGAGGGCAAGGCGATCATCGTCAACAACGGCGACTGGCTGCGCAACCTGAACTTCATCGAGTTCATGCGCGACATCGGCTCCATGTTCTCCGTCAACAAAATGCTGACTGCCGACTGCTATAAGGCGCGTATGGCAACCGAAAACGGACTTTCCTTCCTCGAGTTCACCTACATGCTTATGCAGTCCTATGACTTCCTCGAGCTGTTCAAAAACTACGGCTGCCGTCTGGAGATGGGCGGCAACGATCAGTGGAGCAACATGCTGGGCGGTGCGGATCTCATCCGCCGCAAGGAGCGCGAAAATGCGTTTGCCTGCACTTTCCAGCTGCTGCTGACCCACGACGGTCGTAAAATGGGCAAGACCGAGAAGGGCGCACTTTGGCTCGATCCGGCAAAGACCAGCCCGTACGACTTCTACCAGTACTGGCGCAATGTTGACGATCAGGACGTCGAAAAGTGCCTCGGTCTGCTGACCTTCCTGCCGATGGACGAGGTTCGTCGTCTGGGTGCGCTCAAGGACAGCCAGATTAACGAAGCCAAGAAGGTTCTCGCCTACGAGGTCACCAAGCTCGTCCACGGCGAGGAGGAAGCACAGAAGGCGCAGGAAGCCGCCGCTTCCCTGTTCGGCGGCGCGGCACTGAGCGGCTCGATTCCGACGACCGAAATCACGGCAGCTGACCTTGAGAAGGACGCCCGTGTGACGACCCTGCTCGTGACCTGCGGTCTTGCGCCGTCCAACTCTGCGGCTCGCCGTCTGGTTCAGGGCGGCGGCGTGAGCCTTGGTGAAGAAAAGGTGACGGATGTGAACGCCGTTGTCACCGCCGATATGATTGGCGCGGACGGTCTGATGCTGCGCAGCGGCAAGAAGAAATTCCATCGTCTGATTCTCAAGTAAGCCATGTCTGCTCAGCTTTCCTATAAAACACTGCGCGAAGAAAACAGTGCCGAATTCATCATCAACAAATCCCGTTTTATCGGCTATGGCTGTCCCTGCGAAACGGAAGAGGAGGCACTCGCCTTTCTCTCCCGAATTCGTCAGAAGCACAAGGACGCCACGCACAACTGTTATGCGTATATCATCGGTTTGAACTCCGGTATTATGCGTTACAGTGACGACGGCGAACCCGGCGGAACGGCGGGCATGCCGATTATCGAAGTGATGAAGGCACGCGGCGTGGTCAACTGTGCCGTCGTCGTTACGCGCTATTTCGGCGGCATACTGCTCGGCGCAGGGGGACTTGTCCGCGCTTATGCGCAGGGCAGCAAAACCGCGCTCGATGCAGCAGGCGTCGTCGTGATGGAAAAAAGCTCCCGCTATCTGGTCGAAGTGGATTATTCCACTTGGCAGCGGCTTGAGTATTTTCTCCGCTCCGCGCCCGTCATCATTGAGCATACGGAATTCGGTGCAAGTGTCGTCTGTACGCTGATGGTTCGCGTAAAAGACGAGGAAAATCTGCTTTCAGAGATCACACGCGTCACCGACGGTACTGCTGAAACGCTGGAAGACGGCACGCTGTTCTATCCGTGGGCTGAATAATTCGAAAGCACCCGCGTTTTTGCGCGAGTGCTTTTTCTTATGCTTTTTTCACCGGTCTGACGTATTTCCAATACCGTGTGCAATCGTGATAAAATAGAATACACGCCCCTGCGCGGTATCGAGCTGATACCCGCTTTGATGCAGCCGTCAATCTCATTCACAAGTTCCTGAATGCTTCTGCACCATTCCATCCGCTCCCTCCTTCCCATGTTTGGATTATACCAAATCCAAATGGATTCCGCTTGATTCTGCTTGCTGAACCGCAAAAAAGCGGGCTGAGCCCGCCTTCACCTCCGCCGAAGTCCGCCACGCGTCAAAGTCTTGCTCACGCGGGCGATTTTTCGCAATTTCCTATACGTCAAAAAAGCACAGCCTGAGCCTTGCCCAAGCTGTGCTTTTATTGTAAGATTCGATAATCTTTTCAGTTATAGACCGACGGATTACACCGGCATGGTCTTGTTGTCCTTGTCGAGCATCGTAGAGTCAATCTTCGTCTGATGCGCAGAACGATACTCGAAGAACTTCGGCGCAACCTTCGGGAACAGGGCGTAGCTCAGCACGTCCTCTTCGCAGGTCGCCTGATCGCGAATCTCCTCGCGATACTTATCCATTTCCGGCTTGAGCAGGTCGGCAGGACGGCAGGTGATGACCTTGTCGTTGCCGATTGCCATCTTGCGGACTTCCTCGTTCACCGGTGCCGGCAGCTTGCCGTATTCGCCGCGCAGCAAGCCCTTGGACTCGTTCGGGAAGGTCTTATAACGGCCGAAGAGAACGTTCATAACCGCCTGCGTGCCAACAATCTGAGAGGTCGGCGTAACGAGCGGCGGATAGCCAAAGTCCTTACGAACCTGCGGAATCTCTGCCAGAACGTCATAATACTTGTCCATGGCGTTGAACTGCTTGAGCTGACCAATCATGTTGGAGAGCATGCCGCCCGGAACCTGATACTTCAGGGTGTTGGCGTCTACACGCAGAACCTTGCTCGGCACGAGCCAGCCGTCCTTCTCCAGACGGGCAGCCACGCCGCGGAAATGCGTCGCGCACTCGTTCATCAACTCCATATCCAGACCCGGATCATACTCCGTGCCCTTGAGCGTCGCGCACAGGGACTCGGTCGCCGGCTGGCTGGTGCCCTCAGCCATCGGGCTGAGCGCGGTATCGACGATATCGCATCCCGCTTCGATTGCCTTGAGAATCGTCATCGCGCCGGTGCCTGCGGTGTTGTGGGTATGCAGGTGAATCGGCAGCTTGGTGGTCGCCTTCAGCTTCTTCACGAGGCTGTACGCTTCATACGGAAGCAGCAGGTTCGCCATATCCTTGATGCAGATCGCATCCGCGCCCATCTGCTCGATTTCCTTAGCCAGCTTGAGGAAGTATTCCTCAGTATGCACCGGGCTGATGGTGTAGCTGATGGCGATTTCGCAGTTGCCGCCGTACTTCTTGGTGGACTTGACCGCCTGCTCAAGGTTGCGCAAGTCGTTCAGCGCATCAAAAATACGGATGATATCAATGCCGTTCTCGATGGACTTCTTAACGAACTCATCCACCACGTCGTCCGCATAATGCTTGTAGCCGAGGATATTCTGACCACGGAACAGCATCTGCAGTTTCGTGTTGGGCATCGCCTTGCGCAGCGCACGCAGACGCTCCCACGGATCCTCGTTCAGGAAGCGCATGCAGGAGTCAAACGTCGCGCCGCCCCAGCATTCCAGAGAATAGTAGCCAATCTTATCCAGCTTGTCCGCGACCGGCAGCATTTCTTCCAGACGCATACGGGTAGCCGCCTGGGACTGATGCGCATCGCGCAGAATGGTATCGGTGATCAACACCTTGCCCATTGCTTATTCCTCCTTATTGTCTGTGCCCCGCTATTTCGGGAAGGCGGCATTCCCTCACGCTGAAGGAATGCCGTTTCATTTTTTAAAGGTTTAAGATGTCGTGCAGCCTGACCTTGTGAGCAAAGCCGTCACAATCCGAAAATCTCTTTCCGGAAGTGAAACCGACATCGGGTTGATTAGCCGAACATCGAGATGAACACGCCCGCGGCAACCGCAGAACCGATAACACCGGCAACGTTCGGGCCCATCGCGTGCATCAGCAGGAAGTTGCTCGGGTTCTCCGCCTGGCCGACCTTCTGGGAAACACGCGCGGCCATCGGCACGGCGGAAACGCCGGCAGAGCCGATGAGCGGGTTGATCTTGCCGCCGGAGAGCTTGCACATCAGGTCGCCCAGCAGAACGCCGCCGGCCGTGCCGCCGCCAAAGGCAAACACGCCCATCGCGATGATCTTGATCGTCTGCCACTGCAGGAAGGTTTCAGCCTTCGCAGTCGCGCCGACCGTCACGCCCAGGAAGATGGTAACGATGTTCATCAGCTCGTTCTGCGCCGTCTTGGACAGACGCTCCGTTACGCCGGATTCCTTAAACAGGTTGCCCAGCATCAGCGAGCCAATCAGCGGCGCGGCACTCGGCAGCATCAGGGAAACCAGAACGGTAACCACGATCGGGAAGACGATCTTCTCGGTCTTGGAAACGGTGCGCAGCTGACCCATGACAATCTGACGATCCTTCTTGCTGGTCAGAACCTTCATAATCGGCGGCTGAATGACCGGAACCAACGCCATGTAGGAATACGCGGCGATAGCGATCGGTCCCAGTAGACCGGGAGCCAGCTTCGTGGTGACATAAATCGCGGTCGGGCCGTCCGCACCGCCGATGATGCCGATTGCACCGGCTTCGGCAGGCGTGAAGCCCGCAATCAGCGCCACGATGAACGCCAGGAAGATGCCCAGCTGAGCCGCGGCGCCGAGCAGCAGGCTCATCGGGTTGGCAATCAGCGGACCAAAGTCGGTCATCGCGCCGACG
>ENA-UOOA01004666-UOOA01004666.1-human-gut-metagenome-genome-assembly--contig:-P61old-NODE-4666-length-15286-cov-10.369707_pt1 | contig 15286 bp, 12 predicted proteins | sample MGYA00242467_ERZ724014 | MGnify/ENA metagenome assembly ERZ724014
AGGAGATTCCGGTGTTCCGGCGAATGAGTCCGGAAGAACTGCAAAAAGAGCTCGATTTATTTGCGGAAAGCGGCAAATTTTCCAGTCCGGATATTTCTGTCGGGCATGTTCCGGAACGGGAGACGCATAAGAAAGAGTTTCATCGTCCGCTGGTCCTGCTGTCCGAGAAAGAGCTGACCGATCTTGCTGCGGGCAGGACGATCCGCAATCAGGACATCCTGCTTGCGCAGAAACTGGTCTGCCGGACGCCGCAGATACCCGGAACTGCGGTCTATGAGAAGAAGTTTTCCGCTTTGGAGCTGGCCTTTGATGACTGTCCGCAGAAGCGTCTTGAAATCTACGCTCAATACCGCAAGGAACAGGACGAACGGGCGTTGAATAAGGTCACACCGGAACTGCGGGCGCAGATCAAGGCATTGCAGGAGTCCGGCAAAGGACCGAAAATCGACCGGGAGAATTATCTTGCCTTTACGCGCAAAGACGCGGAAACATACATCCGGGAGCATGAGAAAAATCCAGAGAACACCTTTACGCCGACTGTATATCCCAGGCGGGCGGTTCCGAAGAATGAAGCGTTTCCGCAGTTCAAAAAATCCAATCTGTTCTCCCAGCCTCAAGCCGATTACCTGCAGCGCTCCATTCTCCGCGATCTCGCGGCGGAAGGGCATATTGCTTCTCCTGAAACCGTGGGGGAGTTTCTGGAGAAGCTGGAATTCATAACCGATGCGCAGGCAAAGGAGTTGATCAAACCGCATCTTGGCAAATCCGCGGGAACCGGTCTCCTGAACCAGTGCCGCGCCTACATGGAAAGCGGGAAGATTTTCAATGCAAAAGAAGTCAGAACCATCGCCGATGTGCAGCGGCTTTATCAGGTGAATCGCGGACTGGATTTTGACAAGAAGGCGGCACTGAAAGATCTGATTGAAGGTGGTTACATCCAATCCAGCGATGCTCTGGCAAAAATCAAATTCACCACCGAGTTACAGGACGACGCCCTGATCGCCAAATACAGCGACGCCAGAATCGGCAGGAATCTGCGCGCCCGGATCAACGACTTGATCGATGATGCAAAAATCGGGCAGATTGCGGATGAGGATTTTCAGCAGATGAGCATTTCCAAAGGAATGCAGATTATTGCAGCCAATGCGGAAATTGAACGCTACAAACATCCGATGGCAACGCCGGGACAGATTGTTCTGTTGCAGAAAATGGAACAGCGCGGTCAGATCGACCTGCATAAAATCGACCTGACCAGGTTGCGCTTCCGGACCGCCGACCAGTGGATCAAGCAGAACATCAACAATCCCGCGCGGAATACGTACAATCCCGATGCTCCGGCGACTGCAAAGCAGAGAGGCCTTTTAACGCTGCTGGTCAGAGAGAAGCTGATCAAAAACATTCCGTATCCGGTGTGGCGGGATATGACGGTCGATCAGGCGTCGAAGCGAATCTCCTCTGTTCCGCCCCGGCTTTTACAGCAGGCGATAGAAAGACAAAATGCTCCGCAGCGGAATGTTTCGCCTCGCCAGAGAACCTCAATGGAACGATAAACGGGGAGAATGCGGCATGAAGATGAGTCCGATGCAGAAGTATGCGATGCGCCTTTTGATCGCGAGCGGACAGGTGCGGCTTCCAGATCGCAATACCTGGTCGCAGTTGACTTCGGAAACGGCGGCGGAACAGCTGCGGCGGTTCGGCGGAGTTCAGGCCATTCTCAGGAATACTGTTTTGCCGCAACGGAGCTCATCCGCAGGGGAATCGCGGCTTCCCGTCTCGAAATCCATTCCGTTTTCTCCGAAAAAATCTGAACTTGAACGCTGAAAAGGATCTCCGGCATGGCTATGAAAAAAAGCATTCTTGATGAAATCATCTTAAATATCGAAAGCAATCCGTGGACGGTTCGCGACGCCTGTACCGGCTGCATCGTGTTCGGCATGACCGGTTCCGGAAAAAGTTCCGGGCCGCTTTACAAGATCGCACATAAATTCCTGACGCTCGGTTACGGCGGCGTGGTGTTCTGCGCCAAACCGGATGAAGCCGATACCTGGAAGAAATATGCCGCGAAAGCCCATCTGGACGATGATCCGCGCAAGCCGAACCGGACCGGGGATCTGCTCTTTTTGAGTCAGCAGACCTTCAACTATCTCGACAGTGAGGCGAAACGTGCCGGACGCGGCGGCGGACAGGTTGAAAACCTCGTCAATCTCTATTTGGAAATCGTCAATATGGGCAAAGACAAGCGCAATTCCGGCGGCGGCAACGAGGAGTATTGGAATAATGCCGTCAAGCAGTTGTTGCGCAACTCCATCACGATTCTGCAAATGGCACAACAGCCGATCAACATTGAAAACATTCATGAAATCATTGTTTCTGCGCCCTCTGCCTCTTCTGAAACAGTAGAAGAAAGAGGTTACTGTTCCAATTTATTGGATGTGGTTATTCCAAGAGAATTTTGCGATACGCCGGAATATCAGATTGCCCACACCTTTTTCTATGAGGAATTCGCCTACCTTGACGAACGGACCCGCTCCAACACGATTTCCTCCTTTTCCGTCGCCGCAGACTCCATGCAGCGCGGTGAACTGGCACGCTGTTTTTCCGCCGAGCAATCGACGCTTCAACTGGAAGACCTCTATCGCAAGGGGAAAATCCTGATTGTCGATTACGATGTCAAATCCTGGGGCCGGATCGGGCAATACGCCGCCGGCATCATCAAATACTGCTTTGAGTCCATGATTGAACGTCGGGAAGACATTGCCGACGACAATGCCCCGCCTGTCTTTTTATGGGCGGATGAATGCCAGTTCTTCAGTCTTGAATACGATCAGAAGTTTCAGACGACCGCCCGTTCCAGCCGGACGCTGACCATGTATGCAACCCAGAATCTCGGCAACCTTTATGACGGCTACGGCAAGGAAAAAGCCTCCTCGCTTCTCGGCAATCTGGGCACAAAATTCTTTTGTCAGAACGGTGAATTCGAGACGAACGAATGGGCGTCCAAATCCATCGGGCAGGAAATCATCATCCGTCAGTCCAAGACCTACGGCGATTCCAAATCATCGTCGATGAAAGGCGACGACAACAAGTCGTTGTCCTATTCCGAGGGCTACAACGAACAGAAAGACTATCGCGTTGATCCTGCCGATTTTTCCACGCTCCAGACCGGCGGGCCGCGCGGTCAATGCAAAGTCGGGTTCATTTTCTGGCAGTCGGGACGGATTCTGAACAACGGCAATGTATTTGTCCGTTCCACCATCGAGCAGGAATGCCGCCGTGTCTGCGGGGCCAAAATCGTGCGGCATTGTCCGAAAGTTCCGACCATCGGCAAAGGCGAGTACATCGGTGAATACCGGATTCTGCTGCCGAATGATTATTTCTGCTTTATCACGTTTCTGCTGTCGCTGGGGTTTCCTCTGACGGGATTTTTTCTCGTGTTTACGAATCGGGATATTCTCATCGGCTATTTCAATGATGTTTTCTATTGTTGTGTCAGCACGCTCTGCTTTTACATGTGGAGCGTGGTTCTGGATATTTTCTGCGCCTGCCTGAACAGGATTCCGGCGATTCTCAAGGCGCTGTTTTCCGGCAGACCTCGCAGGGAGCAGAAGTATCTGAAAGCCGTCATCTGGCAGGACGCGGTTCTCGGCTACTACGCGATCTGCGTCGGCATGACGCTCTGGTTTCAATATCATCTTTTCGACTTCAAGCAGCTCGGAATCGTGCTGGCATGGTGGACGGGACTCTGCATGTTCTTCCGCTTCCTGCGCTCTTCCGGCAAACAACCAATCAAACCATGAAAGGCAAAACATGTTCAAATCCACAAAAGAAGCAATGCAGTTTCTGGACGGGCTCAAACCGTATCTGAAATCACGGATCATCGGGCAGGATCATGTGATCGATGCCATTTCGGAGAAGCTCCGGTACTGGTATCTGGGAATCAGCAATCCGAACAGGCCGACGGTCTTTTTCTTCCTCGGACCGACAGGAACCGGCAAAACAGAAATTATCCGAGAGACGATTCATTATCTCTACGGCGATGAAGAGGAGAAGCTCCTGCGGCTGGATATGTCCGAATTCGGCGAGACTGCCGGTGCCGATGTCGGCAAAAAACTGGTCGGTTATACCGAAAAGGAGCCGGGACGGCTGTATGATTTTCTGGAAAAGAATACGGAGGGAGCAATCCTCTACGATGAGTTTGAAAAAGCGCACAAGGATATGGCGAAATACATGCTCCAGCAAATCGACGCCGGGCGTGTCACGCTCTGGAACAACAAGACCTACGATATTTCCCGTTTTCTGCTCTTTTTCACTTCCAACGTCGGCGCGGAAATCTTTCAGGGAAACACGCATCTTTCGATGGCGCGCAAAACGGAAGCCGCCTGTCAACGGCTCGTGATGATGTTCAATTCTCCGGAGTTTGTTGCCCGCTTCGGTAAATTCGGTTACGGGATTTTCGCCTTCAACAGTCTCAAGCCGGAACATCTGCGTCTGATCACCCGCAAATTCATTGACGACAAGCTCCAATATTTCCGAACGCTCCGGGAAACACAGCAGGATCGTCCCGGCTTCTTCCTGCCGGAAAACATGAACGTCCTCGGCTACTCCCCCGAAGTCGTGGATTTTGCTCTTTTGCAGACCAATACCAGCAAAAACGGCGCCCGCGAGATCCGCGATATTGTCGAACGTATGCTCAATCAGGCATATGATCTTGCCCTGGTTCGTGATCCCAGCGGTAAAAACATGACCGGCTATCTCAATATCGCCCCCGTTATGGAGAATGAAATTCCCCGTGACGCCGTTGTCCTGCAGCATGAAATTCCCGCGAACTGCATTCGCATTTGTGAGAAAGGTTCCTGATGTATGAAAAAATTAACCAAGGTTCCTGTCCGAAATACCACGGTTAAACTGATCGGACGTATTTTACAACCGATCTCTGAAACTGGAACTATTACTTATCCGGAACTGAATGAAATCATGAGCAATCTGCGCAATCTTGCACAGAAAGGAGAACTGTTACCCGATGTGATTCCAAAGCTTATTGACCAAAGGGATGCAGCTCAAATGCAGGGGATCAGCTTTGCCCATTTCCGCAATCTTGAACGGGAGGGATTTTTCCCTTTTAAAAGAAGAATGGTAGGAACCGCAGTCAGGTATTACAATACTGATATTCAGAAATACATCCTCTCTTTACCGGAGGACCCGGGAGTCCCTCGAAAACTCCTAGAAGAACAGGAATGATGAACTGTTGCGTTCAATCCCTTAAGATTGAACGCACTTGTTCCCAAAGTTCCTGCGTCGGAGATGGAGCCTCCAACAGTCGCAATGCCGTATGAATACGCTCCTGGGCAGTCAGTCCCTTCATAGAGGCGCTGACTGCGGCAATCGCCTGTTGCTGTGCAGCTTCTCCTACATGTGTATAATATTTATCGGCAATTTCCGATTCCGTTCCAAGAATGGAAAGCAGGACAGCCTTGGGGACTCCCGCCTCAGCACAGAAGCTGGCAAAGGAATGGCGCAGAGAATGAAAACCGTAAACCGTCATTTTCTTTTTACGGCCGGGAACCTTTACCGAAGGTTCCAAACCGATCCAGCGGATTACTCGCAACACATCAATATCGATTAAGTTATTGCCGACATTCTTTCCCTGTTCATTCGTCTGATTGTATCTTGCCGCACTTTTGGGACAAACATATAAATCCATTTTCCATGTCAGCGCTTCATGCAGTGCGTCAGACAATTCCGGAGCAAGCGGAATGGATACCTCCTTGCCGGTTTTGAACTGCTTGACGAAGATACGCTTCCTGTCAAGATCAATGTTCTGCCACTGCATCAAAACACAATCTTTCAAACGTTGCCCCGTATACATCCCAATGTGGTAGATAATGCGAATTTCCTCTTTGTTGATCAGTTTACGCTTCGGATTGTTCAGTTCACGAATCAGTGTCTGTTCCTCTTCCCGTGTAAAAGCCAGACGGCGAACTACAGTTCCTTGTTCCTCACGCTCACTTCTTAGAAGCGACTTCGCATGAAACGGATTCCCATGGGCGTAATAATCTTTCAATACATCGAAAACTTTCCAGACTCTTTTTATTTTTCGATTATGTGTATCAACCGCAAGAGATTTCGTTTTCAGAAAAGCCGAATATGCTTCTGCGATTTGGGGTGTCACTTCATGGACTGTCTGGACCGGAAGATATTTAGGGAGGAAAGTCTTTGAGTTACTCTGTCGTATTTCAGCCGGCAGCAGTGAATTGGATACAAAGTTTACAAATTCGAAAAACGTTGATTGATAGGCAAGTTGTTCGCTGACGGTATGGGGCATGGCGCGATCCGGGTGTTGAGAATACACATTCCACGCCTCCGACAAAAGCAGTTTTTGTGTCTGCATCTCAAAACCTCGTGCCTGACTTACATGCGCTGCCACGACTTCAATACTCTTGGCTTGTGTAATCGGCACAAGTGTCTTGGCTTTCTTTTCTGCCTCTTCCTTATTATCGGTCTGCAATGGGATTTCCTTGCGCTGACCATTCAGTTGATAACGGTAATAATAAGGACCTCCCGTTTTTTCTGTCTGATGGAACCGAACTCCAGTTTCATTGACACCGCCTTTTTTCTCACTTTTGACATAGCGCCTGCTTTCAAATAACAGGTTATGGCTCACTATATCATCGAAAAAGCCTTTTCCAAGCAAAAATGGGGATAAGTGGGGGTATTTTTAATGTTTTTGAGTGTAAAATTGGCGGAGAGAGTGGGATTCGAACCCACGGTAGAGTTACCCCTACACAACATTTCCAATGTTGCGTCTTCGACCACTCGGCCATCTCTCCGTTCCGGATCAGATTCCAAAATATAAAGCAGAATTCGATTTTGTCAAGCAGAATTTGAAAAAACCAGCTATTTTTTATTTCGACTGTCTGCTGTCATAATGCTGCCAGAACTCTTCAGGAGATGTTGTCACGGAAGAAGTCATGATCGTTGAAATGTTATCCGTCAATACCCGCAGAAAAGGCATCTGCCGCAACGGATCAATATCTTTTAATCCTTTGGGAATATTCAGAAACTCCAGCGTCTCAATCAAATAGACCGGTGAAATATCCTTGAGTTTCGTGCAATTGCCCAAGTCCAGCATCAGAAGAGGCATATCGCGCACCGGATCAATATCGGAAACATTTGTCGAATCAATCAGCAACGCTTCCAGCGGAAGCCCTTTCAAAGGTCCGATATCTTTCAGCGGATTTCTGCCGACATCCAGAACTTTCAACGTTTCCATGCCGAACAACGGCTGAAGTGAAAGAATCCGGTTGCCCCGAAGTTTCAGTTTCTCCACAGTCGCAGAACGCAATGCATCTAGGGACGAAATCTTATTATCCGCGGCATTCAGGGAGACCAGAAGCATGCCGCGCACCGGAGTCAGATCCTGAATCTGATTGTTTGCGCAATTCAGACTTTTCAGCATCATGCCGCGCAAAGGCGTCAGGTCGGAAATATTGTTTCCCTGACAGCTCAACACCTCCAGCGGCATTCCCTCGATTCCGTCCAGAGATGTCAGCTTGTTTCCGGAACAGTCCAGATAGACCAGAGGAAGCGAGGCAATCGGTTTCAGGGAACGCAGACCGAAACCGGAAACATCCAGGCGTTTGAGATTCTTTGTACGGGCAATCATCGACATCAGGGCATCAGCCGCATCCTGCGGCAATTCCTGGTGCGGCAACTGAAGAATCCGTGTAATCACATTGGTATTCGGGTTTAACTCGAAGACTTCGCGCATGAGCTGAAGCGCCTGCATATAGTTGCCGTCGCGCCACAGCAGAGAGGCATCCAATTCCAGAATACGGTCACGGTACTTGAACTTCGCAAATTGTGCGGCGATCCGTTTCTTGATCTCGACCAGAGTGCCGGTGCGCCGCTCCGGGTCGGCGATTTTGGATGCCGCTGTCATATATGCTTTTACCAGAGCCATTTCCGCAAGCGGCGTCCTTGCGTAGCTGTCCGCAATTTGCAGATACTTTCCGATTGCAGCGTCAAAAAGACGTGCCTCCAGCAACGTATCGCCGGCAATCAGGGGAGTCGTTTTTTCGGGGATTGCCAGGCGGTAGACGGAAAGCGACCGGATTTTCAAACCGTTGGCAAAGGCGCGGATCCCGACCCGGCAGAGACCTTCGCCTGTCGGGGGGAAGTAATCGAAGGAACTGACGGAATGGTTTTTGTCTATCGTCATGGAAAGATGGTCATCCCTGCGGATTACAGTGATCGTAACATCCTGATCCGAAGCAAGTTTCGTTTCTCCGGAACTGATATACTCCACGGAAAGCGGGTCATTGACTTTTGCAATCGCATCCTTGGTTCCGCCGAATCCGGCAATGATGAAAGAATATCCGGGCGGCACCTGCCACCAGTCCTTGAGCGGTGTAATATGGCTGTTGACAGAGATTTCCAACGCCTCCATAACCGGCGGAGCGGAAACCGTCAATACCACTTTGACATTGCCGTAAAGTCTGGAGTCCAGCCAGAGCCAGCCGCCTTTTGCCATTTCCAGCCCTTCCTGAGTCAGCTTCCATTCCGGTGCGGGCTTGCCAAGCGTGGAATCCATGAAGGAGAGTCCGTTCAACGTGGCGTCCGGACGCGTAAATGTCTGCTGATAGACGGGAACCCAGTCACTCTGCCAGCGGGAAATTTCAAAGAAGGCATAAAATCCCAGTGTGACCGCCAGCAGCAAAGTGACGCAGATCGAAGTCACCATCAGGCGGTGACGCTTGATCAGGAGCAGAAACTTTTTCAACACACCGGCTTTTTCCGCTTTCGTGTCAAAACCGTCGATATAGGCAATAACCTCATCACGCAGTTCCTTGACCGAAGAATAACGGTTTGCCGGGTTTACGCTCATGGCTTTCAGAATGACAGCTTCGATGCCGTAGGGAATTTCGCGTCCGGGGACACGTTCACCGGGTCTGATAATGTTGCCGTAGATCGTATCATGGAGCATACTCTTCAGATCGCCCGGCTCAATCGGGTCTTTGTAAGTCACCATGGCGTAAAGAATTGCGCCGAGTGCATAAACGTCTGTCCGGACATCGCTCCGGCTGTTTCTGCCCGCCGCCTGTTCCGGCGCCATATACCCCGGCGTTCCATTCATGACGCCGTCCATCGTCAGCTTGAAATTGGAATACCCTTTTCCGAGGCGTGTGTTGCGCACCGGCTGTTCCTCGTTCACATTGGTATGCTTTCCGGAAATGGACCGGGCCAGTCCCCAGTCGAGAATCAATACTTCGCCGAATTCTCCGATCTGCACATTTTCAGGTTTGAGGTCCAGATGAATAATCCCTTTGGAATGGGCAAATGCCACACCGTTGCAGATACGCAGATACATACGCATCAGGGAGTCGAAACTGTAATTTTTCAGATATGCGGGGTTCCCTTCATCCATCTTTTTCAGAAGTGAAGCCAGCGACTCGCCGCTCAGCAGTTTCATCGTAAAATAAGGCGAACCGGAAGAATCGATGCCGATGTCATGAACCGGAACGATGTTCGGATGTTCCAGACTTGCCGTGACGCGCGCTTCCTGAATGAAACGCAGGATTTCCGCGCGGGAACGGTGTTCGATATCCGGCATCAGAGCCATCGCGACGTCGCGCATCGTATCGTTGTCGCGCACCTGAAGCACCATCTTCATGCCGCCGCGGCCAATACTCCGCCGGAATTTATATTTATCCTGCGGCTTGACCGAAAGCTTTGCCGTCACAAAATCATCGATATCCAGCGACTTCGGATCAATCTTCGCAGTCGCCTCCATGTCGGTTCTCCGCATCCGCTCCCGTGCCTTGATCTCATGGATTTCATTCTGCACGTTATTCATTGCCTGCGATCCGGCGGTCTCCGTCGCCGGCAGCCGGAGTGCATTGTCTTTCCTGTCAGCCATTCCTTCACCTTATAAAAACAGCGGGACTTTCCCCGCGCCATTTCTGTCAAGACTTCCTTCTGCAAGCACCTGGTCCAGCAACGCCGTCATCCGTTCCCTGTCCTTCGGGAAACGTCCCTCCAGTGGAAACGGCACGGAGGAATGATTCGCCCTGAAGACCGTGGAAGCCAGTTCCAGACCTGCAATCAAGTCCCGCATCTCACGCACAGATCCGTATTCCGTCAGAGGCTCATAGCCCTCATACATCTGCAAACCCGGCACTTCGATAAAACGCAGCAGGGAAAGAATCTCCGGCTGCATCTCCTTCAATACGGAAGCGGTGTCACGCACATGTCCGTCGCTGAAACGCCGCCCGCCGATTCCGGCAAGAATCATGACCGAGGTTTTGACTCCCGATATCCGGAGTCTGCGCACCGCCTCCGTCATATGCGCCGCGGTATCATCTTTGCCTGCCAGTCGCAGCACATCCTCATTTCCGCTTTCCAGTCCCATATAGACAAGCGAAAGTTTCAATTTGTGCAGCCGCTCCAACGCTTCCGGCGTTTTCGACAGCACGGAGGAACCGTTTGCATACATCGTAACCCGTGTCAGACGGGGAAACTTTTCATTCAGATATTCCAGAATCCGGCAGAGTGCACCAAACGGCAGAAACATCGCATCGCCGTCCGCCAGAAAAATCCGCCGGACGCTCCTCCATCCGGATTCGGAGGCGCGGTCAATGTCCCCGAAAATATCCCGCAGCGGACGTTCGCAATAGCGTACTCCTTTGTACATTCCGCAGAAACGGCAGGCATTGTGCGGACACCCCCGTGACACCTGGAAGATCAGGCTTTCCGCCTCGGCAGGCGGTCTGAACAACGGTTCCTCCAGCCAGTCCATCGCATTACCCTTCAAATTTTTCCGGCGGCATTCAGCCGTCTCACATGCTCGAAAAGAATGACGGTTGCCGCCTGTGCCACATTCAGCGACTCGGCATCGCCGGGCATCGGGATCAGAACATTCACGGAACCGGGGATTTCTCCCGCTCCCGCCCCCTCGCTGCCGAGCACAATCACACTTTTTGCAAACAGCTCAGGCTCCGTGAAAATACTGTGTCCGCCACCGGGTGCGGTCCGAAAAATATTCGAATATCCTTTGGCACGGAGAAGCTCCACAACATCATCAAGAGCCCCATATTCCCTCATGGTCAACGCAAACTGGGCGCCGGAAGCCGAACGCACCGCTTTATCGGAATACGGGTCTACAGACCCCTTTGTCATCCAGATTTCCCTGAGCCCGGCTGCACGCGCCGTCCGGATGATCGTTCCGAAATTTCCGGGGTCCCCGACACGGTCCAGAAGCAATACGAACGGATCGGCAACAGGAACCTCCCGCGGTGTCTTTTCCGGTCTGCGTGCCACAACCATGATGCCCTGCGAGTGAATGACGGTATTGGAAATGCGGTCAAATTCCGCCGCAGGCAGGATCAGCGGTTCCACAGGCAGACTGTCACGCAGCACGACATCCTCTCGCAGAATCAGCAATTCCACGAGATCCGGACGTAAATTCAATATTTCGCGTGAAGAGCGGAATCCGTCACAGATACAAAACTCACTCCCTTTCCGTCCATGCCGTGTGGAAAGGGAACGGATCAATGCCTCCTGACGTCTGGTAAGCTGCAATGCGGAATCCTTATTTTTTCACCACGGGTTCCGCCGCGGTTTTTACTGTGGCAGGTGCCGCCGGGATTTTCTGGAGAAGCGCATTTGAATATGTGCCCCAGACACCGGTCACAGTGCCGGAATCAGGGCGGAAACGGGAGAGATAGGTCCTTGCCCGCTCGTAATTTTTCTGTTCAAAATAGATGCGTCCTGCTGCATAGGCGGCCTCGGCTCTCAGGTCGGGAAGCGTCTGCATATTGTCGGCAATTCCGGCAAAAACTTTCAACGCATCTTCTTTCTTGCCCGTCAGTTCATCCAGATAACCAAGGGCGAGAGAGGCTTTTTCGGAAAGGAATGCATTGGATGTGTTTTTTGCGATCAATTCAAATTGTGCTCTCGCCGCGGTATAATCCTTCTTTTCAAGATAGAGGGATGCAAGCCTGAAGCGGGCAGCCGGAGCCGAAGCCGCCGAAGGAGCCTTTTCAAGAGCCGCCGTGATCTCCTCAAGCGTATTCGCCCTGGCAAACATTTCGGCGCTTTTCCGTGCATTGGAGTTGCGGATCACGATCACGGTAAAAACAATCGCCACAACAAGAACGAGGACAATGCATCCGGCAACCAAATATTTTCCGTTTTCAATTACCCAGGCTTCAAATCTGTCAAAATCCTCGCTGATCTCATCAACAAGATTGTCATTGCCTTTCGAGGTCATTTTCTTCAAGTTTTTCGCCATGATCCAACTCTGTCCTTCTTTATTTGATATCATCATACTCCATTGCCATATCCCGTAAATATAACCGCTCTCCCCTGCTAAATCAATTATGAACCCTTTCTTTTTTTGCAAATCGAGCTATATTTCCTCTGAAAAATTGAATATCGGGATAATATAAGGTAAAAAATCATGAGTGAAGTGAAAAACAAACGCATTGCAAAATTCCGTGAAGCGGATCTTTATCTGGTCATAACGAAAGAGTTTACCGCAGGACGCGGCACATTGCGTGTCCTGGAAGAAGCTGCGGATGCGGGAATCCGCCTGGTTCAACTGCGGGAAAAGAGCATTACGAAAAAAGAATTGTTCCACCTGGCGGAACAGTTCCGCAAAATCTGCGACCGCTATGATATTACAATGATTATGAACGACCATATCGACATCGCCCTCCTGACCGGCGCGGACGGCGTCCATATCGGGCAGGACGATCTTCCGCTGGAACAGGCGGTCCGACTTGCCCCTGACCTGATCATCGGCCGCTCGACCCATTCCAGAGAACAGGCATTGGAGGCGGAGGCACAGGGTGCCGCCTACTTGAATCTCGGTCCGGTCTATCCGACTCAGACGAAAAACACGCCGGTCCATCCCCTCGGACTTGAAATCATTAAGGAAACCGGTCCGCTTCTGAAGATTCCTTTTACGGTAATGGGGGGGATCAAAGAACATCATATCCCGGAACTTCTCGCCACTGGAGCCAGATATATTGCAATGGTGACGGAGATCACCCAGGCGCCGGATATCGGCAAACGTGTCAAACAGCTCCGTTCTTATTGGGGCAGAAACTGATTCCTGTCCGTATGGGTGAAAAAAGTCTGCTTTTTTGCATAACTTCCCATGATTTTGATTTGAAATCGGAAAAAAATGTATTATAGTCATTAACCTTGTCGATCATAAGACAGACGACCATGTGGAGAGATGCCTGAGTGGCCGAAAGGAACGGTTTGCTAAACCGTCGTACGGGTAACACTGTACCGGGGGTTCGAATCCCCCTCTCTCCGCCATTTTTGTTTTCCCCTCCAGATTCTTTAAATCAGAGTCAGTTTGCGCATTAACCGCTAAAACCCGTTGGCACAAAGCCTTTTACAAAACATATCGCCGTGTGTTTGAAACACACTCAGACTGCAAAATCAGAACGTTTTCTCCGGATTTTCGGCCCTCTGGAGTCTGAATTCTGAGAATTCCGGGAGACCCCGAAAAACTGGAGTGTTTTCACAAGTCGTTCATAATCAGCAAAAATGCTTTTCGGAATCCTACCCAGCCGGGTGGCGGTTAAAAACTCGCCCGCGAGGGATTCGAACTCGGGGTTGGATTCGGCCGAGTTTTGAGGTCAGCAATCCTACCCTGTCGCGCGGAAATTGGCGGGGTGCGGTTTGAAACACGGTCGTGTTGGGAACCGCCACCCACGGTCTAACTGGTGATAATAGCGCCCCTCTGACCTCAAAATCTGCTGTATTATCACTACCCAAAGGGTGGCTGGAAAAAACTCTCCTGCCATTTTTCCGAGTCTAACAAAAAATCTGAAGAAAAAAGGCCCAGCGGGGCCGCTGGCGGCGGTCTGTTGCTGGACCCCGGCGATGGCCGCTGGCGCGGATGGATCGCGGCCAAACGACCCCAATAGCCTCCCAACCTTAAAACCAACGTGCCACCTTGCGAGCAGCGAGCTCAATTCCATGGGCATCATTCAGGTGCGATAATACTTGTGGCACAAAGTGGATCTTTCCCGGCAGGTTTGCTGACTGCAGATACTCTTGAAAAATGGAATGTCCTGTTTCCGTGTTGCAGACGGCATCGACAATCATCTGCGCCTTTTCACGTGGATATGCCAGCCTGTCTTTCAAAGACAGCGAGTGCAGAATTTCCCATTCCTCTCTAATTGCCCCGGAAAATGCATTCTGAGGCTTATTCGGATTGGTATACCCCAACACAATAGCGTCACGACATACGAAATCGACACCGCAGGGCAACCTGCCTTGCGGTCTTACATATATATGACCATAAGAAAACACCCTGCAAGATTTTTCGTCTTGCAGGGTGTAATTTTGCAATTCACAATATGGGGGTTAGATTAGAGGGCGTGTCCGCCGGACACTTTTATTACTTGCCCTGTAAGCATTCTTGCTTGCTCGCTTGCTAAGAACAAAATAGTTTCCGCAATATCTTCCGGTTGAATCAACTTTCCCATTGGAATTAACGGAAGAACTGCTTTTTCCAAATCATCATCAATCCAACCTGTCTGTGTTGGTCCCGGTGCAACCGCATTCACAGTAATACCGTACTTTCCTACTTCCATAGCAATGCTACGGGTAAGTGCCTCTAAAGTTGCTTTACTCGCTCCGTAGGTAATCTGACCTGCAAAAACCTGTGCAGAATCCGTAGAAAGATTGATTATTCTTCCGTGATCACCACGATGATTTATCAACTCTCTTGTCATCAAGAGACTTCCTCGAACATTGACTGCAAAGGTGTCATCAATCACATTTTGGGTAATTGTTTCAATAGTATCAATACCCTCCATATCCCCACCAGCGGCATTGTTCACAAGAATATCAATTCTTCCGTATTTTTCTATGGTCGCAGAATAGATTGCTTTTACTGCATTCTCATCGGTAATATCACTTTCAAACACAAGATAATCTGCGTTCATTTCTTTGAGTCTGCTTTCCACAACATCGGAATTTCCTGCATTTGCAGCAAAATATCTATCCGTTCCATTCCTATCCGTTTTATTTGGGTCAAACGGTCTGGGTTCCTTCTTGTATACTAAAACCACCTTCGCCCCTTCACGAGCAAAAGCAAATGCTGTCGTTGCTCCAATGCCCTGTGGGTTGTTTGCTCCTGTAATTATAGCAACTCTATCCTTTAATCCATAATCAACCATCTATATTTCCTCCTCAAACGTAAAGATTTCAGCAGTAAAATACTTTTACCACTGGGGATGATAATTTGCGGACATACACATAT
>ENA-UOOA01004671-UOOA01004671.1-human-gut-metagenome-genome-assembly--contig:-P61old-NODE-4671-length-15269-cov-4.054029_pt1 | contig 15269 bp, 10 predicted proteins | sample MGYA00242467_ERZ724014 | MGnify/ENA metagenome assembly ERZ724014
CTGATCGATAGACGCGAAACGCACGGGCGTATACGTAAGATCGGTGAGCGTCTCAAGCAGAGCGCGGCGCTCGGCTTTTGAGACCTCGCCCGAGCGCTTGTGCGGGGGGATCCCCGAGCGTCTGACTATCTCGGGGATAAGCGAGCGCGGGAGAAGATCGCCCAGCGAATTTGCAAAATCGCGGGCGCTGTATTTTGCAAGGTCGGAAATAATGCGCGCGTCGAGCGTCTGTGGATCAAGCGCGGGCTTGAGATTTATATGCACTGTATATGAAGCGATATCGCCGCGCATATGAGCCGACGCGGACAGCACGAGCGGTCCCGACAGTCCCGTATGGGTGAACAGCATCTCGCCCATCTCGTCGAACACCGTTTTTTTGCCGTCAGTGACGGTGAGCTTTACATTCCTGAGCGAGAGTCCCGACATACCCGCGACGCGCTCGCGCGTGATTATTGGGATAAGCGACGGTATTCGCGGGCGCACATCAAGCCCTGCCGTCTCGGCGAATGCATATCCGTCGCCGGTGGAGCCGGTCCCGGGATATGATGCTCCGCCCGTGCACACTATGACCGCGTCCGCCGGAAAGTCCCGTGTACCTGCGGTGACACCGGAGACTACGCCGTCACGATAGTTTACGGATCTCACGGGACAGCCGAAAAGGATGCGCACGCCCGCCGCACGCACCTGCCGCTCGAGCGCGTCGGCGATATCGTGTGCGTTATCGCTCACCGGAAAGACGCGTCTGCCGCGCTCGGTCTTAAGCGGCACGCCCGCGTTCTCGAAGAACTCCATTGTATCCGCCGGGGTGAATCTGTTGATGGCGCTGTACAGAAACTTCCCGTTCTCCGGCACGGACTGCATGAATTCCGCCGGGGTGCAGTTGTTCGTAACGTTGCACCTTCCCTTGCCGGTGATCCGCAGCTTCTTTCCGGTTTTCTTATTCTTTTCGATAACCGTTACATCGGCGCCGGCAGCTGCGGCAAAATACGCCGCCATCATTCCGGCTGCGCCCGCACCGATCACGATCACACGTCCGTTATTTTTCATTTTTATCTATTTTGGGAGTTCCGTAGACGTTGTATTCCGACCACACGCTCTCAAGTCTGCCGAGCGTTTCCGACAGCTCCGCGCGGCGTCTGTCCGCACCGTCGGCGATCATTGCATTGATAATGCTGAGCGGTGCCACAAGCGAATCGGCGAACGATGCCATATCGCTGCGCGCTGTCAGGACGGCATACGCATTCTCCGCCACGGGCGATGACTCGCTGTCCGTGATCGCGACGACCTTTGCGCCTGCTTTTGCCGCAAAAGCCGCAGCTTTGGCGACGCTTGAGGAATATCTCGGAAAGCTTATTGCGATCATAACGTCGTTTGGACGGATCTTCATGAGCTGCTCAAAAATCTCGCTTCCGCCCGATGAGCGGATGAACTTGACGTTATCGAATATCGTATCGAAATAGTAGAAAAGAAACTGCGCAAGTGCGGCGCACGAACGGACGCCGGTAATGTATATCGTACCAGCGGCGGCGATCGCGTCCATAGCACATCTGAAGCTGTCGCGGGAGAGATGCTCCATTGTATAGCGGATCTTCTCCATATCGGAGGACAGGACCGCGCCGGGAATGTCATCGCCGAGGCGCGATTCCGAGATTTTTATACGCTGCACTGAGGTGAGGCGGTGTCTTGCAGCCTCCTGCAATTTCTGAAGAAGCTCGGGATAGCCGTCGAGGTCTACCTCAGCGGCGAATCTTACGACAGTCGATTCCGAAACTCCGGCAGCGCCGCCGAGGCTGAGCGCGGTCATGTATGCGGCGCTCTCGAAGTTCGCGAGGATATAGTCCGCGACACGTCTGTGCCCGCGCGACATAGAATCACGCCGCTCTTTTATAATGTCGAGAATATCTGTCTGCATATTGCACCTTCTTTAAGAGTATAGCCCGGAAGCAGGACCTGCCGATGGCATGTCCTCTGATCCGGGCTATTATCTGTTCGGATGAACTCAGTATGTTCCGGCGGTCTTTCTGTTGCCGGTAACGTAGTCGCGCTCGAGCTTCAGCTCGCCTGCTTCCATACGGAAGATGCGGTCTGCTCTGTCTGCGATAGCAAGGTCATGCGTAACCATGACGAGAGTCATACCGAACTCCTCTCTGGTCTTGAAGAGAAGGTTCAGCACCTCATCCGCGTTCTTGCGGTCAAGTGCACCGGTAGGCTCGTCGGCCATGATGATATCGGGGTTGTTGATCAGCGCACGCGCGATAGCGACACGCTGCTGCTGACCACCGGAAAGCTCGCTCGGGAGGTGGTTCAGACGCTCGCCGAGGTCAAGAGTCTCAACGAGGTGACGGAGGTTCTCCTGATAGCTCATGTCGGGTTTGTTACACATCATCGTCGGGATGAGGATGTTCTCAAGCGCGGTAAACTGCGGAATGAGGTTGTGCTTCTGGAATATGAATCCCATGTTCTCGCCGCGGAAGCGTCCGAGCGCGTCGTGCGACAGCTTTGTGATCTCGGTCTCACCGATCTTGACGGAGCCTGCGTCGGGTCTGTCAAGTCCTGCGCAGATGTGCAGGAATGTGGATTTACCGGAACCGGAAGTACCGATGATCGCTACGAATTCACCTTTTTCAACCTTGATGCTGGCGCGGTTTACAGCAGTGATAACAGAATCTGACTGCTTGTACTGCTTGATCACGCTCTCAGTCTGAAGCATATATTCAGCCATATTTTATATCCTTTTCTTTCTATTAGATTATTATGTACGGTCTCAGTCGCCGTACTCTCCGCCGCCGCCATTCTGAAGGGTGAAGCGGTTCTTGTAGTAGCTCTTGTAGGGGAAGTATGCAGAGAAGAATCCGCAGAATACAGACACCACAAGGCTTATGAGGAGCGCGTACCACGGCATATAGAATGCGTAGCGGACGTTCTCGGAATTGAAGTACGGCATAACAACGTTATACGCGTAGAACAGGAGATAACTTCCGAGGAAACTGAGGATCATACTGACGACAAGCGAAAGCGCTGCCATGATGAGACCGCCCTGAATATAGATCTGGCGAATCTCGCGGACCTTTGCGCCGAGCGCCTGCAGGATGTTGAACTCGGACTCTCTCTTGAGGTAGTAGAGTGTCTGAGAGAAGAACCACATGATAGGCGAAATGCCGAGCAGGAGGATGGATATGCAGATATAAAGCTCGTTGTAATGCTTATCTGCTGCAACGTTGTTCTTCGAGATCTGGTAGGTGTTCTCAACATCTACGTTGCCGTAGCCGCGCATCATATCGCGCAGGTTGTCCTCGAGTGATTCGACCTGATCGTATCCAAGGTTCTGGTCGATGTAGATCGAAAGCGTTGCGGTAGACGCCTCGTTGTTCGTGATCGCTGCGTAATCCTTCTCGGAGAAGTAGATCGGCATATTACCGGACGGGATATCCGTGAGGATCGCGCCGATGGTGAACTCCTCGTACTCGAACTTGAACTTGTCGATCTGCTCGCGGAGCAGGGTCTTACCGGTGAGGTTCGTATCGAGGGTAGAGGTCTTTGTCGGTACTGCGACGTAGATCTTGTCGCCGACCTTATACTTGAAGGTACGGATGTTGGAGATCGAGTCGCCGATGATGACGGTCTTGCCGTCGTTTATGGAGTTGAGGTCACCCTCGTAGTTGTAGAATCGGTCGAGCATTGCGATCTGATTCTTATTGAGTGCGTTGTACTCAACGGTATTTGTAGCACGCATACCGGAGCCGTCGAAATCGCTTCCCTTATAGGTAACGATATTGGATGCAAACATCTTTACGTCGGACTTGTCAACGAGGATGTGAGAGGAGATCTCTCTCGCCTCGATGGAGTTTCCGGTAAGCTGTACAGCCTCGACGCCGTCTATTGCGTAGATGTCATCGTTCATCTCGTCGTTGTATGACTCGGTAGCCTTGGCGAGGTTTACGGTGAAGTCGGGGCGCTTATAGTTGAGGTCGGTCGTATAGATATTCGCGAGGTAAAGTCCCATGATAAAGAAAGCACAGAACACGATCGAGATAACAAGCGTCGAAGCCGCATACTTACGGAAACGCCAGCTTGAATAAAGCTCGTACATCGTGGGAAACTTCTTCTTGAATACGTTGATCGAATACTTCGGGCTGGATACGAGGTTGGAGTTATCCTGTGTAACGATAAGGCTCATCGGCTGGCGGATAGCCATGATCCTCATGGGGAAGAACACGGACACGAGCACGACGATGAGGCTGAACACGAACACCTGGACAAACACGAGGGGATTGAACGCGAACGCAAATCCGGACGGTCTGTAGATCAGGAATACGGCAACGGTGGAGATGATGACCGACGGGATCCACGTGATGCAGGAGATCATGAACATCTCCCAGAACGAGGTTCCGAACAGCTTCTTGAAGTCTGCACCGAACGTCATGTAGACACCGTATGTGAATTTGTACTGATTCACGCGGATATTGTACAGCGCTGTCATAAGGAAGATCGACAGTGCAAGCAGTATCGCGGAGATGACGTAATGTGTCGCTTTGTTTGCGATGATGTTGCCGGTGATCTCGGCAAGCGGCGACTCATACATATAGAAAAGGGTGCCGGCGTTGGAGCCTTCTACAAGCTTACCGGTGCCTTTATCCGGGTCGTAATAATCGCCCTTGAACTTGTCGATTCCGGTGGTGGAACTGTCCTCCTTGAAGCGGAGCTTGATGTCATAGTACTTGTCCCCTCCGTCTCTGTATTCAACGGTCTTGTCCTCGAGGACGTTGTAATACTTATCGACCGACAGCACCGAGTCGGAATAGTTGCGGACCATGTAATACTGCGACTCGTTGAGGTGCGTCAGGGTGAGGTCATAGTCGTAGACATTCTCTGCCGATGCGCGCTCAACAACGTCGTTGTTGTATGCCGAGATAGTCATGATGCCGTAGAACATCTGTACGATCAGAAGTGCTACAAAGAAGAACACATACTGCTTGAAGTTGAAGAATATGCTCTTTCTCGCAATAGTCAGACTTCTCTTCAAATATTCGAATAATCTTTCCAAGTTACGATTTTCGGATCGCTTTCGCGATCTCTCCTTCCTTTCTTTTTATATTATCAACACGCGGCAAGCCGCGCAATCACGGAACTGAGGGGGTCCTACCCCATTGCCCATGCGGGCTGAACGATATTCAGTCGAGTGCGTACCGTCCCTCGATGGCACGGCGCATCGTCATCTCGTCGGTATACTCAAGGTCGCCGCCGACGGGTACGCCGTTTGCGATCCTTGAGACCTTTACTCCGAGCGGAGTTATAAGCCGCGAGAGGTAGACGGCTGTCGTCTCTCCCTCGACGGTCGGATTTGTTGCGATTATTACCTCCTGCACCTCGCCGCTCTTCAGCCGCTCGATCAGTGCGGAGATTGTGAGATCGTCAGGTCCTATTCCCTTCATCGGGGAAATCGCGCCGTGCAGAACGTGATACAGTCCATTGTAGCCCTTCGCACGCTCGATCGCGGCAACGGCACGGAAATCCTCGACCACACAGACCGTAGTCGTGTCGCGCCGTTCATCCGAGCAGATCTGACACAGACCGCCCGACGAAATATTGTGGCACACCGGGCAATAGCCTATCTCGGTCTTTACGGCGACCAGCGCATCGGCAAATCCCTCGACGTCGTCCTGCGGCATATCAAGAACCGAGAACGCGAGCCGCAGCGCCGTTTTTTTGCCGATACCGTCAAGGCGCCTGAAGTAGTCCGCAAGCCGTTCGATCTCTTCAATGTACTCGGACATATCAGAAAAGTCCCGGCATACTGAGAGAGCCGGTGATCTTCGACATCTCCGAGGAGTTCGTCTCGTTTACTTTTTTGATCGCCTCGTTCACGCCTGCGACGAGGATGTCGGACAGCGTCTCGATATCATCGGGATCGACGATCTCGGGGGAGATCTCGATATTCTGGATCTCAAGCTTGCCGTTTATCTTGACCGTAACGGCGCCGCCTCCGGCATTTACTTCGTATTCCTTTGCGTCAAGCTCCTCCTGGAGCTGCGCCATATCCTCCTGCATTTTCTGAGCCTGCTTGATCATTCCGCCCATATCGCGGGGACCGCCGCCCATTCCCTTAGGAAGTCTTGCTTTCATTACGGTACTCCTTATTTTTGTTTTATACAGAACCGCAGCCGTAACCGCAGTTATCTTACAATCTGAATTATATGCCGTTTATTCACCCAAGATCTCGTCCGCGACATTTTTCGCACTCGGCCGCGGGGACGGCTCTGTCACGGTAACATCGGGAACGGCGGATGACAGTCCCGCCGTGACGAACGCCTCAGCGATCGCGCGCTTGATATCCGGGGAATCGAGCATCGTTTTCCCAAATCCGGAATCCGGCGTGATCCTCACGCGGGAAAAATCGCTGTTTGCACTGACGGCGGCAGCAGAGATAAAGCTCAGCGCCATCGGAAACTTTGACTGAAGCTTCTCCGTCAGCATATCTATCTCATCGACCGGCGAGAAATCGTCGGCGGGGGATGCAGGCTCGGTCTTGCTCTCGTTCCGCGTCTCAGGTGCGGGAGCTGGCGCGGCAGCTGTCGGCTTGTCCGGCGCACTCGCGCTCTCAGCGGGAGCGGGCTGTACCGGCACGCCTGCCGAAATCAGCGTAAGCTTATCCTCGAGCGCGGCAATTCTTGCGGAGAGTGCCGGGATCGACTCCTCCGCCGCGGGATCGCACATTTTCACGAGCGCAAGCTCCGCCGTGATCCGCTTGGTCTGCGGTGATGCCGTCATCGCACGCGCGGCATCGTCGAGGACTCCCGACTGATACACAAGCGCGGCAAGATTGAACTTTGCGGCAGTTTCGGCGAGAAGTGCAGCTTCGTCCGTTGTGAGATCGAGGTATGATTTATAGTCCTTCGCGTATTTTGCGACAAGCATATCACGCCAAAACGCGACAAGCTCCTGCCAGAAAACAGCGATATCCTTTGACGAATTCACCGTATCCGCGACAATGCCGAACAGAGTCGGAATATCCTTTGCGGCAACGGCGCGTGCTGCATCTGCGATGGACGCGTATCCGGAAACGCCGAGCGCGCTTTCAACAACGCTCTCAGTTACGTCCGATCCGCCTCCGGCGCACAGCTCAAACAGGCTGACGGCATCTCTCATTCCGCCTTCGGCAAGCTTTGCTATCCGCTCTGCCGCAGGATCGTCAAGACGAATATTCTCGTGCTCGGCGATATACGAAAGGCGGCGTTTGATATCGGGAATGCCGATGCGGCGGAAATCAAAGCGCTGGCAGCGCGAGACTATCGTCGCGGGAAGCTTATGGAGCTCGGTCGTCGCGAGAATGAACATCACATACGGCGGCGGCTCCTCAAGCGTTTTCAGAAGTGCGTTGAACGCGCTCTGCGTCAGCATATGCACCTCATCTATAATATAGACGCGGCGGCGAAGCATCGTCGGCGGATACGCGACCTCGTTTCTCAGCTCACGGATATTGTCAACGCCGTTGTTCGACGCAGCGTCCATCTCTACCACGTCGGTGGCGGAGCCGGAGTCGATCGCGAGGCACGCCTCGCACTTGCTGCAGGGATCGCCGTTCACGGGCGAGAGGCAGTTTGCAGCCTTTGCAAGAATCTTTGCCGATGAGGTTTTACCCGTTCCGCGCGAGCCACAGAAGAGATACGCGTGGGAGAGCTTGCCCTCGGCAGACTGATACTTCAGGACGCGGGTGATATGCTCCTGACCGTAGACGTCGTCAAACACTTTCGGACGGTATTTGCGATACAGCGCCAGATGCAAGACTTCACCCCCTACGGTCCGTTTTTACGGAAAAAGACCGCGCCGAACGCACGGTTTTTCACGCTATGAATTATGCGGGAAACGCCCGCAGATAAAAGTTTACGGCAGATAAATAAGACCATACACCCGGCGCTCGAAACAGCTTCATATGCGCATCCCCGCCCCACTGCTCGGAACAGGCAACCCTGCGGCGCATCTGCCGCACTGCTTAATGCTGCTTGGTTCCCCACCTGACATGGTTCACAGCCGCAGATCGCGCAAGACCCGATCGTCAGCACAGTTAAAGACGGGCGCAATCACACAAAGATGTCCCTCACGCCGGGATTCCACCCCTGCTTCAGCGGATTTCAGGTACAGGGATCCGCTACTCCCCCGGCTGGTATGGCCTTATTTATCCGCCGCATATGCGGCACGGGGCTATCAGCCCCACACTCTGCGTACAGTATAGCATAAACGGCGCCTTTATGCAAGGGTTTATTGTACAGTTTTGCAAAATACGAAAGAAAATCCTGCATAAGCGACGGCGTTCGCTGTCCGTGCCGAATAAGCCGGACGCTCAAATTATAAGCCTTTGCGCCGCTTGTTTTTTGGCTATTCGATGTCCTTGATGTAAACTTTTTTTGCGCAGGGCAAATTTGACAAATCTGTGCCGTTTGTTGTATTGCATTTTTGAATTTTGCGTGATAAAATATGCATGATATAGTCAAATACGACAAAGCGGAAGCTGTTTTCGCATCAAAATGAGTACGAAAGGACCACTACCATGAGTGAAACCAAGTCATACGACACAAAAGCTCTCCACGGAAAGCTTACGGCTGTAATCGAGGAGACCGAGAAGGTCGTCGTCGGCAAAAGAAACGAGATCACACTGCTTCTGTCCGCAATTCTTGCGGGCGGGCACGTACTGATAGAGGATGTTCCCGGAGTCGGAAAGACAACGATGGTATCTGCGCTGTCAAAGGCGTGCGGACTTGACTTCCGCCGCGCGCAGTTCACGCCAGACGTGATGGCATCCGACATCACCGGCTTCAATATGTACAACCGCGCAAGCGAGCGCTTTGAATACCGTGAGGGACTTGCGATGTGCAATCTCCTTCTCGCGGATGAGATCAACCGCGCTTCGCCCAAGACGCAGTCCGCACTTCTTGAGGCAATGGAGGAAGGCTCTGTCACCGTTGACGGAAAGACATACAAACTTCCCTCGCCGTTTGTCGTTATCGCGACACAGAACCCGTCCGGCTATGTCGGCACCTATCCCCTGCCGGAGGCACAGCTCGACCGTTTCTCTCTCAGACTCTCCATGGGTTACCCGAACGAGGCTGAGGAGCTTGCGATCGTCACAGGCAGACGCGAGGGCAACCCGATCGCAAATGTAAACGCCGTTTCTTCGGCATCGGAAATGCAAGATCTCATAGCCGCTGCGGCGCAGATCCGCATGGATGCGGTCATCTGCAAATACATAGTGACGCTCGTTCAGGCAACGCGCAAGAACACCGCGATCTCGCTCGGCGCAAGCCCGCGTGCCTCCGTGGCACTGATGCGTCTTGCACGCGCATACGCTTTTGTCTCGGGCAGAGATTTCGTTCTCCCCGAGGATGTATCGGCGCTGTTCCTGCCCGCGATCTCTCACAGGATCATACTCAGTCAGGAAGCGCGCATTGATCGCATGAGCACATCGGACGTACTGCGTGAGATCCTCACCTCGACCGAAGTTCCGTTCGTCACAGGCAGATAATCCGTATATATATGAAAAAGAAAGAAAAAAAGGCGCGGGTTCTTGCGCCGAGGCCGGGATTTATTCTTTATCTTGTGCTTTTGCCGTTCTGTTTGGTGTTCACGCAGCTTCTGCGCTCACCCGCGTCGGCAATATTATTCATATTCCTTTTGATACTGCCGCCGCTCTCGATACTCTACCTCATTCTTGCGCGCGCGATGATCAAAATCTACACGGACGTTGACCGCACGCGTACAAAAAAAGGCGAGAGCGTCGAATACGAAATAAAGATAATAAACGAGAGCCCGCTCCCGTTCCCGCTTGTGGAGACAGTTGTAACGCTTCCCTCGGACGATGCGTACATCTGCCGCGACAATCTTCTGCGGATATCGCTTCTGCCGCTCGGATGCCACATAATAAAGCGCAGCGTGGGCTTTCCCCTGCGCGGATCGTATGATATAGGCGTGCGAAGCCTCAGAGTCTGCGATCTCATCGGATTTTTCGCGACCGAGGTCAGGCTTGAGCTTGGACGAACGGTTATCGTTTATCCCGACAACATCGTGATGTCCGAGAACACACGTCGCAGCGAGACCGATCTCCCGACGCCGGTCACGCGTCCGTTCACGACATCCGATCAGGCGGAGCCTGCCGACATACGCGAATATGTACCGGGCGATCCGATAAAGAACATTCACTGGAAGCTGTCGGCAAAATCAGACGATCTTCAGGTGAAGAATTTCTCCTCAAACATGGATCGCAATGTCTACATTCTGTGCGACCTATCGTTCTCCGGCGGCGTAAAGCCGCGGCAGGGAGTGAAGGCGCAAACTGCAAAGGATGCGGACATAGGCAAAAAGAACAAGAAGAAAAAGCGCCGTGAGCGCGTGGAGCACAGCGATGCAATCGCCTCCGCGATGTCTGTCGGAGATGCGGGCGCATACTCGCCGAAGGTGCGCTCGAAGCCGCGCGGTGCCGAAGAACGGCTTGAAGCGCTCGGAATAACTCCGGCTGATGTTGCCGCGATCGGATCGTTTGAAGCGGACGAGGTGGCGACACGCGGCGGCGCAAAGACCGCGAGACGCACCGCAGTCGAGCGCATGGCTGAGCTTGCGATGAAAATAAGCATTGACGCAGATGCGGCAGCCGAAGTAAAGGAGCGCCCTGTCTATGACACGGACGCGCTCGTTCACGCAGGCGAGCTTTGCTCCGATGCCGTGATCGAGCTTGCGCTCTCGCTCATGCACAAGGAAATGCTTTCAGGCTGCAACGTGACACTTGTTTATCCGGATCCGCGCAATGACAACGGCATAGGCGTTCTCACAAACGAGAGCAATATGCCTGAGAGTCCCGAGCTACTGGAGCTTTACACCGTTCCGGTGTCGGGATCGTCGCGCGAGCTGTCGCATCTTGCAATGGTGATCGACGCATCCTCCGGCGTTACACTGCGGATAGTCACGGCAAACACCGACACTGAAAGCGCCGCCGTTGACTCCTCCATTCCGGCAATGTTCGGCGGAGCGGGCAGCAGATGCTCCGCTGAGGTACTCGTTGCATCTCCGGAAAAGCTGTACGCGTCCCCCGAGGCTGCTTCGGCACAGATCACGGGCATCACAGCCGAGCTGTCGCGAAGCGGAGTCCGCACGCGCAGCTTCAGACGTGAGCTGTCGTCCGACGGAACCGTTCGCTTCACCGAAGATTCCTGACCATATTTTATAGAAATCACGGTCTCTTATAATGAACAAAACAAATAAAAAAAGAAAGGTGGGGCAGAAGAAGCCCCGTCCGCAGAAGCCGTCACCGATGCTTCCGATCCTGCACCGTCCCGGCGCGGAAATGTCGTTTTCGCTGTACATTATCGGGTGGGCGTTCCGCTCTATCGTACTGTTCTGCGGAATATTCGGGCTGACGCTGCTCATCGGCGACAGCTTCGGTATATTCGGCACCGATCTTCCCGGAAACATCGGCATACACGCACTTGTGTGTCTGTGTCTGACCGTTGTCTGCTCCGCCGCGGCGTGGAACTCGCGCCTTCGTCTGATCGCACCTGCTCTGGGAATTCTCTGCGGCGTCGGTGTACTCTTTATCTTCACATCGAATCCGTTTGTCCTGATCTGGGACGGGATCAGATATGTGCTAAACACCGCGATGCGTCACATGGCGAGCCTCGGATACACCTCGCTTGCCGATCACCTTGTAGGATCGGAGGTCTATCACGGCTCCGACGCCCTCGTTACCGGGTGCGGAATGGCAGTCCTCGCGGCGATATTCGCGCTCATTCTTTCGTTCTCGCTGCTGCGGCGCGTTCACACGATTCCGGCAGTGATACTCAGCGTTGCCGTGATCGTGCCGATATTCACCTACAACCTCACGAACACCAACGGCGGCGTTACGATGGTGATAATCTTCATTTGCGGAGAGATATCGCTTCTTCTGTACGAGCGAAAATTCAGCAACTACGAAAAGAAGCGCATCGACCGCCGCAATGCGAAAAAGAAACGCAAGGATGATCGCCTTGCCGCAAAAGCACAGAAGAAAAATGAGCGGGCGGCACTCAACCGCGCGGCTGCGCGTTCGTATGCGATCGCACTTGAGCTGACCGACGACAAGCGGGCGGCAAAGGAAGCGAAAAGCGCCGTTTACCGCCTTGACAAAAAGAACAAGGCGGACAAAATAAAAGCTGCAAAGAAAGCTGCGGCAGACGAGAAAAAGAAAGCACGCACCGCAAAAAAAGAGGACGCAAAGAAGCGCCGCGCAGAATCCGCCGAGAAAAAGCGCGCCGCAGCGACCGAGCGTGCCGAGCTTAAAGCTCTTCCGCCGGAGGCAAGAGCAGCGCGGCAGAATGCCGCAAAGGAAAAGCGGGATTCCGAGAAGAAGGCTGCCGCTGCCGCCGCACGCGAGCGGAGACGCGCACGCAACGATCGCGAACGAGATGTTCGCAGGACGCTGTCTGCCAGCGGATACGCGGGCGGCACAGCCGTAATTCTTGCGGCACTCGCGGTATGGCTCCCGTTCGCATCTGTCAGAGGCAATTTTGCGACGATCAATTTCATAAACGAGCCTGTCTCTGTCATGCGCGAATACGTGACGGCGTACCTGAAGGGCGACGATATTGACCTGAATAAGCTCGGAAACGTCGCTGAGCTGACCCCGCGCACACTTACATACGATTCACCAGAATACAATGATATACAGATGCTTGCGGTCGAGACTGACCGCAAAAACCCGGTCTATCTGCGCGGATGGATTGGAATGAAATTTGACTCTTCCACCGGCACGTGGTCGTCCGCAACGACCGATGATGTCATTGAATACCGCAACGAGTTCGGGCGCTCCTTTGCTCCGGATATGCTCAAGACGGAATTCAACAAATACGTGTTCCCGACGTCGATGCTTCTGAACGGCACAAACATCGACACACGTTTCTCAAAGTACGGCTTTGATGTACAGCAGGTCCATCTGCGCCGCCTCAACGGCGAGAGTCTGATAATATTCGCTCCGCCGACTGTGCGTTACGACACGGAAATTCTCGGATACAACTCCATTCTCAAGAACGAGGCGCGGTATTCCGCATATTTTGACGGGATATATTCCTCAAGATTCTTCAAGCGCGACGTGAATTACAGCACGGTATCATTCATAAATCGCATGAACGATCCCGAGGTTGCCGAGGGAATGGCGGGCGCGATCGGGTACTTTGAGATGTTCGAGAAGTACACCGACATTGTAAAGGAAGCCGAAAATCTTCTGAAGATTGAAGGCAACACGGGTGCAAAACGGTCGTACAACACCGGATTCATTAATGTCACGATCGCCAATGACAATCTGTGGTCTATCGACGACTCGTTCCTCGCGGAGTGCGCCGCAAACGGACTGCCTTCATTCCCCGGCGAATCGCTTCTCCGTCGCTACATCGCAATGAGCACAAAGGAACGCGAGGAGATCGAAGACTACATTGAAACCGAGCTTGCGTACCGCGAATGGGCTGATCTCAGCTACGGCGGTTCTATTCACAGCAGCGCGGTGGAAGCCGTAGCAGACGAGATCCTCAACAACTCCGGCTACACCATAACAAAGCGCGACATCGGCTCGATCCCGGTCTGCACGGACAAAGACGGCAACACCGTTCCCGAGCACGACGTTATCATGGCGGTGATGAACTACCTTTCCGACGGATACGAGTACACACTTGAGCCTACGCCGTATGATGGCGACATGACTGTTCTTGACTCGTTTTTGACGGAGACGAAGAACGGTTACTGCACGCACTTTGCAACTGCGGCGGCGTCGATCCTCCGCGAATACGGATACTTTGTCAGATACGCCGAGGGCTATCTCGTGAACGATTTCAAACGTGACTACTCCGAGAACGCACCGGCAAAATATCGCGGGTACGCGCTCGACAGCGACGCTCACGCGTGGATCGAGGTATACTATCCCCTGCTCGGATGGGTGTCGTACGAGACAGTTCCCGTTTACATGGATGCGGCATACAGCGCAGGCGAGGTTGAGGATGATCCCGACATTGTGATACCGGACAATCCGCCGATAGTTCCCGACCAAAACGATCCGGACAACGTTACGCCCGACGTGCCTGATGTGCCTGAAACGCCCGACGAGGAGAATCCCGATGAGTCGGGAAGCTCGGTCGATCAAATGACGATTCTGATGATCGTGGCGATCGCCGCTGCCGGAATCACGCTTATCGTATTCGTATCGCGTCTCGTAATCCGAAAGCTCATGCGGCGCGCCGAAAACATTGTTGCCGACAGGCACGCGCACATAGTAGCGGTGATGGACAGAGAGGTATGCGACAGCGGACGACTCGACTGCGACAAGATATCGCGCGAATTTGACGACACAATCCTTCGCGTAATGAAGATTCTCGGATACCCGCCGAAGGTGGGCGAGCAATACTCGGAATACGTTGCGCGGCTTGAGGAGGATTTCGGTCAGATGACCGACTACTCGCTGCCGCAGATATTCGAGCTTATTGCGAAGGTTGAGTTCGGCGACGGACTTACGAGCGACGAGATGTACATTCTCGCTGACTTCACCGACAGACTGACCGCCTCGGCATACGCGGGTCTTACCCGTTTTGAGAAGATCAAATGGCGTTACCTGCGTCACATGATCTGAGTCAACTGACACAAAAAGAAGGACATTTTAATGGACAAAGAAAAAAGCAGCACCGGCATTTCTGCGGCAAATCTTGCGTATCTCGGCGATGCTGTATACGAGCTGATTGCACGCGAACGGCTGATCTCGTCCCCTGATGGGGCACATCCGAGCACGCACGCGACGAAGTTCGTGACGGCGCAGGCGCAGTCCGCTGCGCTCGGGCGTATCGAAGAAATGCTGACAGAGGAAGAGGCGGACGTATACCGCAGGGGGCGCAACTGCGTTCACGGCAACGTACCGAAGAGCGCAAGCGCTGTTGATTACCGCCGCGCAACGGGGTTTGAAGCCCTGATGGGGCATTTATGGCTCGTCGGTCGCTTCGATCGCGCGCTCGAGCTATTCGACGCAGCTTTTCGGGAATAGGAGAGAACGCATATTTTTCGCGGGGAACCCCTTTTGGACAAAAGCGGTTCCCCGCACCCTTCCCCAAAAACTTTCAAACTATTACATACACACAAGCGAGTGCAAGCCGTCAGGAACTTTCGGGCTGCGCTCGCTTTGTTTATCCTATGCGATAATAAAAGTGCCGACCAATGTTACAAAAGGTCTGCACTTTCTCTGTAATTATTCATTATAAAGGTTTTTGGGAGGGGGT
>ENA-UOOA01004676-UOOA01004676.1-human-gut-metagenome-genome-assembly--contig:-P61old-NODE-4676-length-15262-cov-5.065036_pt1 | contig 15262 bp, 20 predicted proteins | sample MGYA00242467_ERZ724014 | MGnify/ENA metagenome assembly ERZ724014
CAGCACGCCAAAGTATCAGGTAAAGGTGAGGGAAAATTATGATTCGCAAAAAAATCAAATATTGGGGCACCTGTTTTATTTGCCGCGATAGAGCCTCAATCCAAATTCCATATGATGAAGGCACTCTTTATATTTGCGAACGTTGTGATGTAAACTTCTTTAATGATCTCTTTGATTATGCTAAGATTGAGCGTCTTAGGGAAGCTTTGATTATAGTTCAGACTGAAAAAGTTTCTCTTGGTTTGGCTTTAAATGTTGCCCGGGGTATGTATGATATTAAAGAGGCAAAAAGAAAACAGAAATTAAAAGAAAGAGAACGGTTAGGAAAATCCGTTGACATGTTTGTATCTATGGTACGGCGTCCGGGCAGTTTTCATTGATGTATTGGATAAAACAAGGGCCGTCTCAAAATGAGGCGGCCCTTGTTTTATGCGTTAAATCAAAAAAGGAGCAACCATGCAGAATATCATGAAATTCGAGAATCATCCTGTACGTATGTGGCAGGACGACAAGGGCGGTCTGGTCATTGTGGCCAAGGATGCGGCGGAAGCACTTGGGTACACGTGGGACGGCCACAGGGTGGATCATGTCCCAACTGAATGGAAAGGGATGGTCTCGGTTACCACCCCCGGCGGGACACAAAGCATGCTTACCCTCACCGAGCAGGGCCTCTACTTCTTCCTTGGTCGTTCGGACAAGCCCGCGGCGTTGCCGTTCCAGAAATGGCTGGCGGGGGAGGTGTTGCCGTCCATCCGCAAGACGGGCGGCTATCAGGCAAAGACGGCGCAGGGGTTCCCCGATGCCGCAAAGAGCCTCTTTTCCTTCATTAACGGCATCCGGTAATCATCCGCCGTCATACGGCTGTATGACAAAACGGCCTGTCCATTTCTCCATTTGCCTGAAATGACAGGCTGTTTTTTTGTCCCGTGATGACAAGAATCTTGCCGACAGGGAGAGGTCGGCGCGGTATGCTTTCGGGAAACCTCAACAAAGGAGTATGGATATGACGATGCAGGTACTTCCCTATGTGTTTCAGGAACAGCTTGTCCGGGCGCGTCTGGACGAACAGGACAATCCGTGGTTTGTGGCAAAGGACGTTTGTGCTGTGCTGGACATTCAAGACCACCATCAGGCTATTGAGCAACTGGATGACGACGAAAGGGGTAGGTGTACTGTACCCACCCCCGGTGGAATGCAGGAACTCAAGGTTATCTCCGAGTCCGGCCTCTACGCGTTGATTTTCCGTTCCCGCAAGCCGGAAGCCAAGGCGTTCTCCAAGTGGGTGCGCAGTGAGGTCTTGCCGAACCTCCGCAAGACGGGCGGCTACGGCGTCCCCGAAAAGACCACGCCGTGGATCAGCCCGGCGGAGCTTGAGAAGCTGATAGCGGATAAGGTCATGGACACGGTGTTTCGCTATCGGGACTTGATTGCGGATACGGCACAAGGCGTGAAGGCGTTTGAGGCAACACGTCCGGTTCCCCCGGCGGAGCCCACGGAACGGGAGATCTTGGAGCAATGCATCCGGGACTACGTTGCTGAAGTCGGTGCCGCGCATGACGTGGCGACGGCGCGTGATGAGCGCAAGCCGATTGTGAACCCGAACATGGCGCGGGGCAACGTGCTCCTGAACATCACGCATTTTTCCGAATGGTTTGGAGCACACAAGGCCGCTTCCCGCCTCCGCATCTTTACAACGCAAGCCCTGTCTGGGGCTTTGCGGCGGATGCACTGCCGCAAGGTCAACCTCGCCTACCTGCGCCCGGATGGTGGAAAATCCTCCTTCAGCCTGTATGTGACCAACATCCATAGCTAAGTCCGAATAAGCCCCGTCCCGGCGGGGCCAAAACGAAAGGCCGCAATCCTTCTCATGGGGTTGTGGCCTTTCGTTTTGGCAAAAACACACAGATCCACAGCGACACAGGAGCAAGAACATGGTGGCGAAGAACATGCCTATCACGGCGCGTCAGGCAATGGCGATAGTGGGCTTCACGGGGCTCACGGAAGAACTGGTCAGAGTGAACTGGCGAACCAGCGGCGAAGCGTCCACTCTGATTGGGCTTGCGGCGGACGGCAACGGCGAGGCTGTGTTCATGGCTGTCTCTGATAAGGGGTTGGCCGCATCACCCACAATCGCGTCTCTCGTTGAAGCCTACGCCGCGAAGAAGCGTGCCAGGGCGGAAGAGAGGCCTTCCACTCCCGCGCCTTCCCCGGCGACGCCTCGCGTCGTTGCGACGGAAGGTGCCCCTGCGGAAGCGAACGCGATACGCGACGCTATCCAGCGCTCCTTGTCGATGTTCAACGAGTCCTTCCAGCAGGACATCCTGAGCAAGGTCGACACGCTGAATGCAATGGTCGCGGAACTGGCGGCGAAGCAGGGCACCCCGACGCTCCCCGGCGTCCCGGAAGGCGGCGCGCCGGATTACTTCCGGCCTCGCTGGTTCAACGAACTCTACCAGTTGGTTGAAGCTGGTTTTGACGTCCTCATTCATGGCCCCGCCGGATGCGGCAAGAGCCGGGCGGGGCTGGAAGTCGGCAAGGTCATGCAGCGGGAAGGCGGCGTGTACGCATTCCGGGCGGGCATGCGCAAGGCCGACCTGCTGTACAGCAAGGAACTGCGCGACGGCTCCAGCGTGGTCGAGCTTTCCCCGCTCATGCGGGAGGTGCGGACAGGCGTAGTCACGGTCATAGATGAGGTTTTCAGCGTAGACCCCGAAGTGCTGATCGGCATGAACGGGCTTCTCGAATCCGGCCAGCGCTGCATCGACACGCCGCTCGGCGTCGTGAACCGTGATGCCGACCACCGTTTCATCCTCACCTCGAACACGGACGGGCGCTCCGAGTCGCGCATCTACCGTGCGCCGCAAACGCATGACGCCAGCACGCTCTCCCGCGTGATCAGCGTCCACGTCGACTATGACGAGGATGTCGAACTCCAGATAGCGGCGGCGTCATTGGCCTCGGAATGGCAATGGCTGACGGAACAAGCCCACAAGCTACGCCGGGCTGTCCGCGACAACGCGATAGCCTTGGACGTGAGCACCCGCTGGATTGTTCAGGCATGCCAGTTGAACAAGCGCGGCTTCACCAAGGAACGCTCTTTCGGGCTGACCATGCTGGAACGCCTCTCGGACTCGGAGCGCAAACGCGTCGGCGCGGCCGTGTGCCAGCACGCGGCCTGTTTCGAGGCGGCATAAACCCCATTGTCGTGTACACATCAATGAAAGGCTATCACAGGAACCGGGGCTTGTTTCCCGGTTCCGAATGGTGGCTTTAGAGCACAGGGCGGTTCCCTTCCGGGGAATCGCCTATTTCTTTGGAAGGAGAGGACACCATGCAGACAGTGCAGTCATGGATAGATACTCCGCATGCCGGGGACGTCTGGTTCCACGGCGCGGATCTGCTTGAGCACTTGGAACGGTATGACGTGGGGCATGCGGCGTTTAGCCATAAGTCCGATTTCGACAGGTCCCGCCAGCGCAGGTTTGTCGGGCAGGTATCGGCGTATCAGCCGGAAGCGATAGCGGATTTCGAGGCCATCCTCGAACAGGCTGCGGAACGTCCGCGCCGCCGGAACCGTTCCCGCATCAGTGAGGACGGTGACGACTTGGACGTGGACGCCTACATTGACGCGCTCGATTCAGGACGCCGCGACGTATGGATTGAGGATGTTGTGTTGGTTGAGCGCCGCGCCGATGCCGTGGAGATCGTTTTCGATGCGACCGTGCCGTGGGCAAGCAGATATGCGGACTGGATGCGGCGCAGACAGGCGGAAGCCTACAAGCTGGCGCTGCAATGCGAGCAGAACGGCACGCCGTGCCGTGTGGTGGCCGTTTATGCGAACAAGTTCAGACGCGACGAGCTGGACGGAAAGGCCGTCGTTTTCCATATCGTCGTCAAAGACTATGCCGAGCCGATTTTCCCCACGCTCTGGGGAGCGTTCACGGACAACGCGACGTGCAACGACATGCTCAACCTCGTCGCTGAGACAGTCGTGGGAACAGGCCTTGGCGGAAACGGGAACTGTGTCAGGTTCAAGGCCGACATAGCCAACCCGACCTATATTCTTCCTGACCTCAATACTTTTATGGAGATGCCGCGATGACCCCGATGGATACCCCGACCCCGCAACAGGCCGCTTGCCTCCAGTCCATGTTCGACCATTTCAACGGCGAATTGTTCAACGGCACGCTCGACCGGCATAGCGTCATCCTGTGCTGGACGCACGCGCATCAGGTCAAGGCGGGATACTACTACCCGAACCGCTGGACGGACGACGGAGGCAATGCTCTGGCCGAACTGTCCATCAACGCGCGCTGCATGCGCGAACGGACGGTAACGGAGCTGTCGAGCTACATGGTTCATGAGATGATCCATATGGAACAGCACACGGCGGGCACGGCCGGGCGTCCGGGGTATCACAATGCGGGCTTTATCGAACGCGCCCAGCGGCTCGGCTTCAAGGCCGTGAACGAGCGCGGCGAGGAAGTGGGCGTAGGGCAGGGCGCGCATGCCTGTGACCTGCACCCCGCCGAGGGCGGGGCGTTCCTGCGGGCTCTGGCCTCCCTGCCGGAAGAAGCCATCCCCGCCTATGAGGCCGAGGGCGGCGTCCCGGCTGAAGAGTCCGAGGAAGGCCGGGAACAGCGTCAGGAAGACGGCGGCACGCCTCCCCCTGTTCCGCCGAAGCCCCGCGCCAAGGGCGGCAAGCGGTCAAAGTACGTCTGCCCGGTGTGCGGACAGGCCGCATGGTCAAAGCCCGGCGCGAACCTCCTGTGCGGGAACGAATGGTGTAACGCGGCGCGCATGGAAGAGCGGGAGTAAATCTCATTGCGGTGTACACCGCATTGCCTTTTCTTGAAAGAATACCTATAAAGAAGGGGTGAGAGTTGCGAACTCTCACCCCCGTGGGGCACGTCCCCGCGAATCACTGGAAGTGTTTCACAAGCGTGCGCCCCGTAGGACCGTCCCGTCCTACGGGGCAACTTGCGTTACAGGTTCAACAAACGGAGAACCAGAGCCGCAAGAACGGCGGCGACTACATAGGTCGCCACGTCCCGAAGGAAGTGCTTCATGGGGTATCCTCCTCCTTTCGGAGAGCATGCCCCACAGCGCGCAACCTATAATAGAACATCACGCCAAAAAAGGCCGGACTCGAAATGAGCCCGGCCTTTTTTGTTGCTCCACAGATTCCGGCATTGTCCGGCATCGACCGGAACAGCAACTTTTTCCATGGAGGAGTTCACATGCTCAGACGAGTAGGAGAATGCATTCTGTTTGCGGCAAGCATGGCGGTCTTCATGGTGGTCTTTTACCTGTGGGCCGCCTGATTGACGTGTACACATCACTGAAAAGAACGACGAGGTGACATCATGAATCCTACACCCGAGGCCGTGCAGCTTATCCGCAAGATGCTGAAGGCTGGCATAGGCCATACCAAGATCGCCGCGACGGCTGGCGTTTCCACCTACATCATCATCAGGATAGATGAGCAGGGGGTGCGGACGGAATTGCGGCGTCCGGCATGGGAAAGAATACAAAAGACGTTTGCGCCGGGCTTGAAGCTGTCCAGTCTGACCACTGAGGAGCCTGAAAATGCTGTTGCGTGAGCGGAACCCCGAACAAGAGGGCGATGCCATGGGAGGCAAAAAGGATATTCCGAGAACGGTAAGGCTGGATGAGGATCTGGACGCATGGGCGCAGTCCTCGGCAGCCGAGTGCGAGTGTTCGTTCTCGGACTTGGTTCGCACGGCGCTGTTGCTGGCCGTGCCTCAAATACTGGCCTGTCCGTCGATGCTGCGGCGGCTGGATCTTGACGATTTTGACGGCGCGCCGTCCCGCTACAGGAGGAGGTTCCCATGAACGAGGCCGTTACCATCCGCATGACGGACACCCATGTCTGCCTGCGGGTTCCCTTTGACCTGACGCAGGTATGCCAGTCCTTGCGGGGGCGCTGGAATCCCGGCTGGAAATGCTGGCTGTGGCCGAAGGACAAACAGGCCGCACGGCGGATACTGGACGCATTCGGGCCGCGCGCGGCGCAGGCTGACGGCGGAGATTCGCTCCTTGCCTTGGCTGGCCCGGACGATATTCCCCGCCCACAGGACAATGTGGCGATACCGGACGTCCTTCCCGGCTTGAAGACGAAACCATGGCGGCATCAACGTGCCGCCTTTTCTTTTGCCCGGAGCAAGCGCGGCGCCATGCTCGCCATGGGCATGGGGACAGGCAAGAGCCTCGTCACCGTAGCCTTGTTGCACGACAAGCGGTACTCGCTGATTCTCTGCCCGAAAGCCGTCATGTCCGTGTGGCCCCGCGAGTTCGAGCGGCACGCCGGTTATCTCGCCGATGTCGTCGTCCTGTCCGGCAGGTCGACCAAGGCCAAGGCGGGGGCGCTGAAACTGTCAATGGACAGGGCGATGGTTTCCGGCCGCCAGCTTGTCGTTGTCTGCAACTACGACGCCGCATGGCGCGAAGCGCTGGCCGACGCCATGCTCGCCGTCCCGTGGGATGCCGTGGTGCTCGACGAGAGCCACAAGATCAAGGCCCCCGGCGGGCGCATGTCCCGCTTCTGCGGGGAACTGCGCAAGGTGGCGAAGCAGGTGTTCGGGCTGACCGGCACGCCGATGCCGCACAGCCCGCTCGACATCTATGCGCAGTACAGGGCGATAGACGACAGGGTGTTCGGGCGCAACTTCTCCCGGTTCCGCCAGTCCTACGCCATCATGGGCGGCTTCGGCGGCAAACAGGTGGTCGGCTACAAGGATGCGGACGCGCTGCGCGCCAAGTTCCTGAGCATTGCGTTTCAGGCCGGGCGCGACGTGATCGAACTGCCGGAAGCCGTGCATCAGGTCGTCCCGGTCGAGATCGGCCCCAAGGCCCGGCGCGTCTACACCGGACTGGCCACGGCATTCTATGCCGAACTGGACGCCGGGGAAGTCACCGCGGCGAACGCGCTGGTGAAGCTGCTCCGGTTGCAGCAGGTCACGGGAGGCCACCTCAAGCTGGACTCCGGCGCGGTTGAACAGGTGGACGGCGCAAAGCAGGAAGCCCTTGAAGACCTGCTGGAAGGCATGGGCCCGGAACCTTGCGTCGTGTTCTGCCGCTTCACGTCCGACATCGGGGCCGTCAAGCTCGCCTGTGCGAGCCTGTCCTTGTCCTGTTGCGAACTGTCCGGCGCGGCGAACCAGCTTGCCGAATGGCAGGCTGGGCATCATCAGGTGATCGCCGTGCAGATCCAGTCCGGCGGGGCTGGCGTGGATTTCACCCGGTCGCGCTACTGCATCTACTACTCGCTGGGCTTCTCGCTCGGCGACTATGACCAGTCTCTGGCCCGCATCCACCGCCCCGGGCAGCAGCGCGAGGTCACCTACTATCATCTTATCGCCAAAGATACCGTCGACGAGCAGGTCTACGCCGCGCTGGACGCCCGGCGGGATGTCGTCACGTCCATCATGGAAGGGCGCAAGCCGAAAAAGGCCGTCAAGGCCGCATAGGGAGAGGACATGAACGAGCAATGGAAGCATTACGCCGAACTGGAATTGCGGGAACGGGAACTTGAGATCGCCTTGAAGTCCATCCAGCAGGAGAAGGCCGTTCTCGAACCGGAACTTTTGGACAGCATGGCCGAGGAAGGGCTCGACCGTCTCACCCTTTCCGGCATCACATTCTTCCCCAAGCGGCGCGTCTTCGCCGGGCCGCGAGAGGGATTCGCCAAGCCGGATGTGGCCCGTGCGCTCATCGAATCCGGCCTCAGCGAGTACGTCAAGGAAGACTACAACGCCAACTCGCTGTCGTCGTATGTGCGCGGCCTCGCCGCCGAGGATGACCCGGACATGGCTCCTGCGGACATTGAGGCCCGCATGCCGGAACCGCTGCGGGCCGTCTGTTCCGTAGGCGAAGTCTGGCAAATCGGAGCCCGCAAGGGGTAGCCCCATTGTCGTGTACACATCAATCGGAAATCTTTGAATAAAGCGTTCAGATGATCTACAGTGGACGATACCTGAACGCACACAGCCGCAACCCATAACAAGAAGGAAACACACCATGTCACAGATGCCCGTTACTCAGAACGCCGCCGCGCAGCTTGCCATCTTCGCCAATCCCGACGCCCTCGAAACCGTCCGCGAGATCATGTCCTCCGAGGACTTCTCCGCTTCCGACCTTGACCGCATCAAGGTGCCCGGAGCCGGCGGCCTCATGTGGGAAATCCCTACAGCCGAAGGCTCCCGCGACAGCCGCGAGATCCGGGGCATCATCCTGCTCTCCAAGACAGGGCGTGCCTACTGGCAGAGCAAGTACAGCGGCGAAAACTCGAAGCCGGATTGCGTCAGCCTTGACGGCCAGTGCGGCACCGGGAACCCCGGCGGCCAGTGCGCGGCCTGCCCCTTCAATCAGTATGAGTCCGCCGCCGAAGGTTCCGGCAAGGCGTGCAAGGAAACCCGCACGCTGCTTGTGTTGCAGGAAGACGAACTGATCCCCACCGTGCTGCGCGTGCCGCCGTCCTCCATCAAGGAGTTGAAGCAGTTCCTGCTGCGCCTTGCCAAGAAGGGGCTGCGCCTTTCCCATGTCGCCAGCGTCCTGACGCTGGAGCGGGACAAGTCCGCCGGGGGCATCACCTACTCGAAGATCAAGTTCGCCGCCGCCGATGCGCTGACGCCCGAACAGCACAAGGCCATCGACCCGTTCACCACGGCCTTCGCCATGGCGTTTGACCGTGCCCATGCCTCGACCGTGACTGAGCGTTCCGGCGGTGCGGAGCAGGCCGGGAACATGCCGACGGGCGAGGAACAGAACCCCTTCGGCGCGTAACCGTCCCACGGGGGAGGTTTCGTCTCCCCCATTTCTTTCATGGAGACCGACATGGCATCGACACGTGACGAGATATTCAGGTTCCTGCAACGCATCGTCGGAGACACGCTGACGCCGGAGGGCTCGAAGCTGCTTGTCTGGACAGCGCCCGCCAAGGAATCCCGCTGGTATGCGGATCTGTGGCAGGCGGCGGACGAAGCATCCCGGCTTTCCGGCAACGTGTACTTCGGCGTGTGCCTCGCCCCTGACGATGTATGCGGGGGCAAGACACGGGCCACGGCGCAGCAGGTTTCATACGCCACCTGCCTGTGGGCGGACATCGACTATGTGTCCCCGCACCACGCCAAGGGCAACCTGCCCCCGTCCGAAGCCGATGCCATGAACTGCCTTCGTGAAGCCTTCCCGCCCCACCTCCAGCCGCCCGTCGTCATCAATTCGGGCGGCGGGCTGCAAGCCTTCTGGCCCTTGGCCGAACCGCTGGACATCACATCCGACATCGACCGGGCCGAGTTCGCCGCTATCGTGCGCGGCTGGCAGGGGCTCCTTCGCGCAATGATGGAGCGCCACGGCTGGACGCTGGACTCCACCCACGACCTCGCCCGCGTGATGCGGCTAGCCGGGACGGAGAACGCCAACGCCGGAGGGAAGCCTGTTTCCCTGTTGAACGATGCGGAGATCCGGTTTGAGCCGGATCAGTTCCGTGAGCTGGTGGACGTTGTGGTGGATGCCGAAACCGTCAGCGCCGTATGCGTCCCGGCACAGGAGCGGTATGCGTCGAGCGTGCCGGGGCTTGCCGGGGTCATCCCCCGCGAAGGCCATACGGCACGTGAGCCGCTGGCCTCGAAGATCGCGGCATTGTGCGATCTGTCCGAAGCGTTCGCCGCGTCATGGCACAATCTCAATCCGTCCCTGAAAGACGACAGCCGCTCAAGTTATGATGCTTCTCTGGTCACGGCGATGGCGCACTGGATGGACGATACGGACGATGGGCTGGCGTTTACGGCGCAGGACATGGCCGATGTCATCGTCGACCACAGGATGAAGCACGGCACCAAGGCCAAGGACTTCAAGAAGGCCGGGCGGCTGGACTATATCCAGACGACCATCGCCCGTTGCGTGCGGCTTGCGCTGGAGTCGAAGCGGAGGGCAGCGCCGGAAGGAAACGAGGTGCCCGCCCCGGAGCATAGTGATCCTCCCTTGCCGCCGGTTCCATTCGGAGAAGACGGAGTGCCGGAGCCCGCCTTTGATGGCCCCTCTGAGCCGCAAGAGCCACGCCCCATCCCGCCGCCCGCCGGGGACATGGCCATCCCCGAGTTTTCCGAGGCGCAGCGGAATGCCTTGAAGCCCATTGAGGAACGGTTGGGCATGCGTATCCTGCACGGCTGCGTGTATGAAAATACGGAGCCGTGCCCGGAGGTATGGCTTGCTGTGGTTCCTTTCGCCCCGGGCGGCAAACAGGGCACGGTCGTCCTCAGCACGACGGACATGCTGTCCATTTCCAAGGTGACGGAAGCCTTTTTCGGCGCAACCTATGATTATCCCGTCTGCTTCGGCGGGGCTGAACCGCTGAAAAAAGAAGGCTGGAAACTGTACGCCCGGGATATGGTGCGGGTTCTTCCCAAGCTGATGAAGCCAGAAGAGACGACAGAGACGGGTGCGTTGCGCATCTACCTGCGGAAGTATCTGGCATCCACGCCCATCACCAAATCGCTTGAGGACGCCCGGATGCAGGACGCGCCGTTCACGGTGAACGGCAGGGTCTACGTCAACATCACCGCGTTCTCGAACTTCGTGCGGATCAGCTCCGGCGGGGAACTCGGCGGGGTGATCAAGCTGGCGAAGCTCATGTGCCGGGCCGGGTTCAGGAAGGTCGTCATGCCGTTTAAGAAGGAGGATGGGAAGATGTCTTCTCTCAATGGCTACCTCATGCCCCCGGAACTTGTCTCGGCGGCACAGGACGAACCGCAGCTTGATGCCTTCAACGTACCGGGAGGGATGGAGGATTCCGTTGGCGCAGAAGTCATTCACTAACCCGTGCGTGCTGTTCGATTTGCCGTGCCGCCTGCCGAGCGGGCTGTGCGTCGGGAAGCCGTACTGGGAAGGCAAGTATTTTGAAGCGGGGGATCGTCACCACGCGGACGCATCTCCCTGCACGTATCTGGATTACGTCAACAAGCGGCTGCCCCGGCAGGTGACGGAGGTTCCTGAAGAAGCGCCTCCCGAACAAACGGGTACGGAACAGGCCGCTCCATCGGCGTTGCTGGCGGCAAGGCGAAAAAGGAGAGGATGATGGAAGACATTCATGGCGGAGGCTGCAAGGAGTTCCGGGTATTCGGCCCGCCGGGAACCGGCAAGACGACATGGCTGGTCAAGCAGGTGCGGCGGGCTGCGGAGAAATACGGCGGCGAGAAGGTGCTGTGCTGCTCGTTCACCAAAACGGCGGCGACGGAAATGGTCAACCGCATCACGCCGCCGGATGAGGAGCCCCTGATACCGGACAGTTCCGTCGGCACGCTGCACGCCATCTGCTACCGGGCGCTCGGTTCCCCAACGCTGGCCGAGACGAAAATCAGCCAGTGGAATGCCGAGCATCCTGACCTTGGGCTCTCCAAAAAGAGCGCGGCGCGGGTGATGGAAGACGGGCTCGACGAAAGCGATACGCCGGAAGAGGGCAGCGCCGACGCATTGCTCGCCATGTATTCGGCGTTCAGGAACAGGCTGATCCCGTATGAGGAAATGCCCGCGCAGGTACAGCACTTCGCCAAGCTGTGGGAAGGCTGGAAACAGGACTGCGATTTCATGGACTTCACGGACTTGCTGGTGAGCGGAAGCAAGGAACTGTACTACCCGCCAAACGGTGCCAGCGTCGCGTTCGTTGACGAGGCGCAGGACATGACGCCCCTCCAGCTCAAAGTCGTCCGTAACTGGGAAAAGTCGCTCCGGTTCTATATCCTCGTGGGTGACGATGACCAGTGCATTTTCCGCTTCTCCGGCGCATCGCCGGACGCCCTGATTGCAGGGGACGTCCCGCAGGAAAACAAGATTATCCTGAAGCAGAGTTGGCGCGTGCCCGTCTCCGTCCATCGGCTCGCCGAGAAGTGGATCAAAAAGGTGAGCGTCAGGGAGCCGAAGGAGTACCTGCCGACCGACCGCGAAGGCGCGGTGCGGCGTCTTCCGGGCGCCACGGTCAAGGATGCGAGGCCAGCCGTAGTCGATGCGGCCAAGCAGATCGCCGCGGGCAGGGCGGTCATGTTCCTGACCGCGTGCTCATACCACCTGCGGACATCCCTCATTCCGTTGCTCAAGGAACACGGCATTCCCTTCTGGAACCCCTACCGGGTGACACAGGGGGAATGGAATCCGTTACGGGGCAGCAAGCGCGACATGCTGGCCGCCTATCTGGAGCCCGACGGCCCCGAGGTTGGCGGCATGCGGTTCTGGAGCGCGCAGCAGCTTGCCCGCTGGTCGGCTTCGTGCGCATTCGAGGGATTGCTCCGGCGTGGGGCCCGGACGCGGATCGAGGAACTGGCGAAACATAAGGACGTCGATGGGGATGAACTGCTCGACTTCTACACGGACTGGTTCGAACCGCAGGGGCTGGACGCGGCCATGTCCCTTTCGACGGAATGGCTGGAGCACCAGCTCAAGCCGGACAAAGCGAAGGGCTTGGCTTTTCCCCTTTCCGTATTCCGGCGCGGAGGATGGGATGCCCTTGAAGCAAAGCCGCGCTGCATCGTCGGCACAATCCACAGCGTCAAAGGCGGGGAGGCCGACGTGGTGTACCTGTTCCCCGACATCTCCCCGCAGTCCTATGAAGGAATCCAGCGCGGGGCGGAGGGGCGCGACGCCGTTATCCGGCAGTTCTATGTCGGCATGACGCGGGCACGGGAAGAGCTGGTCGTGTGCAACGCGGCCACGCTGTACAACACGATGGCGATACGCTAAACCTTATATGAAGGCGGTAGGAGAACTGTGGACTTTCTTTTTACTCAATAAGGAAAGACAAATGGCACAAGCTCCTTGGGGTGGATGGAGAGATAAAGGCAGAGGTGGAAAACGGGTAGGGAAAAAGAAATCTTTGGGGCAAGTGTATCTTGCTGTCATGTCTGATACAGGAGGAGTGCTGATTGCACGAAAGAACTGGTACTGGAAGGGCGGGAGTACCTTTTTAAATAATGCAGGACAGTGGGTTTTCCCCGGAGGAGGAGTAGAGGAGGGAGAAGACAGAGCCTCTGCGGCTATCAGAGAGTTCAGGGAAGTAATGAATGTTGATCTGACTCAGTATTCGACTTCTGGAAAGTTATACTGTTTCTTCAAAGAAGAATGTTATAGTTTGTATGTATTTATTGTAGATGAAGATTCGTTCAAAACTATACTAGCATTGGTAACTAAGTCCCTATTTGAAAAAAGTACTAAAGATCCAGAACTGATAGAGGTAAAAGCCGTTGCCGCACATGATTTAGACCAGTACTTGGGAAAACGTATCTCTCCTGATACTTCTATCAAGGGATACGATCCCTCTGATAGACGGCAATCTATTGATTGGTATGAAAGTATGGCGAGGGCATTAAAATTATCTGAGGAGCCCCCAATAGAGGTTCCTTTTCCTCAGCCGTCACCTTTTTCGCAACCTAAACCTAGCCTGTCTTTTTCCTCCTCCTCTTCTTTAATTCCTTCTAAATAACACTCTAATATTGGTATAGCAGTATCCTTTTATATAAAAATTAGAGTAAGGCCGGATTCTTCAGAATCCGGCTTTTCTATTGAGGTGTACACGGCAATGGGAAAACAGGCTCCCCTCGAATCAAGCGTCGTTGCGACCATCATCAAGAAGCTGAATGCCGTGTCGGGGTGCCGGGTCAAGAAGTTCCACGGCTCGGCGTTCGGGATGATGGAGCTGGACATATACGGTTGCTTCAACGGCCGGGCTGTCTTCATCGAAGTGAAGCGTCCCGGCGGCAAGGCAACTGAGCGGCAGAAACGGGAGATCGAAAGGTGGCGCGCCGTGGGCGCGCTTACCGGCTGTGCCACGACTCCCCAAGAAGCGTTGAGCATTATCAACCAAAGGAATTGTGATGAAGACATCTGAACTGGTGAAGGCTGTTGCCATGGAAACGGGGCTTACCGTCAGCGCGACGGAGAAGGCGGTGAATGCCGTTTTCTCAGCCATCAAGAAAGAGGTAGGGGCAGGCGGCGAGGTCAAGATTTTCAAGTTCGGCACGTTCTCCGTTGCGGAACTTGGCGAGAGGGAAGGCCGCGATCCGCGAACCGGAGTGAGCGTCGTCATTCCGGCGCGGCGACGGTGTCTGTACCACCAGAGCATCACCTTCAAGAGGGAACTCAATGGCAATGGAGAAGAAAAGGGATGAGGTTATATTTCATCTGCATCATAGCCGTGCTTTTTTTTGCGGGTATTAAGGGCTTCATCCTTCCATTGCTGTTCAGCGCAAAAAGTGATGAAGCTCTTTTTTTAGGCGTGGTGGTTCTGGTCATCACGCCTGTTTTATTTTGGTTGTTGTGGCGAATCGCCAAACGAGAAATCCAAAGGAAGAAAAAATGAAAAGATTGTTTAGTTTGCTGGCACTGCTCATATTGTGCGTCTTTTGTATTGCCGGGTGCTCGAAGGTGGAAGCCGGATATGTTGGCGTCAAAGTCAATCTGCTTGGAGGGGACAAGGGCGTCGACTCTGAAGTCCTCGGCGTAGGGCGCTACTGGATCGGTTGGAATGAAGAGCTGTACCTCTTTCCTACCTTCCAGCAGACAGTGGCTTGGCAGGGTGACAAAGGCGTTAACGGCGCTTTTCAGTTCCAATCCAAAGAGGGTTTGCCACTGAGCGCGGATGTCTCCATGTCGTTCACAGTAAATCCGGAAATGGTTTTCGTGCTCTTTCAAAAGTACCGTAAGGGGATTGATGAAATCACCAATGTCTACCTGTATAATATGGTTCGGGATGCAATGGTACAGGTGGCGTCGGGCAGGCCTGCGGAAAATCTGTATGGCGAGGGCAAAAATCTGTTTGTCGCTGAGGTCAATAGGCTTGTTCGGGAACGGATGAAACCCGTAGGTATCAACATCGACTATATCGCTATTGTGGGCAACGTCTGGCTACCGCAGAATGTGAAGGCTGCCATCGACGAGAAAGTCAAGGCTGGACAGCTTGCGGCGCAGCGTGAAACGGAAGTCGCAACGGCACGTGCCGAGGCGGACAAAGCTGTTGCGACGGCTGAGGGTGAAGCCCGCTCCAAGAAAGCTATTGCGGAAGCCAATGCATTTGCGATTCTTGCCGAAGCAAAAGCACAGGAAGAGGCGAACAGGATACTTGCAAAGTCTCTGACACCTGAACTCATCCAGTACAATATGGCTACTAGATGGAACGGAATACTGCCAACGGTCACAAGTGGCGCTGTCCCTTTTTTGAATATTGGAATGAAATAGTTTTATACAATAATGAGACGAG
>ENA-UOOA01004684-UOOA01004684.1-human-gut-metagenome-genome-assembly--contig:-P61old-NODE-4684-length-15249-cov-11.580821_pt1 | contig 15249 bp, 18 predicted proteins | sample MGYA00242467_ERZ724014 | MGnify/ENA metagenome assembly ERZ724014
CCGCCTGATCTCCGCCCAGTCCCTGGGCTGCTATCCCATCAACCGCGCCATCCAGGAGAACAAGCCCTGGGAGCCCATGGAGGAGAACACCATCGCCGACTCCATCAGCGTGGGCGTGCCCCGCAACGCCGACAAGGCCCTGGCTGCCATCCGCGAGTCCAACGGCATTGCCGTCAACGTGTCTGACGAGGAGATCCTGGCGGCACAGCGTCTGCTGGGCCGCACCGGCGGCGTGTTCGGTGAGCCTGCGGGCGTCACCGGCGCGGCGGCCCTGAAGAAGGCCTGCGAGGAGGGCCTGATCCCCCACGACGCCACCGTGGTGTCCGTGGTCACCGGCAACGGCCTGAAGGACGTGGCCAACGCCATCAAGTCCGCCGGTTCCCCCGTCCACATCGAGCCTGATCTCAACCTGATGGTGGAGGAGTTCAAGAAGCGCGGCGTGGTCGTGGAATGAGCTGGCGAAAAATCTTACGATTTTTCTGCCAAAAAAGATTGCGGTTCGCTGTGCGCAGCGTGAACTCTGCGAGACTGTTTTGAAAAGGAGCGGTGAAAACCGCTCCTTTTCTGATAAAAAATCAGGCTGACCGGCGATTTTCGCCTTGACATTTTGCCTAAAAGCGTGTATCATAATTGCTGTTGTAAAGGCTCGAAACTTTACATAAAGGCGATACGCTTTACAGAAAGGGGAGCCATCCGTGAAAAACCAGACCTACCGCATGACCATGCTGTTCGACTTTTACGGCGAGACCCTGACAGAGCGGCAGAAGGAATTCTTCGATTTGTACTATAACGAGGATCTGTCCCTGGGCGAGATCGCCGAGAATTACGGTATTTCCCGGCAGGGCGTGCGGGACGTGATCGTCCGGGCCGAAGCGTCCATGCAGGAGATCGAGGATAAAACGGGCCTCATCCGCCGCTTCATGCAGATGCAGCCCAAGATCGCCGCCATCGAGGAGGCGGCCCAGCAGATCAAGACGCTGAACTACCGCCAGTATGAGAACCCCCAGCTGGAGGCGCTGGCGACGGAGATCATGGAGAACACCGCCGGATTAAAGGAGTAAATATGGCATTTGAAGGACTGTCTGAAAAATTAAACGCCGTATTCAAAAGTCTGAAGGGCAAGGGCCGCCTGACCGAGGCCGATGTCCGCACCGGTATGCGCGAGGTGCGCCTCGCCCTGCTGGAGGCCGACGTCAGCTATAAGGTGGTCAAGGATTTCGTGGCCCAGGTCACCGAGCGCTGCGTGGGCAGCGACGTGCTGGACAGCCTGACCCCCGCCCAGCAGATCATCAAGATCGTCAACGAAGAACTGACGAAGCTGATGGGCAGCACCAACGCACGGCTGAACACCGCCAACCGCGGCCCCACCGTGGTGATGATGGTGGGTCTGCAGGGCGCCGGTAAAACCACCAACGGCGCCAAGCTGGCGGGCCTGATGCGCCGCCAGTTCGGCAAGCGCCCGCTGCTGGCGGCCTGCGACGTATACCGTCCCGCCGCCATCAACCAGCTGCAGGTGGTGGGCAAGCAGCTGGACATCCCTGTGTTTGAGATGGGGCAGATCGACCCCGTGACCATCGCCAAGGAGGCGGTGAAGTACGCCGCCGACCACGGCAACGACATGGTGTTCCTGGATACCGCCGGCCGCCTGCACATTGACGAGGCGCTGATGGACGAGCTGCGGAACATCAAGGCTGCGGTAAAGCCCAACGAGATCCTGCTGGTGGTGGACGCCATGACCGGCCAGGACGCCGTCAACGCCGCCAAGGCCTTCGACGACGCGCTGGGCATCGACGGCGTGATGCTGACCAAGCTGGACGGCGACGCCCGCGGCGGCGCGGCCCTGTCCATCCGGGCCACCACCGGAAAGCCCATCAAGTTCGTGGGCACCGGCGAAAAGCTGGACATGATCGAGCTGTTCCACCCCGACCGCATGGCCTCCCGTATCCTGGGCATGGGCGATATGCTGTCCTTTATCGAAAAGGCCGAGCAGCAGTATGACGAGCAGCAGGCCAAGAAGCTGGAGGAGAAGCTGCGGAAGAACCGCCTGACCCTCAGCGACTATCTGGATCAGCTGGAGCAGCTGCAGAACATGGGCGACCTGAGCCAGATCGCCGACATGCTGCCCGCCGGTATGGCCAAGGGCTTCGATGCCAGCCAGATCGACGAAAAGCAGATGGCCCACAACAAAGCCATTATCCGCAGCATGACTCCCAAGGAGCGGGAAAATCCCCAGATCCTCAACGCCAGCCGTAAGCGCCGCATCGCCGCAGGCTGCGGCTTGGAGGTGGTGGATGTCAACCGCCTGCTGAAGTCCTTTGAGATGCTGCAGCAGATGACCAAGGCCATGACCAAGGGCAAGCTCCGCGGTCTTGGCGGTATGATGGGCGGCATGCCCAACATGAACCGGATGCACGGCTTCGGCCGGAAGAAGCGGCTCAAATAAGTGTGTAAGTGCAGAAGCATTTAACAAATAAATCATACAAAAATACATGGAGGAAAAAGAACTATGGTCAAGATTCGTCTGAGAAGAATGGGCGCCAAGAAGGCTCCTTACTACCGCGTGGTCGTCGCTGATTCCCGCTATCCCCGTGACGGCCGCTTCATCGAGGAGATCGGCACTTACGATCCCACCGTCTCCCCCGCCAAGATCAGCATCGATGCCGACCGCGCCCGCGAGTGGATCAAGACCGGCGCTCAGCCCACCGATACCGTCCGCGCCCTGCTGAAGAAGGTCGACGTTCTGTAAGGCCGAGGGCAAGCCATGAAGGAATTGCTGCTCTATATCGCCAGAAGCCTCGTCCAGCATCCCGACCAGGTCACCGTGACCGAGGTCGAGAACGGCGACGAGCTGACGCTGGAGCTGCGCGTTGCCCCCGAGGATATGGGCAAGGTGATCGGCCGTCAGGGCCGCATCGCCAAGGAGATCCGCACCGTGGTGCGCTCCTACGCCCAGCGTACAGGCGCCAAAGTTTCTGTGGATATCGTTGACTGAAACAGGTCAATCAAAAAACCAGGCATCCGTCAGGATACCTGGTTTTTTTCAGCTTTTTTACAGCACGCCCAGATGCTCCAGCAGGATCTTGATGCCGATGAGGATCAGGATCGCGCCGCCCACGAACTCCGCCTTGGACTTGTAGCGGGCGCCGAACACGCTGCCGGCCTTGACGCCGATACAGGAGATGGTGAAGGTGGTCAGGCCGATAAGACAGACGGCCACGACGGTGTTCACCAACTGGCTGGCGGCCATGATCTCCACCGGCACGCAGGCAAAGGTGATGCCCACGGCCAGCGCGTCGATGCTGGTGGCCACCGCCATCAGGAACATGGTCTTGACATCCAGCGCGGCGGAGGCGTTTTCCTCATCTTTGCTGAGTGCCTCACGGATCATGTTGCCGCCGATCAGCGCCAGCAGCACGAAGGCGATCCACGACGCCACGGCGTTGATGTACTTTTCAAAGCCCGCGCCCAGCAGATAGCCGATGAAGGGCATCAGCGCCTGAAATCCGCCGAACCACACGCCGCAGATGGCGGCGCTGCGGAAGGTGACCTTCTGCATGGCCAGGCCCTTGCACACCGACACGGCGAAGGCGTCCATACTCAGTCCCACCGCCAGCAAAAACAGTTCCAGAAATCCCATAGTAACTCCCTCACACATATAAAATGAGCGGATACGACTCGTATCCGCTCATGTAAGCACTTGCTAACCTGAGACACATACGGCCTTCCGACTGTATGAGTCTCATCAATTAAGGTATACCAGGCGTTTGCCAGCATGTTGGCATACCGCGCGCAGCCGCGCCGACTACTCCCTCAACGGATGTAGTATAGCAGATAGGGGAGGGAAAGTCAATCAGGAAAGTGGGGAGGATGCCCAGCAGTTACAGCTTCATTTTGGCTGCATACTCTTTGAGGATGCAGTTGATTTCCTCTTCATTTTGATAGAATATATCGTCACATTGCTCCAGTATAGCTTCCGCGTCCTCATCAGATTCGCTGTCGGTCAATTGCTGGTAGGCGCGATATGCGTCTCGCAGATTCTTTTGCAGCTTTTCCGATAGAACAGTTTCTAAAGCCGCCATTTCTTTCTGCAAATCGCCGGTATTTTCAACGTTGAGGAAATACTGGTCATGTCCGCCGTTGTTGATCTCACTTTGATAGGTCATCAATTCTGCATAGGGCGTGTCCGCACGATTTTCTTCCCATAGGTTCCACATCTTATTCCACTTTTCCTGCTCGTCGGATAATTCTGCCTTGCTTTTCCTGAAAAGATCAAATAGTCCCATTTTAATCAATGCTCCTGCAATTCCCAATTCGAGGTGTTATCCGGTGTTGCCGATAAACTGAAATTTAATAATTAGCGTAAATCATCCTGGTCAATAATAAATTTCCGGCATGCTTCACAATAGAATACTTTCACAGCCAAACCATCGCTCATTGACGTCAGTTTGATTCCTTTCACAAGTGGAGTGAAGTTCAATAATCCTCTATCCTGATCGTCCGGAACCCATTTCAGGGCATATCGGTCTTGAGAAATTCTTCCAACGCGCATTTCCTCTTTGCAAAAAGGACATTTCATATGGTTGACACCTCCCAATAGAATAACTTCCGATTTGTCGGTGAGTATCTTCCGTACAAAATCCAAGGGTCTTATCGCTTTCATTCTACCATGCCCGCTCCCAACACGGCAAGTGGAATTTCACCGCTTTATAAAAAAGTACCCCTCATGAGGTTTTTCCTCATGAGGGGTATCGGTCATGTTATCCCTTCCACTCCACGTAGAGCTCGCGGACGGCGTTGGGGTCGGCGGCGGGCTTCGGGGCGGCAGGCGCTGCCGCGGGGGCAGCTTCGGGTGCGGGATGATCCCGCTTCTCGATAAACTTGGGAGCCACCTGGGGGAACAGGGCAAGGCTCAGCACATCCTCGTCGGACTTGGCGATGTCCTTGTACTCGGTGCGGTACTTCTCCAGTTCCGGCGCCAGCAGGTCGGCGGGACGGCAGGTGATCACATCCTCGGGGGCGATGCCCGCCTTGGCGCGGACCTCCTCGTTGACCTCGCCGGGCAGTTTGCCGTATTCGCCCTTCAGCATGGCGCGGCTCTCCTTGGGGAAGGTCTTGTACCGTTCGCCCATGATGATGTTCATGACGGCCTGGGTGCCCACGATCTGGCTGGAGGGCGTCACCAGCGGGGGATAGCCGAAGTCCTTGCGGACACGGGGAATCTCCGCCAGCACATCGTAGTACTTGTCCTCCTTGCCCGCCTGCTTCAGCTGGGAGATCAGGTTGCTGAGCATACCGCCCGGCACCTGATACAGCAGCGTGTTGGTGTCCACACGCAGCACCTTGGGGTCGAGAATACCTGCATCCTGCAAACGCTGCGCCACCTTGCGGAAATGGACGGCGGCGTCGGACATCTTGCCCAGGTCAAGGCCCGTGTCACGGACGGTGCCCTTCAGCGTGGCCACCAGAGACTCGGTGGCGGGCTGGCTGGTGCCGTTGGCCATGGGGGATAGGGCAGTGTCCACGATATCCACACCGGCATAGGCCGCCATCAGCAGCGTCATATCGCCGGTGCCGGAGGTGTTGTGGGTGTGCAGATGGATGGGAACGCTGACCGTCTCCTTCAGCGCCTTGACCAGAGAGTAGGCCTCCATGGGCAGCAGCAGGTTGGCCATGTCCTTGATGCAGATGGCGTCGGCGCCCATGCCCTCCAGCTCCTTGGCCAGCTTGACGAAGTAGGCCTCGTTGTGGATGGGGGAGATGGTATAGCTGAGGGTGGCCTCCACCTGTCCACCGTATTTCTTGGTGGACTTGATGGCCTGCTCCAGATTGCGCACGTCGTTCAGCGCGTCGAAAATGCGGATGATGTCGATGCCGTTTTCAATGGATTTGGCGCAGAAGGCATCCACCACGTCGTCGGCATAGTGCTTGTAGCCCAGAATGTTCTGGCCGCGGAACAGCATTTGCAGCTTGGTGTTCTTCACATGCTTGCGGATGGTGCGCAGGCGCTCCCACGGATCCTCGTTCAGGAAGCGCATACAGGCGTCGAAGGTGGCGCCGCCCCAGCACTCCAGAGAGTAGTAGCCGATGGCATCCAGCTGTTCCAGCGCGGGCAGCATATCCTCGATGGTCATGCGGGTGGCCGCTTGGGACTGGTGGGCATCGCGGAGGATGGTATCGGTGATCAGCAGGGGCTTGTTAGACAGAAATTCCATAGTTACCTCCTATTAACCGAACAGGGAGATCAGCACGCCCGCGGCGATGGCCGAGCCGATGACGCCGGCCACGTTGGGGCCCATGGCGTGCATCAGCAGGAAGTTGCCGGGGTTGGCCTCCTGTCCCACCTTCTGGCTGACGCGGGCCGCCATGGGAACGGCGGACACACCGGCCGAGCCGATGAGGGGATTGATCTTTTCCTTCAGGAACAGGTTCATGAACTTGGCCAGCAGCACGCCGCCGGCGGTGCCGAAGCCGAAGGCCACCACGCCCATACACATAATGCCCAGCGTCTTGAGGCTGAGGAACGTGACGCCGGTGGCGGTGGCGCCCACGCTGACGCCCAGGAAGATGGTGACGATGTTCATCAGCTCGTTCTGCATGGTCTTGCTAAGACGGTCAGTCACGCCGCACTCCTTGGCCAGGTTGCCGAACATCAGGCAGGCGATCAGCGGCGCGGCGGAGGGCACCAGCAGCGCCACAAAGATGGTGACCACGATGGGGAAGATGATCTTCTCCTTCTTGCTGACCTCACGCAGGGGCTTCATGACGATCTGGCGCTCCTGCTCGGTGGTCAGGGCCTTCATGATAGGCGGCTGGATCACGGGGACCAGCGCCATGTAGGAGTAGGCCGACACGGCGATGGGGCCCAGCAGGGCCGGGGCCAGCATGGCGGTGACGAAGATGGCGGTGGGGCCGTCCGCGCCGCCGATGATGCCCACGGAGGACGCCTCGGCGCCGGTGAAGCCCAGCAAGCGGCAGCCCACATAGGTCAGGAAAATGCCCAGCTGCGCGGCAGCGCCCAGCAGCAGGCTCTTGGGGTTGGCGATCAGGGGGCCGAAGTCGGTCATGGCGCCCACGCCCATGAAGATGAGGCAGGGATAGATGCCCAGCTTGATGCCCAGATACAGCACGTCAATGAGGCCCACGGATACCGTCTGGCCCACGGCCACGCCGCTGAGCACCGATTCCGATACTCCGGCGGCCTGCATCTCGGCAATGAACTCCGCCGTGATGGGATTGCCGCCGAACAGATCCCAGTGGACGTGCCCTCCGGCGAAGAGGATCTCGTGATACATCTCTGCGCCGGGCAGGTTGGTCACCAGCATGCCGATGGCAATCGGCACCAGCAGCAGCGGCTCAAACTTCTTGACGATGCCCAGAAACAGCAGCACGATGGCCACGACGATCATGATGGCGCATTTCCAGTTGTCGCCCTGGAAAAACTGGTAAAAACCGGTTTGTTCGCAAAAATTCAGAATGGCTTGCATGGCGCACCCTCCATTACTGGATGGTGCACAGCAGCGCGCCGGACTCCACGGCGGCGCCCTTGGTCACGGCCACGGCGGTCACCTTGCCGTCATGGGGCGCCATGATCTCGTTCTCCATCTTCATGGCCTCCAGGATCATCAGCACCTGGCCCTTCTTCACTGTATCACCGGCGGCCACGTTGACGGCCAGGATGTTGCCGGGCATGGGGGAGGTGATGCTCTCACCGGCGCCGGAAGCGGCAGGCGCGGGAGCGGGAGCGGCGGGAGCGGCAGCCACAGGGGCGGCAGCGGGCGCACCGTTCATTTCTTCGATCTCGACCTCATAGGCGGTGCCGTTTACGTTGACTCTGTACTTTTTCATGTTACTTCTCCTCCTCAGATCTTTTTCATGGAAACGATACGGATGACGCTGATGTCAGTGCCCATATCCTCGGCGATGGCGGCGGCCACGGCAGCCACCATTTCGGGGGTGACGGCGGCTGCGGCAGGTGCCGCGGCGGACGGCGCGGGGATGGCGGGGGCTGCTGTCTTGGCGTCTGTTCTGCGTACCACGTTGCTCATGACCGAGACCAGTACGATGATGCAGATCAGACCCACAAACACCGTGCACAGTCCCATCAGGCACACAAACAAATTGGAGTAATCCATTGCTGATACGACCTCCCATTCCTATAATGCTGCCAATCGATGGCACTTTAATTGTACCAAACGTTTGGCATAAATTCAACCGTTATTTCCCTAGATCTACAAAATTTGTAAGAATGTCTAAATAATTTTTGGATAAATTGACGCTTCGGACAACTGGAGCGGGGAAGGGCTTTCCAAATAAAGGATGCCATGATATACTATAAAATATGTAAGGAGATGAGGCTGATGCGTTACGGACAGGTGAAGAAGGGCGTTTTTTTGAGCCGTCCCAACCGGTTTATTGCCCATGTGGCGCTGGACGGCGTGGAGACGGTGTGCCATGTGAAGAACACGGGCCGGTGCCGTGAGCTGCTGGTGCCCGGCGCGGCGGTGTATCTGGAGAAGGGGACGAACCCCAATCGCAAGACGGCCTATGACCTGATCGCCGTGGAGAAAAATGGAAAGCTCATCAATATGGACGCTCAGGCCCCCAACAAGGTGTTTGCCGAATGGGCGCTGCGGTTCAATCCCACCGCCACCGCCGTCCACAGCGAATACCGCTTCGGCCAGTCCCGGCTGGACTTCTGCCTGGAGACGCCCCAGGGGCTGCATCTGGTGGAGGTGAAGGGCGTTACGCTGGAGGAGGACGGCCACACCCGCTTTCCCGACGCACCCACGGAGCGGGGCGTGAAGCACCTCCATGAGCTGATGCATGCGGTAACGCTGGGCCACCGGGCCACGGTGTTCTTCGTGATCCAGATGGCGGATGTGGTGGATTTCGCCCCTAATGACGCGACCCACCCCGCCTTCGGCGAGGCGTTGCGCCGGGCGAAGGCGGCGGGCGTCAACATCGCCGCCTATTGCTGCCGCGTCACGCCGGAGAGTCTGGAGATCGACCACCCGGTGGAGATCAGGCTATAAAGCGGGTAATAAAAAGTGCAGGCTCAAGCCTGCACTTTTTTCAATAAATAATAGGTGATGCGGGCCGTCAGACCCCACAGGGGATAGGGCTGCGAGTCGTAGACCGGCACCTCCATGCGGCCGTCGCCCCAGGGGTAATCCGGCGGGATCTGCACGGTACCGTAGGGGAAGTCCTGGCCGATCATGGGCCGCAGGGCGTAGCGGTACAGCGTGGGCGGGTGGGCTCTCAGCCAGTCCAGCGGCAGCAGGAAGGTGTCCGCCACCTCGTCGGGGTTGGGCCGCAGCCGGTTCAGAGCACCGGCCTCCACACGGGCCAGCACCGGGTGCATCAGCGCGTCGGAGCGGAGGTAGAGGAAATCCAGCAGGCCGATGACGCCGATGTCCGCCGGATCAATGCCCAGCTCCTCCCGCGTCTCCCGCAGGGCGCAGTCGGTGGGCGTCTCGCCCGGCTCCATCCGCCCGCCGGGGAAGCAGACCTCGTGGGGCTGGCGGATGCCGCCAGAGCGTACCTCGTACAGCAGGCACAGGCCCTGCTCCGTCTCTATCAATGGCACCAGCACGGCGTATTCCCGCTTGCTGCACAGAAGCCCCGGCGTATGGTGCTGATAGGCGTTGTAAAAATCCCGGATATCCACGGCGTGCTCCTCCTGTATGCGTTGCTTTTTATAGTATACCACAGAAGCCGGCGATTTTGAAGCAAAAAATGAGGCCCCATCCGAAGATGGGGCCGTGGTATCTAAGGTTTAGCAGCCGCAGCCGTTGTTGCAGCCGCAGTTGTTGTTGCAGCCGCAGTCATTGCCGCAGCCGCAGCCATTGCCGCAGAACAGGAACAGCAGGATGATGGCGATGATGATCCAGCAGCAGCTGCTGCCGCCAAAGCAAGAGTTCTGATTACACATAGCGTAACCTCCTATGAAATTTCAGACCCCGTAGAGAAGTCTCATTCCATAGTATGTGAGGCGCGGCAAAGTGTGAGAGGGCGGCGGGAAAATTATTCCTGCGCGGTGCGGGAGATGCGGTAGCTGAGGGTCAGCAGGGTGTCCACAAAGTGGATATCCTCGGAATACACGTCGTCCGGCACGGAGATCTCCACGTTGGTGAAGTTCCAGAAGCCGCGGATGCCCAGGGCTACCAGACGGTCGGCCAGCGGCTGCGCCACGTTCTGGGGCACCGTCAGCACCGCCACATTGGGGTGATGCTGGGCTGCGTATTCCTCCAGCTCGTCCATGGAGCGGACAGTGACGCCGTTGATCTCGTCGCCGATCAGGGCGGAGGAGACGTCGAAGGCGGAGTCCAGGTGGAAGCCCACCTTGGCAAAATCAAAGTTCTGCAGCAGCGCGTGGCCCAGGTGGCCGGCGCCGATGATGATCAGCTTGTGGTCGTTGTCGATGCCCAGAATATGGCCGATCTCCGCGCGAAGCTCTGCCACATTATAACCGTAGCCCTGCTGTCCGAACTCGCCAAAGCAGCTGAGATCCTGGCGGATCTGAGAGGCGGTGATGTCCATCTTATCGCCCAGCGAGTGGGAGGAGATGCGGACAACGCCCTTGTTGTACAGGTCGTCCAGATAGCGGTAGTACCGGGGGAGACGGTGGATCACAGCATCGGAGATTTTTTGCTTTTTCATATATACCATCCTTTGGGGGTAAAAAAATTTATAAGTTATTTTAGCGCAAGATGGAGTAGTTGTCAACTTTTTTAACAATCTTTTTTGAAAAAATTTTGCTTTACAACGGGGAAAGAAGTTGGTATAATAGGTAGGCCGTTCGGGAAACGGCCAAATTCCGTATGCGCCCGTAGCTCAGATGGATAGAGTGACAGACTCCGACGTTTCAGGCGTTTCCAGTTGAGATATGGCGCAAAGCCTTGCCGCACCTGCGTTTGCGGGAACGGCAGAGAAAAAATGCGTGGTCGTTGACTACTATTTGACGACTATCGCAGAAACCCACAACCAAATATGCGCCCGTAGCTCAGATGGATAGAGCGTTAGACTCCGACGTTTCAGGCGTCTCCAGTTGAGATATGGCGCAAAGCCTTGCCGCACCTGCGTTTGCGGGAACGGCAGAGAAAAAATGCGTGGTCGTTGACTACTATTTGACGACTATCGCAGAAACCCACAACCAAATATGCGCCCGTAGCTCAGTTGGATAGAGTGACAGACTCCGACTCTGTAGGCCGCTGGTTCGAATCCAGTCGGGCGTACCAAAAACCGTCTCAAACGTATCGTTTGAGACGGTTTTTATATCCTGAGAGTTATTAAAATTGGAGCATAATTTGACCACTATTGCGTGTTTTGGGATCCGACTGAGCTATCGGCTGTCATATGTGTGGTCGGATAAATACGCCCTTGTCCAAAATTCTCAAATATGTTACCATAAAGAAAAAACGGACAAGGCGGTGCGTAAATGAAGATTGAACAGCTTCAGCAGCTTTTAGCGGTAGTGGAAGAAGGAAGCATGAACGAGGCGGCGCAGAAGCTTTATGTGGCGCGGTCATCCTTGAGCACCTCCATGAAGAATCTGGAGACGGAATTGGGTGCGCCGATTTTTGAGCGTACCACCCGCGGTGTGATGTTGACGGCGTTTGGCCGGGATGTCTACCATCAGGCGCAGGATATTTGCCAGCGTTTTGCTTATTTGCAGAACGCACCCAAAACCAGCAAGGCGGAACATCTGTCGGTGTCCAGTATGTACTGCTCTTTGGCAAATGACGCATTTGTGGAGATGTTTACCCGTCACTACGATGATGAGTTTACCTGCAACCTGGAAGAGTGCATGCTGTTTGATGTGATCCGGAAGGTCAGCACGGGGTTGACGGAGATCGGCGTTGTGACGATTTTCTCTGACGGCGAGGCGCTGGCGCTGCGAAAGCTGGAGGATGCGGGGCTGGAGTTCAACCTGATACTGCGCCGCCCGCTGCACGCCATCATCGGCCCGCAAAACCCGCTGTATCACGAGGAAAGAGAATCTGTTACTCTGGAGGAGCTGCGGGAGTTTCCCTGTGTGATCAACTACGCTTTTCCCGGCGATTTTTCCGGCGAGCGCATTTGGGAGGGCGGCGCCCGCCGCAACGCTGAGGTGCTGGTCAGTGATCTGGGCAGTGCTTTACAGATCGTCTCCCGCACCGGTGCGGTCGCCATTGATACCTATGATGCGGAGACATACCGCACGTTTTATGCCGCCAACGACTGCAAATATCTGGCGCTGAAGGATGCGCCCATCGACTGTAAGCTGGGCTGGGTGATGCCGAAGAATCATACGTTGTCTCAGGCCTGCGGAGAATTTCTGGAAATACTGAGGGAAAAGGCCGAGCTTACCGCTCGCTGACGAAAAAACTGACACATATCGTACCGAAAGAAGGACAGCCTGCGGGTTGTCCTTTTTTTGGGCATATTTGGGACGAAAACCGGAATAACACCTGGGATGCGGAATGTGCTATGCTGTGAGCCACAAAGGAAAGGAGCGAGACTATGAAGCAGAAAACCGACTGGCTCAATGTTGTCAAATACGCCGGCGCGTACATCGCGTTTATCATCGGTTCCGGTTTTGCCACCGGACAGGAGATCATCCAGTTCTATACCTCCTACGGAATATGGGGTATCGGCTCCATTGCCATCAGTATGTTCCTGTTCGCCTGGGTGGGCGGCACTGTGACGGATATGGGGTTCCGCACCAAGGGCACGGAGAAGGTCAACGCCTATGGACAGATCTGTGGGAAATGGCTTGGCACGTTCTATGAGTATTTCGTGCGTATTTTCCTGTTCGCCGTGGTGGTCGTGATGATCTCCGGCGCAGGTGCGACGCTCAATGAGTATTACGGGCTGAACTATTATGTGGGCAGTCTGCTGATGGCGGTACTGATCTTCGTGGCCTTTGCGTTCGGGTTCAATAAGCTGCTGGATGTGATCGGCTGTATCGGCCCGGTCATCATTGTGTTTTCCATCGTGGTAGCGGTGGCGACGATCGTCTCCGGCAGCGGTCTTGACCTGAATGTAGATGTAACACCTGTTGCGGATATGCGTTCGTCCGCCAACTGGTGGATCAGCGGCATCCTGTACGCCTCTTATAACATTTTCGGGGCTATCCCGTTTCTGACCACCATGGGCGCTGGCAGCATATCCGCCAAGGAAGTGAAGCTGGGAGGCATTTTAGGTGGCGTGGTGCTGATGACGGCGGTGCTGTTTATGAATGCGGCTCTGCTTCTGCGGGTAGACGAGATCGCGCAGTTTGCCGTGCCTACGCTGCGGTTGGCCAAGGATATTTCTCCTGTACTGGGAGCGTTGTTCTCTGTGGTGCTGCTGTGCGGTATTTTCTCCACTGCTGCGCCCATGATGTGGACGGTGTGCAGCAAGCTGGCACCGGTGGGAACCAAAAAGTCTATCATTATCGCGGCGGTGCTGACAGCGGCGGCCTTTGGGCTGGGTCAGCTTCCGTTCGGTACATTGGTCGGCTTCATTTACCCCTATACGGGCTATCTGGGCATCCTGTTGCTGGTGTGTCTGGCAGTTCAGCGCATTCGCGGCTATATCAGAAAAAACAACATGAAAGCGTCTCTTGATGAGGAGGTATAAGCATGGAGTTGAAGTTTAGTCCCAGCGTGGCGCAGATTCAGAAGGTCAGCTATGCCAAGGAAGCAGAAGAAAAGTTCCTGCTGGACTGCGGTGACGGATGCAGTCCTTACGGCTGCTCGGAAAAGGTGGCACAGGCTCTGAGAGAGGCGGACATCCATGATGTAACTGCCTATCCCCATGGCTTTGAGCTGAAGGATGCCATTATCCGTCGCTGGCAGAAGTATGCGCCTTTGACCTATGATATGCTCTATCTGCACAACAGCGGCATGGACGCTATCGCCTGTGTCAATACGATTTTTTCACATACCGGCGCGGCGGTGGTAGGTATATGCCCGCAGTTTACCGACTATGTCCTCAGCGCATGCTGCCACGGCTTCGACTATCGGCCTGTGTATCTCAAGCAGGAAGAGAATTTCCAATTGATGCCGGAACGTGTTGTAGCTGCCATTGATGATGCCGTATCGCTGGTGTATCTGGACAATCCCAATAACCCAACAGGACAGAGTGTCTCGCTGGATTCTATGCGAATAATCCTTAATAAGGCTAAAGAAGTAGGGGCTTGTATAATCTCTGATGAGGCTTATGGTGACTACCTTGCGCCGGAGGACTCCGCCATTACACTGGTGAATGAGTACGACAATCTGATCGTCATGCGTTCCTTCTCTAAGGGCACCGGCCTTGCCGGTATGCGGGCGGCGTATGTGGCTGCCTCGCCGGAGATCATTGCGCAGATCGATAAGGTCAGCAACCCTTACTGCATCAATGGCATCGGGCGGCGTCTGGCGGTTGCCGCGCTGGAGGACACGGCATTTGTAGAGGAGAACCGCCGCCGTATCGCAGCGGCCAAGCAAGCACTCAGGTCTTGCACCGGTGGTGCGCTGTCTATGGCTGCCACGCTGGATTCCTGCTCTATCTGCCTGCTGACCCACAAGGATAAAAACTGTGATTTGGCGAAGCTCTTTGCTTCTTACGGTGTCAAAGTCGTATCCGGCAGTGATTTTGAAGGACTGGGTACAAACTCCGTCCGCCTGCGCCTGCCGCCACAGGAGCAGGAAAAGGCACTGCTGTGTATTGTCCGGGATATTGACCGAGGTGCTTCAGACAGAGTGAGTTGAAAATTGCTGCTTGAAGAGGCCACAAAAGGACAGGCTCGATTCGCGTATGCGAATCGAGCCTGTCCTTTTGCTGGTGTGATCTATATCTCCAGCATCCCTTGCAGCCCCGCGCTGGCGGCCTTTTTGTTCTTGTCGAAGGCGTGGGTGTAGATGTCCAGCGTGGTGGAGGGCTGGCTGTGGCCGAGGATGCCCGCCACCGTTGCCACATCCGTGCCGCCCGCGATCATCAGACTGGCGGCGGTGTGCCGGAGGGAATGGACGTTCAGCTCCTGCGGCAAGCAGTTCTTCTTGAGGATCAGCTTGAAGCGGTAGGTGAAGGTGGTGGGCGTCATGGGGAGCTGCGCTCCCTGACGGCGGAACAGGAAGTCATCGGTGGTCAGCTCCCGCTGGTCATAGGTTTCGGTGATGTATGCACATTCCTGCCGGTACTCCCGCAGAAGACTTTCCATCTCGGCGGAGAAGTACACATAGCGGTTGCCCGCGCGGGTCTTGGGTTCTTTGACGAAGATCTCCTCGTCCGTCACCTTGACCG